>JAEEGK010007410.1_pt1 | contig 26170 bp, 19 predicted proteins | sample 8958771 | NCBI WGS metagenome assembly JAEEGK01 (sample SAMN16246547, study PRJNA631951) | gut metagenome | biome: gut microbiome; feature: rumen; material: SC-attached | host: Bos | place: Iran: Karaj | collected 2018-10 | reverse complement strand
GTGACATCATCGTGATCGATATCCCGTCGCGCTCCATCAACGTGAAGCTCTCCGACGAAGAACTCGCCGCCCGTCCCCAGCAGCCCCTGAAGCGCAACCGTGTGGTCTCCAAGGCCCTCCGTGCCTACGCCCAGAGCGTCGCCTCTGCCGACAAGGGTGGCATTCGCATAATTGAATAATATGAGGCACGGATTACACGGATTAACACTGCTTTAATCTGTGGATGGAATAGAAAGCCGTGAAATCCGTGTAATCCGTGCCAAAAAAGAATAATAGAAAATGAGAGATAGAATAACTGGATCGAAGGCGCTGATGCGGGCGCTGCAGGCTGAGGGCGTGAAGACCATCTTCGGCTACCCCGGTGGCAGCATTATGCCCGTCTATGACGCGCTCTTCGACTACACACGAGGCGAGAAGAAATGTTTCGACCATATTCTGGTGCGCCACGAGCAAGGCGCCACCCACGCTGCCGAGGGCTATGCCCGTGTATCCGGTGAGGTGGGTGTGGCCCTGGTCACCAGCGGTCCTGGTGTGACGAACACCCTCACGGGTATTGCCGATGCGATGCTCGACTCCACGCCAATCGTCGTCATTGCCGGACAGGTGCCCATCTCGGCCCTCGGTACCGACGCTTTCCAGGAGGTGGACCTCGTGGGTGTGTCGCAACCCATCTCGAAGTGGAGTTATCAGATCCGTCACGCCGAAGACGTGTCGTGGGCCGTCAGTCGTGCCTTCTACATCGCCCGTACAGGCCGTCCCGGTCCTGTGGTGCTCGACTTTGCCAAGAACGCCCAGGTGGAGGAGATCGACTACGATCCGCAGAAGGTCCGCTTCATCCGTTCCTACGTGCCTTATCCCAAGCTCGATGCCGAGGCTGTGCGCCAGGCTGCCGAGCTCATCAACAACGCCAAGAAGCCCTTGGCACTCGTGGGGCAGGGCGTGGAACTGGGTAATGCCCAGAGCGAACTGAAGGCCTTCCTCGAGAAAGCCGATATCCCTGCAGGCCGTACGATGCTCGGACTCTCCGCCTTGCCCTCCAACCATCCGCTGAACGTCGGTATGCTGGGCATGCACGGCAACTACGCTGTGAACATGAAGGAGCAGGAGTGTGATGTGCTCATCGCCATCGGCATGCGTTTCTCAGACCGTGTGACGGGTAACCTGAAGACCTACGCCAAGCAGGCGAAGATCATCCACCTCGACATCGACCACAGTGAGATCGACAAGAACGTGAAGACCGATGTGGCGGTGATTGCCGACTGTAAGGAGTCGCTGCCTGCTATCACGGCCTTGATCAATAAGACCAGTCATCAGGAATGGCGCGACTCTTTCAAGCCGCTCGACGAGAAGGAGCGTGAGAAAGTCATCGAGCCTGCCATCCATCCGAAGGAGGGTCCGCTACGCATGGGTGAGGTCGTTCACGCGGTGGCCATTCAGGCTCCTGACGATGCTATCCTCGTGACGGATGTCGGTCAGAATCAACTCTTTGCGACGCGTTACTTCAAGTATCACCACAAGCGCAGCATCTGCACCAGCGGTGGTCTCGGAACGATGGGTTACGGTATGCCCGCTGCAATCGGTGCCACCTTCGCAGCCCCTGAGCGCACCGTTTGTTGTTTTATGGGCGACGGCGGTTTCCAGATGTGTATCGAAGAGCTCGGCACCATTATGGAGCAGAAGGCACCCGTGAAGATGATCGTCATGAACAACCACTACCTTGGCAACGTGCGCCAGTGGCAGGATATGTTCTGGTTGCGCCGCAAGTCGTTTACGAAGATGATGAACCCCGACTACGGACCCATCGCCCAGGGTTACGGTATCCCTTATCAGGCTGTCACCGACCGCAAGGACCTTGCAGATGCCGTCACGCGGATGCTCACCACCGACGGGCCTTTCATCCTTGAGTGTGCCATCCTCGAAGAAGACAACGTGCTGCCTATGACGCCCCCGGGAATGGATATTGATAAAATGATGCTGGAAATTTGAAACGACAACTATGACAACAAAGACAACTTTATCAACCCGCAGACGGCAGTTGCCGTCGTAGGCCAATGTTGTCATAGTTGTTCAAGTTGTCGTCAATAAAATAAAAAGTTGTAGTAAATGGAAGAAAAGAAACTCTATACATTATTGGTTTACTCCGAGAACGTGGCCGGTATTCTGAACCAGGTCACGGCCGTCTTCACCCGCCGTCAGGTGAACATCGAGAGCCTCAATGTGTCGGCCTCGAGCATCCCCGGCGTGCATAAGTACACCATCACCGCCTGGAGCGACGAGGACCAGATCATCAAGATCGTCCGTCAGATAGAGAAGAAGATCGACGTGGTGAAGGCGAACTACTTCACCGACGACCAGCTCTTCATCCGTGAGTCCGGCCTTTACAAGCTCGCCACGGAGAAGGTTCTGGCTAATCCCGAGATCTCCCGTACCGTCCGCCGTTTCGATGCCCATATCATCGAGGTGAACCCCACCTACACGATTGTGATGAAGCACGGCATCACCGAGGACATCATCTCGCTCTATCGTGCCCTCGACACCTTCGGATGTGTGCTGCAGTACACCCGTTCCGGACGTATTGCCGTCACCCGTGGCAAGCAGGAGCAGGTCAGCGAGTTCTTGGAACAAAGAGAAAAGGAGAGTTAGGTTTTTGTTTATAGTTTAAAGTTTATAGTTTATAGATGATTACATTTACAGGCAGATGGGCGAGGGTAGCGAGACGCGCGCTGATAACTTTATCATTTATCATTTTTCATTTATCATTTAGCGTAGCGCAAAAATACGTCGGAGGCGACATCTCCGTCTTGCTGAAGTATGAACAGCAGAACGCCACCTATCTCGACAAGGACGGGGCGACCATCGCAGATGTGCTCGACTTCCTGAAGCAACAGGGCTGGAACACGATGCGCGTGCGACTCTTTGTCGATCCCTCGAACGATAAGGACAAAAACGTCTGTCAGGATCTCGAATATGTGAAGACACTTGGCAAGCGTATCAAGGATGCTGGACTTCTGTTCCTGCTCGACATCCACTACAGCGACACATGGGCAGACCCAGGAAAACAGATCATCCCCGATTCCTGGAAAATATGGAGCTGGACACCCGATGAGACGGTTTATAACTACACCAAGGAAACGCTCGAAGCTTTGGTGGCTGCAGGCGCCACGCCCGACCTTATCCAGACGGGTAACGAGATCAGTTTCGGTATGTTGTGGGGATTCACCCAGGACGGCAAATACGAAGACTGGGAAGAGTGGGGCGGACACCTCGAAGCCACCTCTGACTGGAAGGACTATACCGACAAGCACTGGGACAACTTCTCCAAGATGCTCAAGGCTGCAGGCAAAGCCTGTCGTGAGGTATGCCCCGATGCGAAGATCATCATCCACACCGAGCAGTGCGCCAACAATCCCACGCTCGATGTCGCTTTCTTCCGTCACATCCAGCAGTATGAGATCGACTACGACATCATCGGCGTCTCTTACTATCCTTATTTCAAGGGACCGCTCTCGAATCTCGACAATGGGCTGACGCAGTTGGAGCAGAACTTCCCCGACAAACAGATTCAGATTGTGGAGACCGGCTATCCCTCGAAGTGGGAAGTGCCGGGTACGAAATACGATTTGACGAAGACCTATCCCTACACCCACGAAGGACAGCGCCAATATACTGCCGACCTCATCACGATGCTCCAGAAGCATCCGCAGGTCAACGGACTCTCCTGGTGGTATGCCGAGGCCAACGCTAAAGGCTGTACGGGCGATCTCGCCACAGGTTGGTACAACGCCTCGCTTTTCGACAACGAGACGGGCCGTGCCCTGCCTGCCCTCTACGAACTCAAGGCCTTCGCCGATGATCCCTCCGCCATCGTCCCTTTTCTAAATGATCGGGTGGGAGAGCGTGCTGACTGGTACACCCTCCAAGGCCTCCGCCTCCCCTCGACACCCTCACGCCCTGGCCTCTACCTCAATGGTGGCCGCAAGGTTCTCCTCCGCTAATGTTCAATGGTCAATGTTCAATGTTCAATGAATAAAATAGGATCCTACGACTTTCTCGCCGAGCCCTTCCACTGCGACTTCTCGCAACATCTCTTTATGGGCCACCTCGGCAACCATATGCTCAACGCTGCCGACTTCCACTCCTCGGCCCGTGGCTTCGGCATGAAATATCTGTTGACGATCAACCGCTCGTGGGTACTCTCTCGCCTCGCCATAGAGATGGACGAGATGCCCGTGCAATACACCAAGTTCAATGTCGAGACGTGGGTGGAATCCGCCATGCGCTACTTCACCTCCCGTAACTTCCGCGTTGTCGGTGATGACGGGAAAGTATATGGCTACGGCCGTTCTATCTGGGCGATGATCGACACCGAGACGCGCCAGCCTACCGACATCTTCGCCATCGACAACGGCGCCATCAACAACTGGATCGTCAAAGACAAGGAGTGCCCCATCGACAAGGGCGGCCGTGTCAAGATGTCCGACGATGCCGAGTTCGTCCGCACCATCGACACCCATTACAACGATGTCGACATCAACGGCCACATCAATTCCGTCAAATACATCGAGCACATCCTCGACCTCTGGCCCATCGACTGGTACCGCACCCACCGCATCCGTCGTTTCGAGATCGCCTACGTCGCCGAGGCCCATGCCGGAGACAGACTGTCGTTCTTTATGGAGTCAGGAGGCAGTGGTCAGGAGTCAGGAGACAGGAGTCAGGAGACAGTAGATTACTGTGTCCGCATTACCAAGTACTCTCCCGACGGTCCCGTCGAAGTCTGCCGTAGCAAGGTCGTCTTTACTCGACTTTTTCATGTATAAACGACCACTAATTTCACTAATTTCACGAATTGTCTGGCGCAGCAAGAATCGCTAGCGATTCCATTAGTGTAATTCGTCATAATTATAGTTATTGAGTGCAACATAAAAATTCGTGTAATTCGTGAAATTCGTGGTCAAAATAACTTGAGTAACTAGAATCATTTTTGTAATATGAACCCTACCGAATTGCGTAATTCCCGCCTGGCGGAGCGCATGATTAAGAATCTCGCTCGTCGCAACATGCAGGCATTCTACTGTCCGACAGCCAAAGAGGCCGTCAGCAAAGTGTTGGAACTCATCCCCGCTGGCAGCAGCGTCACCTGGGGTGGCTCGATGACCATCCGCGACATCGGCATTCCCGACGCCCTCCGTGCCAAAGGCTGTTACGACGTGCTCGACCGCGACCTTGTCGAAGGCGACGAAGCGAAAGTACAGATGTACGTCCGTGCCTTCACCACCGATGTCTATCTCTCCAGCGCCAATGCCATCTCCGAAGACGGCGTCATCGTCAACATCGACGGCAACGGCAACCGTGTCGCCGCCATCACCTGGGGCCCTAAGAAGGTCATCTTCGTCATCGGCATCAACAAGGTCGCCCAGACCGTAGAGGCAGCCCTCGCCCGTGCCCGCAGTACCGCTTCACCCATCAACGCAGCCCGTTTCGACATCAAGACACCCTGTCAGACCGACGGCGTCTGCCACAACTGCAACTCCCCAGAGAGCATCTGCAACTACGTACACTTCCTCCGCAACTCCCCCCGAGGCAAACACACCGTCATCCTCGTCGGCGAACCTCTCGGCTACTAAATAAAAACGACCGCCAATCGGCGGCCGTTTTTAATTTTAATTTACTGTGAAGTCGAAGAACTGGAGATCTTTGTCGAGCGAGGAGGTGCCGTAAAGGATCTGGTAACGGCCGGGCTTGACGGAGAGTTCGTCAATCATCTCATTGTAGTATTCGAAGGCCTCGCCGTCGAGGGTGATGGTGACCTTTTGCGTCTCACCAGGGGCGAGGGAGAGTTTCTGAAAGCCCTTCAGCGCCTTGACGGGAGCGCCTGCATCGTCGAGGGCCTTGACATAGACTTGTACGGTCTCGGTGCCTGAGCGTTTGCCGGTGTTGGTGACGGGAACCGTGATGGTGACCTTACCGTCGGCCTTCATCGAGGGCTTGGAGAGCTTGCCCTTGCCGACAGCGAAGGTGGTGTAGGAGAGGCCGTAGCCGAACGCGTACTGCGGCTGGCCGGTGAAGTAACGGTAGGTGCGGTTCTTCATCGAGTAGTCGAGGAAGTCGGGCAGGTCGTTGTTCGAACGGTAGAACGTGACGGGCAGTTTGCCGCCGGGGTTGTAATCGCCAAAGAGCACCTCAGCAAGAGCCTTGGAACCTCCCTGGCCGGCATACCAGGCCTGCAGCAGGGCGTCGTACTGTCCCTCGACGCTGCCAAAGGCAATGGCGGAGCCGGAGCAGTTGACGAAGATGACGGGCTTGCCCGTGGTGTGCATGGCACGGACGAGCATCTGCTGCACCTTCGGCAGTTCGATGTCGGCCTTATCGCCTCCTTCTCCCTCCATCTGGGCAGAGATGCCACCGATGACGATGATGGCGTCGGCAGCGCTCACTTCCTTGGCGAGGTCGGTAAAGTCGGCGAGGTTGCGCTCGCAGATGTCACCACGGAGCATGGCGAACTGTCCGTTGCCGTGACGGTATTCGATCTCCACGTCGTAGGTCTTGCCGGCCTCGACGGGGAACGACTTGTATTCAGGTTTCCGTCCGAAGCCGAAGAAACGACGGCCTCCGGGCTTGCCTTCTTCGACGACTTCGCCGTTCACCTTTAATATATAGCCATTGTCGGTGGACAGCGTGTATTTCATCTCACCGGTGAAGGTGGACTTGTACTGTCCGCTGATGCGTACGGAGAGCGAGTCGCGGCTGACACCCTGCGCAAAGCCCCAGGCTCCGAAGGTGGAAAAGTTGATTTCGTTGTAGTAGTCGGTCTTGGCGGGTTCGCCCTGGAGTTCGCGGTTGTTCCAGAATTCGACCTTCACGCCCTTGCCGTCGTTGAAGTCCTGCAGGTGGTGGATGGTAGCGTATTCGTCGTTGAGTTCGCAGGCTTTCTGGTAGATGATCTTCGTGTCGGGTAGGGCAGCGCGGATGCCGTCGAGCAGCGAGTGGGTGTGTGCCTCGGTGGGCGTGCCGCCGTAGTTGCCGTTGAGCAGGGCGGCATCGTCGGCGTTAGGACCTACGACGGCGAGCGTCTTGATGGTCTTCGACAAAGGCAGCACACCGCCTTTGTTCTCTAAGAGCACCATTGATTCACGTGCTGCCTGGGTGGCGAGGGCGTCGAAAGCTTCAGAGCTGATGACCTCGGGGCCGAGGTTTGCCCAGGGGAGCATGTCGGCAGGATCGAACATACCGAGCTCGAAGCGGCCCGTGAGTGTCTTGCGCAGATGCTGATTGAGCACTTCCTCCCTGATGAGTCCTTTCTCCAAGGCCTCGGTGAGCACCATAAAGACTTTGCCACACTCGAGGTCGGTGCCGTTGAGCACGGCATCGACGGAGGCGGAGAGGCCGTCCTGATGTGTCTCGTGCTGTCCGCGGTTGAAGAAATTGTTGATAGCGTCGCAGTCGGTGAGCACGATGCCGTCGTAGCCCCACTTGTTGCGCAGGATGTCGATGAGCAGACGGTCGCTGGTGCAGCAGGGCTTGCCCTCGAAACGCTGGTAGGCGCACATCACCTCACGCACATCGGCCTTCTTCACCAGGGCCTTGAAGGCGGGGAGGTAGGTCTCCCAGAGGTCGCGGTTGGTGGGTTCGACGTTCATCGAGTGGCGCAGGGGCTCGGGACCGCTGTGTACGGCGTAATGCTTCGCACAGGCGTGGGTCTTGAAGTAGTGCTTGTCGTTGCCCTGCATACCGAGTACGGTCTGCACACCGAGGACGGCGTTCATATAAGGATCCTCGCCGCAGGTCTCCTGACCGCGTCCCCAGCGTGGATCACGGAAGATGTTCACGTTCGGGCACCAGAAGGTGAGTTCGGGATTGCCTGGATAGTAGATGACGCCCATAGGCACGTTGAAGATGATATGGTCGGAGCGGTTCCAGTTGGCACGGGCCTCGTCGCTCACGGCAGAAAACACGTCGTAGATGAGTTTCTCGCTGAAGGCTGCTGCCATGCCGATGGGCTGGGGGAAGACGGTGTAGCCGCCCTGTCGCACACCGTGACAGGCCTCGCTCCACCAGTTGTAGGAGGGGATGCCGAGACGGTCGATGGAGGCCGACTTGTTCATCATCAGTCCGACTTTCTCCTCAGGCGTGAGCATCGAGATGAGGTTCTCCACACGTTCAGCCGTCGGCAGCTGTGGGTTCTGCCACGGGTACTTTTGCTGGGCCGATGCGCTGAATGTCAGCGTGGCCAACAGACTCATAAACAATAATTTCTTCATAAATACAACTATTTAATTATTGATAATTTTCTTATTGACGACAACAATGACAACTTTAACAACTTTTTTCTGTCCGCAGACGGCAGTTGCCGTCGTAGGCCAATGTTGTCTTAGTTCTTCGCTAGCGAAGCGGCAAAGCCGAGCGGTTATAGTTGTCGTTTTCACTACAAAGCGCTGCAAAGTTAATCAAATATTTCTAAACTCGATTGTTTTTTGGCAAAAAATATTTGGCTTTTTGCTTTCTTATTTGTACCTTTGCAACCGAATTCAAAAGTATAACATTAAAAAATAACGCTAAGTATGGCAGAAATGAATTTCGGTGGCGTGATGGAAACAGTAGTCACCAGCAAGGAGTTCTCTTTGGAGAAAGCACGTGAAGTATTGAAGAATGAGACGATTGCCGTGATCGGTTACGGTGTGCAGGGACCTGGTCAGGCCTGCAACCTGCGCGACAACGGTTTCAACGTGATTGTCGGTCAGCGTCAGGGTAAGACCTACGACAAGGCCGTGGCTGACGGATGGGTTCCCGGTGAGACACTGTTCTCTATCGAGGAGGCCGCCGAGAAGGGTACGATCCTCTGCATGCTTCTGAGCGACGCTGGTCAGATTCAGCAGTGGCCCGTCATCAAGAAATATCTGAAGCCTGGTAAGACACTGTATTACTCTCACGGCTTCGCCATCAACTGGAGCGACCGCACGGGTGTGATTCCTCCTGCAGACGTTGATGTGATCATGGTGGCTCCTAAGGGTAGTGGTACTTCTCTTCGCACAATGTTCTGCGAGGGTCGTGGCCTGAACTGCTCATACGCCGTGTATCAGGATGCTTCCGGTAAGGCTAAGGAGAAGACCATCGCCTTCGGTATCGGTATCGGTGCCGGTTATCTGTTCGAGACCACCTTCCAGCGTGAGGCTACCTCTGACCTGACAGGTGAGCGCGGAAGTCTGATGGGTGCCATCCAGGGTCTGCTGCTGGCACAGTATGAGGTGCTCCGCGAGCACGGACACTCTCCCTCGGAGGCTTTCAACGAGACTGTTGAGGAGCTGACACAGAGCCTTGGCCCGCTCTTCGGTGCAAAGGGTATGGACTGGATGTATGCCAACTGTTCGACCACCGCTCAGCGTGGTGCATTGGACTGGGCTCCCCGTTTCCACGATGCTATCAAGCCTGTGATGGAGTGGCTGTACTACTCAGTGCAGACGGGTAACGAGGCTCAGATCACCATCGATGCCAACTCGAAGCCCGACTACCGTGCGGGTCTGGAGAAGGAACTCGAGGCCATGCGCAACCAGGAGATGTGGCGCGCTGGCGAGACCGTTCGCAAGTTGCGTCCTGAGTATCAGGAAGACTAAATCAACAATGATATGGGGCACAAAGGGAACGAATCCTTTTGTGCCCTTTTTCTATTTTAATTATGTAAAGGAATATGATAAAGAAACTTTCAATTTTGATTGTTGCCCTGCTGACTGTTGTGAGCATGCAGGCACAGGATAATGCTGACCAGCCTCGCCACGAGATTGGTGTCACTTATGGCCTTGGCGTCTCGCTTATTGGCGATGGTATAGGCAATAGCTTCGCCCTAGGTATCTTTGATTCGATGGCTGGTCGCGAGTGGACCAACGACAAGCAGTTTGGTACCTTGGGTGTTGAGTATTATTACCATCTTCCTGATGAGCCGCGTGTGGCTCTTGGTGGCATCTTTACCTATGCCCAGTATGGTCAGGACATAGAGTACAAGGGTGTCAAGGAGGGTGAGCGCAAGCGCACCTATATGACCCTCATGCCGTCCATCAAGTACTACTATGTCAATAGCAAGTCTTTTGGTCTCTACTCCAAGGCTGCCCTTGGTGCCATGCTGGTCAACGTAAAGGCTGATGACAATACCCAGAACAAGTCCGAATCCAACAGTGATGTCCGCTTCATGTTCCAGGCTTCGCTCCTGGGCTTGGAAGTCGGTTCCCAGAACGTCCGTGCCTTCGTGGAGCTGGGCGCTGGCGAACAGGGTGTCTTCCTGGGCGGTCTTCGTGTAAAATTCTAATTGATAAGATATGAAGAAACAATTCATCTTTTTCGCCATCGCGCTGGTAACCATTGTTACCGGCTGTAGCAAGGACGACAATGAGTCGGCCCCATCCAAAGAGTATTTCACCCTGTGGAATCAGTGTGAGGCCCTGTCAACGCTGAAGGCCTATGTCGAGGATGTCACCAATCCGCAGTCGCCCAACTTCATTGCTGAGCAGGACCGTATTGCCACCTTCGATATGGACGGCACCTTCGTTGGCGAACTCTATCCCACCTATTTCGAGTACAACATGCTGGAGTATCGTGCCCTCGACGATCCTTCTTACAAGGACAAGGCACCTGCCGATGTCCGCGAGGCTGCACAGAACATCCGCGATTTCGTGCGCAAGGGTACCGCTCTGCCTGACCATTTCGATATGAAGCATGCCCGTGCGGCAGCCAAGGCCTATGCAGGCATGTCCATTGCTGAGTTTGACGCCTATGTGAAGAACTATGCCAAGACCCCTGCCAACGGCTTCAAGGGCATGACCTATGGCGAGAGTTTCTATAAGCCCATGCTCGAGGTCTTCGACTATCTGAAGGCCAACGGTTTCACCTTCTATGTCGTCTCTGGTTCCGACCGCTTCATCTGTCGTGCGTTGACCGAGTCTATTGGCATCGAGCCCAACAGAGTCATTGGCATGGACGTCATGCTTTCCACCACCAAGCAGGGTACTGTGCAAGGTGTTGAATACACGATGGGAAAAGACGAGAACCTCTATCGTACCGACAGTCTGCTCATCAAGAATCTGAAGACCAACAAGGTTCGTCAGATCAGTCAGGAGATTGGCAAGGTGCCTGTGCTGTCGTTTGGCAACAGCAGTGGCGACCAGGCCATGCATAACTACTGTCTGAGCAATTCGAAGCACCGTACCGCTGCCTTCATGCTCGTGGCCGACGATGACCAGCGCGACTATGCGAACCTTGCAAAGACCAGTTCGCTGCCCGAGAAATGGTCGAAGGCCGGCTATGTGGTCATCTCCATGAAGCACGACTTCAAGACCATCTACGGCTATGGCGTAGAGAAGACCGCTTTCACCTTCCCCGAATAATAATCTGCGATATCAGAAAGAAATATCGAATATGTCAGGTACCAGTACCTGACATATTTATTTGTTTATGTCTGTAGATTCCACAGGCGTGGTCTTCTGGTAACTCGCTTTTTCTAAATCGATGGTGATGGCTGGCAGCACGGCAGCATCGTCGCAGGTGACGGCAGTTCCCTGGTTATACAGATAGCCGAAGTCGCAGACGTAGGTGATGCTGCTGGAGGTATAGCCGTTGGTGCGCATGAACCAGAAAGAGTTGCCACGATAACCCTCAACCGATGACCACCACGCACCCCGACACTTGGCATAGAGCGTAGAGCGGAAACGGCGTGCAGAATCGTCGATACCGCTACCTGCATAGAAGCCATAGTCGGAAGCTAATGAGGAGGCAAAAACCTCGTCGTTGGAGAGGATAAACACATCATCCTGCGTGTCTGGTCCACAGTCGGTACCGTAGTGAGGATTGGCTGGATTCTTGACATTTGTGACCTCGATAGCCGTGCGTTCCTTGTTGGAGAAAGCACGGGTAAAGAACACATTGTCGAGCCATTGTCGCAAATGACTCTTGCTCCAGTTTACGGCTTCTTCCTTGTCGTGGAAGGGGCAGGTGTCAGGCATACGGTCTGCCAACAGCACGGCTTTGGTGCCGCTGATTTTCAGGATGCGCCACTTCACGGGAGCATAGGCAAAATAGTGCCAGGCATTGGGGTCGGCCCATCGGTAATGTTGCTCTCTGTCTGTGGAACAGGTGACGGCACCGGAACCGTTCAGCCTGTGGTAGCGCGCCCCGTTGATCTCCGTATCGTCGTTCGTCCACTGGGCATTCTCCAGTTGACTGAAGAGTGCTGCATCCACTATCACATCGCCATCCGCCAGCGCATAGTCATCCACCGCATTAAAGCTGCCACTCACCACCTCGTTGGTCGGGTAGGAGCCAAACAGGATACAATCCCAGCGTGTCAGGTGTGTCTTCTGACTGGGGTCCTTCACCCAAGGACTGTGCAGATCCTTATACGCATCGCCAGTATATCGTTCCTCGCTGGGTGGGATGTCGCTGCCGCCCTCGTCGTCTTTGCTGCACGACGTGGTCACAGTTCCCAGTATCAGGAGTCCTACGAGGCAGGTGTATATCTTATATTTCATAGCTTACTGAATGATATCGGTGGAATAAACGGGGGTTGTCGGCTGATAGTCAGCTTTCGAGAGATTAAGCGTGATGGCAGGCAATACGGCAGAATCGTCGCAGGTGACCACAATACCTCGGTTATAGGTGTCGCCCGTTTCGCCGACATACACCACGTTAGCCTTCGTATAGCCTACGGTACGCATGAACCAGAAGGAGTTGCCGCGGTATTTTTCCACTGGCGACCACCAGGCACCACGACACTTGGCATAGAGCGTTGAGCGGAAACGGCGTGCAGGATCGTTGCCGTAGTCTTTATCAGTGAAGCCGTACTCTACGGCTAAGGGCGACGAGAAGGTCTCGCTTTCCGAAAGGACGAATACGCGGTCCTTGGTGTCAGGCCCGCAGTCGGTACCGAAATAGTAGTTGTCGGCGTTCTTCACCTCCGTCTCCTCAATGGCGGCTATGTCCGACTCGGTAAAGGCACGATTCATGAATTCGCTGTTCAACCAACGGCGCAGCGAGCAGTCACTCCAACTGGTATCGTTATAAGTATCGTTGAAGGGGCAAGTGTCTGGCATGCGGTCTGCCAGCAGCACGGCTTTGTCGCCCGTCTGTTTCAGGATGCGCCACTTGATGGGGGCATAGGCAAAATAGTGCCAGGCATTGGCGTCAGTCCAGCGGTAGTGCTGCGGGCTGTTGTCAGAGTGGCTTACGGCACCTGCAGCGTTTAGTCTGTGGTAACGCGTCCCGTTAATCTCCGTGTCGTCGTTCGTCCATTGTGCCTTCTCCAGTTGACTGAAGAGTGCTGCATCCACTATCACGTCGCCATCCACCAGCGCATAGTCATCCACCGCATTAAAACTGCCACTCACCACCTCGTTGGTAGGGTAGGAGCCAAACAGAATACACTCCCAGCGCGTCACGTTCTGAGGCGGCTGGGCATCGTCCGTATCGTCCTTGCTGCATGCTGTCAGCAATACGGCCAAGAGCGGAAGAACAGCTAGTCTATATACCTTCACTTTCATGGATATTTCACTTTGTAGTACCATAGCGGATGCAAAAATAATAAAATAATGTAATAATCAATGATTATTTAGAAAAAAAATAGCATATTTGTAGCGCAAAAAAATCATCATCCATCTCCACCTGACGCTCGTCAATGGTCGCTAATCCATCCAGCATAGCCCCTATTTACCTACCGTCACTTTAGGGTTGTTCCTGACGTTCCTTCCACCCGTTCCGCAGTCACTTTACACTCGTTCCGATGATACTTTACCCCCCTAAAGTATCATCGGAACGGGTCGTAGATGCCATCGGAACAACCGCAAGATGACTTCGGAACGACCGTAAAAGTACCTGGTATCTGACATACACTGATTTCGGATAGTTTGCACGCAGAATTCGGGTCGAATTTACGCTGAATTCTCATCGAATTTACGTAGAATATATTTGGTATTTTGCCAGTTTTTTGTACCTTCGCAAAGGATATGGAGATTCGGGAATTACCGATAGTTGCTTTATAAGGACTATATACGATATAGTCCCTATTTCAGAAATAGGGACATATATAGTCATAGATAGACCTGTAGAGAGGTCTATCATGACGTATATGAGAATGATATGTCATGGACCTGGTACCTGACATATGCTCTGCACCTTTAGGTCAGAGAAATGAAAATAAATGGCGATTTATTTTGCATTTCGCTCGGTTTTTACTATCTTTGTAACCTATAAGCTAAGAGCCACTGTTATGCCAGTAGATAAACAAGTATTGTTGAGATATCAGGTCCTGAACAAATGCCTCAGAAACCTGCACAGGGAATACACTATTGACGATTTGGTCAATGAGTGCAATAAGGCTCTTCGTGCCATTGATATGCCTGAAATCAGTAAGCGCACCATTCAATATGATATAGAAAGGCTTAAAGGTGCTCCATACAATATCCGTTTGAATGAAAAGCTGAAACGTGGCAAACAGAAGCTGTTCCGTTATAAGGATGCTGACTATACACTTCCTCTTTTCCAGGTGAATGACGAGGAACGCAATAAGATAGAGGATGCCATCTATGTGCTTAAACGTTTCGAGGGAGAACCGCTTTTTGATTGGGTTAGAACATTATTGATGGAAGTAGAGGGTGGCCTGCTCAACGAGGAGACCTCTCCTGTCGTAACGTTCCAGAACAACCCTGACTTGAAAGGACTTCACCATTTTAATGAACTATTAGCAGCGATATCCACTAAGCGAGTCCTTAAGCTCCAATATATCCCCTTTGAGAAGGATGCCATTACCCTCAATGTCTATCCTTACCATCTTAAACAATATAATGATCGCTGGTACTTGATAGCTCGTCCGATAGGCTTCGAACATTGTGGCATCTATCCTCTTGACAGAATAGAAGAATTCCACGAAGTAGCTCTCCCTTACAAGGACTCCGATATAGATTTTGAGGAATACTTTGACGATGTTGTAGGTGTTACTGTTCCTGATGGAGAACCAATAGACATCACCATCAAGGTTTTGAAAGATAGTGCAGGCTTTGTGGTGACTAAGCCCCTCCACCTCTCTCAGCGCGTGCTTGAAAGGAATGACGATTACATCGTAATCTCTATTAATGTAAAGCCGAACTACGAGCTGTGCTCTAAGATACTTTCTTTTGGCCCCAATATGGAAGTGCTTTCCCCAGAGAGTTATCGGATGCATATTGGTGAGAAAATTAAAGCAATGAATCAAAAATATCTGAACAATGCAGAAAACCTGCATAGTAAGTGAGTAATTTTGCAGGCGATAATTGAGTGCTTCTAAATTTGAAATATAATGTCCATAAATAAAAAAAATATAAGTAAGAATAAACCCACAATGAATGGAAATAAATTAAAGAAAAACCTTTCCAACTCTTTGTCGGTAGAAATACTTAAAATAACAGATACTGGTACTGTTATTACATTGGGATCTTCTCAATTTGATTATGGAGTTTTATTTCAACATCATGTTCAATATAAAAAGAACCCAATTCCAGTTGATTTGGCAAGTGCTTATATTTGTGATAATTTGAAGGTTGGACAAAAAATTGACGTTACAATAGAAGCGATAAACCTTATTGATGGAAAGAAAGTCGGAATTTTAAAATTAGACATAGCTGGTCTAAACGAAGAGGAAGACGCACTTTTCAACAATATGATGGTTGGCGAAAAGTATCAGCTGAGCATCTTTGATTACAACGATGAATATATCACGCTTCAGATTCCGAACACCTCCCTTCGTGGCTATATTGACTCCCAAGCCATTCCGAATCCAGAAATAGGGATGATAGTGGAATTGCAATTATCAAAAAAAGGTAGGACTGCATTTCAACTCATGCAGTTTGAGAACATTTTAACTGAATCTGATAACGAAAAGCAAACAACTTCCCAAGATGGTGTGGACGTTATATTCAACCGTATGTTTGAAAGGGAACTCGACCTTATTTCAGAAGAAGATGAGGTTTGGGTAAAAAAGCTAATTTCTAATTATCCCAACCTAAATCGCAATAGTAAGTATTTAGCAGATATTAAACATCTGTATTGTAGATGTTCACCGCAGGCCTCTTTTGCTGTAAATCAATTTAAAAATACCCATCCAAACTATTTGGAGTCTAGCAACTTCTTTGTTGCTTTTAACCAAAATGATTTGTCCCTTATTCTTTTTAACTGTGATTATGTTGTGTTGAAAATGAAGATTAAAGGGAATGATACGTTATGGTTGAGCGAATTCTATTTTGATCAAACAGATATTCAAGCCAAATATATATGTGATGAGAATCAGCGAGGAAAGTTACTTATAGAAGGATACAAAATACACATTCTCGATTCCTATAATGCTGTTCCTAATACATTCAGCTTGCAAGAGATATTGGCATATATCCTTGCAATGACTCATTTTCATTATGATTTTTTGAAAGAGCTGAATGCTAAAAGGTATGAAAAGCAATCTAATGACTCAAAAGATTTCGCAATCTTACGCAGTTTAATAATTTATGAGAAAAGAATCGAAGAAAAGAAGGTCGGTCAACGCATTCTTGTTTCATATGAGAGCAACCCCCATAGAACAATAGCACAAGAATATCCAAACGGCGTAGCATATATTTTCGAATTAGGAAATGAGGATTATCAGTTGCTATGTGGAAAACTTGACGAAGATGAAGATCTGTATGTTAGCATTGTTGACATAAAAAACAATGATAAACCGTTACGTTCAGGCAGACTCTTTTACAACGAGGATACAAAACAAGCAAGAATTGAATTCCCTGAGAACAAAGATATCAACTCGGATTTAATTAGGGCTGGATTTTACATAAAAAAACGTACTTCCATAGAGCATCTTGACATACAAATTGATGCCATTAGCTCTCTCTTTAGGCGAAAGGAGCAATCTTTTTACGATACTATTATTCCTAATTCGTTTAAATCACCAGATGTCAGAAGCTATATTAACAAGGTCAACTTCTTTGATGAAAAAATAAAGAATGCCACATCGGGGAATAATCAGCCTTTGGCTGTACTGAAAGCCCTTGGCAACAAGCAAGTCCTGCTAATTCAGGGACCTCCGGGTACAGGCAAAACAACTGTTATCGTTGAGATAATTAGACAGCTTGCGAAAGAAGGGAAAAAGGTTCTCGTTTGTAGCCAGGCACATGCCGCTGTAAATAATATTGTAGAAAAGATACATGATATTGAAGACCTATCTTTTATTGCCGTGGGTAATGAAGGGGAAGAAAATGCATGGGGTCTAGGATTCGATATTGAGGAATACAAAAAGTTCTTAAGCAATAATGTTACTCTTATTAGTAAACTTATAGCAGGAGAAGAGATTGATGAGAATCATGTAAACTTGTTGTTCAAATATTCTAGCCAATATGGAATAAAATATTCTGCTTGTCATTCTTATATTATAAAGTACTACAATGAATACAAAGAGCTTTATAGTAATGCTGACATAATACTTGAAAATCTACTAGACAAAAGTGAATTGACGGGTAGACTGCTTGATTCCTATCGCTACCAGATGCAAGATGTCATATTAGGGACGTGTATTGGTGTTGGTATGAACCGTAATGTTAGGGAAATGCATTTTGACACTGTTATCATAGACGAAGCAGCGAAAGCAAATCTAGCAGAAAGTTTGGTTCCTATGCGGCTTGCAGATAGATATATTCTCGTTGGAGACGACAAGCAACTGCCTCCATATACTGATAGGAACATGATTTCTGATTTTGTAAAACAACAGCCCGAAGAAATAGAAATCAGAGCAGACGAAACGACTGCACTAAAAGTAATGTCAAAATCTCTTTTCGAACTTTATCATGAAAGGCTAAAAGGGAATACAGACAATGTGGTCATGCTTAACTACCAATATAGAATGCACCCGGAAATAGGCAGTTTCATTTCAAATGTTTTCTATGATGGTTTAGTTAACATGGGAGAAAATACTGTTTCACAGTACATATCCATGCAGGCACCTTATGACGAACCAATTCACTTCGTTGATACTGATAGGAGATCAGACAACAGAGAAAAAAGATCAAACCAGAGTTATTATAATGAATGTGAAGCAAACATTATTTCTAATGAGATTCTGCCTCTTGTTTCTCGCTCAGGTTTATCTGATGACATTACTTTAGCCATAATAACGCCATATAGCGCACAAAGAGACTATTTAAAAAAACTTCTTAGGGGAAGCGAATATGCAAATTCAATTTACACCATTGATTCTATTCAAGGTATGGAATTTGATATTGTTATTTTCTCCTTCGTCAGGTCATTTTCTGAAAAAAGTGACAAAGTAGTAGGATTTCTAGACGATATGCGGAGATTAAATGTCTCATTGAGTAGGGCCAAAAAAAAGCTTATCTTAGTAGGAAATAAGCCAACGCTTACCCGTGCCAAAGCTCATAGGGATACTGGCTTGGAAGGTCTAAATCCATTAAATGTCTTTGAGAAGTTAACGGAGTCTTATATTTATTATGATAATCCCTCAAAAGGAAGGGTGTTCCACGAGAAATATGGTCATGACAGCATGATATCATGTTCTATTACCAAGATGGAGAAGAATATGCTTTATTTCACCATCAAGGACGATGTTGACTTTAGATTCCGAATGCCAATTGGCCTTGTTGAAGAGTCACAGCTACAAGGAATCAATGATATTATGGTTGAAATTCAAGATTATGACAAGGCGGGACGTCCTGTCTTTCGTATTCATAGCTATCATTTAAATGGAAATTTTGTACGGGTTAAAAGTTTTACTGAATTAACGACTGGCTTGAATCACGGTTCGATTATATCATGCATGATAACGGAGAACACACACAAGCTAACCGCTATGTACAATGGTTGCCATTGCAAAATTCCAGCAGAATCCTGTAGCAGCGAATTTAAAGAAGACATTATAGTAGGTCAAGTAGTAAAGGCTAGAGTCCATTCCTTAGATGCAGAAGGAGAAATTATAACGGTTTATCCTATACAAACCTCTTATGTACAACCAATAGAAGATTCTGAAATATCTGCTTTCTTCTTTGAGGTAACAGGGAAAGATTATCCCGACAAATTAACTGTAAAATTTGATAATGGAGAGTCAGGAACCTTCTTACTGAAAAATAGTTTTCACTGGGCATCCCTTAGGATAGGAGATGTTTATAGCGACTTTCATAGGAGCAAATACAATAGCGAAGAATTAACATACAACAGATGGCAACAAAGTCAGTTCGTTTCAGAACACGAAGCAGGAGATGTCGTAAAAGGAAGAGTAACTTATTATAGTCGAAAGATGTGTATTTGTTGGGCACAGGGTGTCGTGGGCAGAATATTGAACTTTCAAAATAAAAGAGTGAATGTTGGAGAAGAGTATGACCTATCTGTGACTTATAACGAATCAAATCAAATCGCATTTAATTTGTGAAGATGAATCAGCAATACTTTTACATAAAAGATAAGATGCACGAACTTGGCAGGAAATTAGTTGGGGTCGTGGAACTGGGGTATCCAACATATATGGTGCATTTGGATTTTATGAAACCAAATGACGATCCAATGTATCAGATAGACTGGGCTATTATGCATTTTGTTAAAGACATGCCTTGCGTAAATATACCTTCGGTTGCTCGTATTATAGGCATGGAAGAAAGTTTGATAGAATACCGAATAAGGACACTATGTGAAACCAACAATCTTAAATATGTTCCCAAAAATGGTGAATATATTGTTACCATTGAAGGTGAAAATAATTATTTTTCATCCGAAGATTCTGTTATGTATGTCAATAGCAGTAAAGACTTGCTGGTAGATGGACATACTCTTAAAATCATGGATGAAAAAATATATACCGCAAGGGCTCGTGTCGAAAGTGGCAACAAATCCGATACAGTTGAATCCGCTACAGTTTCCAAAGATTGTCGTCAAATCAAAGATTTACTATCTAAACTTGAATTGATGACAAATACAAACAAAGAGAAATTGCTTATTCCATCTGATAGCAAGGATTTCTCAACTTCTGATGAACCAACGTTTGGTAGTATAAAACTCTATTTTGTATTCAGTGTGGACAGTAATGGTACAGTCTTCAAAGATGTAATGTTTAACGATCAAATTGTAAAGGTTCCATATTATTCCGACAAGAAGGAGAAATGCTATTTTGAAGGATATGCGAAGTTCAATTATGGTTTTACAAATTTAGCAATTGGCGACACCAAGAATAGAATATTTGATTTTAACAGTAGTAATATTTTTGGAATACTTAATTCTTTATATGGATGGAAAAATATAGACGACACATATTTCACATATTTAACCAGCAACTACCATGGACAAAGACCATTAACAGTGAATATCAATATTGACAACTTTAAGAAATCTTTATATATTAGAGATCTTATTAAGGATTTAAAACGTGGGTATGTGGAATACATACCTAATCCTAAAAGACCTGATACTTTTATTGTGATTTCTGTGATTTCAACCGACCGTCAGGTTAAAGATATTATAACTTTCGATGAAAAAGTAGATCTACTGTATAAAACAGGTGATAAGAATCAGCTGATGAATTTTTTAAAAGAATCGAATTATATACAATCCAGGAAGGACCTTATTCTATTGGGGAGGTATGATGTCTTGGAAAGTATTGATATATTGAGCTATATAAAGAGCATCTGATATGGGCAATTATTATTATAACGACAAAAAAAAGCAGCATCTCACAGAACAAATATTGTATACTATACGATATGCTGTGAAATACATCAAGATATCTAGTTTTTTGATGCAAGATAAAGAAATAATAGATGAATTGTGCATTGCTTCCGAATCAGGACGTGTGGCTGTCTTTGTTATATCTAATCGAAATCAAAAAGAGGGTGATGAGTATAATGCTTCTGGTGAGCCTGGCAAGAAAACTCGAGAAGGAATTAATAATCATCAAAAATTTCTTCAAGATCTTTATTATTCCGGTGCACATGTAAGACTTTTAGACAATTTGCATGCTAAGTTCTTGATTGCAGATGGTAAAAATGGATTACTGATGAGTGCAAATATCGCCCCAAATAGTATGTCAAGAAATGTAGAATCTGGCATTACTCTTGGAAACGACGAGATTTGTGATTTGGAGAATGTTTTTGATACAATGTTCAATTACGCAGATATAGTTCAGTTTGTTAGCGGAAAAAATTATGATGCAGTAAAGTCCTCTAACAAGAAATTACCTAAGTCAACATTCTCTAACATAAATAGCAATATCCGTTTAACTGTGAGATCAAAATCCAACACAAACCTATCTGAGTGTGATGAAATGTCACTTTATCGCACGATAATAGAAATAATTGACGAAGCTCAATCATTTATATATATCGTTTCATGGGAATTTAAAGATCGATTAGGGAAGCTTAATGCTTTTTATAATGCGGTTAACCGAGCTGTAAAAAGAGGTGTAAAAGTTACTTTGTTCTATAACTCAAAAGGACCAGAAGCCAATATTAAAGTACAAGAGGAATTCGTTTTTAAAATGGGTTCAATGGGATGCAATGCTTATTTTGACCAGTGTAATCATTCCAAATGTATTCTTAGTGAGAATAAAGGATTTCTTTTTACTGCGAATATCGATGGTAATTCAGGACTCCTTGAAGGATTTGAAGTTGGTTGCATCATGGATGAAAACCAGCGGAAACAAGCAAAAGAACATGTTGAGCAATTAATCATAAAAGCAAAACAAGATAAATATGAAAGAAGATAATATCAAAGAATGGCTAAATTTGAGTAATTCTGGCCATGTAGCAGAAGCAGAAGAATTCTACTACAAAACACTTTTCACAGACATCATTGATGGATTCTGTGAAAGAACTAGCTCATCTCCCTTGAAATGTAATGTCTTGTTTTCGATTTTAGGATATAGCCCAGAGCCAATAATTTTGACTCAGAGGGCACTAAAACCAGAAGTTCATATCATCTTTACGACCAATGCGGAGAAGTCTGAAGATGTAACAAAAAAGATTAATGGTTATTTAAGTAAATATCTAACGAGCGAGTTTGAAATAGTAGAAATGAATGATGACTCTTTCTTCACTATCTATCAAACTCTTAAGGAGCAAATGAGCTTATTCCCGTCTTCTGATTATGTCATAGACATTACAGGTGGAAAGAAATCAATGGTTGCATCTGCTGCAATATTTGGAAGGGATTACAATTGCAGTATTGTTTACGTTGATTACGATGAATATCTCCCTACGTTACGAAAACCTAAGCCAGGAACAGAACGTCTAAATCTGGTGTATAGTCCAATTCTTGATCTCCCAGAGATAAAGCTAATCAAGGAATATACCCAAACATCGACACCACAACTTCCTCAGAATCAACCGCAGAGTGTAAATGAGGCTGCTAAAGAAGAAAAGGTAGATAAGAAAAAAGCTACAAAAGACATTTTATCAAGAATTGACAAAATTAATTCAGCTGAGCATCGGAAACTATTTGGCATTGCATATGAATATGCGATGACCACCATTGAGAAGGAAACGGGATATACTTCAAAAGTAAGACTTCACTACTCGCAAGATGCAAGAACGGCTTTATTTGAATCTGCAAAAGGACAAAAGCGTCTTTTCACAGAAATCAATTTTCGTGATGCCTATGGAGATTACTATGTCAATAATGAAATTAAAGACATAAACGCCTATAATGGTGGACGTAAGTTAGTAGAGAACGCCAAACAGGATTTTTATCACTTGTTTATGAACATCATTGAATGTATAGATGAATACCTAAATAATAAATACAAGAGATTCTATAAATAACATTAACACTGAATTAATCTTTATTATTTAGAAGATTTATATTGGTATGCAGAAAACTTGCATAGTAAGGTTTTAACTTTGCGCTCAGAAACATAAAATATCGTCGCAATATGGTTACAAAAGAGTATTTCGATAACCTCCATGAGGAGATGGCAAGCAGAAGTGTTGAAGCACTAGTAGAGGAATTCAATCAGCAGGTTGGTAACACTGGCTGGACATCCATTCGTGGCCTTCACGACTCTGTCCTGATTGATACGCTCATCGCTAAAGGCGTTGATGTATCTGCCGTCTATGATGGCTGTGACATCTCTTTTAAGCGTAAAATAAAGCTGAATGAGAATAAAACTCGTGTGATATTTGCGTAATTAGGGAATTTTTTATACTTTTGCATAAGTATTGAATTACTGACTAAACAAGAAATATGATTACAGGCGAGATAAAGAATAAGATAGACCAGATATGGGATACCTTCTTTGTGGCTGGTATTACTAATCCCATCACAGTATTGGAGCAGATGACCTATATCTTCTTCATGAAGTTGCTGGATGACAAGCAGCTGCAAGAAGAGGAGAATGCTCGCGACTGGGGTGTGGAAATCCAGAATCCCACATTCCTCGACGGACAGCTATGGGTGAATCCTGAGGCTGTTTCGGAGGAAGAGAAGAAGGGTGTGCCTTATGAGAATCTTCGCTGGCACGTGTTTAAGAACTTTGGTTCTGACAACATGTTCAAGATAGTTCGCCAGAGTGTGTTTGAGTTTATCAAGCATATCGGAACTGGTGAGGAAAGTGCCTACAGTCGCTATATGAAGTCTGCCATATTCCTTATCCCCAATGCTCGCACGCTGACAAAGGTTGTTGATGGTGTGGATGCCCTCGACATGAACAATCGTGATGCTATGGGTGATGTATATGAATACATCCTTGGCAAGATGGCAGCATCAGGCACTAATGGTCAGTTTCGTACTCCTCGCCACATCATCCGCATGATTGTCGAGATGATGGAGCCAACCCCAAAAGACTATATCTGCGACCCAGCAATGGGTAGTGCAGGATTCCTTGTGGAATCAGTCAAGTATATCAAGGAGCATTATGGCACGGCCTTGTATGCAGCAGAAGAAGTGCATCACATGAAGACATCGATGATTAACGGTTACGATACAGACCAGACGATGCTTCGCATAGGTGCCATGAACCTGCTGCTTCACGACATTACTGCTCCAGAACTTGCCTGGCGCGATTCTTTGTCAGAACAGAATGATGATCAGAGCTGCTATACGCTCATCATGGCCAATCCTCCATTTGCAGGCAGCCTGGACAAGGGCAACGTTAACAAGAAGATTCTGGCCTATGCCAATACGAGCAAGACAGAACTCTTGTTCCTTGCTCAGTTTGTGCGCTCTCTGGAGGTTGGAGGCCGTTGTGCCAGCATTGTTCCAGATGGCGTGTTGTTTGGCACCAGCAAGGCTCATATCGCCATTCGTCAAGAGATAGTAGATAATCAGCAGTTGAAAGCTGTCATCTCTATGCCAAGTGGAGTCTTCAAGCCTTATGCTGGAGTAAGTACTGCCGTTCTCGTCTTCTCAAAGACGAATAGTGGTGGCACAGACAAGGTGTGGTTCTACGACATGAAGGCCGATGGCTTCAGTCTTGATGATAAGCGCAGTCCTATCAGCGAGAATGACATTCCTGATGTGGTATCTCGCTACCACAATCTGAAGGCAGAAGAGTCTCGCAGTCGCAAGGAGCAGAGCTTCTTTGTTCCTGTGGAAGAGATTCGCCAGAACAACTACGACCTGTCTATCAACAAGTACAAGGAGATAGAGAGGGAGAAGGTAGAGTACGAACCTGTTGCAGACATCCTTACTCGTCTTGAAAAGACAGAAGGAGAATATCTGAAGGGTTATAGCGAACTGTATAAGATGTTGGAAGAGAAATGATTATGGCACAGAACGAAATACAAGAAACAGCCCGTATAGATGCCCTCTTTGAGAAGGTATCTGCACTGATAAATCAGGCTCGCAAACATGTTGCTACGACAATCAATGTGGCAGAAGTTTATACCAAATACCACATTGGACAATATATTGTTGAAGACGAACAACAGGGCAAGGCACGTGCTGAATATGGAAAACAGGTACTGAAAACCTTGTCCAACAGGCTTTCTGCGCGTTTTGGAAATGGATGGTCTGAAGAAACGCTTAAGTTGAGCAGACGTTTCTTTATGGTTTATTCAAATTCGGTAAACAGTGATTACCCAATTCAAAAGGAAATTGGTAAACAGCGTTTGTCAAATTCGTCAGCAGTGTTGACGAATTTGAATGTCGTCAACAGCCATTGTCCCGAATTCTCTCTTTCATGGAGCCACTATCTTATTCTTATGCGGATTGAGAATCCCGATGCTCGCAGTTTCTATGAAATAGAATGTGCGCAACAGCAATGGAGTGTGCGTCAGCTCGGTCGTCAGGTAGGCAGTAGCCTCTATGAGCGCTTGGCTCTAAGTCGCAACAAGGATGAGGTGATGAGATTGGCAAAAGAGGGACAAACCATAGAGAAGCCTCAGGACATCATAAAAGACCCACTGACTTTAGAGTTCTTGGGATTAAAGCCCGACTCTGCATATTCTGAGAGTAAGTTAGAGAATGCTATTATCAGCAAGATGCAGCAGTTTCTCCTTGAATTGGGAAAGGGATTCCTTTTCGAGGCACGTCAGAAGAGATTCACATTTGAAGAAGAGAACTTCTACGTTGACTTGGTGTTCTATAATCGTCTGTTGCAATGCTATGTGCTGATAGATTTAAAGGCAGACAAGCTGACTCATCAAGACCTCGGTCAGATGCAGATGTATGTCAACTACTATGACCGTTTTGTGAAGCAGGACTATGAGAAACCTACCATCGGCATACTGCTTTGTGAGAGCAAGAAAGAAGCATTGGTAGAACTGACCCTGCCCAAGGATTCAAATATTTATGCTACGCAATATCAACTCTATTTGCCAGACAAGGATTTGTTGCAAGCAAAAGTGAGAGAGTGGATTGCAGAGTTTAAAGAAACCAACGGAGATAAAGAATGAGAGAAGGGTGGACATATAAGAAATTAGGAGAGGTTTGTGAAAGTGACCTCGGAAAGACTTTGAACTCTTCAAAAGACACAGGAGAAATGCGTCCATATCTTTGTGCGATAAATATACTTTGGGACAAGATAGATTTCACGACTTTAAAGCAAACAAGATTTGAGGAGTCTGAATTAGAACGATATACTGTTAGGAAAGGAGATCTCCTCATCTGTGAAGGCGGTGAAATAGGACGTGCTGCCATATGGGACAAAGACTATTCAATACAATATCAGAACGCCCTCCATCGTGTC
>JAEEGK010007408.1_pt1 | contig 26173 bp, 26 predicted proteins | sample 8958771 | NCBI WGS metagenome assembly JAEEGK01 (sample SAMN16246547, study PRJNA631951) | gut metagenome | biome: gut microbiome; feature: rumen; material: SC-attached | host: Bos | place: Iran: Karaj | collected 2018-10 | reverse complement strand
TTATCTAATTACGTCTATTATCTTTGTATTCTCCCATTGCCATCGCCATTCATAAGATCAAGGATTTCCTCTTCTGTAGTTAAATTGAAATCATCATTAATGGTATGCTTTAAACAACTGGCTGCTACAGAGAAATCAATTGTTTTCTGGCCATCATAATGATTAAGCAAACAAAAGATCATGGCTGCCGAAAAACTATCGCCCGCACCCATCCTATCGGTAATCTGTACGTCATAGTGCTTGGAGATGAAAGAAGAGTCTGATGTTGAATCATAAAGGATCCCGCCCCAGCCATTGACGCTGGCAGAATAACTTTCACGTAATGTAAAAGCGCAGTATTTGCATCCGTATGTTGTGCATATTCTTTTGCAAACATCAGTGTAGTCTCTTATCGATATCTTTCCTGATTGAACATCTGTTGATTCTGGTGAGATGCCTAGCATCTTGTCTGCATCTTCTTCATTACCGATACACACGTCCACACAATTCATCAGTTCAGGCATTCTTGAACGAGCCTCTTCCGAAGACCACAGTTTAGATCTGTAATTCAAGTCACAAGAGATTGTAATATTATTCTGCTTACATAGTTTGCAAATTCTGAGGCAGTTTTCATAGCAGCTATCTGACAAAGCCGGCGTTATACCAGAAAAATGAAACCAATCCGTACCGTCTAGTATCTATTCCCAGTCATAATCTTCAAATTGTGATTTAATGAAACAACTATCTTGACGATCATAGATTACTTTAGAGGGTCTTTGTGAGCTTCCTTTCTCAGTAAAATACAACCCTAGTCTACCGTCAGAGCGTATTATACGCGATACATCAACCCCATACTGCTGCAATGATCTAGTTGCTGCGAGACCTATTTGATTATTTGGAACCGCTGTGATATAACACGAATCCTCTCCTAGAATACTCAATGAAACAGCAACATTGGCTTCACTACCCGAAAAAAAAGTATTCAAGTAACTTTTTTGGAATAACCTAGAACCATCTTGTGATGAGAGTTTGAGTAGTAAATCTCCAAATGTCACTATTTTTGAAATATGATCACCTTCTGAGTAATGAACTAGTAATGAAATTAATTTTAATTTCTTTTCCGTATCTTTCGATAACATCCCTCATCCCATGGTTAATCATATCTTTTTTGTATACATCCAAAGAGTCGTTATACCAGTCGATGCCGTAATCAGATATAGCAACTGGATCGTAACCGTCAAAACCAGCCAGATTTACGACAGTTGCTCCCAGGTTTATGACAAACTTGATCGCCATTAAACCCGCATTATCTTTGACAACAGAATTGCTATTGGTCAGTTTGGAATAGCTTGTTTGGATGTATACATTATCGGTAGGGATGTTTGATGTAGCGATACACATCCCCTTGTAATCTTTGACTTCGTTGAAACGTATGATGTTGCTTACAAAGATATAATCCGGTTCTCTTTCACTGTAATGGAAATTAACGCTTATTATCAGAGGGTGGACATCATCAATGAATTGCTTGATTCTTTTTGACTCAGATTTGATGCTGGAGCCTGGTGCTATCAGTAGTATCTCCCTGTCAGGAACTATATTTCTGAGATCGTCAATATGGTTCTCGAATAACTTACCCATGGACATGTAGGAATTGTAGAGCTGTTCCATATATTCTGGATCGTAAGTGTATTGTTTTTCGGGCTCTATCATTTTCAACACATCTGAGATCATCTCCACAGGGAGGGTATGCTTCTCTTTCAGTTGTCTTGCATAGTGTGGATGCACCTCCTCCATAGCAGAAAGGTAATAGGCCAATGAATATCCCCAATGGTTTTTTTGGAAGAATTTATCCAATACGTTATCCATTATATTCAATACAGGCTTGAGATAGTACGATTCTCCATTCAATTCATTGAGATGTTCTATGATCAATTCAGTATTCAGATTGCCCGCGCCACGCCCCATCCCATATATGGATGAATCGACATAGAGGTCCCTGGAAGTCGGAAATTCAACAAACGTCTGCGCATTTGCAAAGGCCATCTGTTTGTAATTGTGGGCGTGGAACCCTATCTTGACGGACTTCGAAAGGTTGTTATCGACTAGGTAAAAAAGCCTGATGAGGTCCTTCTGTTTCATCGTCCCGTAGCTATCGACTATGTAGAAGGCTTCAGGATCCAATTCATTGACTTTGGATATCAGGGATATGTATTCCAGATCAGTGTAACGGATCGCGAGCATCGGTTGTACAAAGACAACGTAGCCCTTCTTCTTCAATTCCAAGCATTCACGCATCGCTTCATCTATTGCATTCTTATGAAAGGCCACTCTTATGCCATCGATGGTGCCATCGTTTTCTGGGATGTCATTCACGTCAAAAGAACCATGATCGAACATCATCACGTATTTGCTCGTTCTCTCTGTTGATGGCAGCGCGCTTTTGATATCTTCGAAATGGGGGAATCTCGTGCATCCTTCTATTCTTTTGACCTTATTGTTCAGGTAACCCAGTTCGATCACGTCAACATGCGCGTCCATCAGTCCCTTGATTACTTTTCTGATACCCTCTGTTCCAAACATCCAATCATTGCAAAAACCACCGTCTCTGAGGGTACAATCCAATAAACGAATCGTCATCCAATCACCTACCAGCTTTCATCAGCGAATAATTGTAAATCGCATCGGCCATTTCAAAATCAGACAGTTCATCTATGTCTATGGACTCAAACTCAGGCACTTCGATGTATTTGGGTTCATTTCCAACCCTGCTATGGTATTTTAAGAAAACATCTTTGGTGAAAATATAGAATCCGCTTGTTTCAAGATATATCGGTTTTAAATCCTGGGTGCGCGGGATATTGGTCTTATCAAAATTCCAGGGTTTGCCATCAGCCCAAATGAAATCCTGGATCTTCTTTACAGAAAATGCTGAATCATGGTGATCAATAATCACGGCATCAAGTCCCTTGTCTAAAGATTCGTTTGAAATAAACGGGGCAGTAGCGTGAGTTTGAACATATATGTCTGCATCGACTACTCTTGTGAATTCATCCAGAATATCAGAGATGTTATGGTCATCGTCATCCAGAAAACCAGGACGTTTTAGAAACAATACGCCTTTTGGCAAGTATTGTTTGATTTCTTCATTACTGCAATAAACATACACTTCCGAAATGCGTTTGTTGCCCATCAGTGTATTCAGAATGTAAGTGCATAGTGGATTCCCGTTTGTAAATGCCCTCGTATTCTTACCAGGTAGTCTTCTATTATTGAGTTTTATGGGAACTATGGCAACGCATTTCATTATAGGGCTATCAATAAAAATGGATATAAACCCAAGCACATCTAAAGCTTGGATAACGCCCATCACTAATGGATAATATGAAATCTTAAGATGGAAGTGTATGTCTTTTGTAATTTTAAGAATGTTTTAGTCATTTGCTTACTGAGATATTGCTTGGAGGCAGCAAAAACTGTGCATTTCAAGGTGTTATTCCTGATTTGTTCCAACAATTGTTCAATGTTGTACTGAGAGGGTTATTCACAAATGATTTCATAAATCTTGATAATAATAATGCAGCCTTTGAACATCAATAAATAGTATTCCTTTGATTATTTAATGGTCAATGATGAACTATTCAATTATCCAGATACCGTCGATATCTAGCGAAACAGGCTGTCTGTTTGTACTGGAGAAGCAAGAACGTTTGCCATTTGAGATTAAGAGGGTCTATTACATAACTAATGTAAAAAATGATGCACAAAGAGGAAATCACGCTCATAAACAACTAAAACAATTGATGATATGTTTAGGCGGTTCTTGCGATATTGTATTGGATAATGGGGTAAGTAGAACAACAATAACATTGGATATGCCTGGAAAGATTCTTTACATCCAACCATGTCTGTGGCGCGAGATCAAGAATTTCACAGAGAATGCCACTCTGATGGTGTTTGCATCGGAAGAATACGATGAAAATGATTACATCAGGGATTATGAAGAATTCAAAAAACATGTGGGGCAGGGGATTATTTGATAGTTCCATTTTCAACATTAGATCGTTTGCATGAAGAAATATATGATGAATTGAAAGATTCTTTTGAAAGAGTACTAAAAAGCGGTTGGTTTATTCAAGGAAACGAATGTTCATCTTTTGAAGAAGAATACTCTCATTATTGTAAATCTCGTTATGCTATAGGCTGTGGAAATGGCCTCGATTCTATAACAATTGCTTTGATGGCATTTGGAATAGGAAAGGGGGATGAAGTGATAGTTCCAGCATTCACATTCGTTGCGACGGCATTGGCTGTAGAAAGGGCAGGTGCAAAACCTGTTTTTGTTGATGTTGAGGCAGAAACTGCGCAGATCGATCCTGTTGAAGTAGAGAAGGCCATTACTGAAAAAACCAAAGCGATAATACCGGTTTTTATCTATGGGCAATGCTCAGACATGAGTAGGATTTAGAAAATAGCAAGCGAGCATGATCTCAGGATAATAATCGATGCAGCTCAGGCTCATGGGTCGACATACAACGAAAAAAGTATTGGACAATTAGGGGATGCTGCATGCTTTAGTTTCTATCCAGGAAAGAACCTAGGTGCACTAGGGGATGCGGGAGCCATTATCACTAATGATGAGGAAAAGAATCGTATTATGAAAATGATAACCAATTATGGATCGATGGTCAAATATCATCATGATATCGACGGGATCAATTCTCGTTTAGATGAGATTCAAGCATCTTTTCTCAGAGTTAAACTGAGACATATTGATAAAATGATAATCGAAAGGCAACGCATAGCCTCAAGATATCTAAAGGAAATAACTAATGAAAAGGTTACTCTGCCATCTGAAAAATACGGCAAACATGTTTGGCATGTTTTTGCTATAAATGTTGATAATAGGGATGAATTTAAAGAAAAATTATCTAAATCTGGAATTGATACCAACATACATTATCCAATTCCGGTTCATTTACAGAAAGTTTTCAATCAGTATAATTATGGTAAAGGATCGTTCCCAGTCTCCGAATACCTGGCAAAAACTGAATTAAGTTTACCCTTGTACTATGGAATGACTGAAGAAGAGCAGGATTATGTAATTGAAACAATCAATAGGATGTGAATTTATGAAAGGTATAATTCTCGCAGGGGGTTCCGGAACTCGTCTTTATCCGTTAACTAAGTGCATATCCAAACAATTGATGCCAGTTTATGATAAACCTGCAATATACTATCCGCTTTCAACATTGATGCTCGCAGGAATTAGGGATATTTTGGTAATCTCGACTCCAAGGGATCTGCCTATCATACAGCAATTATTGGGAGATGGAAAGAAGTACGGAATAAACCTAAATTATGCTATCCAGGAGGAACCAAATGGTCTCGCAGAAGCATTCATAATTGGAGAACAATTCATTGGAAGCGATTCTGTTACATTGATTCTAGGTGATAATCTGATATGGGGTGACAAGTTGGTAGCAACCCTACAGAGAGCAGTTAAACTGAATGACGGTGCGCAGATATTCGGTTATAAAGTCAAAAATCCGCAAGAATTTGGTGTAGTGGAATTTGATGAGAATGGAAATGCAATTTCGTTGGAAGAAAAACCGAGCGATCCTAAATCGGATTATGCAATTCCCGGCCTTTACATTTATGATAACGATGTGATACGTATTGCAAAAGAGATAAAGCCTTCAAAGAGAGGTGAATTAGAGATTACAACAGTTAATCAAACATATTTAGATAATCATAAACTGAAAGTAATGAAACTAGGTAGAGGCATAACATGGATGGATATGGGCAGTTTTGATAATCTGCTTGAAGCATCAATTTTTGTTTCTATCTTACAAAAGAAGCAGGGTTTCGAGATTGCTTGCTTAGAAGAAATAGCCTTTAGAATGAATTACATTGACAAAAATCAATTGATTAAACTTACAGAAGAATATACAAAGAATACTTCTAACAGGAATTATCTGGAAAGATTGATTGAGGAATTGTAATGAAGAATATTTTGGTCACTGGAGGGGCTGGATTCATCGGTTCCAATTACATAAAGAATAATGTTAAAGACTTCAATTACAACATTATTTGCCTAGATGCACTTACTTATGCGGGTAATCTCTATAATTTAATCGAGGTAAAGGATAGAATAACCTTCATCAAGGGCGATATTTGTGATGAAGCATTAGTTAATTCAATCTTTGAACAGTATGAAATTGATACGGTAGTAAACTTTGCTGCAGAGAGTCACGTGGACCGCTCTATTGTAGAGCCACAGATATTTGTAAAAACGAATATTTCAGGGGTACAGACCTTGCTGAAGATATGCAGGGACCATTGGTGTGATGATTCTAAAGATAAGAACTGTAAGGAATATAGAAAAGGGGTTAGGTTCCTTCAGGTTTCAACAGATGAAGTTTATGGTTCTTTGGGAAAGAGTGGAAAGTTTACTGAAAAAACACCGATACAGCCAAACAGTCCTTATTCAGCGTCGAAAGCTAGTGCAGATTTGATGATTAGAGCTTATAACAAGACATTTGATCTTCCAACTTTGATAACACGTTGCTCGAATAATTATGGACCAAATCAATTCCCTGAAAAGCTAATACCTTTGACAATTTCCAACGCGCTTGCAAACAAAAGAATTCCAATATATGGTCGTGGAGACCAGATAAGAGATTGGTTATATGTAAAGGATCATTGTAATGCTATCAACAAAGTATTGGAAAAAGGTAAACCGGGAGAGGTCTATAATATTGGGTGCGAGAATGAATGGGCCAATCTCGATATAGTTAAATTAATTCTAAAGGAATTAGACAAAAATGAGAATTTAATCGAATTTGTAGCTGATAGGCCTGGACATGATGTTAGGTATGCAATAGATAATACAAGAGTTAAAACAGAATTGGGTTGGAAACCCGAGTATCAATTTGATAGGGGAATTAAGGATACAGTTGAATGGTATTTGAACAACCATGATTGGATAGAGAATATCAATAATGGTAGCTATAAGAATCTAATTACCTTTTGAGACATGACTGCAGAGTGCCCCCTCGTGACGATAATAACACCTGTATATCGTTATCGCCCCACTATCAAAGAGTGTATACAATCTGTAATGTCACAGGATTATTGCAAAATAGAATACATCATAATAGACGATGGCCCAGGATCTGTTGATGAAGATGAGATAAAGCCTTGGCTGACAAGAAATGACGTATCAGTTAAAATAATTCATAATGAGAAGAATGAGGGTATTTCTGAAACGCTAAATATTGGAATACGCAACTCTAGCGGAGATATAATATTTAATCTGGCAGACGACGATGAATTCTATGATAGCCAGGTTATCAAAGATTGGGTCAATCAGTTTATAAAAACAGGTGCTGAAGTGATAACCGCAAGAAGATCGATTATAGTAAATGGAGTTGAAGAATCAGTATCGCCTTCTCTTAGACAAATAAAGATGATTGAAAGGAAATCATGTAGACTATTATTAGAAACAATGTCTGGGCATAATGATATATTCGGAAGTGTCACCGCAAAAAGAAGATCACTGTTTGAAGCAGGTTATTATTATAATCCAAATTATCGTTTGATTGAGGATTATCCCCATAATATGTTGTTGTTAAGAAATAAAAAGAAAATCCATACATACGACAGAATAGTGATAAAGTACAGAGTTGGGGGAATCAGTGATAAGGCAAATATTAATGAAAAATATCTAGAAGAGTCGGATAGAATTTTTGATAATGAAATCCTACCTTATGTTAGATGTAAGATGTTAGCTTTGTACAAATATAGAAAATGGAAAAAGTCGATTGATTTTTAATCACCACTTTCCTATAATTTTCGAATTGGGGGGAACATCTTTTGTGATTATCGATGCAGCGCCAATCATTGAGTTTTCTCCTATTGTTATTCCTGGTAAAATGGTTGAATTGGCGCCAATAGAAACTTTGTCGCAGACTTTAGTCTTTAAAGGGACGAATGATTTATTGCAGGATTTAGGGTATTTATCATTGCAGAATGTTACATTTGGACCTATAAAGACATCATTTCCGATTGTAATGCCATCCCATATTTGAACTCCGCATTTTACTGTAACCCTATCTCCGATTTTTACATCATTTTCGATGAAACAATGTGAGCAGATATTGCAATACTCACCAATTACTGCGCCAGGTAAGATGACAACAAACTGCCATACCCTTGTATTACAGCCTATGTTTTTGCTTTGTATGTCTGAAAATATATTGTTTTCCACATTATCACAAATCAATTACTTTTTCTTAATATTTGTTTCAAATGAGAGATTGTAGCAGCCGATGCATGAGGATAATTGTATGCAAGTTCATTGTTAACAAAGTCCTCACGTTGGTTTTTCTTAGGATCATTTCCGCTTAAGACAACATTTTCTACAAATGACAGGATGTCCTTTTCTTCATAGGCATGATAGTAATTATCCATGCATTTTTGTCCAAATGGAATTAAACTGTTATAGGTTTCTTCTTTTGATTTCATCATGTAGCAACAAGGTTTCTTTGTGAATAGGTATTCTGCGATAAAAGAGCCGCAATCATGGATCATTGCATCGCTTTCTGCAAAGGAATCGAAGTAATAATCCGAGTCGTCATATCTTATGTTAGGGATGGATTCTATATTGTTAAGATATTGTTGAATATCATTCTGAGTCCAAATCTTGTTTTCTATAAGTTGCTGGAACAGGAGTGGGTGAGGACGGAAAACAAAATCTACTTCCTTGAATAGTAATGGTAATTTTAAAAAAAGTTCAGAGTACCTTAGAAAATTAGAGATATTCAGTTTATTCCAACCGAAGACAGTATGGTGGGGTGAAATTATGATGACTTTTCTCATGCTGACCTTTTTTTCTAAGTTTAGTTTATCCATTTTACTATATCCGGTTAACACCACATTACGAGCATGTATTGCTTGGTTTTTCTTCAGATAATCAACATGTGATTGAGTTTCTGCGTACACATTCCATACTTTATTGTAAAAGCTCAGAGATAAGACGTTATCCCAATAACTCAAACATGGAAATCCATAATTAACGTACGCAGTTAACACATTATAATTCAAAAAATGATCAATGTTATGAAGGGGATGGTCGTAGTGCTTATAGGGATTACTGAAAAAAATAATCTTGAATTCATCCTTGAAATCTAGATATGTATCCTCAGAAGGATTATAGGCCATAATCACACGGTCTGATCCATATTCTTTCGAATAGCTTTCAAATGCATCATTCATCAATTCCATTTGGTAAGCCAGTGTTCTTGAAATATTCGGTGCAATTACAATATATGGGTCGAATACATCATCTTTCATCATCAACTCGAATATCGACCTGGTAGGGAATGATTGCTTGAATGTAATAAAGAATGCGACTTTGATTCTTCCCTTAATTTTACGAATTGAGTGTATCTTTTTACCATACGACTGTTGGATATGAAGAAAACTCATTTTGGTAATAGGCATTTTTAGAGGATTTTTTAGACTAACATGAGATTTTTTTGCGGGAGCTTTGTTCTTTTTGAATGCATCTAAGCTTATCTCCCCTTCCTTCATGATGAATTGCTTATATGATTCAGCAAACGAAAGGATATCATGATCTGAAAAGAGGATTTCAGGAGTAAGGGTGGATTGATCTATTAGTTTTTTCAGGTTAGATACGGCAATGTCTGATGATGCATTTGTGAGAACATATTGATAACACTGTTCTGCTCTTTCTTTTTTAGATGATGTTTCAGTAACATCTTTCCAAATGTTTTTTAGAGTTTTGGAGTCATTATTCAAACAATTCTGCCATTCATAGACATATCCATTAACATCTGATAGCCAAACATAACTATTGCTCGGAATTAATGTTTTTGACATTGTCGGAATGGCCACAGGGACCCCAATTGTTGCTGCTTCTAATGCATAGTGTCCATAGGAAAGCAAGAAATCTACATGATTCTTCACATATTCCTTCAAATCACCAAGATTGAGATCGCCTATGAAAATTATTTTGGAATTTTGATAGTATTCCTTAAAATTACTAAACAGTCCCATGTCTTCTACATTTCCGAAAATAAAGAAATTGATACGGATGTCCAGTTCCTGATATTTGCAATTTCTTAATAGATTCATTATTGCGTTTACACTACGCGAGTCAATGTACCCATAGAATCCTACATTCATCTCTTTGTCAGAAATGACAGGTTTCGTTTCAATTTGATTTGCATCAGTATCCTGAAGAATTAACGGAATTATAGGGCAATCTTTGTTTAGATCTAATTCAATCCGAACTATATTGTTGATAGCAGCACAACTGTTGGTCTTTACAAAAACGTTCTTTATTGTAGATTCAGTTAATGAACTGCTGATGTTATCATTCAAATAATTGAAGGTTTGGTTGGAAGTACAATATGTACATATTTTTACATTCTTGGCAGTTGTCAAATACGGGAGAACAAGGAATAGATGGTGGGTAATGGTAAAGACCACGCTATCATCAAAACATATGGTTTTCAGGTCTTTTATGGATACAAATGAATAGCGATGATCTTCCAACCTAACGCTCTGATCTTGATTATTGGAGTAAATGACTTCATTAGAATTATCCTTGGATAGATTTAATGCCAAATCGAACAAGTTCTTTTGAACGCTATCTAGATGACCATTTGTGGTCATCACAATTATTATCCTCATCTCTTACCCCTTAACAGCAAATCATGAATAATTGTCTTGAATGATTCTATCTTGTTGTGGTCGAATATTTGTTTTATCTTTGTAAGATACGTGACATAATCGTTGTATTCACAATTGTTCTTTCTAAAGAAACGATATAGGCTGTAAATTACCATCTGTTGAAGAACAACAGGATTGTGACAAATCATGTTCCGGGTCATTTTAGTCCCACAAATTGTTTCGAGTATTGTATCGATATTATTCTGAACAGAAAACTCTGAGAGAACATAATTTTGACACCTTTTACCTATCTCAATTTTCTTTTTTTGTACAAATACCATATCGATTATTTCTCTTAGCGAATATGTTTTCACCTTGTTGCTAATGCAGTCTTCTCTTGTAAAACCAAGAGAATACTCTGGAGAATCATAAATCAAAGTGTAGCGGTCGTCTTTAAACATGGTGCGAGATACTATTGGAAGAATGGTTGGGACACCTTCTATAGAAGTATCAAGGGAGGATACCCCCATAGCTAAAGCAATATCTGCATTGTTTCTGATGTAATTATTACGTTCTTCTCCGAACATAATTGAGTTGAAAATTATTGTTATCTTAGGAGCGTATTTGTTAATGTTAATGAGTGAAATGGAATTTCCACCGCCTATGATGTGGACAATAGTCCTTTTGCACGGAACTTCCATTAAATTGTCTAAAAGATTGATTAGGCTGGTGATTTTATCATAATCTAGTCTACCTAACCATAAGATATTAACACAGTTTTCATCTATCAGGTCTCTTGTTTTTGGTAGATTGTTTCCGTAATGATTGGTTACAGGTGGAGGCAAATAGTGACGCTTGAAGGATATATTTGTAGATCTTTCGATAGCAGAAAGACAGGACAGGTCTTGGATAGCATAAGCACTATTCTTGCTGATTGCCCCATATAACAGCCGATGACCGCGAAATAATAACTGATTATCTAACCAGAATACTTGATGAGGGTGGGCGATAAATAACACCAGGCTATAATTACCTAATTCTTTGGTGTCTTCCAAGAAATAGAATAATTGGTTCAGACTAACTACAAAAATGGCCCCTTCATACTATTCCATATTTTTTGAGTCTAAAGGACAAAAATGAATTCCAGAATCGCAGTATTCTGTTTTGAAGTCATTCACACCATTATTTGGACAATAAACGTCTTTATGATACTTTCTGACTAGTTCTTCGCCGATTCTGTAAAAGAGGTAATAATCTCCAGTGATACCCTTTTTCTTTCTTTGATAAAAAACGATTTTACGGGAATCCTGAATCATATAGTATGACTCAAAGGTTAATTGCTATTTATAAGAACTTATACCATCGATTCAACCATTTGTCAACTATTCCTTTTTATTGTTGGTGATTCCAAAGTTCTTCCCACTGTTCGACTGAGCTGTATTTGTCTAATGACAACATATAGTCTGAATTGAGATCTGAGATTTTTTTCATAATCTTTCTTTTTCTTAACAGGGTCATAATAGTCAAGGAGATTGCTTTGAAACAAGAACGTTTTCTTAGTATACCTTTGTTATCGTCAAATAGATACAATACTTTGCCCACTCTGTAAAAGAATTTTGTTTCTGTTTCACACCTGTTCAATTCGATATCTCCTAAAGAGAGTAAAAATAGGCCGTTCATTGTGAAGAGTCTAGATTTTCTGCTAGGTTCTTTTATTAATTTCTTATCTTTCAATTTTGGTTTGAGCTTAGCAGAATCTTCGACCTTTATTGGTATAACTTTGTGCATTCCTTTGACACAACAACCAAAGACATAATCTGAACCCTTGAGAAAATCATCTACGCCTTTGATCATTTCTTTGGCACAATCATAACGATAAGCTGCTATCTCTGACAGTATGCGATCGATTGAATTGTTAACCGATACTGGGTTCAGTTCATTTGAACTTGATAATACAACCAGTCTGTTTCTCATAATATAATAGCTATATGATAAGGGGTAGCCAGCAAAACTTTGATGCCATATCGATATGCCGGGGATTGTGATGATTTTGCCCCCTAGCCTGCGACCGTATTCAATATCGTCAAACTTGACAAAGACAGGCAATGGTAGTTTTTTTTCTGCTATAATTGAAGCTGGGATGCAAAAACAAGTCCATGCTGCATAGTTTGATGGGTCAGGATGGGATATCGACAGTATCGTATCGTCCGAATCAACATGTTTGCCTTCGTTGAATATTGTTATCAAACCATTCTCGAAAAGACCACTTGTTTCTCTAATTGTATTAGGATGATCGATGTCTAAGAATATGCCGGATATACAATATTCGTAGTATTTCGAGGATATGATGGACAGGAATTGTATCATTCTGAATACTGATTCAGGATCGATATAGGCGTCGTCATCGTTCAAAAGGATGTGAGTGCATCTTTTTTTCATCCCTTCAACAATTCCTCTGGTAAAGCCTGATGCTCCTCCTAAATTGGGAGATTTGATGATTGAAAGCATCGAGTTGTTTTCAATGTTAAGAGTTGAACCGTTATCTATAATTGTCATGTGATAGCAGTCTAAGTGTGCTTCTGAGAATAGTTTAATCTTATCATGAACCGCCTTCTCCCTGTGGTATGTGCATACTACGTGTTCCAAACTGATATGCCGTATACTATCAACAGTTGCTTCAACAATTCCCTTGATACTATTGGATTCAGAAGACGTTATGACAATCACGTCTCCTTGATCTATAATTATATCACATGTGTTATCAATCAAATGTTTTTCTATCAATGGTGCTTTTTCCTGGAATAGATACTTGATAGACACTGTAGACTTAACGGGAGATTCCAGTTTTACTCTTATTCTGTTTATTCCACAATAATGGCGGTATTTTGATAAGGGGATACAGTTCAAATATGATGGTGAAACCCCTTTCAGACCAAAGGATCCGTCAGATAAGTCCAAATGTTGGAGAATCACCGTTTCCATATAGTCTGTCAGAACTAAATTGAATATAAGACTTCATATGTATTATTCACTAATGTCATGAACAATATAACTATAAAGAAGCGAAGTACATGGGAGTGTATGGATTGTGGCATCGTTCTTTCAAGTGGTACTGGAGAAAGATTTGGTACTGTTCTACCGAAACAATACAACCTTATTGGTGGATCAACAGTCGTGTCATATCCTTTAAATGCTCTCTTAAAATGTGAAAGAATACAGAAAATAATCGTAACTGTAGACAAGAAATATTAGTGTTTATTGCCGAAAGATGATAGAATTGAATGTATAGAGGGTGGAAAAACCCGTAATCAGTCATTGAGGGCAGCATTAGAGTATATCGGAAAAAATGTGGAATGTGACCATGTCATAATATTAGAAGCCGCAAGACCGATGGTTAATGAAGAGATAGTGGATAAATATTTAACCATTTTAGATGAGGGGTGGGATGCTGTAATCACTGGTCAGAAGATTACGGACAGTCTCGGTAGTTTTGATCATCATACAGTCGATCGTAGCCGTTATTACCTGATTCAAGCGCCAGAAGCATTTGTGTTCAAGTTGCTATATGATAATTTTGACGCAAAATCTGAAATAACTGCCACTAATCAACAGTTGCCAGATGGTAGTAGGACGTTCATTTATTTCGATTTCAAAGATAACTATAAAGTGACTTATCCGGAAGATTTGATGATGATTGAGGATCGTATGAGGTTAAAAGATGAAATATGAACTAATAGCAATGGATTTAGATGGGACGCTTACTCAACATCGTTCGAAATTAGATTCATCAAATAGAGACACTTTACGTAATTTAGAAGAATACTACTCTTTGGTAATGGTTGTTGCAGGTTCATGTCAAAGAGCGTTTACTCAATTGAATAATTATCCGATAGATATTATCGGCAATTATGGAATACAGGAATCCTCGGTCGTGAAAGGACAATTGTTCTATCATAAGAATGAGACATACGTTGTAAACAAACAGGAGTTTACAGATAAGATTACGGATATTCGTGCTAAATATGGATATGAGGATTATAAGGGGGATTCCGTGGAATTTCATGAATCTGGAGCAGTTACCTTTCCTCTCTTGGGAACAAAAGCAGATATTCAAGATAAACTCAAATTTGACCCCGATGGATCTAAACGTACAGCCATGTATGATTACGTGTCCTCAAAATTCTCAGAATACAATTGCTTTATCGGAGGGTCATCTTCTTTTGACATAGTGTCTAAAAAGTACGACAAGGCGAAAGCACTCCGTGATTATTGCATTAGAAAAACCATTGACTTCGACAAAGTATTGTATGTTGGTGATGATTTTAAGAAAGGAGGCAATGATGAACCGATTGCTCACAGCGAATTCGATTATTTGGTCATCAAGGATTATTCAACTTTAAAAATGAAACTAAAAGAGGCGGGTGTGTTGGTTTGAAAAGATCAGTGGGAGTTATACTGGCTGCAGGCCCCAGTCTTAGATTCAATAGTCCAGTTCATAAACAGTATCTAAAAGTGAACGGAAAAGAGCTAATTTACTACTCGATAAAACAGATGCGGGAGGCAGGATGCTTTGATGAGGTTATAGCGGTCGTCGACAGAACTGAATTCGAGTCCCAATACATATCCAAAAAGTATGACATCAAATGTATTCTAGGTGGAGAGACTAGAAATCAATCTATAAAAAGAGCGCTCGAATACTATGAAGGGTCTGATCAACCAGATTATATTGTCTTCCACGACTGTACACGTCCGCTTTGTGATTCGTCGGTTTTCTTATCAATAGTCAAAATGATGGATGATTATGACGCTGTTTCTATGGCCTCCATGATTAATGACGGAGTGGTGGATGAAGAATTAAGACACGTTCCTAGGGAGAGATATAGGCTAGTCAGAACTCCTGAAGCGTTTAATTTTAGAATTCTTAATGAATATTTTGATGAAAAATCAGATGATACGACAATAATTAGTCAGATTCCGAAAACAAAGAAGATAAAACTGTGTGCAACTAACACATTTGACTTCAAAATCACTTATCCTGAAGATATATTTGTTACCGAGCAATTGATTAATACAGATTATGAATCGACCAAAGGAACCGGTCATGAATCGATTTTAGAAGGGAAAGTACTCCTTTTAGGAGGTACTGGGGGTCTCGGTCGCTGTTTGATATCGTATTTTAATGAAAATGGTATCAACTATTATGCGCCTGGGCATTCTGAACTTGATTTGAATGATGTTACAGTTCAGAAGTTAAACGAAATAGTCCCTTTTAAGCCAGATGTTATCATCAATGCTGCAGCGGCTTATGCATCAGATGATATTGATTTTTTAGATACATTCGACGAAATCATGAAAGTAAATGTCAAATCGAATCTAGTATTGATTAGATATGCTCAGACTTTAAAACAGAAAGTCAACATAGTTTTGCTCAGTTCATCATCATCGACACGTGGAAGAGAACAATTGACAAATTATTCTGCATCTAAAGCAGCATTGAATAGTATTGTAGAGAGTCAAGGTCAGACACTTAAAAGTGAAGGAATATGTCTAAATGCTATAGTTCCAGAAAAGATCAATACTCCTCTCATTCAGAAACTACACAAGAAAAAAATCAGCAAGAGGGAGCTTTTGGAACCCTCTGAAGTCATACCTATTTTGTTAAAATATTGTAATACTACAGAATCCGGCAAGGTTGTCCATATCAGGAAAGGATTGTGAAGAGGATTATTTGATTAGATAGTGGTCAGGTTTTCTTTGGTTTTCTGGAACCATTACTTTGTAGTCACCATAGCTTTGACTCAGTATGTCCTCATAGCCTATGGGGATTGGAAAGGGTTTGTCCCGAATGAACCCATCTGCTCTCCCTTCAAAGACTTCTCTTGAGTATTTTCTGTATAAGAACCATGGTTGGTCATTTGATAAATATACATATTTGCATTTTTTTCCGTTTTCTATTTTTGAAATAGATTCGTATTCTTTCAATAATTTTGAGTAATCTTTGTGAGCACCGAACTTTTCAAAAACTTTCGCTATAAGTTTGAGAATCGGATTGGTCAATGAATTTGTTTTTAAATCTAGGTTCATTTTTATTTTACGGTGCCCCCTCGCCATAAGATATTTTGAAACCAGTCTCCAACGATTCAAACTATGATAAAAACCATCACTACATTCGTCAATTACAAAAATGTCTATTTTTGGTGAAGTACGAAAGTGATCGGATTCGTTCGAACTGTTAATTTTTTGATCAACAAGGAATTTTTCGCAGTAGAAACCAGGGATAAAATCGAAGAATGTTTTAGAATCTTCTGGGAAGGTGAAAGTATAATCTTCATCTGTAAGTGTTTTTCTTAACAAACGGAGTCTATCAAAACTTTCACGAGGCATAACAACATCAGCATCGTCATCCCAGGCAATGAAATTCTTATCCCTTACACTACCAAGGAGTGTTCCACCATGTAGCCAATAAGTGATGTTGTTATTGCTACAGATATCATCGAATTTACAGAGCATCTATAGAAAGTATTCATGAACCTCTTCTATGGTTTCTATAAGATATCTGTCACCGATTTCTTTCATAGCAACTAACCTTTATTGGGCATTTGGGTCACGATTAGAATCACATAACTTATATAATCAATTATCAGCCGGGTTTATATTCTAAGAGACATTAGAAAATGCTTCCACCTATCATTATTATTAAGAATTATGTGTGTATTGGATTATTGAAGGCATATCTATCTCACATTCATAAGCTATGGCGACCTTGCTAATATGTGGGAGGTTGTGATCTATTAGATTGGAGGGAATAACATATTCGAAGGAAAGGGCGAGGAACAAGCAAGGGAAGAAATCCTCAATCTGGTTTCTGAATACTGTGACACCTTCCATAATAAAGAAGAATCAACTCGCGTACCGTATTCGAGAAGAGTTTATGATCGTGACGATATGGTGAATCTTGTAGATTCTTCTCTTGATTTTTGGCTTACATCGGGTCATTATACGGAAGAGTTTGAAAAGGGTCTGAGCGATTATCTTTCTGTCAAATATTGCTCTTTCGTTAACTCGGGGTCATCTGCTATCCTGTTAGCGTTCAGTGCATTGACCTCACCATTACTTGACAATAGGAGGATTCTTCCAGGAGATGAGGTTATAGCAGTAGCGTGCACCTTCCCCACAACTATCTCTCCAGTCCTTATGTATGGGGCGGTACCCGTATTTGTGGACGTAACTGTACCTCAGTACAATATAGATACAAATGTGTTGGAATCTGCATTATCCGAAAAGACGAAAGCAGTAATACTGGCACATACAATGGGAAATCCGTTTAATATTCAAAAGGTGAAGGACTTTTGTGATGAACATAATTTGTGGCTGATAGAGGACAACTGTGATGCTCTCGGATCTTGCTACACATATAACGGCAAGGTCAGATACACCGGAACTGTCGGAGATATTGGAACATCTAGTTTCTATCCGCCTCATCATATCACTACGGGTGAAGGCGGAGCGGTCTATACCAATAACCCGCTGCTTCATAAGATCATGCGTTCCCTGAGAGACTGGGGAAGAGACTGTACTTGCCCCTCTGGAAAGGACGATACTTGCGGACAGAGGTTTTCAAGACAGTTTGGAACACTCCCTTTCGGTTACGATCACAAATATGTGTATTCGCACTTGGGGTTTAATTTGAAGGCTACCGATCTTCAGGCAGCTATTGGTTGCTCCCAACTAAAGAAGCTAAGGAATTTTAAAGCTGCCAGGCAAAGGAATCATGCACTTCTTAAAGAAAGACTGAAGTGTTTGGAGAACGAGCTGATATTGCCGGAGAAGATGTCTGGAAGCGATCCTGATTGGTTCGGTTTCTTATTGACATGTAGGAATAATGCTGATAGGAATCGGTTGATCAATAAATTGGAGAAACATGGGATACAGACTAGGATGCTTTTCTCTGGAAACATAATTCGTCATCCTTGTTTTAGTCATTTAATTGAAGGCAAGGATTATCGTGTGATAGGCGACCTCAGGAACACGGATCGTATAATGAACGATACTTTTTGGGTCGGTGTTTACCCTGGATTGAGTGAAAAGGACATCGAACGCATGGCAGACGTCATTATAGGGGCTTTCAAATGAGAATGCGTGTATCAGACTTTATTGCCCAATACATTGTTAAAAGCGGTATCAGTGACGTTTTCACTATCACAGGTGGTGGGGCAATGTACCTAAATGATTCTTTCGGTCACTGTACGGGCCTTAATTGTTATTATCAGCACCATGAGCAGGCCTGTGCGATAGCGGCTGAGTCTTATGCACGCATCAATAACAAATTGGCCTTGGTGTGCGTGACCACTGGCCCTGGTGGAACTAATGCGATAACTGGGGTCGTTGGAGGGTGGTTAGATTCCATCCCTATGCTGATAATTTCAGGTCAAGTACGCTCAGACACCATGGCCCGTTACACAGGATTAGATATACGCAGCATGGGGGATCAGGAGTTTGATATCACTACGATAACGAATCGTTTTACGAAGTATTCCGAACTGGTCGAAGATCCAAAAAGAATCAAGTATTGTCTTCACAAAGCGATTACCATATCTACAAATGGTCGTCCAGGCCCTTGCTGGTTGGATATTCCGCTAGATGTTCAAGGAGCCTACATCGAGACAGATGAGCTGGAAGACTATATGTCTACAGAGTACATAGATACGCTTCCTTTGGAAATCGATGACAGGACAATCGATGCAATTATTAGAAAGATTGCCGAATCCAAACGCCCTATACTTTATGCCGGTAGTGGGATAAGGCTCTCTGGTGCTTATCAGCAGTTCAAGGAACTTGTCTCTTTTTTGAATATCCCCATTGTTACAAATTGGGATAGTATCGATCTGATTCCTGATAACAATCCATTATATGTAGGGCGCGCAGGCAGTTTGGGTAATAGAGCAGGCAACTTTGCTGTCCAGAACAGTGATTTGATTCTTTCGATAGGAAGCAGATTAAGCCTTCGTCAGACAGGATTCAATTGGCAGAACTGGGCACCTAGTGCCTACGTAATAATGGAAGATGTATGCGAAGGTGAGATGAAAAAGCCTACACTGCATGTCGATATGCCTCTTCATGTGGATGCCAAGGTTCTTATTGAGAGAATTCTAGAAAGGGTGAATGCGAAGGTATTTGTCGATGATGGATGGATTTCTAGATGTCAGGAATGGAAGGAGAAGTATCCTGTCGTATTGGAAAGGCAATGCAGAGTTGATGGATTCGCTAATCCATATTGCTTTATGAAAGAACTTAGCGGAAGTATCCCTGAGGGGGCATTGGTTGTAGTGGGTAATGGTACGGCTTGTGCTGTTGGAAGTCATGCTTTCACTATCAAGGAGAATGAAAGATTCATAGTGAATTCGGCTCTGGCTAGCATGGGGTACGATCTGCCTGCAGCAATAGGAGCTTGCATTGCCAATGACTTCAAGGATACCATCTGCATTGCCGGAGACGGGAGCATAATGATGAATCTGCAGGAACTGCAGACAATCGTTACTAATAAACTCCCTATCAAGATATTCATCATCAACAATGACGGGTATCATTCCATACGTATGACTCAAACTAATCTTTTCGATGCGAAGTTCGTTGGTATAGGTCAGCAATCTGGAGATTTAGGGTTCCCATCATTCTCTAAGATTGCAGATGCTTTCAGCATTCCGTATTTCAGAATTGAATCCAATGGTGAGATGTCCAAGCTTCGTAGCATACTATCTGAGGAAGGCTATCTTATCTGCGAAATAATGACTACTACGGATCAGATATTCGAGCCCAAATCAGCAACCAAGAGACTTCCTGACGGCACATTATATTCGCCTCCGTTAGAAGATATGTATCCGTTCCTGCCTCGTGAGGAACTGGAAAAGAACATGAGGAATTGAAATGAAGATCGCAGTGACTGGTCCAACAGGTTCTATAGGTTCAGAATTGGTTGGGCAACTCGTCAATAACGGGTACGAGGTCACAGCCATCGTTCATCCTGGCTCTAACCGTATCCGTAATCTTCCAGAATCAGATATGATCTCAATAATTGAATGCGATATTTCAGATTACAACTCATTGTATGGAAAAGGTACATGCGACCTGTTCTATCATCTGGCCTGGGCCGGAACTGATGTTTCGTCAAGAAACGATTCAAGTATTCAATCTAACAATATCCAGTATGCTCTCGATGCAGTCAATCTGGCCAAAGACTGGGGTGCTAGAAAGTTCATAGGAACTGGCTCACAGGCAGAATACGGTCCGTCTGATATCCCTCTCATATCATCAACGCCGATCAGACCTGTCAGCGCATACGGTGTGGCCAAATATGCGGCAGGACGTCTGTGCGGGATGTGCTGCAGAGAGAACAATATGGAGTTCAATTGGACAAGAATCCTCAGCACTTATGGAAAGAACGATTCCAGTGGGACGTTGATCAGATATGTGATCGATACTCTGAAGGATGGAAAGGCTCCTCAATTGACCAGATGCGAGCAGATCTGGGATTATATCTATTCAGAAGATTGCGCCAAAGCATTGATCTCAGTCGGTGACAGAGGAATAGACGGCAAGACTTACTGTATCGGGAGCGGTTCATCAAGACTATTGAAGGATTATGTTGAAGACATCAGATCTATCGTTAGCCCAGATTGCGCTATCGACTATGGCGCTATCGACTATTATCCGGACCAACCCATGATGCTCTGCGCAGACATATCAGAATTGACACACGATACTGGTTTCATTCCTCAGACATCTTTCAAAGATGGAATAAGGCAGATTGTAGCCCATCTGTCTTCAAATCTTACTGCAGAGTAAACTCTTCAATTCGTCAACGGAGTCTGCGAATTCTATATCGTCTTCAATTCTTTCTTTGAAACCGAATCCGTAACGAACTCCGATAAAATCCACACCCGCGTCTCTCGCAGCATCAAGATCGCCGATAGTGTCCCCAATCATCACGGCCTCTTCCTTATCTGTCCGTAATTCCTTGAGAGCATCCAGAATCATATCTGTCTTGTTTCTGATTTCATTTTGGTCTTGTGCAATAACTGTATCGAACAATCTATCAATTTTCAAATACTGTAGCAGGGGTTCGGTGGAATCTTTCCTCTTGTTGGTAGCTATTCCGATAAACAATCCTTTTTCGTTCAATTCGTTGAGGAGTTGCATCATTCCCGGATACAATTCGCATTGGAAAACATACTTATCTTTGTAAATCGGACGGAATATGCTATAGAATTCTTTCTTTTGGTACCCACTCCAGCCCATGATAGATTCTAGAGTCTCACCGATGGGTGGACCGATACACGATCTTATTTCGTCATCTGAGGGGGGATCCATCTTCATTCTGGAAATGGCCTCCTTAGCTGCGTTCAATATGCCTTCGCTGGAGTCAACAAGTGTACCGTCCAGGTCGAACAGTACGGCCTTATACATCTCTTTCACCGTCATACAGCGAATCTGTCAGGAACGCGATGTTCATTTCCTTCCTGAAGTCAGATATCATCACTGTCATGGATTTGTTGACAGAGGAGAGGTATTCGAAATCCTTGGAGAAATCGAAGTTAACATCAACGTAGTTCTCCTCCGGTTTGTCCTTGAATCCGTCGAATCCAGCCAGAGTGAGGTCTTTGACACCTACCTTCCTAATCAGATTGAGGAAGATCGCCAGCGAATTATCCCAAATCGCACCTTGCGTTATGAGGGAGTCATAACGGACAGTATAATCGAAAGGTCTGCCTGCGGGAGTAACATTCGATGTCCCGATGATCTCTGTATTCTTTCCTGAGATCTCCGGAACGACGAGGCGGTATCTCAGGGGATTGCTGATGAAGACGAAGTCCAAACTGACGTAATCGGGTACGAAGTTAACTGATATCGTGATAGGTTTCTTTTGTTTCACGTATTCTGTTATCTTGTTAGAATCTGTTACGGAAGAATTCCCTGGGCCGATCAGAAGGATCTCTTTGTCTTTCATTAGGCCACTTAATAACTCTATACAGGTACTGTCATCGATATTCTTCAGGATATACTCCCCGTACAGGGTCTCGATGTAATCCTGATCGTATCTTAGCTTACGTGCAGGTTCAATCGTCCCCAGGATGGAGTTCACATCCTTCATAGAGAGTGTCTTCTTATCCATCAGATAAGAAACATAACTGGGGTGGCAGTCGTTCTCCGCGGAAATGTAGAAGAAGAGATTGTAGCCCCACCTATACTTCTCTTTCAGCGGCAGGATCTCGCTGTTTATCACTTCCAGCAACTGATTGATGTCATATCTGTGGCCGAATCTCCCATTCAGATTGTTGGCCAGAAGTTCAATCGGGGCGTTTCCTGCACTCTTCCCCATCCCATAAAGTGTTCCATCCAGGATGATGTTTCTGTCATCCGGTGTCAGATCCACGATCAGCGAGGTATTTGAATAAGCCAGTTGGAAGTTGTTGTGGGAATGGTAACCTATCGAGATGTTTCTGTTCAGGTATTCATTCAGCCATCCGAAGAATTTCGTCACGTCCTCTCTTTCCATCAGACCGTACGTATCTACCAAAGATACTGCATAGATCCCTATCGAATTAGCACTTTCGGCCAAGCGTTTGATGTCATCTTTTTCGTAATCAGTTATGGAAACGAGTTGAAGGAATACAGCATATCCTAATTCCACAAGTTTTTTAGAGAAATCTAAGGCATCATTCATTCTCTCTTTCTTGAAAATTAAGCGTATTCCATCCAGAATCGTATCCTTCTTTGGCTGGATATTATCGATGCTGCAATTGCCGACATCGATCATGGCAACGACCATAGATTTTTTCTTCATGGTCTTGGAGAAAGCTCTCCCCATGCTATGCGTGTCTGGCTGCATGGTGCGGTCCATATCGTATCCGCATCCGTCATCCAGGAATCCGACCTCGATGATGTCAATCCCCGCCTCGTTCAGCCTGTCGAATATGCACGTGAGAGTGCTGTTGCCAAAGTTCCAATCGTTGAGGTAACCTCCGTCACGTAGCGTGCAATCCAATAGCCTAGGGGATACGGTCATTTACTGTCATATAGCGAGGGACGGTTAAATACATGTCATCGGAAAAACAGCCATTTTTCCTAAAAATGATAATATATCATGGCTAGCATGAGCGAATCAAGGGTACAAGATGAAGAAGGTCTCGATTCTTATTCCGTGCTATAACGAGCAGGCTAACGTCGTCGATATCGCGAATGCGGTCTGTAAGCAGATGGCGAAGCTTCCCCAGTACGATTTTGAGCTTATCTTCATTGACAACGATTCCAAGGATAAGACGAGGGAACTCATAAGAGGGCTCTGCAAGTCGAATCCGAGGATCAAGGCCATCTTCAACGCCCGTAATTTTGGCCAGTTCTCCTCGCCGTATTATGGAATGCTACAAGCGACTGGTGACTGCGTCATTACCATGGTTTGCGACTTCCAGGATCCCGTCAACATGATACCAAAGTATTTGGCGGAATGGGAGAAAGGATACAACATTGTCCTTGGACAGAAGGTCAGGTCCGATGAGAGCCGTCTGATCTACGGTTTCAGGAATTTCTACTACAACTTCATGAAAAAGCATTCGGAGATGGATTTCCTCAAGCAGGTCACCGGTTCTGGGCTTTATGACAGGAAGTTCATAGAGGTCATGAGGCAATCGGACGAATCCAGACCGTTCCTAAGAGGGATGGTGGCCGAGTACGGTTACGGAATTAAACTCATCCCCTACACACAGCCCGAGAGGCGTGCTGGGAAATCCAGCAACTCCTTCTACGGTTACGTCAACATCGCCGCACAGAGTCTGACCGCATATACAAGGTTCGGTGTGAGGCTGGCCTTAGGTCTTGGAGTGATAGCGACTTTCGGAAGCTTGGTCGCTCTGCTTGCTTTTGTGATTTACGACCTTGTCAACTATAGCACTATTATTTTCGGGGTAGAATTCCTTGGACTGCTTGTGCTATTGGGTGTTTCTGTCAATCTGTTCTTCATCGGCGTTGTCGGTGAGTACGCCATGGATGCCAACTTCCATACAAGGAAGAAGCCCATGGTTGTCGAGGCAGAACGTATTAATTTTGATATAAAACGGTAATCAATGTTTAGTTTCTATAAAACGTTAAAGAATGTCGATGCTTTAATGAAACCTTTGTCTTAAGTTGAAAAAAGGTCTTTGTACAGAATAGGATATTATCAATATTTGGATTAAGGTTGTTTTAGGATAATTTATTATTTTTTGAAGTGTTGTCATGGAATAGGATGGAGTTCGATATACTAGGGGCATACGATTTAGTTTATGGCGCATTCGATAAGGATGTGGCCGATCATTTGATTAAAGATTCAAATGTCGGAATGGGGATTTATTTGGATTTTTATTCAGATTCACCTTCATTATGTGTAAAATATAAATTGAATTATAAGCCGGTCAAAAAATTTCAATGCCCGATATTGACTAATGGATTTAGTTATTCTGTAAAGGATCAATCTGGGAAGATTATCAGGCAATCTAATTGTTATTCATGGAAAGGTGGTGCTGAGGAAACAATAATTAAAAGAAAAACATCTTCATTGCTGCATTATTTATTTTTCTTGCCAACCTTTAATTCAATTATTAGTTTTGTGATTAGAGTTGAAGACGGATACAGGCTATACTCTAAAAGGCCGCATTCTAGCCCCATAGTCACAGTAGGTTCATCATTAGTATCCGGAGAAGGTTGCACTTTTCCCAATTCTACGTTCAATAATATTTTGGTACAGAAAATTGATAAAAATATAATTGGTTTGCAAACAAGTAATTTCTCACTGGAATATATTCAACAGATTATGAATATGTTGAAACCATCTCATGTCGTTTTTGATTTAGCTTTTGTTTCAGAGGAAGAATTGGAAAAAAATACTAGTTTGGTTAGGGCGTTAAGTGATAAGTATAGGACCATTGTGATACGGCGGAAAAGGAAACTGTTTGGTAGAAACAAAATTGGTACTGAAAGGATAGTCTACTGTTCATCATATTTGGATGAGTATTCTTTTGTCCTACCAGATTTACTAAATGATAGAGGCCATTACATCCTATCTGAATTGATAATAAAGGAATTGTGTTCTCATGGAATAGAGTGACCAATTAGTTTATTATGATATTTTTGATCTAAAAAACTGCATCTATGGTGCTCCGAACATTTCTAAAAACACGTTCAAGAAAATATATGATGACTCTCAGGTGTTAATCGAGAGCAGTCAATCAGAGAGGTTTTTTTCTATAGCCAATGAACAAACTTCAGGCGTCAGACTTAGGTTTAGTACCGAGAGTAAAGTGTTAGCTTTATCCTTTGAAATAGGTCGTAAAGCAGCTTATGAACGTGTTATGATTTCAGCCTCCTCAGGATTTGATGTTTACTGTGTGAAGAATAATCATTATACTCATTTGACAGTTATTTCGCCAGATGAACAAGTTATTGATTATAAAGAGATTTTTGAACT
>JAEEGK010007407.1_pt1 | contig 26174 bp, 18 predicted proteins | sample 8958771 | NCBI WGS metagenome assembly JAEEGK01 (sample SAMN16246547, study PRJNA631951) | gut metagenome | biome: gut microbiome; feature: rumen; material: SC-attached | host: Bos | place: Iran: Karaj | collected 2018-10 | reverse complement strand
CTATTCATAAATAATTTATTTTTTATTCTTTTACAAATAATGAAATTTAAAAAAATATTTTCTCAATAAATTAATAAAAAAATTAAATTAAATAACCAAATATAAAAATAAAAATAATTAATTAAAATAATAATGAAATTCATTAAGTAAAAAATTAAACAAAACAAACCTTATTAAAAAATCTTAAATAAAGTATTAATTAATTTAAAATATTAATTTTCACTTTTTTGTTTTATATTTTTCAAAGCTTTTAAAATATTTCTTTGTGCATAATTTTTCATTAATTCTCCCCAATTAGAAGATTCTTTTTCATCATTTAATTCTAAATAATATCTAATACCACTAGAAGAAAAAATCCAATCAAAATCTCTATATTTAAAAATATTAATAAAATCATTATATTCATAGAAATCATTTTCTTCGAAAAAAGAATTATTAAATGAGTTAACACCAATTTCAATATTTCTCAAACTAAAAGAATGTCTAACAGTATTTAAAAATTTAATAGGAAATTTTTCATAATCATCAATATCCATTTTTAAATTAGCATATAATACACATTGAGAAGAAACCAAAAATATACATAAAAGAAATTTAAATATATTTTCATTTCTTCTTACAATTTCATCTTGTTCTGAAAAAATTCTAAATAAAAAATCTATTTTTTCTATATTTCTTCCAGAACAAAAAACAAATCCAATTGCTAATAAATGTAATTTTGTTATTATTTTTGTTTTTTCTGGAATATATTCACTGCCATATTGATATTTAAATATTCTTTTTTTTAAACAAGAATATATATATAATAAAAAATGTTCACATTTTGTTTTGTGTTGTTCATTTTTTATTTGTTTTTTTAATATTGGATGTTCAAATAAAATATCATTTATAAAACTATTAAATTGTTCTTTTGTTACATATTTATTTAATACTGTATCTGAACTTGAAATTGAAAATTTTTTTAATTCTAATTGAAATTCTTTTGTTTGAGATTTTTCTTTTAATAAAAGAAAATAAAAATCTCGAAAGGGAATTAAATGTAAAAAAACATATTTATCTTCGAAATTATCTTTAAGCCATTCATCTGAAATTGCTCTATATGATTTAAAATTTATATCCATTTCATAATCAATATAACTTCCTTTAAAATAAGTTCCTAAATTTCCCATTTTTATTTAATTAAAACTTTTTATTTTTTTTGAATATTTAAATTCTAAATAATCTTATTTTTTATCTTAAATGAGAGAATTAAAATATCATGAAAAGAAATTATTAAAAAAAGTAGATTTTCTAAATTGGAAAAAAGATAATAATTTAAGAGAAACACATTTAATGAGAAGATATTATATTCAAAAAAGAGAAGATTTAAAAAAATATAATAGAATAGTAGGAAAAATTAAAAAAATAGTTTCTAAATTAATGTTACTTAAACCAGATGATGAATATCGTATAAAAAAAACCTCCGAATTATTACAAAGATTATATGATATTGGATTAATAAAAAGTAAAAATTCATTAAAAGATATCGATGAAATAGGAATTGCTAAATTTTGTAGAAGAAGATTATCAGTTGTTTTATTTAGAAATAAATATTGTGAAAGTATTAAAGAAGCAATTACATATATTGAACAAGGACAAGTTCAATTAGGAACTGAAGTCATTTATAATCCTGAAATGTTAGTAACAAGAACAATGGAAGATCACATAAATTGGGTTCCAACTTCAAAAATAAAAAGAAAAATTGATACATATAATGACAAATTAGATGATTACGATATATTAAATTAACCTTATAAAATAATAAAAAATTAAAATTTCATAAATATTTAAAACTTTTAAAACAAAAAAAAAAAATAAAAAAATAACTCCTTAAAAAAATGATAGACAGAGTCCATGAAGTAAGTTCCTTATACCGTACATTCCGTCCATCCTTTAACGCATATAACTCGAATGGAGAAGGTCGTGACATATACATTCAATATAACAATGGTGGTTTTTGGAAGATGGACATTCTCCCAGGTCAGAACATATCACAATCACCTCCTCAATCAAACTATCGTTTCAGAAGTTTAAATCACAGAGCAGCTCCCTTTAAATATAGAACTGATGGAAGTGGAAGAGACTCATATATTTCTTGTAATGATGGTGGATTGAGACTCAATTCAAAACCTCTTTCTAATTATCATTTAAGTAATTTTTTAAGAGAAGGTAATGATAATTTATTAGAATGGAATAGAACTGGAAGTAATTGGAATAAAAAAAGATATTTAAGTAAAGCTGAAATTAAACATAATAAATTAATTAAGAAAATCGAAAATGGTGTTGTTGATCGATTGTATAATAAGGAAAAGCATAAATTTATTAAAGATAATTTTAATAATGATAAAAATCAAAAGTTTTTTAAAACTGAAAGTAATTGGTTTGAAAGAAAAAATTCTAAAAATGAAGAAATTAAAAAAAAACATTTACCTAAAATTGAAACTATGGATCAAAATTTTATTTATGATATTGATAAGATTAATAGATATAGTGCAATTAAGAAATTTGAAAAAGATAATAAACCACCTGTTAATGATTATTTACATTTTAAAAATGATATTATTCCTACTGCTAATTTTTAAATATTCTTATTTTTTCTTTTTAAAATACATTTATTATTGAAAATTTATTTTTTAATCAATGAAAAAAAAATTTAACTATAACAAAAAATATAAAAATTATTTCCTTATATTTCCAATATAAAAATCCCTGATTGAAAATATTTCCTAGATATTATTTTTTAAAAATAATATACATTAAAAAAAATAAAAAGTTCCCTCCTTCAAAAATTAATATTTTTCAAAAAAAGTGAAAAATCTACACTTTAATCTTTAAAATATTAATCTTAGATGGGAATTCATAAAAAATATGTATCCTTCTTAATTGAGCAGAGAATCACTTTTAGAAGAACCATTATCAAAAAAAGGGAAAATTTCAAATCAAAGTATAATGATTTTTTAAGAAAGAAAAGAAATTGATTTCATGTGGTGACCAAAAGTTAGTCGAAGAAATTATGAAAAAAAATATTAATTTTGAAAAGTGAATTTTTGTTCTTGAGAATCAAAAAATCTCATTTGAAGAAAGAAGGGAGATGATGATTATTATGAATAGGAACAGATATTTATAGTTTTTTTTAAATTTTTTTTTCTTTTTCATTATTTTTATATTATAAATTTATTCATTATTTTTTAAAAAATTAAATAAATTTTATCAAAAAAAATTTTTTTGGTTATTAAATAATAATCCTATAAAAACCTATAAAAAAAAAAAAAAATTTCCACAAAACAATTCTAGAAAATTATTCAACAATAATGGATTTCATAACATTTTTAAATTCTTCAAAATCAATTTCTTTATTTTTATCAACATCGACGTCAGAAACAATAGAATTAAATTCTTCAAATGAAAAACCTTTAAATTTCATAAAAACCAATCTTAAATCTTCTAAATTAATTAAACCATTTTTATTTTTGTCAAAAAAATTAAAACCTTCTTTTAAATTATTATCATTTAAAACTAGTTCTTTATCAACAGCAGCAGCAATAAATTCAGAATATTCAACAGTACCACTTTTATCAATATCAATATTATCAAAAACAGTTTTTAAATACTTTTCATCTGCATTTTCTCCTGTTTTTTCTATTAATTCTTTTAAATGTGTAATAAATTCTTTTTCCTCAACTTTACCATCATTATTATAATCAATTTGACAATATAAATTCGAAGCTTCATCTACCTTTTCATGATTTAAATTTCTTACTAAATAAACAAGAACTAATTTTTGTAATATTTTAGTTGGTTTAAATTTCATTATTCTTTCTAATACATTTTTAATTTTATCATATGAAATAAAAGTTAATCTTTCTTTAATATTTAATTTCTTAAACCAAATATGATCAACTGCTTTTTGTGCACTTATTCTTTTTGGATCTTTATTTAATAATTCTTTTAATAAATCAATACATTCTTTAGAAAAATCTTTTAATATATCATAATTAATTTTCCCAATTTCAATTTCAGCTTTTATTTTTAATATATCTTTACCATCAAAAGGGAAATTTCCTGTTAGTAAAGTATACATAATAACACCACAAGACCAAATATCTCTTGTTTCATTATATTTACCTTGTAAAACTTCAGGAGCCATATATTTTAAATTACTTTTTGAATCTTCTAATTCAACTCCTTTTACCATTTTTGCTGAAGTTGAAAAATCAATAATTTTACAATGAATAAAATGGTCTTTTTGATTATCAATTAATATATTTGCTAATGTTAAATTTCTATGAATTATTTTTTGAGAATGACAAAAAGATAAAGCACTTAAAATTTGAAATAATATTATTGCAGTATTAAATTCATTTAATTTTTTTTCCTTTTTTATCTTATCTAAAACACTTCCTCCATTTAAATATTCATTAATTAAACAAATAGCTCTAGGACAATCATAAAATTCATACATTTTAACAATATAAGGATTATCAGTTTCTTCTAATAATTCAATTTCTTTTAAAAGTTCTTTTGATTTATGAAAATTTCTTTCATCTTTTTTAATAACTTTAAAAGCCCTTAAATCACCATTAGATTTTAAAGTAGCTTTATAAACTAATGAAAATTCACCTTTACCAATTAATTCTTCTATCTTATATTTATCTACTGGATTTCCACTTCCTTTTCCTATTAATACTGAGTCTTTTAAAAAATATAATGATTCCATTGGATTTTTTTCTCGAGATTTTGAATTAGTTTTTGATAAGTTATTTATATCATACATTTCAGAAAAAGATGCTGTCATTTCTTTTGCTGTTTCTCCTTCTATTTTTGATTCTTCTTTTTGTTCTTGAGGACAACAACTTTCCAGGTAATTGAAATTTCCCATTTTATTTTAAATGGTTTTTTTAATTTTTATTTTTAATGTTTTTTATATATTTTTGTTAAATGTTTTTTATTAATTAAATTTAGTTTTTAAAAGAGATTTTTTTTCTTTTTTATTTCCATAATATAAATCCATTTATCACAAAATTATTAAATTCAACCATTTTAATAAATTTAATCTTTATCTTTATTCGAATCTTCACTATTTTGACTTTTACTATCATTACTTTCACTATCTTCATATTCTTTACCGACTTTTAAATTTTTATTAGTATTTTCAATAACTTCTTCATTTTCAATTTCTTCAATTTCTTCTTGTTGTTTTTTAAGTAATTCTTTAACCAAAGAAAATTCATTTTTAATACTTTTTTTTCTAGCTTCATTAAATTTATTATTTTTTTCTTCATTTATTTTATGTATTTCAGATTCTTGAAATCTTGCTCTTAATTCTTTAAATTGATTATTTTCACCTAATTTAAAACTTACACTATTTCTTTTTTTTTTATTAACAATTATATCATTTGGATTTATTGAAGTTGGCATTTTTAACGACGATCGTTTACCTCTTGCAGTAGATAAATTATATAAATTATCATTTTTCATTTATAAATTATTTTTAATACTGACAAAAAAATAGTTTTGACTAAATAAAAATATAAATAATATAAGTTATTATATATGTTTTAAAAAAAATTAAATAAACAAAACAAAAAAATAAAAGCCAAAAATAAAGAAGGTGAAAAGGACAATATATTTTAAAATAAATTTATTTATGTTTTTTTTCTTCTTTTTTCTTACAAGTAGAACATAAATCATAATCACATAAAGTACAATAATAACTTTTTACATTTCCATGATGAGAAACATCACAAACATTACAAAGCCAACCCATTCTATCAGTACTTAACCAAATTAAAGGATGAATATGTTCAATACTTTTAAAAACATTATTTCTAGAAGACATTTCTTCAGTAACATCAGGTACTAAATTTTTATATTCAATCATTAATTCATCAAATTTCTTTTTCAAATCATAATATTTTTTTTTGAAATCTACTTTCTTACATTTTAATCTAATATGACTGAATAATTCTTCATAAGGAATTGGTTCATCACAATTATTAGGGCAATTAAATTTTAAAATTGATAACATTTTTTTTACTAATTTACTTTCTTTAAAACTTGATTTTGGACATTTGAAAGGACAAATTTCTTGTTTTGATTGTTTAAACCAAGAATTTAAACAATTTTTACAAAATGAATTATCACATACTGAACATTGCATTGGCTCCCATAATATTCCTCCACATATTGTACATGAAGAGAAATTTTCTATTAATTTATATTCTGATTTATTATATATTGTATTTGAGTCTATATACATTTTTTTATTTTTCTTTTATTTTTTATTAGTTTTTTTTATTATTTGTTTTTAAATCCATTTTTTAATTTTTATTTTATAAATTTAATTGTTTTTTTTTTTTTCAATATGTAGAGAAAGATGAAATAATTTAAAATTAACTAATAATATTAATAAAAATAAAAAAAGTGCATAAAAATCAAATATAAGAATTGAATTATAATATTTATTCAAAAATTTATGATAAATTTATAAATTATTATAATAAAGAAATAATAAAATTAAAACAGTATTATATTCATTAAAAAAACAAAAGAAAAAATTTAACTAAATATCTCTAAAAATTAATATTATATAACTTAAACTTAATAAATTCTTATAGATTATTTATGAATATATTATGAAAGGATTGTTATAATATTAGTTCCAAAAATTATAAAACAAGTCCCAAAAAGGAGAATTAATCAAATAAAAAAAAGAAAACTTTTATAAATTAAATAAAATAAAATAAAAATTAAAAATGTAAAAATATAAAACATAAAAGTAAGATATTTAAAATATAATATATTTATTAAAAAAAATAATTTTAAATACATTTAAATCTTTGTTTTTAAAAAAATAATTAATATATATGCAACTTCCTCAAAATGGTTACATTACAGAAAAGCCAGAATATTTACAGAAAATGCGAAAAAATATAGTTTCTTGGTCTTTTGAAGAAGAATATTTATTTTTTGAATCACATTCTTTCTTAGGAAACAAGTGGAAAAAATATTCTTTATTATTCTCAAATAAGTAAATCAATTTTTAAAATTTTTTTAGAACTCCGAAAGAATTAAAAAACCATTTTCATACTTCAATAATTAAAAGTGTTAGAAGAATAATGAATAATAAATATGATAAACATTTAAAAGAAATTATGAGGTGTTTTTATTCTTTTGAATATTTAAAAAACTTACTTTCTCAACCTGAAGAAAATTTAAAAAAAAAATTATTAAAAGCAAAAGATAAAAGATCTTATGCTTTTAATTCTAAACTTTTAATTCAAAATAATCAAATTTCTTTAGATAAAATTTCTCATTATGCAGAAGAATTAACAAATAAAATTTTACTAGGAAAACCGGGAATTATTAAATTTTTGAATTTTATAAATTATAGAAAAGAATTTTCTGTGAATGATGTACCTTGGCTATTTTCTGTAATAATACAAGCGAAACTTTTTAATAAATGTAAAAATTTGATTGAAAAAAAATATGTCAATAATAATCAAAAGGAGATATTGTTTAATTATATGGCAAAAAATAATGAATTTGAAAATTTAGAAGATGTGTTCTTTAGTGATTAAACTCCTTCGAAATTTGAGTTTAAATATAAAACTCAAATATTTGAAAATTCTATGTAATTATAATTATAAACATAATTTAATAATTAATTTTAATGCATGAAAACTATGTAAATTGAACTTTAAAATTTATACATTTTGTTTTTTTTAATTTCCAAGAATAATTAATATATTTTATTATATTTTTTTATATTTTTATTTTTATAATTATTTAAATTTAATACTTACTTATATTTTAATTGCAATAATAAATAATTTTTTAATTTTGAATTAATTAATAAAAAATATAATAGATGAAATTATTAATTCAAAAAAAAATGTTTAAATTAATATTTTATTTTTTAAATTAAGTTTTCCAAAAGTCTTTAGAAACAATAAAAAGTTGAATTGCAGGAATGGTATATAAATCAAAAATTTTTTCATTAAAAATTCCAAATATAAAGGTATCATTAATAATAATATCATCTTTATTAATGTTAAAAGAAATATTATTTTTTAAATTGTTTTCAAAATTCCATTCAATTTTAAAAAACTCATCAACAGAACTAATATACATAGCATTTCCATTATTATTATTAGTTATTCTTAAGTTTTTATCAACATTAAAAACATGAGTTGTACTTAAACGAGATTCAAGAGAAAAAGAAGGAATAAATATAATTTTATTCTTTTTAGAATCTTTATCAACAGATAATTCATTATATAAATTATTAAAGTTTTCATATATATTTCCATTTTTATCTAATAATTTCCTTTTTAAATTTTTATTTAATTCTGCTATTATAATTTTATTTTTTTCTTCATAAGTAGGAATTAAATATATTTTTGAATTTGTTGATTCATCAATTAAAATTTCTAAATTATCTTCAATCCTATTATAATAATAATTTTTATATTTAAAAGAAATTCCACTTCTTAATGCAGGAATATAATTATAAACAATTAAATCATTAGGATTATTTCCATTATATTCTAAATAATCAAAAATAGCTTCATTACTAACTTTTTCTTTAATAAATTGTTTCAAAGAATTGAAATTATTATTATCTAAAGAAAAAATAATGTTTTTATCAAGTTCATTTTTTATATCATTTGAATCAATTAATAAAGATTTTTCTCCAGTTTTTTTTAAAGAAAATATTCCATTATTTTTTTTTTCACTTAAAACATAATAAAGATTAAATAGATTTATATATTTATCATTACTAAAATAAGATGAAGTCGCCATTATTGAATAACAAATTAAAGAAGCAGTTTTAATAGATAAAAATTTACTGAATTTATCAACAATATCATTATTACTATTTGGATTTTTATAATATAATTTTTTATTATCTTCATCAATTTGAAATGATAAATTTTGAGTAAATAATATTTTCATATTTTTATCTAATTCATTAATATTATTAAAGTTAATTTCTATAATATCATATTCATGATTATTTTTAATAAAAGTAATTAAACTTTCAATTTGACTTTCCCAAGAATTTTCTTTATCATTATAATTAATAGCACTTAAATGATTAATCAAAATTTTAATTGGTTTTTCAAAAGAAGAATATGAAAAATTACATAAAGCAGTTATATTTTCAGAATTTTCTTCTTTAGGATAACAAATTAATAATTTAGGATAAACACCTTTAATTAAATTATTAGGATAAAAAGATTCTTCAGATAAATTAAATAAACTCTTTTCTTTTTCTGGTATTTTATCAATGTAATTTTTATCAGTTAAATTCCTAATTAAATTGTCTATATCTTTTGAATAATATTCTATTTTATAATCATTTATATTTGTTTCTAATTTTTCATTATTTGAATTTTCAAACCCACCATAATCCTCAATTTCTTCTTCTTCTTCTTGTTGATTATTTTTTAATTTTTCTTTTCTAATATTATTTTCTTCTTCTTCTTGTTGATTATTTTTTAATTTATCTTTTCTAATGTTATTATCTTCTTCTTCTTCATTTTCATCAATTTCAAATTCATCGTATTGTTCTTCATATGATTCATTTTTTTCAACTTTATTTTCTTCTTGATTTGATTCTTTTTTTTCATTTTCAGACAATTCTTTTTTTTTTTCTTCTTCTTCTTCTCTTCTATTTTTTTCTTCATCTTCTTCTTCTCTTTTTTCTTCTTCTTCATCTTCTCTTCTATTTTTTTCTTCTAAATCTCTTAATTTTTTTTGTCTTTCTTCTTCATTAAGTTTTTTATTTTCCTCTATAAATTGACTCATTGAATGATCTTCTTTATAACTTTCTTCTTTATCTATTTCTTCTTTATAACTTTCTTCTTTTTCTTTTTCAATCATATCTAAACTTTTTAAAAATTCATCTCTTGACATCATTGTAATTTGTTCTCTTTGGATTTTAATTTTTTTATTATTACCACTGTTATAATTAGTTTTTATATTTGAAGTATAACTTTCTTCTAAAATAATATCATTATTATTTTGATTCATATTATTTTCATTGTAATTTGGGTTATTATAATTATTTTTATAAAAATTACTTCTGTTTCCAGAAAAAATTTTATTTCCTTGATGTTGAATTTTATAAAATTCTTGCTCACGATTCAAAAACATTAAATTATATTTTATTTCTCCATTTTTAATTTTTAATTTATGTAAAGTTCTATTCATGTTTAAATTATTAAAATTTATATTTTTAAAAGTACTACTTTGTCCAAAATTACTGCTTTTAGTTTTAGCAGAACCAACTCTACTTGCTTTATTAAAAGATGTTTTTCCTTGAATACTATATTTACTTCCATTAAATCCACTTCCAACATTATTATTTAAATTTGTCATAAAATTATTATCTTGACTTTTATTAAAAGAAGAAACATTTTTATAATTATTATTACTATTAAAGAAATTTGATAGAGTAAAACTTTTATCATTATTTTTCTTTTCTTCTTCGATATTGTGGAACATTACATCTTGAATTAAATAATATTTAGCTTGTTTAATTGATTTCATTAAATCATCATTTATTGGAAAAGTAGTTTTATCTTGTCTTTTACTTCTATTATTCTTTTGAGACGAACAACAAACTAAAAAAGGATCAATTTCTCCAGTTGAAAAATTAATATATTTTCCTAAATTTGAATATTGTAAAAAATTCATATCATTTTTCATTTTAAGTAAATAGTTATTATCATAAATATATGCTTTATTCATTCTTTTGAAATTAAATTTACCATTTAAAGATTTAAAATATGATATTTCCCTTAATTTAATCATTGAACTTACACAATTTACTGAATTAAATCTCAAAGCTTTAATTACATTAGAAATATCTGTTAACAGTGAATCATTTAATTGTTTATTTCCTTCTGGAAAGGTAGTTTCAATGATTTCATCAAGTTTTTTTAATAATTGAATATTTTTTTCTCTTTGAGAAACATCTTGAGTGAATTTTACAAGAGCTTCTTTAAATTTAGATAAATTTTTTTTTTCATTTTCAATAACCGTTTCTTTTTCTTCATTTGATAAATTTAAAAGAATATTTTTAAACTGATTTTGATATTCATTTGTTACTCCTAAATCAAACCATAAATCTAGTAAAGAAGCAAATTGATCATTTAAAACTGAATCATTAGGATCTATAATATTATTAAAAGATTGAGATTGATTATAAATTTTAGTTTGATAATTTGAATTTTGAATATTTGGAAAATATCTATTATTCAATGATTCATTTGCTCTGTTTGTTGCAGTATTTGGTCTTTTCTTCGTTTCCATTATATTTTTATAAAAAAATTAATATTATTTTTTTATTTTTTTTAATAAAAATTCTTTTATTTATTTTTTTTAATTATATTGAGAAATCTTCCTTTTTAATATTAGGAAATATTTCTTTTCTTAATTCAAGTTTTATATCAATTAATAATATTAATCCAAAATTTGAATGATTTATTATTTTTATAAAATTTGGAAATAAAAATGAAAGTTTTTTTATATTCTTGATTAAAGATTGTTTTGTAAATATTTTATTTATACTTTTAATATTTAAAAGTTTAGAAGATAAATCAAATAATAACCATGATTCTTTTTTATGAATCAAAGATAAAATTTTTATTTGAGATATTAAATTACAAATGTTTTTTACTAAATCTTGTTGTTGATGAAATATTTCAGATATTTTTAATTGTTTATTACTAATTTTAATAGCTTTTTCTTTTTTTCTTAATTTAATTATAAATTCTTTAGAACAATATTGTTCTAAATTTGAACTTCTTAATTCATTTATATCTATATTATTATCACAAAGAGCTTCTTCGATTAATTTTGTTCTTATGTCATTATTGATTATACAATTTTGATAATAATTAACATTGATTGGTTTTGGCTCTATTTTATATTTTGGTATATCTTTTATATTTTCTAAATCAAATTTTTTATGCCATATTCCTTTTAAATAAGGATTATAATTTTCAATTTTGTTTTCAATTAAAAATTTATTATGTTGTTCATTTACTTTTTCTATTAATTTTTCTTTAAATATTTTTTTTCTTTTATTTAAAAGATTATTTGAAAGTTGCTTATAATCTGGGATAAAATTATTACGTAAATATAAAATATATTTTTTTGTTTCATTTCTTATATTTATTTCAAAATTTTTTGGAATATCAACTAATAAATCATAATCATTATTTTCAATATTTTTTATCCATTTAATAATATAAAAGTTAGGAACCAAAAATAAAATTTGTTGAAAAATTTTTAAATTAAACCTATGTTTGTAACTAGACTCTATTGAATTAGAAATTCTATTTATATTTATTGTTTTATCAGTTTTCATGATTTTAAAATGATTGATTGTGAATTCTAATTCTTTAAATGCTCTATATAATATTCTATATTTCAAAGGAAGAATTAAATCACTATTTTGTTTTTGAATCTCAAAAGCTTTATAGTTTATATAAGAAAATTGAATTTTCTCATTTATTTCTTTTTTATATTCTTTATCTGTGTGAAAATAGTTATCAATTGTATTTATTTTTTCTTTATTATTAAAATTTTCTTTTAACGAATTTCTTGAAATTCTTATAATTTTATTATTATTATTATTAAATAAATGGGGATTGATATATTTAATATAAGACGTTAAATTTGAAGATATTTGTTCTTTAATAGAATAATCATTTGAAAATTTATTTAATTTTTGAAATCTTGGTGTTTTTTTTTGTAAAAAATAATCATTCTTTTTCCTTTCTAAATACAAATCAAAATTTAATTCATCATTACTATTACAAGTTAAAGTTTCATTCATTATTTTTAATATTTTATTCCAAACAAAAAATAAATGAGTATTAAAATCAGGTTTTAAAAAAAATAAAAAAGAAAAAGGTAAATAATATTTATATATTAAATATAAATAATTATAATATAATTTCGAAAAAAAATTGAATTTATACCAAATTAGACACTAAAGGAATATTATAACTTCCTGTACAATAAGAATTTAAAAATTTTTTATTTTTGAATAAATTTATTTGGATATTAAATTTATTTCTTAATATGGGTTTTCCTATTGTTTTTTGTAATTCATAAATATTATCTGAATGATTTCTATTGGTATTTTTAGATGACTTATTTATTTGTTCTTTATTTAAAAAAGAGTGTTCTTTTGAAGAAAATTTTGTTTCTTTTGTCATTATTTTTTGAGATAAACATTTTTTCAATTGGCATTTTTTTTCAAAATTACAATTTACAAAAAAAGATGAATTTAATGAAATATTTTTATATTTTTTTTTTAAATTTCCATTATAAATTCTAAATAATGAAGTATTTCGAGAAATATAATTTTTTTTTGGTTGTGATAATAAATCAGAATGAGTAAATTTTATTTTTTTTAAATTTATATTTTTTATTTTATTATACATTTGAAAAGGTTGAATCATTTTTGTATTTTCTAATTTCATATTATTATTTGAATTTTTAATATTATTTTGACTATCATGATTTTTATTCTTTTCTATTGATTTTAAATAAAATTTAATTGCATTTTGACATTTTTCATAATCAGTTATTAAAGAAGGTAAACTTCTATTTTTAAATAATTTTTTTCTAACATAAACTTGTTTTTCTAAAATATGATTTGTAAAATTAATAAAATTAATATAATTTTCTTTTAAATGTATTTTCATTTTTAATAATATATTCAAAGGAACTTTATCAACAGCTAAAGAAAAAAGATAATAATTATCATAATTATTACTTGAATATAAAGAAAATAAATAATTTGAATTTTCTTCATATAAACTTTCTAAACCAATTATTCCTCCTTTTTGAATATTAAATATTTTATAATTTTTTTTATCTTTATAAACATCATTAAATATTTTTTTTCTTAAAACAAATTCTCCTTTATATATGAGAAAAACACATTTAGCTTTTTCTTCTTCAGTAAAAATTGTAAAATTATGACTACATTCAATAGGAATTAAATTATTATATAATATTTTTGAATAATCATGACTTGAAATAGGAAAAGGAAATAAATTATCTTGAATAAACTTTCTTTTAATTTGATCACTTTTTTGTAAACATTTAAAAAAAGTGCTTTCAAATTGTTCAAAATTTAAAGAAAAAAAATAAGTATCTTCTAAAGCATAAACTGAACAAGATCTATTTTGATGATAAATTAATCCCCAATCTCCAAAACAATAACCTTCACTTCTTTGAAATAATTCTTCTATAGATATGTTTGATGATTCTTCTTTTTTTTTTTTTAAATCATTATCAAAATTTTTATTATTATTTGCTAATAGTTCATTTTGACTAATTCTTTTTCTTTTTATAATTTCTCTTATGTTTATAAATAAATTATTTACAAATTCTGTTTTTTCATTATCATTTGCCTTTAATATTTTATTTATTTTTAAATTTTTAAAGAATTTAATATTTTTATTTATTTTCTTTTCTTTTCTTAAAGAAATTTTTCCTTTAATGACTCCATAAAACAAATTTGATTCATCTCCTTCATGAAATAAATATTTTCCTTTTTGAATAAAAATTAATTCTAAATAATTAGCAGCTAAATAAATAGAATCATCATTAATTAAATTTAATTCACAATATTTTTTAAATCCTTTTAATTTTTTTAGTAAATAACATATTTTCTAAAAAATTATTTATATTTTTACTTCTATATTTCTACAATTTAAATCATTCATAAAGTTTAACTTACTTTGTCTTTTTATTTCATCTTGTTTTGGCTTTTTTAATTCTTTTATTAATAAATTTGAATATGAACCATATAATTCACATTCTTGTTCTATTATTTTTTCTAATCGTTTAATTTTTTCTTCGTTCATATAGAGAAATTAAATATTTATAATTTAATATTTTATTAAAATTAATTTCAAAAATTTAAGAACATTTGCAAAAAATGTACTTCAATTGAATTTAGTAAAGAATTTTTATTTCCAAATGATAACTACGAAGATTTTATAAACAAAAAAACAAAATAATAATAAAAATAAAAAAAGATTAAAAACAATTGAAATGAAAAATAATGAAAAAATTCTTTTTCATAAGATAATTCGAATCAAGATTATGAAAATAATATATATGTAATAGAAAAATAAGTGATAATATATTAATCAAATTCAAAGTAATAATAATATTGGATATCTAACTTCAAAAAGGAAAAAAATAAATAAAAAGGATTCAATATTTTTTAAATTGTGAAAACAATATACTTCCAAAAATAAAACTTCTTTAATTTTAAATTGAAAAAATAACTAATAAGAGTAACTTTCTTTTAATCAAATTTTTAAAACTTCAAATACAATTAATGATAAAGGAAAATTAAAATTGATAATAATAGTTATAAAAAAAAAAATAATTTTAAAATTAAAGAAGATTTCATGATTAATTAATTAGATAAAAATTATTTACTTCAAAAAAAAATGTAATTTCTTTGATATGATAAGTGAAAATATTTTGAATTGTAAAAAATAAAAAAAACAAAAAATAATTTCTAAAATATATATTTTAATAAATAAAAAATATAAATATTAAGTTTATATAAGAAAAAACTTTATAGTATTCTTAAAAAAAGTAAAAGAAAAATACTTATTTTTTTTTAATAAAAAATTAATTTTATTTAATAAAAGATAAAATATTATTTTTCATTGAAAAAATTAATATAAAATAAATATCAAAACATTCAAAATTATAAAAAATGTCAAGAAGAGTTCAAAAAAAAACAGTAGTTCAAGAAGAAGAAACTTATGAAACTCCAGAAGCAAATAAAGAAGAAATAATTGAAGCTTTTGAATATTTTGATAGAGATGGAAGAGGAAATATCAATAAAGATGAATTAAAAATTATTTTAACTAAATTAGGAACTCCAATGTCTGAAGAAGAAGTAAATGAAATTTTCAGAGAAGCTGGATTAGATGATCAACCTACTGTTAATTATAGGGAATTTGTTGAATATTGGGAATCTCAATAAATTTTTTTTATTGATTTTTTTTTAGAAAAAAAAGATTTAATTTAAAGATTTAAAAAAAATTTTTATATTTGTTTTTTTCTTTTTATAAATCTTTATATTGTATGATAAAAAATGTTATTTATATTTATTTTGAATACTTCATATTAAGAATTTATTTTGATTTTTCCCTTATTTTAAACACTTTTTTTTTCTTATTTATATTTTATATATCAATATTATAATTAATAAAAGAAAATTTTTTTGTTTAAAATTAAATAAATCATTCAATTTCAACACTGAATTCATTGTAATTTTCATAATTACCTTCATCAGTAAAAATAATATTTTTAAATTCATCATAATAAATTGGTTCAGTATATTTACTAAAAAATTTATCAATTTCATCTTGAGAATCATTAAAAAGCAAATTATGTTTATAAACAAATCTCATAAAAGTATTTTTAGTTAAAGTTTCAGGATTTTCTTTATCATATTCTTCTTTTTTTTTTGGTAATGTTTCTCCATTAATATTTACTATTTCATGTTTAATTAAATTCTCTCCTATAGGTCTATCACAAAAAAATTTAAATATATATTTAAATTTTTCTTCTTCGTCTTTTAATTGTAGTATATCCTGAGAAAAATAAAATGAAAGAAAAATTGAATATGTTATTATTCCCCAATCTTCATATTTTAAAATATTAATTTTTCTTTTATTCAATTTTTTTTTCTTATATTTTGTTCTTCCTTTAGTTGGTTGATTCAAATCAATAAAAATAAATATTTTTTCATATAATTTTCTATTGCTTTCATTAATTAAATTTCTTTTTAAAAATTCATTAAAAAGAGTTCTACAAGTAATATAACCATAGTAATCAAAATATTTATCAATAGCTACAAAAATTTTTTTATATTTTTTCTTCCTTGAATAAGAACTAACTAAAATAACCATATATAAAAAAGCTTTTTTAATAATAGAACTTTGAACATATTTCCTTATTAAATTTAATGTATTTTCAGTGAAAAAATCTTCAACTAATTGTTCATAAGTAATGTCTTCAAAAAAAGTATCATAAACATTATTAAAAATAGTACTTTTAATGGCTTCTTGAGCACTAATTCTACTTTCAAAATTTTTATCAAGCATTTTTTTAATTAAATCAATATCTTCATCTTTAACATCACTGAATTTATTATTATTAAAATCAGCATCAAATTTAATAATATTATCATAATTTTGATTTATACTTTTACTAATAATTTCAAAGGGATATTTTCCATAACAAAAAATATAATATATAATTCCAACAGCCCAAATATCATTTTTACTAGAAATTATTCCTTTAAAAGCTTCAGGAGCCATATAAGAAGGACTTCCAGCGGAAAATTTTTCATAATCATTTTTAAAAGAAAAACTTAATCCAAAATCAACAATTTTTATTTCTAAATTATCTGTTAATGTTACTATATTTTCTGGTTTAATATCTCTATGAACTATTTCTTTATTATGTAAATAACATAATGCTGAAAGTGCTTGATATATTATAAAACGAAATTTTTCTATTGAAAAATTTTCCCTTTTTTCTTTTATTAATTTCATTAATGATTTTCCTGGTAAAAATTCCATTAAAATATTAAAATTATTATATGTTTCTATTGTACAATAATAATTTACTATATTTGGATGATCTAATTGAGATACAATATCTATTTCTGATTTTATTCTGTGAATTTTTTTTACTGTTATTATTAATTCTTTTTGTATGGTTTTTATTGCATATTTTACTTTGTTAAAACCTTTTTCTTGATATAATTTTACTTGACCAAAAGCTCCGCTATTTATTATTTTTATAAATGTATGAGTTAATCTTAAGTCATAGTGATATGCTTCTTTTATTAAAGTTTCACTGTTTGTAATTATTTCATTTTCATTTTGATTTTGAATAGATGATAAACAACCCATTTTTATTAAAAATAAATAATAAAATTATTAAAAAAGAAAATATAATAATATCTTTTAAAAAAACAAAAAAGAAAAGTACAAACTCATAAATATAATAATATAAAAAGAAAATAAAGATTATTATATAAAAAAAAAGAAAAAAAAATGAATAAATTAAGAAAATATAAAAATAAATTAAAAAATATAAAAAAAAATGAATCCATTTTGGGATAGATTTGTAAGTCAAGACAGAAGAAAATTAAGAAAGAGAATGTTACTAAAAGAAAATCCAAAAGACTATTTTCCTTTATCTCAAAGAACAACATATTTCCAAAGAATGATAAATAAATATAATAAATCAAATAGAAGAAATTTAAATTATCATGATATAAATTCTCTCTTAGCAGATTATAGAGAAGATAAAATAAAATCATTAACAGATACAGAAGTAATGAGAGAAGAAATAGGATCAGAAATAAAAAAATATAAAGAATTACAAAAAATACCTCATCATATTAGGAATGATATAAAAAATATAACTTTAAAAAAAGGAAAAGAAAATAGGAAAAATTTATTAATTTCATTAGAAAGATTTGAAAAAAGAGGTAAAATAAATATTCCAGATTGGAAAAAAAAAAAAGAATTAACTTCTAGTTTAAATCCAAATAAAATATTATATACTGGAAAAATATTTAATACTGATCCTAGAAATAATTTCTTTTTTAGAACTAGAGAAACGTTAAAAACAAATAATTCAACTTCTATTGAAGATAAAGAACGATTAAATACATACACTGGTTTTAGATTAACGTTAAATAAATTACATAATCAAATTGATAATATGGCAAATGATGTTGAATTTGATAGTAGATTGTTAAAAACTACTTATAAACAAAATATTGAATTATTTAGTAATGATTTTGAAGAATGGAAAAAAACTCAAGAATTTAGATTTCCTTGGTTAAAACCTAAGAAATATTAATTTAATATAAAATTTGGTTAAAATTCAATTTGTTTTAAATCAAATTTTATTTATAATAATTTATAAATAAGAAATTTAGATAATTTACATATGGTAATTAAAAAGATTTTATTTTAATATTTTATATTATTATCATATTTTTTTAAAATGTAGAAATGATAAATAAAAAAATATATAACTCATTATTTTCATTTTACAATTATATTATTAATTATTGTAAATTAAATAAAACTTCATTTAAAAACTAAAACACAGAAAAATAATATTTTATTGTTATCCCAAAAATAACTCTGTAGAATAACCAACTTATAAAATCAATCTTCATCTTTATATTTATCATAAGTTTATTGAATTAAAATATCTAAACAAAGTAAATAAATTTCTTTAAACAATAAAAAAAGATTGTTTTTCATCAATTATTATTTTAGAAAGTAAAATATTACAAAATTGAGAAATCAATAAATCTTTAGGAACAAAATATTTAGTTTAATCTATTTCTTGAATATGATATTTTGAATCTTTTTTACATATATTGGAACTTTATAGGAACATTGTGTCCTTAATTTCATATATTCTTCTTTTTCTTTTTCATCCGAAAATTCTTTTTTAAATTTGAATTCAATTTTATTTCATTATAAAACTTTTTCTTTTTACTTAATTTAAATTTATTTATAAAAATAATAAAAGTATAGATTAAATATTAATATAAAAAACAAAATTCTTTAATATTTGTTTGATAATATTTTTTAAAGAAAGAAATAAAAAAAAAGTCTAATTTTATTATTTATTATTTTTTATTTTATTATAAATTCTTTCATTTTTTTCAAGTTCATCTTCCAAATCATGAATTAATTTTTTATCTCTACTTAAATTTTCTTTTTGTAAAATATCAATTTGTTTCTTTAATGCCTCAATTAAATATTCATATAATTTAACATCAGGTAATTTCATAAAAGAATTAAAAGAAGGTTTATTTTCTTCAGGTCTAAAATCATATAATTTTCCATCAGAATTACAATAAACATATTTAAATCCTGGTAATTCAAAGCATTTTTCAAAATTATTAAAATCATCATATTTTGGTTCTTTCTTCCAATCAATTAAATTTACAACTCTTAATTTATTATTTCTTAATTTTTCTTCACAATTATAATTTTCAGGAGGCCATTTTGGTAAAGCATACCACCATCTTTTTAATAATTGATAAACTAAAACTGCTTTTGGTTTTAATATTTTATTATTATTATTATTTGTTTTTTTCTTTGACTCTGATTTTTTTTTTTTTGGAGATTTATTTATTTTTTTCTTATTATGTTTTTTTTCTGAAGATATTGAACTTTCCGATGAAGATGAAGACGAAGAGGAACTTTCACTTTCTTCACTTTCATTATAATCACTATCAAATTCTGAATCTTCATCTTCTTCTTCTTCTTCTTCTTCTTTCCTTTTTTTTATTTTTTCTGATTTTTTTATTATTTTTTTATCTTCTTCTCTTTTTCTTTTTTCATTTAATAATTTATTTTTTAAATTTGAATTTTCAACATTAGATTTTTTGTTATTATTATTCTTTTTTGAACTATCTAGTTTGTTTGAATTAGTTATCTCACTTTTATTTGTTGTGTTTTTATTTTCTGGAGGTTTTGTAAGAGGACCTTTAACATGAAGTAATTTTTTTACCGCTATTAATTTTTCTAAAGAAGATGTGTTTGTTTTTTTTTCTTGATTTTCATTATTATTTTTTTTATCTATGTTAACATCTTTTATATTCACTTCTTCTTTTTCATTATTTTTTTTATCATTTAAATTCTCATTCTTATTATTTTCATTTTCAATGTTTTCATTATTAATAATCTCTTCCTCATCATCAATAATTATTTTTGAGGACATTTTTTCAAATAATAATTTTTGTCAAAAATAATCACATTTATATATAAAGTAAATATTATATAATAATTAATTAAAATAATAGAATAAAAAAATTTATTATTTAAACTGAGCTTTCCCATTAGCTTTTCTATTAGAACCATATTTTTTTAAATTAGTTTCATGAGCTAATTTAGTTCCGAATTGAATGGCTCTTTTTTCAAACATATAAGATAAATTAAATCCAAGTTTTTTTCCAATATTTCTCAACAGAATTTTTTCCCCAATTCCTCTTTTTAAACTAAAATTAGTAATATAATTAATCTTTTTAACAGAAGATAAAAATTTAATTAAATCTAAATCAAAATAAGGAAATCTAATTTCAATTCCATTATCAGAACAACTTCTATCATCTCTTCCAAAATTTCTATTCCAAATTCTATTTAAATCTTTTGACATATTATTTATTATATTACCATTTTTATATCTACTATAACCACCAAATAATTCATCAGCTCCTAAACCACTTAATATTATTTTTGCTTTTGAAATATATATTTCTGATAAATTCGTAAATTTTTCATAAGGAATTTTTTCTATTTGTTTACTTAATATATTATTATTATAATTGTTCTTGTTTGTTGTGTTTAATTCATGAATATTTGATAATATATTATTTGAATTAAAGTATTTTATCATTTCTAATTTATTCACTAAAAAACCTTTTTTCATTGTTGCAAATTTTAATGCTGTTGATATATTAAAATCCATATGTGTTTCTCTTGGATAAATTAAATTTAATATATTATTTTGGAAATTTTCATTTATATCATTTGAATAATTTTTGTCTATTAAAATTAGATTTATTTTCCTATTTGGAAATAAATTTATTAATTCATTATATCCTATTATACCAGAATTTCTATCTGGAGCTTTTTCTTTTTCAAAAGATAAATTAAATAAATCTATAATAATATTTTCTGGAGTGTTTATTATTGTATAATACGATAATAATATTGAATCTATTCCACCTGAAAACATTATTCCAATTGAATCTTCTTTATTTAATATTATTGAAGGAATATTTTTTATTCTTTTATTTAAAGCATTTTTCAGTAATTCAGAACATTTTTCTTCTAAATTTTCATATGATAAAATTTCTGGAATTAAATCATTAAATCTTAAATCTGAAGGATTATTAATATATGGATTTTTTATTAAAGTTAATTTATTTTCTTTTTCTTCTTCAATTATTAATAGATGATTATTTGGTATTTCTACTATATAAATATCATTTTTAAAATTGTGATTTTTATATAATGCTAAAGGAAGAAAAGATGATATGAAAATTATATTTAATTGTTTTATATATGATAAAATTAAACTTTTTTTCCCGAAAATATCTCTATTAATTAATATTTTTTTATTTATATTATCATGAAAAATAAAAGCATGATCTGATTCAATTTCATTTATAATCTTGAAAAAATTATTAGAATATATATTTATATCTGAAGATGTATTTTCTTGTGAAAATTTATTTAATATATCTGATAATATTATTCCATCATTTTCTTTTGATAAATCTTTTTCATTTAATAATTCCTTATTTTGAATATCATAAATTTCTCCATTGTATTGAAGAATATTTTTATTTTTTTCATTTATTATTGGTTGTTTTGTTAAAATATTAATTCCTCTTAAATTTAATACTGAATCTAATAAAATAGATGATTCATTATTTATTATAATATTAAATATATCTTTATATATATTTAATTTTTCTTCATCTAAATCTTTTATTTCTTTATTTCTAAATAATTCTATAATATTTAAATAATCAGGTCCTCTATTCTTTAATTGTTCAATAACTTCTTTAAAATTACTATTATTAATTAAATCAATATTTAACTCTGAATTTGTATTGATTTCATTTTCTTCGTTGTTATTATTAATATCATCATTATTATTAATATTATTATAATCAATATCATCAAAACTTTTGGAATATTCTTCAATTTCTTTTAATATATCAAAATCTTTTTGAGATAAAATTAACTTAGTAATAAAACAAATCCCACACATTTACTTTTTTAAAAGATAAATTAATTGAATAAATTCTATTTAAAAATTTTTTTTATTAATTATATATAAATTAAAAAAAACAATTAATGGAATTATAACTTAATAATCGTCATCTTCACTATCATCATCATTATCTTCATTTTCATTATATACATTTAAATCTTCATCTTCCATATTTTTTCTTTCTAAATTAAATCTTTTATTTTCCATTTTTTTTCTTCTTTCTTCTTCTTCTAATCTTCTTTGTTTATCGATCATTTTTTGTTTTTTAATATGACCTTCTAAAATAGGATAACTATATAATTTATTTATTTTTGTTTTTCTTTTCTGAAAAACAATATCATGTATAATGTTAATTACAATTGAATATTCTTCTTTTGTTCCTTGATAATTTTTAATTGAAAAATACTTTTTAGAAATCAAATAAATTAATTCAAAAAATTCATATTCAATAATTTCATTATTAAATAAATTTTCAATATAATAAAAAACTTTCTGAGGAGAATTTTGTATATCTTCATTTGTGAAAGTGACTTTATCTTTATAAAAATAAGTGATTTGTTCACAAAAAGATAATTTATTTGGAAATAAAGAATTTAAAAATGAAGAAGGTTTAATAATATAATTATATATAAATCTATAAGAAATACTTTGATTATTTTTTGAAGGATAAGTACAATAAATAGAGTATAATTTTTTAAAAATATTTTGGATATCAATATAAAATATATTAACAAAATCATTAATTAAACTTCTTTCTTGAACTTTTATTTTTGTTTCAGTTGCCATATTTTGACTATTAAAAGATTGTTCTAATCTAGATAAAGTTGTTTTATTTGTTCTATTTGTTCTTTTTGTTTTTTGTTGAATTAATAATCCTAAAATTTTTTTTAATTTTTCACTTAATTTTATATCCATATCACTATATTTAAAAAAAGCACTTCTAATTAAACATTCATTAAATAATCTTGGAAGAATTATATTATTTCTAAAATGAATTGATTTTTCTGTTATAAATTTTTTCTTTTCTAAAAATTTCAAATGATTTGGAAGTCCCTTTTCTTTATAATAATGATGTAAATAGTTAATATATTTATTTATAAAATTTACTTTTGCTTCATATACCATTGAATCAATATAATTATATATTTCTTTAGGATCTGTCAAATTTTCAGGTATTAAATATGCATTATAATAATTATTTAATCCATTATAAAATATTTGATCAAAATCTTTTATAGTAAAATTTTCATTTAAAACTCCATTTTCTCTGAAAATAAACCAAATATCTTTTAAAGTAATTGAAAAAGAAATTTCATTTGTTTTTATTTGTTCTGGAATAATAATTTGATTATTATTTGTTGTTTGTGGATTTAATTTCATATTATGTTTTAAGGTAAAAGGATTTTCAATATTTAATTTTGAATAATTAAATTCTTCATTATCTCTGTATTCTCCTGAAGCATATTTTATTAGAATTGAATATAATTTTCTTATTTCAGAATATTGTCTTAATAAAACATTTCCTATTTCTAATATATCATATTTAATATTGGAATCTAATAAAATTAAATCACGTAAATCTAAATAAGGTTCAAATTTATTTAAATTTTTACTGTCTAATTCTTTTTTCAATTCATTATCATTAATATCTTGAGCATTTTCTTTATTATTATTACTTTTATTAATATCTTTAGTACTCTTATTATTAAAATTACTTTTACTAATATTTTTATTACTGTTATTAATATCTTTAGTACTTTTACTTTTGTTCATTGTTTCTTTAATACTTTTACTATTGGTATCATTATCTATATTTTTACTTTTATCTTTAAATTCTTTATTTTTAATTGTAACAGGATTATTACTTTTATCTTTTGAATTACTATTTATAGTCTCATTATTATTATTATTTTCACCATTAATAAAATAAGTAATTGGAGTAGTTTTTTTTTTAATAAAATTCCTATTTCCTCCAATAGGATTTCTAAAAATTTCAAAAGCACTCATTCTTTTATTTTTATTTCCAATTAAATTATTACTATTATTAATATTATTAATTACTTTATTAAAATTGTCCTTATCAAAAAAAATTTTTTTTCCACTTTTATCTTCTTTAAAGATATTTTTTTCACTATCAAAAAGTTCGACATCATTAAAAATATAATTTTCTCGATTAATTTTTTCTAATTTATCTTTTTCAATCATTCTATCATTTTCAAACAATCCAATATAGCATTTTCCATTTTCAAAGACATATTTTCCAAAACCATCTTTTACATTATTTTTCCATTCTCCTTTATAATAACTTCCATTAGCATAGAAAAAAATACCAAAACCATTTCTAATTCCTTTTTTCCATTCTCCTATATATCTATTTCTCAATAATTTAATTTCCCCTTTATTTTCAAACCAAACATGAATTCCATTTTTACTTTGTTCATTTTTTTCCCAAAAACCAGAATATTTTTCCATTAAATCAAACCAAATCATAAATCCATATCCTTCAATACAATTATTTTTAAAATTTCCTTTATATACATTCCCATTATTCCAAGTTACTTTCCCTTCACCATTAATTTTTCCTTTTTTCCAATTTCCTTCATAAATCATATTTTTACTTTTCATTTTCCCAAATCCGTCTTTTAAACCATTTTTCCAATTTCCTTCATAAAAAATATTTTCTTTCTCAAAATTATAAGTTCCAAAACCGTGTCTTAAACCATTTAAAACATGTCCTGAGTAAATGGAACCAGTAGGGAAAAAAAAATTACCTTCTCCTGTGAGTTGACTCTCCTTTATTTCTCCTATATAGGTTGTACCATCTGGGAGATGTAGTGTAGAATTCGTGTGACTAGCAGAAGTATCCAGCAATCCATTCACCAGAGAACCTGAGTACTTTATAGAGTTTGAGAAGGTTAATTTACCAGAACCTGTTAGGGTTTCATAGTATAATTCGGAGTTCTCTTCTTCAATTATACTTTTTGGAATTGTTGAATAGGTTATTATTTGAGAAAGTAATTTATAGGGAATATAAGGGGTTGATGAAGTTATTTTTGAAGTTGTTTGAGGATAGTTTTTATACATTTTTTTTTATTTTTTTGGATTAATTTTTTTTAAAATTTTTTTAAATTTTTGAATTTTTTTTTTGAGAAAAATGTTTCATTTCTTTTTTTTTGTTTTTTGTTATATATTTATATTTAATCATTTTGGGGATTGGGGATTGGGGATTGGGGATT
>JAEEGK010007406.1_pt1 | contig 26174 bp, 28 predicted proteins | sample 8958771 | NCBI WGS metagenome assembly JAEEGK01 (sample SAMN16246547, study PRJNA631951) | gut metagenome | biome: gut microbiome; feature: rumen; material: SC-attached | host: Bos | place: Iran: Karaj | collected 2018-10 | reverse complement strand
GAAATACAACAAGCCGGAGGAACTGGCCAAGGCGCTGACAGTAGCCTTTGATCAGTGGAAGAAGCCAACAGACATAAAACAGAAAGATCAGGACGGGGAGTGATCCTCGTCCTTTTTCTATACATTAGGGTGACATCCTGGATTTGGTTTTTCTCTTTTGAGAAAATAGCATCACCATAGGCTAAGGAGGAAAGACATATGGCAAAAAAGAAAGCTGATCCCACACCACTTCCGGCATTTACAAAGGTGAAGCGTGGGAATTATCTTTATCTCAGGGCGTTTATCTATGACTCTGACGGGAAAAGAATTGCTGTTTATGGAAAAAATGAAGAGGAACTGGCCGGAAAGATCCTTCAGGCTCGAAAAGAAATCGAAGATATGATATTTCGGAAGGCGAATCCTACCGTAAGCGAGTATTGTGAGAGATGGCTAGAAATGCAGGCAGCACATGTAAGGCCCAGCACACTCAGGGGTTATACATTGACCGTCAGAAAATACATCATTGCACCCCTCGGGGAGATGTATCTGTCTGAGGTGACGGCCGATGATATTAAGCTCGCAATGGTACCGGTATCTAAAAGATCCGAGGATGTGTACAACAAGGTCAATATGCTTTTCAAGAGCATTTTCTACTCTGCCGAGTACAGTAATCTGATCAAGGACAATCCTGCCAAGAATCTCAATGCCAAGGGAGGCCTTCCGAAGAAAGAAAAAGAAGCTCTGACCGACGCACAAGCCGAGCAGCTGCTGGATACGATCAAAGATTTGCCGCCTTATGTATTTGTGATGATTGGTCTCTATTCCGGGCTGCGCCGGGAAGAGATACTGGCGCTGCAATGGGATTGTGTCCATCTTGAAGGAAATACCCCGTATATTTCAGTCCGAAGGGCATGGCATTCTGAAAAGAACAGGCCTGTTGTTTCAACGGATTTGAAGACTCCAGCAGCCAAAAGAGATGTGCCGATCCCGGAGAATCTAACTGACTGCCTGAGAAAAGAAAAAGAAAAATCGATTTCTGAGTATGTGATTGCAGACAGGAGCGGACAGCCGCTTTCATACTCTCAGTTTGTCCGGATCTGGAACTATATTAAGGTCCGCAGCACAAAGGAGCGAACGCTGTATAAATACGTGAACGGGCAGGCCATCAAGAAGAAGTTTAAGCCTGAGCCTGGCCAGAAATGCGTAAACCGGGAGAACATAGTGTACTCCCTGGACTTTACGGTGACGCCTCATCAGCTACGCCACACATATATTACCAACCTGATTTATGCCGGTATTGATCCGAAAACAGTGCAGTATCTGGCTGGTCACGAGAACAGCAAAGTCACCATGGACATCTATGCCAAGGCAAAGTATAATAAGCCCGAAGAGCTTTCATCAGTAGTTAACAACGCATTGAAAAAGCCTGTTAAATCGGAGTCCGGGGTAAAGACGGGGCAGTGACGAGAAAAAAGAAGTAGTTAATGGCTGAGACAAAAAAATCGGCCATCGCTCGAAACCCAGTAATATCAAGGGTTTCCGAGTTAGATATCTGTTCAGTACGGCCTCAAGGCTGCACGTCGTGCTCCGCAGTTCAGCAAGCGCTGATTTTGCCTGTTACAAGCACTCACTTCGGTGGGTGCTTGTTTTTTTACCATGCGGGTGGCCTGTGTCACCCAGGCCGCAAACAAGTTTGTCCCCGCTTTGGCTGTAAACCCGCCGTCGGCGGATTTACAAACGCAGTGCGCCCCGAGCCGTTGCCGCGTAAGCGGCGGTCGACTGGGGACATGCAGCGCTTGATAATTTTGGCACATTTCGTACAGGAGGTTAGCTTATGGCCATCACAGTGAACCTGCGATATACCGGCAGAGACGGTGCTGCCCGAAAGTTTGCCGAAGAGATGATTGCCGGCGGTACGGTTGCTCTGATCCGGGCGGAAGAAGGCAATCTGCGCTATGAGTATTACCAGTCGCTTGATGATCCGGAAACCATACTGCTGATCGACAGCTGGACAGATCAGGAAGCGATCGATGCCCACCACGCCTCTTCGATGATGGCTTCCATCGCTGCGCTCAGGGAAAAGTATGATCTTCACATGACCGTGGACCGGTATGTGAGCATTGAAAGCAACGAGGAAGACAGCAGGTTTATAAGAAAATAAGTAAGATTCACAGGAAACGGCAGGTTGAGAAATCGAAATGCACAGTATGATCCGTGAACAACTGGACGATTACGTAAAGGAAAAATACGGGATCTATCCCGAGATTCTTCCGTTCTCCAAAGAAGACTATGGTGTTTATCGCCACCCGGATACCGGAAAGTGGTTTGCGATTTTATTGTGAAGGACCGCAGCGCCTTTGGCCTCCCTGGCTCCTGCGACGCAGAAGTCGTCAGCTTCAAGATCCGCGATAAGGTGCTGGCTGATTTTATGACTCAGCAGCCGGGTTATCTACGGGGTTTTCCCGCCGGCAACTGGAACTGGACATCCGCTGTGATTGATGGGACGATTACATTTGAAGACATCTGCCGGTGGATGGATGAAAGCTATGCAGCCACAAAAACAAAGACAAAAACAAGAGAACGCCATTGCCGAAAAAAGAGCAGCCGAGAATGGATGGATAGCATGTCATTTTTTGAATTAGCATCGGAGCGCTACTCCGAGCGATACTTTGATTCACGTCCCGTGGAACAGGAAAAGATCGATAAGATCCTGGAAGCAGGCCGGACTTCTCCGACTGCCTGCAATTATCAGCCTAGTGCATCTATCTGATGCAGAGCGAGGAGGCGCTGAAGAAGGTGCGGGGCATCTGGGTCTCCCACTTTAATGCACCGCTGATGATCCTGGTCTGCTACGATGTCGAAACGGCATGTCGTAACCCCCGGCGACCGGTGGTATAACAATTACTGTTCGGGTGAGCAGGATACCACGTTCGTTGCCGCAACGATGATGTATGAGGCGGAGGAGCTGGGTGTTCACAGCGTTTGGCTGCGCGGCTTTGACAGTCAGCAGGTTGCGGAGGGGTTTGACCTTCCGAAAAACCATATTCCTGTCATGATGTTTGCTATGGGATATCCTTCGGATAAAACGAAACCCAGCCCGTGGCATTTCATGAGGAAACCGATAGAAGAGACAGTGACGAAAGTGTAGGACGCGTTTCAGTAATGGTTTTACATAAAAAAGTGAGGATCCCTGCATTTATGCCGTCATCCATCGCCCTGGGATGCAATGGGTATGAAGCACATATGCAGCAAATCCTCACTCCACACGGGGGTTGAGTTGTTACCGGGAATCGCGGTCTTGGCTTACAGAAACCGCCGGAATCAAGCAAAACCGAGCAGAAAACGCAAAACCATCTCAGTTTTCTCGGATGTTTTCGGAAGTGCCTGGCAGTCCCCGAAGAGATAAGAGAATTCAGCAAGCGCTGATCCGCAGGTTTCAAACAGCAAAACCCCGAAAGCAACGGCTTTCGGGGTTTTTTCTGCTCAAAGCTTTTGCTGTTGACAAAAGCGTGGGAGGGGGTATATTATAATAATCGTTACATAACGGTTGTTATAATTGAGGAGGGACTCGTGCATGCCCCCAAAATCAAAGGTCACAGCGGAGATGATCATCGATGCCGCGATGGAAGTGGCCCGCCGAAGCGGTTATGAGAACATCAATGCCCGGACGGTTTCCGGGCAGCTGCACTGCTCCACGCAGCCGGTGATGTATCATTTTTCGACGATCGAAAGCCTGAAGAAGGCGGCCTACAAACAGCTCGATCAGCTGCACGCGGAATATATGATGAACACGCCGCCCGGACAGGACCCGATTCTCGGGATTGGCTTGAATTATATCCGCTTCGCCGTGGAGGAGCCGCAGTTGTTCCGCTTTCTATTTCAATCCGGATATGCGGAGGAGAACAATTTGCTGGAAATGGTGGGTTCCGAAGAATTGGTCCCGGTGCTGGCCGCGATGCAGGAAGGGGCGGGGCTGAGCATGGAGAAGGCCAGACAGGTATTCATCACCGTCGCGCTGTTTGCCCATGGATACGCAAGCATCATCGCCAACAATCACTTGGAATTCGACGAAAAGCTGATTGCGGAACATCTTGAGCGCACATGGAACGGCGCAGTGCTCGCGGCGGCGCAGGAGGAATAGGCGGTTTTTTCCCCGGATTACTGACAAAGAAAGAATAAGGAGCCAGGTCTATGTTTGCTTCCAAGAAAAAAGACAAAGCCAAGCTCATTACGCTCATCGGCATGGCGGTCATGATCCTCGCGGTCGCGGCCAAAGCGGCGACGTCCTCCGTTATTGCCGCCGCTGCGATCCACATCGCAGGATTGGCATGCTTCTTCATCGTCGAGGGCATAGAAAAAAGGCTGTGTTCAACAGCGACTACGTAGACCATGTGCTGGGGCGGATAAATGTGCCGGGGCTCGATCAGCTTCCCCTGCTGCTGTTTAATCAGATCGTTTCCGTTCTCGGTGAAGAGATCGAATTCCGCGGGTTTTTTGTGGGAAAGGGCATGAAGCGCTTTTCGTTCTGGCCGGTGGCTGTTGCCAGTGCCGTGCTCTTTGCCGCGGCGCATTATACCGCAGGCACTGCGGGCATCGTTGCATGGGATCTTGGCGGCATCTTTATCGATGCGATCCTTTTTGCTATACTGTACCGCAAGACCGGGAACTGCCTGGTGAGCTTCATCCCGCATTTTCTCAACAATATGATCGGGTTCTTCCTTGTGCCGATCCTGTTCGGGCACTAATGAATATAACTGAGGAGCTGTCCAATGCAGTTCAAAAAAGGAAACGGCTGGAAAGCCTGCTATGACGAGGAAAGAAATCTCTATACTGCGCAGAGAAGCCAGAGAGGCTTTTATGAACTGTGTGAGATCAATAAGGAGGCGTTTGACAAACTCGGCACAGACGGAGTGGACGATTGGGACGCCGAAATACTCATCAGCAAGGGAAGAAAACTGTTTGAATCAGATGACGATTATTATACCATGCCTTACTACATCGTCCGCGACGAGGATTATCACGAGCTTGCGCCGTGGTCAAGCGCGAAATGGATCGCCGAGAAGACGGATGTGCTGAATAAAAGAGATCGGATAGCAAAACGTTTTCCCGGAATATCATTTGCATTCAGAGACAGCGAAGGAAGCGTCCGCAAGCAGTATTTCGGAGTTTTCGATATAGAGAATCATTATGGGGTCGACCAGAGCATCGCTTTCCCCGCATGCGCCATCTCAAAGTTCATCACTGCGGTCTGTATAATGAAGATGCATGAAATGAGGACCGTCAACATTGATGAGCCTGTCAATGCGTATCTCAGCCGGTGGAAGCTCCTTACGCCGAAGGGCCGCGAGAGTGATGCGTCGATCAGATCGATCCTGAGCCATACGGCGGGGATCGCTGACGGCGAAGATTCTTTCCATGGGCTGCGGATGGGCGACCCGGAAATCAGCCTCCTTGCTATCCTAGATGGCGAAACGAAGTACAATAACCGTCCGGTAAGGGCGGAAAAACCGCAGGGGACGTCCTTTGCGTATTCGAACGCAGGATATTGCGTGCTGCAGCAGATGATGCAGGATGTAACGGGCAGGACATTCGAAGACGTTGTTCAGGAGCTGGTCTTTGATAAGCTGGGTTTGAAGGATTCCTTTTATGCTGTGCCGGGGAATATCGAAAAATACAAGGCTAAGATGGCAATAGGATATGCCGAAGACAAGACGCCGATTCCCGGCAAATATCCTGTGATTCCGGATCTTGCCGCCTCGGGGCTTTGGAGCACGCCGGAGGACCTTATCATGATCGCCGCGGAGTTTTTGATGGCGCTCAAGGGGGAAAGCGCGTTTTTACAGAAAAAGACGGCTCTGGAAATGGCAAAACCGGCGAAGGATTTTCCCCGGGCCGGCCTGGGTCTTTTCCTGGCTGGTTCGGATATACTGGTATCCAAGGGCTGGGGAAGAAACGGGCAGTGTATGATGAAGATGAATATTGGAAAAGGTGAAATCTCGGTTGTTATGACCAACATGGATCCGGGCGCAAATCAGGCAGAGTCCGGCGTAGAATGGCTGGTGGACAGTTATATCTACTTTATGTAGAGGCACTCGGGAAGAAATGCGGGACCATCAGGATAGGCGACCCGATGACAGGGTCCTAAAGCAAAAGCTTATTCTTCCACAAATGCGAGGCACAGATCCTCGAAGGCCCGCCTCGCCTCCAGGGATGGAAAAGTGAATTCCCGTATCTTTCCATGATCGCCCCGCCAATAGAGATACATCCACGGCCCGCGGCCGCCGGCTTCGGCGCTCTCCCGGCGCTTGCGCACCGTGCCGCCCCGGAGGCATTCGAAAAAGGCGGCCCATTGCTCCCCGGTCAGTTCCTTCGTGCCGGATACGGTGACGTCCCCTTCCCGCAGGGGCCAATGGTCCCCTTCCCTCTTTTCATGATAGAAGACGGGCGTCCCGCTCTCCTCCAGGTAGAAGCGATACCGCTGGTAATAGGGCGGGTCCGTGGAGGTGGAATAGGTATAATAGAAATCCGTGACGTCCTTCAGCTTCACCGTCTCGCCCACGGTCCTTCCCACCGCCCCGGTCATATAAACAGCCAGCAGGATAAGCAGCAGTGCTGCGGCGCCGCAGCCGATCCAGAGCAAAGCTCTTCTCCCCTTTCGCCTCTCCTTCCCCTCCGCCGGGATCTTGTTTCTTTTCATGTTCTCCCCTCTTTCACGCGCTGGCGCGGTCATACAGCGGGAACCGGCGGGCTCCCCCCGGGATCAGGATGATCCCCGCGTCGGTATATTATGTCATGTCCTGCGGTTCTGCAAAGCGGGGGCGGACGATAGACATTCAATCTGTATAATGACCGCTTGCGGTCTTTATATCATGTCCTGCAGCCATAGGGGAATCCCCGGCACAGGTTTTTCGGAATGCTGCGGCAGGCGCCCGTTACTCCCTTGGCGGCGCTCAAACCTTCGTGCCCCCATTGCGCATGCGCCGCAAAAAGGCTAGATACTGTGTCATGGCGTAATCCTCCTTTGCATTATACGTCCTTGATAGTATTTACCCCTTGGGGTGAAGCCGGCTTTTTAGGAGGACTGGTATGTTCGAAAGGCATTGTGAAATGAATGACCAGACCGTGTCCGTCATTGAGGAGATCGGGCGCTCTATACAGGGCGGATTCCATCTCAACTGAGCCGGGGACGCGGCAGCGCCGTTTTGCGCCAGCGGACGCGTGACGGCTGTCTTCGGGGTATTCGCGGCGCTGACCGGCACGGCTGAAACAGGCGGGCGGGAGCGGCTGCAATATCGGCAAATGACCTCAGGAGGAGCTGCGTGATGTGCGGAAGATACTATTTCAGCGCGGACCGCGAGGCTGACGAGCAAATCGCGGCAATGATGCGCATGATGGAAAAGAACTACGCCGGGCAGTATAAGACCGGGGAGATCCTGCCGGGGGATACCGCGCCGGGCATCATCCGGCGGGCGGGAAAGATCGTCCCCATTCCGGCCACCTTCGGCTTTCCCGGCTTTTCCGGGAAAAAGCTCCTGCTCAATGCCCGCAGCGAGACTGCCGGGGAGAAAAAGGCCTTTGCGGAGAGCCTGCGTTCCCGGCGCATCGTGCTGCCCGCCTCCGGCTTCTACGAATGGGACAGAGAAAAGGTAAAGTATTATTTCACCCTGGAGCCCAGTCCGGTGATCTACCTCTGCGGGCTCTATCAGGTGACGGAGGGGGCCTGCCGCTTCGTTATCCTCACCAGGGCAGCCAACGAGAGCATGGCGGAAGTGCACGGGCGGATGCCGGTCATCCTGGGGGCGGAGAAGGTGCGGGCCTACCTGACGGATGAAGAAGCGGCCCGCGCCCTGATCGCCGCCGAAGCGCCGATGCTGACGCGGGAGGCAGTATAAAGGATAATAAGGCTCCCCGTCCGTCCGGACGGGGAGCCTTTTGCCGGCTTTACTTTCTCTTTCTCTTCATGCCGATGCTTTCGATCTGGATATGGAATTTCTTTTTGAGGCCGTCGATGGTCTCCGGTGTGAGGCGCTTGGGATCGTAGTGCTTGATGGACTCGTAGTTCTGGAGGAACAGGGACCAGTAGGGCTGACCGCCCAGATCGTACATCTCCGAGGGTTCCAGGACTTCGATGCTGCGGGGGGCGAAGCGGGGAGCATTGATGACACACTCGTCGTCGGCGATGAAGGTCTGGCCGCAGATGGTGAACTTCACCTTGCCCTTGCGGAGATAGAACAGCTCGCGGATGGGGGGATACTTCACCCACTTGGCGGTGAAGCCCGGCTCCATGACCGCGCAGTCCAGCTCCTTCACACCGCCGTTTTCCCAGCGCTCCACCACGATCTTGAAGCTGACGCCGGGGAACTCATAGGAGGCGTGGGGCCGCTTCAGGTTCTTGATGGCGGGGCACTTGGAGGCGGGCACTTCCTTGCACAGGAAGGGCTCCATGGGATTGGAATCCATAAAGCCGTTGGGGGCCAGGGCGTTCAGCTCCGGGTCCTCCGCCAGCTCCGGCATGTAGCGCTTCACCCGGTTCACGTCGCCGGATTCGGAGTAGGTGGCGAAGTCATGGTAGGTGCCGCGCCATTTTACGTCGCTCAGGAAGACCATGCCCTGGGACTGGCCCGCCTGGAGATGGACGATGTCACCCTTCTTGGCCTTGGCCCTCATGCCGTCGATGTAGAGCCAGAGGCTGCCGCTGTCCACAAAGAAGGTCTCGTAGCCATGCCAGTGGAAATGGGGCATGGAGGGCTTTTCCTGGCCGTCTTCGCCGTTGGGGTGCATGACGGAGTCCAGGCACCAGTAGAGGCCGTGTTCGCCCTCGGCGTCGGTGATGCTGCCCACGTCGGAGTTTGCTCCCTTGCTGTGGCCCTTCCAGGTGGTCTCCGGGGTCTTGAGATCAAAGAGGAATTCGTTCTTTTCCGCTTTCTTTTCTGCCATTATCAAGTCCGTCCTTTCTTTATTTGTTCGTCTGCATGTATTCTATTCTACCGGGCAGTGAGTGTCAAGCTTCCAGGGAATTCCATCTTGCGCAGCGGTAAAAAATGGCGTATGCTAGGAATGAGAGAAAATATTTCATCTCTGTGCAAGGAAAGGAGATATCGTTATGCGTCTTTTGGTTTCCCTGGTCTTGGGCGCGCTGGCGGGCTGGATCGCCGGAAAGATCATGAAAAGCTCCCACGGCCTTCTGATGAACATTATCCTGGGCCTGGTGGGCGGCCTCATCGGCGGCTGGCTGGGCGGCCTCATCGGCCTGGGCGGCGGCTGGCTCAGCGGCCTCATTCTGGCGGTGGTCGGCGCCTGCATCCTCATTTGGCTTGGCCGTTTGATCTCCGGCAAGAAATAAGGCTCTGAAAATCCACTCCCGCATGCTTAGTGCATGCGGGAGTGTTTCATTAACGGCTAGGGGAGGCAACAGAACGCAAGAGCGAAAGGCGGGAGGCCCCTCATCAGGCGCTTCGCGCCAGCTTCCCCCAGGGGAAGCCGAGGAGGTCGTCCTTACTCTGTACCGGTGATTGCTATGCCGCTCTTTACTTCGTCAGCAATCTCTCGTCTCTCGTCCCCCGTAAACCTCCGCCGGGGAATCCAAAGGGGCAGGCCCCTTTGGCCGTCGGGGAGGGGTCCGGGGGACCGCCTCGGAATAGGTCCCCCGGCGCGTCTTTCCCCCATTTCTCCGCGATGAGAAATGGGGTCGCGCCGCAGCGCGAAATACCCTCGTCCTGTTCTCGTCTTCACCTGTAGGCGACAGTTCTCGTCTCTCTTCCCCGCCGCAGCGAATTATGAATCCCTGAGATACCGACTAGAAGGAGAGCCTGCTGCGGCGGGGCGGGAACCTGACGATGGATATTTACTCCATGACCCACTTTCCCGTCAGATAGCCGAAGGTGAGGCAGGCGCCGTAGTTCTGGCCGGGGATGCGGAAATTATAGCAATTGGCGTACATATCCCCCACCATGCTTCCCACGCACCAGAGGCCGGGGATGGGCTCGTCGTTCGCGTCGCAAATCTGCATTTTGTGATTGGTGCGAGGGCCGCCCAGGACGGTGAAGAAGAGCCGGTCACTCAGGCTGCAACCATAGAAGGGCGCCTCCCGTATCTCCTGGAGGTACTTGGGCTTTTTGTGGAAATCCTCGTCCTTCCCAGCGCGGCAGAGGGCGTTGTAGCGGCGGATGGTCTCCATCGTCGCCTCCACCGGCAGGCCCAGGGCCTCCGCCACGGCCTCCGGGGTGTCCCCCTTCACCAACTGGCCCTTGGAGACCTGGTCCTCCCAGGTGGCGACCACCTGCTCCGGGGTGAGGTCCGGTCCGTCCCGCCGCCCGCCGTGGGCGCGAAAAACGGTCTCCACGGCGTAATTAGAGCCCCAGATGGCGAAGGCTTTCCCGCCGGGCTCCCGCAGGGTGGTGAGGGCGGTGTAGGCCCCGTTCATATCTTCGTTGCAGTACCGCTTCCCTCGCCGGTTCAGGCGCAGACCCCGGTGGGAACCGTAGGGCAGGCTGGTGCCCAGGCGGCTGCCCTGGATCATGACGGCATTGGGCCAGGTTTTTTGCCAGGCCGCCCCGGCCCAGAGGGCCATCTGATGCCCTTCGCCCCGGTAGAGGCCCCGCACGGCGAAGCCCACGTCGTAGTCGTCCCCGGCAGAAGTGAAGTCCCCGGCGTACTGGGGGCAGTATTTCGCCATCATTTCCTTATTGGCGGAGAAATCCCCCGTGGCCAGGATCACGGCCCTGCGGGCCTCCAGGCGCAGGTATTCCCCGCTCTGCTTCCGGGCGATGACAGCGCTGACCCGGCCATCCGTCTTCTCCAGATACTTCGCCGGGGTGCTGTGGAGCACCTCCCCGCCGGCCTTCAGGAAGGTCTTCTCCAGGGCGACTACGGCCAGGGACATGCCGGTGCCCGCGCGGGTGACGCCCCTGCCCACAAAAGCATGGGTGCCCGGCGGCTGCCAGGTGGGGCTGTGGTGGTCGTCCTCGTTTGCGTCCTCCAGCACCACCTCCAGGCCCTCCCTTTCCAGGATGTCCGCCAGCCAGTCCATGGCCTCCTCGCTGCGGTCCAGCAGGGTATACCACTTGCGCTGATCCACCTGGAAGGAGTTGGCGGCGAATTCCTCCAGGATGAAATCCTCCAGATTCAGCCGGGGCAGGCCGTGGGCGGCCATGATCCGGCTGTAGGAAGCGAAGACGCTGCCGCCGCGGGCCACGGGCCGGGCGGAAGCGGTGACGATGCGCACTTCCGCCCCCGCCTGGCGGGCGGAAAGGGCGGCGCAGAGGCCCGCCAGTCCCTCCCCTACCACCACGACGTCGGACGTGAGGGTTTCCGTGATCTGCGTTTCCGGTACGGGGGGCGGCGGGATTTCAAAGGAAGCGGGTTTCAAGTATTCGGACATGGGCTTACCTCCTTCTGCTCCTGTTCGATTTCTCCTGCCGTCACTCTACCATAGCCGCGGGCCGGTTGCAACGATTCCCTCAACCCCGGAATTGAAGTCCCATGAATTCCATGCTATAATCTTGTGTATATAAGGCTTTCGAAGAGGTGACTTTTATGGGAATGCCGACCCTGGAAAAGCAGATCAAGGACTATATCCTGACGGAATGCCACCAGGAGAAGGTGGGCATCGCCTGCATCGAGCGCTTCAACTCTTCCCCCAAGGGCATGCACCCCACGGACTTTCTCCCCGGCTGCCAGTCGGTCATCATGTTCTGCACCCGCCTGCCCGACGGAGCGGTGAACGCGGCCCTGCGCACCTATGAGGACCGGAACTTCGGCGTACACGGGCAGTACGGCATGTTCGGCTACGTGGGGGCCCCCAACTACAACCTGCTCTGGGCGGCATACCGGGCCGCCCGCTTCGTGGAAAAGACCACCGGGGCCATCGCCATGCCCATGACGGCGGGGCCCACCCACGGCTCCGGCATGCTCAGCATGCGCCACTGCGCCGTGGCTGCGGGGCTGGGGCAGTTCGGCTGGTGCAGCATCGTGCTGACCCCGGAATTCGGTCCCCGGAACCGCTTCGGCGGCATCCTCACCACCCTGAAGCTGAAGCCCGACCCCATGATGGACGGGGAGCGGCTCTGCGACTATGAAAAATGCCACATCTGCGAGAAGGTCTGCCCCACGGGGGCCATCCCCCCCTACAAGCCGGGCCAGGAGCGGGTGGTGGACTTCGGGGAAGGACACATCGAGCGCTACAGCGGCATCAACTGGACCAAGTGCAAGATCGCCTGCGAGGGAAGCTACGCCGACTTCAATTACAATGGGGACTACAACATGATGGATCCCATCATGACCAACCCCATCGACGAGGAATTCACCCCCACCCAGCGCTTCCGCACCAAGGCGGAGAACGTCTATCACAATTTCATCCAGCACCAGACGAGCTGGAAATGCGGCAACTGCCTGCAATACTGCCCCATCGGCAATTGGAAGGAGCGCTTCCACGACACGGGCATCTCCAAGGAGAACATCAACCAGTACATCGACCATTACCCCGACGTGGATATGGACACCTACAACGGAGAGGGGGAGGACAAATGACCCGGACGGAACAAGTGAAGCGCCGCATCCTCCTGGACTCCGACATGGACTACGCGGGCATCTGCCCCTCAGCGGTACTGGAGGACGAGCCCAGGGGCCGCCGCCCTTCGGACCTGCTGCCGAATGCGAAGAGCATCCTCGTCTTCGGGCGGAAGCTGATCTCCGGTTCCGTGCAGACGAAATTCCGCCAGTTCGAGGACGGGGTGATGAACGTCTCCGGCTCCTACTCTGCCCACTCCTTCGTGCTGAGCGTGAACCACCTGTGCATGAACGAAACCTACAACATCGCCCAGGACCTGGAGAACACCTACGGTTGTTTTGCCATGCCCCTCACGAATAACGTGCTCCAGGCGGTGCAGCCGGAGGGGAACTTCGCTCCCTTCTTCGCGGACCCCATGAAAGCGGGGCTGCCCCTGGACATCTACAAGGCCGCCGTGGCGGCGGGCATCGGGGAAATGGGCTGGAACCACCGGATCATCACTCCGGACAACGGCCCCAGGGTCTACCTCTGCGCCATTCTCACCAGCCTGGAATTTGAGGAATACGACAAGCCCTACGCGGGGAAAAAGCTTTGCGAGCCGGAAAAATGCTCCGTCTGCTCCCGCGTTTGCCCCACCCACGCCTTGGATGGGGAGATGGGGGTGGAATGGCATGCCGGGGAGGTAAGCTGCAAGGTGGGAAAACTGGACGTGAACGGCTGCGCCGCCGCCTGCTTCGGCTTCCGGCGGGAAACGAATCCCATGTGCGCAAGCCCCATCAGCGAGCATCCCTCCGAGGAAGAGCTGGCTCAGGCCCTGAAAAAGCAGTTCGCCGCCCCCGGCTTCCAGACCCTGGACCATCTGCCCATGTACCACTGCGAGCGCTGCCTGATCTACTGCCCCGTGGGGAATTTTGAGCGGGACTTCCGGGCTACGGGCCTCAGCAAGGAGGGACAGGGATGAAGAAAAAGATCGTCCTGGCCGAGGGGTTCCTGCCGGAGGGCACGATCCCTTACAAGGGCCAATACATATACAAGGTCAAAGCCTTCCGGGAGGGGCGCAGCGGCCTGGGTCCCGGCTATCCCCAGCCGGAATTCCTGGAGCTGGAGCTGGAGGGCGTCGGCGGCATCGACGGGAAGCTGGAACGGGTGATCCCCGTCAGCACGGCCAATCCCCTGGACTGCCGCAACCACAAGTATTACCTGCTGGAGCACGAGGTGTGGATCAAGAACCTGGGCGACGGCAAATACGTCTCCGACTGGACGAGTGCCGAATGCTGGGCCCTGGCGGAGCAGCGGACCTATGACGACGAAGGCAATGTCACCGACGTGCGGGAGCTGGGCTTCGTCATCATCCACTCGGACCGCAAAGCCGGTTACGTGCTGTAAAGGAGGGAGCGCATGGACAAGCATCAGCTGACGCAGAACATCAAAAACTTCCTCCTGGGAGAAAGGAAGATGGACCTGGTGGGCGTCTGCCCCGCCGAAGCCCTGGCGGAGGAGCCGGAGGGCAAGCGGCCCACGGACATCCTGGGCTGCTGCCGCAGCGTCATCGTCTTCGGGCGGCGGCTCCTGAACGGGGCGGTGCAGGCCCAGTTCCGGCGGCTGGAGGACGGCATGGCCTTCGCGGAATCCATCTATTCCACCTACGGGCTGGAGCTGGTGCCCAACTGGACCATGGCCCTCAGCACCTTCTACCTGGCGGACTATCTGGAGAATACCTTTGGGGCCGCCACCCAGCCCATGGGCTGCGGGCCGGAGATGGGCACCCTGCCCAAGAACACAGCCCTACCCATGTTCGCAGGGCCCAACAAGGACGGGCTCATCATGGACATCGGCCATGCCGCCGTTGCCGCAGGTATCGCCCAGCCGGGCTGGTCCAATTTCCCCATCACGAAGCAGTACGGCCCGCGGGTACAGTTCGGCTGCCTGCTCACGGACCTGGAGCTGGAATACGACGAACCGGACCGGGGAAAAAGGCTATGCGACCCGGAAAAATGCCACGTCTGCTCCGACGCCTGCCCCATGCACGCCCTGCCTCTCAAGGAAAGCGGGGAAAGGAGCCTCTGGCGCATCGCCGGGACGGAATACGAGGTGGCGAAGCACAGGGTCAACGCCTGCACCGTGGCGGCCTTGGGCCTGCGGGACGAGTTCGCGGGCATCCGCAAGCGGGGGGACCTGGTGGAGGGGGACGACCCCACGGACGAGGAGATCACCGACGCCATGAAGAGATTCCCCATTTCCAACAGCAACCTGGACCACTACCCAAAATGCAATTGCAACCGCTGCCAGATCTACTGCCCCGTGGGGAACTGGCAGGAGACCTTCGGGGACACGGGACTCAGCAAGGGAATATAAGCGCAGGCGGCAGAGGAAAACCTCTGCCGCCTGACTAATTTGCTCAGAACTGATAGGGCGACTTTCCGTCCTTATCACGGAGGTCGGCCATGTCGGCGCCGTTGACGAACACTTCCCCGTCGAATTCCCGGATCATCTTCCAATAGCCGCCAGGGGCCTCGTTCAGCTTCACCCCCTGGCGGATCATATCCTGCCGCACCAGGGCCCCGTCCAGCTCCCGGATCGCATGGAGGCCGCTGTCCAGGAACAGGGCCGCGCCGGTCCCGGCGGCCTGGCCCATGCCCATGCAGGCAGCGATGATGCGCACACAGCCGTTGGCATGGTAGTCCGCGGAGAAGCAGCGGCCTGCCACCAGCAGGTTGTCCACCCCCCTGGCGATCAGGCTGCGGAAGGGCACCTCGCAGTATTCCCTGGGGTTGGTGCGCACTTCATAGGGCAGGGGGTCCACAAAGGGATGCATGTTGTAGTCCGTGTCCTTGGGCACATGGCGGCAGACTGCGGGCTCTATGGGCGCTTCGGCATGGATATGCCGATTGGCGGTGTGGCGCCCCGGCGTGGGCACGTGGGCGTCGAAGACCTCCGCATGCTGCCAGATGCCGTCCTCGAATTTCCGGGCGGCAGCGATGTCCTCCGCCTTCAGCACGTATTCCCCCATGACCCGGCGGCTCTCCCGTACCCCGTTCATGGGCGCCAGGCTGGTGAGTTTAGCTTTCTCAAAGCCGGGGATATACTTTTTCAGGAATTCCACGAACCAGAGCACCTTCCGGTGCTGGTCCACGATCTGCCGGGTCAGGTCCACCACGTCGTCGCAGTGGCAGTCAAAGGTGTGGGTGGCGTCCAGGGTCACGTCGGTGCACTTCCGGTCCCCCGGCATGGCGTAGACCAGATAGCCGGGGCTCAAAAGCTCGTGCAGGTCCCCGTTTTCCATGGCCTTGTATTCCTGGTGGACGATGAAGCTGGAATGCTGCGGGGACTCGGCGTCGTACTCCGGGTCATCTTTGAATGCCGCGTTGGCGGCATAGTATTCATTCAGGTCCACATAGGAGAGCTTGAAGCCCATGGTGACGGACTGGTTGAGGCCCATGAACTCCGCGTTGCCCACTTCATAGGGGCAGCCCGCGGCCACGGCCAGGTCCGCGTCGCCGGTAGCGTCGATGAAGACCTCCGCCTCCAGCTCGATACGCCCGCTCTTGCAGTAGGCAATCACCCGGCGGATGCGCTCCCCCTCCTTTTCCACATCCACAACGTGGGTGCCGTAGAGGATGCGCGCCCCGCTCTGGAGGACCATCTGCTCCAGCATGACCCGCCCGTATTCCGGCTCCACCACTGGCAGGTGATCCCGCATGGTGGCGTGGCCCTGGGCATTCAGCTTATCCAGCCACTCTTTGCACAGGCCGTCGATGCAGCCGGCGATGCCGGTGATATAGCCGTTGGTCACCAGGCCCCCCAGGGATTCCCGGTATTCCAGCAGGAAGACGCGCTTCCCCGCCCTTCCCGCCGCGATGGCCGCCGCCGCGCCGGCCACACCGCCGCCGCAGACCACCACATCTGCAAAGAAACGCTTGCTCGCTATAGCCATATTGTCTTTCCTCCCTTAAGGCTTCGGCACTTGCTTTTTCCAGATGCGGTCCGGGGAATAGGCGATATTGGCGATGCCCCCGTCGTAGCGGCGGAAGGAATCATCCTTCTCCCGCGCATAGAGGGCGCTTCGGCCCATGAAATCCCCCGGCGCTTTCTGATCCGTCCCCGACATGATCTCTTCGCAGAGTTCGATCGCCTCCGTCACGATGCGCTTGGGCACGCTGACGCCCCCGTGGCCGCCCCAGAGGACGTCGTAGTCCGCCTCGAAGCTCCACAGGTGCATGAGGCTCTCCCGGTATTCCTCGATGCTGGTGCCCCCCAGGAACATGAGGGTATTAGCGTTCACCGCGTCGCCGGAGTAGACCACCCTGGCGGCGCGGTCCAGCAGGACGATGTGGCCCCAGGTGTGGCCCGGCACGGCGATCACTTCCAGCCGCGTCCCGCCCAGGTCGAAGACATGCCCGTCCCCCACCGGCAGGGTGCACACCGGCACGCAGGGCACCACATCCTCCATTCGCAGGGTGAAATCTCTGGCCCCCTCGGCGGCAAAGGCATAGCGCCGCTGGGCGTCCCCCACCTCGTACAGGCCGGAGATATCGTCGGGATGGATGCAGCATTTCCCATACTCAAAGGCGGCCCCCATATGGTCCGGGTGGCTGTGGGTCAGCACCAGCTCCACCGGCAGGTCCGTCAGTTCCCGGACGAAGGCTTTCAGGCTGCCGACGCCGCTGAGCCCGTCCACCAGCAGGGCCTTTTCCCTGCCCTCGACGAGGTAGCACAGCTCCCCCGCCAGGCCCGCGATCATGGTCACGTTGTCCATGATCTTCTGAGAAGCAAAAAACTTGGACTTCATCGCCCTTTCTCCCTCCCGTTTTTCTTTAGTCTAACACAGCCTGGGCCTTGTGGCAATCGGCTTTGCGCGCCTTCTTCCTTGACGGAGGAAAGCAAAGCGGTTACAATTAGGACAGAAGAACATAATGGGAAAAGGAGTGGAAACCATGGGCAATTTTGAAAACGCGAAGGTCAAGGTAGAGCAGGGCTGGCTCCAGGGCTATAACGAAGGCGCCCTGAAGATCTTCAAGGGCATCCCCTACGCGGCGCCTCCGGTGGGTGCGCTGCGCTTCCGTCAGCCCCAGGACCCCGGCCGCTGGCGCGGGGTGCGCAAGGCGGTGCAGTATTCCGCCGCAGCCATCCAGCAGGTGATGGAGATGCCGGAGATGCCCGCCAACGTCCACGGCGTTCCCCAGATGCTGGCCCCCTCCCAGTATGAGGAGGATTGCCTCTACCTCAACGTGTGGAGCCCGGCAAAGACGGCGGAAGACAAGCTGCCGGTGTTTATCTGGGTCCACGGCGGCGGCATGGTGGCCGGAAGCGGCTGCGAGGTGGTCTGCGACGGGACCGGCTTTGCCTCCCGGCGGGATGTGATCGTGGTCACCATCAACTACCGGCTGGGCTTCTTCGGTTTCTTCGCCCACCCGGACCTGACGGCGGAGGCCGGCGGAAGCTCCGGCAACTACGCTCTCTTCGACATCCGCAAGGCCTGCGAGTGGGTGAAAAAGAACATCGCCGCCTTCGGCGGGGACCCGGAGCGGATCACCGTGGCCGGTCAGAGCGGCGGCGCGGCGGCCTGCGGCGCGCTGCAGGCTTCCCCCATGATGAAGGGCCTCATCCAGCGTCTCAGCATCGAGTCCGGCCCCATCTACTACGGTTTCATGCAGCCCCAGGACCGCAGCGTCTACGAGGCCAAGGGCGTGGAATTCATGAAGCACATCGGCTGCGGCAGCATCGAGGAGCTGCGTTCTCGGGACGCCTGGGACCTCTTCGACGAATACTCCAAGTGGAGCCCCGGCATGATGGGCGGCTTCAGCTTCTGCATCGACGGGCAGTTCCTTCCCAAACCCTATGCGGAGATCATGGAGGCCGGGGAATTCAACGATTTCGACGTGATGATCGGCTCCTGCGCCCAGGAGTTCCCCTCCGCCGACCCGGAGAAGTTCACCGTGGAGGAATACGAGAAGTATCTGGCCGAGGCCTTCCCGGACAGGCTGGAGGACATGAAGAAATGGTATCCCGCCGCCGACGGGGTCATGGCCGCCAAAATGATTGCCACCATCAGCTCCGACATGATGCTCATGGGCAGCGTCAAGATTGGCGAGCTCTGCCATAAATTCAGCCGCCGGGCCTTTGTATGGCTCATGACCAAGGAGAACGAGACCCCCCGCGGCCATGCCGCCGGCAGCCCCCACTGCGCCGAGATGCCCTATGTCTTCGGCCGGGTGGACAAGGGGGAGCGCAACCCCTTCTTCGACTACCACTGGGTCGGCGCCGACTATGACTTCATGGAGCTGATCCAGGGCTACTGGCAGACCTTCTGTGCCTGCGGCGACCCCAACGGGGAGGGCAGGCCGGAATGGAAGCAGTACAAGGGGCCCTTCGACGTATGCGAACTGGGGAACGACAGCCATATGTTCACTGCCGAGCAGCAGGCTAAGTACCGGTATTACTGGGACAAGCTCTCCTCCGGGAAATTCGCCGCCGTCACCTTCGGCATGCCCCGCTTCGTGCCCACAGGCGAATAAGGACGAAACGGGACCCCCGGAAGCGCCGCGCTTTCGGGGGTCCCTCTGCGCGGAAATATGGAGGAAACGAAGATGCTTGAGGAAAACAAAAACCGGCAGGCGCTGCTGGAAAAGCTCATGGGTCTGCGCTATCCCGCCGTGGCCCTGAAAATGATCCGGGAGGCAGGGGAAGTCCCTGACGGGGCCTGGCAGCCCTTCCGGGACCAGGGAAAGCACATTGCCCTTTGCCAAGCCTTCGCCTATGCCCGGCGGCAGGGAAAGACCGTCTACATGGAAAAAGAGGATCATTGGTGCTGGAACCCCATCATCACCTACGGCTATATCGACAAGGAGTTGGGCAAGGAGGGCTTCCGGGCTATCGCCAGAGCTTACAACACCTCCTCCGAAAGCGGCGAAGCCTTCGTGGAGGGCTTCCCCAGCCTCCCTACGGGAGAATACCGGGGCATTCTGGTTTCCCCCCTGGACAAGGCGGATTTCCAACCGGACGTGACCATGATCTACTGCAAAAACGACCAGCTCCGTCTTCTACTCATGGCGGTGGACACCCAGACCCATAAACTGCTGGACAGCAGCTTCAGCCCCGTGGATTCCTGCACCTACGCCGTCATCCCCGCCATCCTGAAGGGGGAATACCGGATCACCTTCCCCGACCCAGGTGAATATGAGCGGGCGCTGACGCCGGAGGACGACGTGATCTTCTCCGTGCCCCGGCAGCGGGAGGAGGAATTCTATAAGGGCGTCGAGGCGCAGGCCGCCCATGGGGACCGCAGTACCTTCTTCATGAGCATGAAGGAGGATTTCGGAAGGCCGAAGATGTACGACATCCTATTTGAGACCTGGGGCCTCATGACCGGGGACAAGTGGGAGAAAGAATAGTTAAGGCAATACCGCATAATTCTGGTGCGCAGATTGCGCAGTCAGAATTTTCGTCAGATTGTCTGAAAATCGCGGGGAATACTTCCTGTATTGGCCAAGATTTTCGGGCAATATGACGGAATATTATGCAAGCAAGATGCGTGCCGCGGATTATGCGGTGTTGCCTTAATAATGCGCTGCCTCTACGCCCGCATGCAGCAGAATCAAAGCTGCTCCCGTTGCGCCGGATTCTTCAAGCAGCGACCAATGGGAGCTGTGAAGCATTCCGGCGAATAGGGACTACCCCCGCTCAAAACGGATGCTCTGCAGCCGTTTTGATAAGGACGTTTCGCCGGAATCTTCAAGCAGCGACCAATGGGAGCTGTGAAGCATTCCGGCGAATAAGAACCACCCTCGCTCAAAACGGATGCTCCGCAGCCGTTTTGATAAGGACGTTTCGCCGGAATCTACGAGCATTCGCGCTTGCGCGGATGCGATGCATTCCGGCGAATAAGAACACCCTCGCTCAAAACGACTGCCCCGCAGCCGTTTTGATAAGGACGTTTCGCCGGAATCTTCAAGCAGCGACCAATGGGAGCTGTGAAGCATTCCGGCGAATAGGGACTACCCCCGCTCAAAACGGATGCTCTGCATCCGTTTTGATAAGGACGTTTCGCCGGAATCTACGAGCATTCGCGCTTGCGCGGATGCGATGCATTCCGGCGAATAAGGACGTTACGACCACTCCGCCTGGATCATCTTGGCGTAATCCTCCCGGAAGATGGCGATGAAGCTGAGGATCGTGTCGTAAATGAGGGCCAGGGTGAAGATGCCCATGGACACGGTCTCAATGACATAGAAGGGCCAAAGGGGGATATACAGCACTTCCGTCATATAGCCCGTGCTGATCGCCACACCGGTCTGCACGGCGGCAGCGTAGGTCATGGCCCCGGCAGCCAGCACGGAAAGAATGCTCATCAGGGTAAAGAGACTGAAACGCAGGGGCCGGGGGAAGTGAACGATCACGATGGTCATATTGATGTGGGATTTCTTGCTCTGTCCGTAAGCGAAGGCGGTGAACACCGCGCACATGAGCATCCGCTGGGTCAGCTCGTAGGCGCCCAGGACGTGGGTGCTGAAAAGGTAGCCGATGACGACGTCCACCACGTTCATGAGCATCATGGCCACCACGCAGACGAAGCTGATGAGGGCGATGCCCTGGGTGAACTTTCCCACGGCGGTATGGAATTTCTGAACTCTATCCATTTCCTTCCCCTCCCTACTTCATCAGATTGGGCAGCACCATGGCGATCTGGGGAAAGGCCGCCAGCAGGGCGATGCCCACGAAGATGGTCAGCATGAAGGGCAGGGCGCCCTTGTAGATGGTACTGAGGGGCACGTCCTTGGCCACGCCGGAGATGATGAAGCAGTTGAGGCCCACCGGCGGGGAGATGGCGCCCAGCTCCATGCTGAGGATGATGTAGATGCCGAACCAGACCACGTCGAAGCCCAGCTCCTTGGCGATGGGCCAGAAGATGGGCACCGTCAGCATGATCATGGGCAGCTCGTCCATGATCATCCCCAGGAAGAGGTACACCAGGGTCATGAGGGCAATGATGATATATTTGGAGACGTTCAGCCCGCCGATGTAGGCGGCGAGACGCATGGGGATCTGGGTGATGGTGAGGAATTTGCAGAAAAGGCTGGCCCCGATGATGATGAGGAAGGTCATGGCGAAGGTGCGGATGGTGGTCCACATGGCGTCCTTGAAATTGGCCCAGAAGCCCTTCCAGGTGAAGCTGTGCTGGATGCACATGTTCACGATCATGATGATAAGGGCCAGGAAAGCGCCGATGGCGGCGGACTGGTTGACGGAGAAGATGCCGGTGAACATGCCGCCCAGGACGATGCCGAAGAGGACGACCACGCCGATCAGCCCCTTCAGGGAGACGAGCCGCTCCTTCCAGGTGAACTTCTCCCCGCGGGGCGCCAGGCTGGGATTCTGCAAAACCTGGATGATGATGGTGGCCATACAGAGGACGGCCATCATGACCCCCGGCAGGATGCCGGCGATAAAGAGCTTGCCGATGCTGGCCTCCGCCATGATGCAGTAGATGATCATGGGGGTGCTGGGCGGTATCAGTATGCCCAGGGTGCCGCCCATGGCGATGGAGCCGGTGGCAAGCCGGTCATTGTAGCCGTATTTGCGCATTTCCGGGATGGAAATGGTGCCCATGGTGGCGCAGGTGGCGGCGCAGGAGCCACAGATGGCCCCGAAGCCGGCGCAGGCAGCCACAGTGGCGCAGGCGAGAGAGCCGGGCAGCCGGTTGAGCCACTTGTTGGCGCAGCTGTAGAGTCCCCCGGAGAGCCCGGCGTGATAGGCGAAATTCCCCATCAGGATGAATAATGGGACCACCATGAAGGAATAGGTGCTGGCCTGGGTGGCCGGGTCGGTGCGCAGCTGGGACAGGGCCGCCGTGGGGTTCACCACCAGGGCATAGCCGCAGAAGCCGACCAGCAGCAGGGCAAGGCCGATGTTCATGCCCATAAAAATGAGCGCCAGGAACACGATGATGCCGATCACGCCGATGGTGATGGGCGTCATAGGACCCCTCCTTTCGTAACAGAACACAAGCGTTCAAGGTGCCGACAGAATGCCGACACCTTGAACGCGTAATTAACCTTACTTGCCGAACTGCTCGGCGAAAGCCTTGGCGTCGGCCAGGTAAGCGGCGGCGTCGAAGCCGTCCTTGGTGTTCTTGCTGATCCAGGTCTCGGCATAGGCGTCGGCAGCGGCCTGCATCTCGGTGACGCTGGCCTGGGGCAGCTCCACGAACTCGCCCCCGGCGGCGGTGATGACGTCACGCTTGGCGGCCACGTCGTTGGCAAAGGCGCGGGCCGCGCCCAGGGAAGCTTCCTTGCCGGAGAGACCGTCGATGATGTCCTGATATTCCTTGGGCAGGGAATCCCACTGGGCCTTGTTCATAATGAGGGCGAAGGGCCCGTCATAGAGGGGATAATCGGTATAGTACTTGGTGATCTCCTGGAGGGAGAAGTTGCAGATGCCGGCGGGCTCGAAGATGTAGCCGTTGATGTTCTTCTTCTCGATGGCCTCGTAGAGATCGGGGGGAGCCATGGTCACGGGGGAGGCGCCCCAGGCATTCAGCACGTCGGTGATGGCGCCGGAGGGGCAGCGGATGGTCATGCCCTTCAGGTCCGCCATGCTCTGGATGGGCTTCTCGGCGGAGCAGAGGATCATGCCGGGGTTGCCGTAGAGCATGAGGAGCTTGAAATCGCCCCACTCCTGCTCCACCTGGCTGTACTTCTCCTGGAGGGCCCAGAGGACCTCCGTGCTCACCACGGGGTCGCCGAAGCCCTGCATGGGCAGGTTGATGACGTCGGACAGGGGGAACTGGCCGGCATAGTAAGAGGTGTAGAGCCAGCCGATGTCCACGGCGGCGCTCTTCACGTTGTCGCCGATGTCGGTGGCGGCGGAGAGGGTGGCGTTGTCATACAGGGTGATCTTGACATGGCCGTCGGTGGCCTTGTCGATGGAATCGATCCAGCTCTGGATGTAGACGGCGTTGGCCGTGGTCTTGGGGTCGTGCATGGACAGGGTGAAGGTGTAGACCTTATCGTCGGCGGGCTTGGCGGTGCTGCCGCCGTCGGGCTTGTCCTTGCTGCCGCAGGCGCTGAGGCCGGCCAGCAGGCCCAGGGTCAGCACCAGCAGGAGCAGTACGGAGATCGTGCGTTTCATTCGTTTACCTCCTGAAATTGTTGCGGACAAAAGAGTCCGCAAGGATGATATGCGCCCGCAGGGCGCTTGTCAACCGCTTTTCTGCTTTTGATTATTCGATTCTCTTATCAATAGGCTCTTTTACTTGATTGCCATGGGGCAAATAGCTGCCATTTTTCTCTTTTCGGTGCATTTTCAAATGGCGATGGGCACGGCGTCCGGCGGGATGGGGCAAACATAGCCGTGGGCGGCGGTGCGCTTTTGGAATTCCTCCTTCGCCGCCTCCAGGAGCGCCGGGTCGCTCAGCAGGTCCGCCGCCGCGCCGCAGAGGACCTTGGCCGCCCACAAAAGGCCCTTGTCCCCGATGGAGGAGCCGCCGCAGCTCACATTCTGCCAGCTATGGCCGGGGGAAAAAGCGGGAAAACACAGGGCGGAGAACTGGGCCGTGGGGGTGAGCCAGCTCACGTCCCCCACGTCGGTGGAACCGGGGGTGAAATCCTCGCCGCTGTAGTAGGGCAGCAGGAAATCATTCAGGGCCTTCTTCCCCCCATCGCTGAGGGCGCGTACCTCCTCGGCAATGGCGGCGTCCTTCTTCGCCCCCAGGCCGGGCAGGCCCTCGGAAACGTAGGTCTGCCGCAGGGCTTCGGCGTAGGCGCGCTCCTCCGCCGTGTACTCTGGCAGGGGCAGGGCGCGCATGTTCTCATAGAGGCATTTCTCCAAAGGGGGATTGGGCAGGGTGTTGGCCGTGCCGTCGATGAAGACGCGCTCATAGCTTGTCTCCGTCATGAGGGCGGCGCCCTCCGCGATCCTGTCCACCCTTCTCTGGAGGGCCAGGGTATCCGGCACGTCCCGGCTGCGGACCATATACAGGACGCTGGCCGTGGGCTGCACCACATTGGGGGAAACGCCGCCCCCGTCAATGATGGCGTAGTGGATCCTCGCCTCGTCCTTCATGTGCTCCCGCAGGAACTGGACCCCGATGTTCATGAGTTCGAGGGCGTCCAGGGCGCTGCGCCCATGCTCCGGATCCCCGGCGGCATGGGCGGCGACGCCCTTGAATTTATAGAGCACCTGGGTGCAGGAATTGTTGGTGCCGGTGGTGATCTCGTTGGTATCGCCGGGGTGCCAGCTGAGGGCCGCGTCCAGCTCCCGCCAGACCCCCTCCCGGGCGAGGAAGGCCTTGGCCGCGCCCCCCTCCTCCCCGGGGCAGCCGTAGAAGACCACGGTGCCCCCTAGGCCGCTGGCCTGGAGGAAGCGCTTCACCCCGCAGGCGGCGGCGAAGGCGGCGGCGCCCAGCATATTATGGCCGCAGCCGTGGCCCGCCCCGCCGGGGACAAGGGGCCGGGGGGAAGCCTCCCCCGCCGCCTGGCTGAGGCCACTCAGAGCGTCGAATTCCCCCAGGATGCCGATGACCGGCCGGCCGCTGCCCCAAGCGCCGGAGAAGGCGGTGGGGATGCCTCCCAGGTTCTCCGTGACGGTGAAGCCCTCGGCCTTCAGCTTTTCGATGTAGAGAGCGGCGGAGCGGAATTCCTTCAGACTGAGCTCCGCATATTCCCAGATCTGATGGGAAAGGGCGGCGAACTCGCCGCCCCGCTGCTCGATGTAATCCTGCGCCAGCTTTTTTGCGTCCATATCAGTACAGCACCTTGCTCAAGAATTCCTTGGTCCGGGGGTTCTGGGGGTGGTTCATGATCTCGTCGGGCTTGCCGCTCTCGGCGATGACGCCCCCGTCCATAAACAGGATGCGGTCGGAGACCTCCCGGCAGAAACCCATCTCATGGGTAACGATGACGCTGGTCATGCCGCTTTTCACCAGGGCCTTGATGACGTCCAGCACCTCGCCCACCATCTCCGGGTCCAGGGCGGAGGTGGGCTCGTCGAAGAGCATCACGTCCGGCTCCATAGCCAGGGCCCGGACGATGGCCAGACGCTGCTTCTGCCCGCCGGAGAGGCGGCCGGGATGCTCATCCTTCTTGTCCAGGAGGCCCACCCGGCTGAGCAGCTGCTCGGCCTGCTCGTCGGCCTCCGCCTGGCTCCGCTTGCCCAGCAGCACCGGGGCCAGGGTGATGTTCTTCATCACGCTGAGGTGGGGAAAGACGTTGAAATGCTGGAAGACCATGCCCATCTTCTGCCGGTGGAGGTTGATGTCCACCTTCTCGCCGGTGATCTCCACGCCTTCGAAGATGATCCTGCCGCTGTCCGGCTTCTCCAGCAGGTTCAGGCAGCGGAGGAAGGTGCTTTTGCCGCCGCCGCTGGGGCCGATGATGGACACCACTTCCCCCTTGGCGATATGCTCCGTGACGCCCTTGAGGACATGGAGGGTGCCCCTTCCCTTCAGGACAAAGCTCTTCTGCAGCTCCACAGTCTCAATGAGGTTCTCAGTCATGGGCCTTCAGCCTCCTCTCAAATGCGCTCAGCAGCTTGCTCAGGATGAAGGTGAGCACAAAGTAGATGACGCCCACGATGGTGAGACATTCCATGGTGAGATAGGTATTGCCCTTCACCTTCAGGTAAGAGGTCATCAGATCCCCCACGAAGAAGGTGGAGGCCAGGGAGGTCTCCTTCACCACGGTGATGAATT
>JAEEGK010007405.1_pt1 | contig 26176 bp, 19 predicted proteins | sample 8958771 | NCBI WGS metagenome assembly JAEEGK01 (sample SAMN16246547, study PRJNA631951) | gut metagenome | biome: gut microbiome; feature: rumen; material: SC-attached | host: Bos | place: Iran: Karaj | collected 2018-10 | reverse complement strand
TCAGATAGACCCCCTACACTTTTCCGGTGCCGGCGAGCCGACGCTCCATCCTGAATTCGCCGAAATCATAGACCTCACGATCGCCCTCCGGGACAAGTATTATCCTACGGCCAAGGTGTCGGTCCTCACCAATGCGACCAGGATCGGCCGCGATGCGGTCTTCAATGCGTTGAGAAAGGTGGATAATCCTATACTCAAGCTGGATGCCCCTTCGGATGCGCTTGTCGCCAGAATCAACCAGCCTACGGGAGATTACAGCGTGCGTCAGGTCGTCGAGGACATGAAGCGGTTCAAAGGCGACTTCGTGCTCCAGACCATATTCCTCAAAAGCCCGGATTTCGACTCATCGTCTCCTGAGGTCCTTGACGGATGGATGGACATAGTGCGTGAAGTCAGGCCGCGCGAGATCATGGTCTATACGATAGACAGGGAAACCCCTGCCAAGAACTTGCAGAAATTTACTCCCGCCAGGATGCGCGAGCTGGTTCAGCCGCTCATCGACGAAGGATTTGTTATACAGATTAATGGCTAGACATTTATGAAAAATTTATTCACTAAGTACGGCTACGCTCCTGACAAGGAGGCCGTCGACAGAAGTCTTAACCTTATCGCACAGAACCTCGAAAAGGTAGTTTCAAACGATGTGCTGAAGGAGTGCTTCTCCATCATGGACCTCACTTCCCTTAGCACCACAGATACAGTAGCATCAATCACCGCCCTCACCGAGAAGGTAAACTCATTCGCGAAGGAATACACCCAGTATCCTCTCCCTGCGTCTATCTGTGTTTACCCTAACTTCGCAAGCGTGGTAAAATCAGTGAAGAAGGCTGACAGCGTCCATGTGACCACGGTCGCAGGCTGCTTCCCTACATCCCAGAGCTTCCTGGAGGTCAAGCTCCACGAGTGCGAGCTCGCAGTGAAGAACGGAGCTGATGAGATAGACATCGTCCTTGCCCTCAATACATTCATGGCAGGAGACTATGCAGCCGCTGGGGAAGAGATCCGCAAGACTCGCGAGTGCATCGATGCGGCAGCTGCCGCCCAGGGCCGCAAAGTCGTCCTCAAGGTAATCATCGAGACCGGCCTGCTCGTCACCCCTGAGCTCATAGCAGATGCCTCATTCCTTGCCATGGAGGAAGGTGCAGACTTCATCAAGACATCGACCGGAAAGGTCCCTGTCAACGCAACTCCGATGGCTGCTTACGTGATGTGCGAGTGCATCAAGGCATTCTATGAGAAGACTGGCCGCATGGTCGGCTTCAAGGCTGCCGGCGGTATCTCAACCGCTATGGATGCAGTATGCTATTACAGCATAGTCAATACGATTCTCGGCAAGAAGTGGCTCAACAAGGATTACTTCCGCTTCGGAGTGAGCCGCCTCGCAAACAGCCTCCTCTCAGAGATCGAGAAGAAGACTGTCTCATACTTCTAGAAGTCTCCGGACTTATTTGCAAACGGATAATTGTCATTGCCGACAGTTATCCGTTTTTATTTTGCTTATTCTCAGGCACTTTTCTCATGGGGGCTTTCTGCCAGGGATCATTTCCCGGCATGGAATTTCCATATTTTTCCTCCGGACGGGACCTCCGGAACCGGCCCCGGCGCGGCTCTGCGCATGAAAATGGACTTTATCCGTTTGCGGTTTCTGCAAACGGATAAGTGATTTTACATTTGCTCCCAAGTAAATGATTTGCGCTATGAGAAAAGAACTTTATGTTTTGACCATGATTCTCCTGACGGCCGCAGTGCAGAGCTGCGATTTCGGGAAGAACAACTTTGACGTGGATGAGGAGACCCTGGAAAATCTGTCGCACGACATGATAGTGCTGGGCGACAAGCTGGAGGATCCGTATTCCGTGGATAACATGACCAAGGCCCTGGCTTCGCTTTATCCGACCAAGGCGGACAGGCTGGAAATCCAGCCTACTGACACTTACGTGCGTTTTCTACCCAAGACCGAAGAAGAATATGACCGTATCTTCGACATGGGTTTCCAGATCATGGACCATCCTCTGGATTACCAGATCGTGAAGGATGGGGACTATTACCATGACCCTGAGATCGACGAGGACGAATTCACATGGCTCTACTGCGTGCTGCCGGAAGGGACAGCGATCCCGTCGGGAATTGAGTGCGAGATCCTTGACAAATGCTATATATCGGAGAATGATCCCGTGACCAGGGCGGCGGAGCCGGATATTGACTGGAATGCAGTGGAGAGGGAATCGTTCCGCCTGACAGGAAACTCGGCGATGCTTGACGATATGACAAAGGGAAGCAAGTCGGCTCCGAAGGGGAGAGTGACCATCGTCGATCCTTCATATTCCGGAGGAAAACCTTTCGGGGTGGCAGGAGTAAAGGTCGTATGCAACTCTGTCGTGAAATTCGCGACTGACTACACGGATCGGGACGGATACTATGAGATGAAGAAGAAATATTCTTCCAAAGTGCGCTACAGGCTTCTTTTCCATAACGAGAAGAGTTTTGACATAGGATTCAACAAGATCATAATCCCGGCATCGACTTCCAACCTGGGCAAATGGTCTTCGGAAGGGAAGGACTTCGAAATCACCTCTTCGTCCGACAGGAAGCTTTTCTGCCGGTGCGTGGTCAACAATGCTACTTACGATTATATCACCAGGTGCGGCGAAGATGACCTGGACATAACCGCCCCGCCAAAGAAGCTCAGGATATGGATATTCCAGGGGATGAATGTAAGCAGCTCCGTGATGATGAGGCACGGTGCAATCACGGAGAATTCCCTTGTCAAGAAGTTTCTTGGGATATATGCCCTGATCATCAAGATATTCTCTCCCGACATAACCATCGGTGCCAAGAATCTTGACACTTATGCCGGTCTCTATGCCGCCACCTGCCATGAACTTGCCCATTCCAGCCATTTCATGAAAGCCGGAAAAGACTATTGGGACAAGCTCATCGTATATGTGCTCAAGTCTTTCATCCAGGAAGGCGGAGTTTATTATGGAAGCGGTTCGGATAGCAATGCCGGCTATTGCGAAGTGGCGGAAATGTGGGCTTATTATATGCAGAATAAACTTTTCAACGAAAGGTATGGAGGAGAGATGCCTACGGCCGGATCTTCCCACTGGTTCCATCCTCAGATATTCAGGTATCTGGATGAAAGGGGAATGACCAGCGCGCAGATATTCAAGGCGCTTACAAGCTCGGTCACCGACAGGGTGAAACTGCGCAACAAACTGCTTGAACTGTATCCGGAAAAGAGTACTATAATCAATCAGGTATTTGACAGATATGAGGAATAAGGCATTGCTGGCGTTTTTTGTGGCCTTTCTCGGGTTCTCCGTCCATGCGGAGGCCCAGGACTGGGCTCTGTCCACCAATATCGTGGAGTACGCAAATCTGGGCACTTTGAACGCCGAGGCGCATTACGCTTTCGACCGACACTGGAATGTTTCCGCTGGAGTGCGCTATAATCCGTTCGAATTCGATTTCGGGAAAGAAGGGGGAGCCCGCAACAAGCAGCAGTCGTATGCTCTCGGGCTTCGTTTCTGGCCGTGGCACATATATTCCGGATGGTGGCTTTCCGGCAAGGTCCAGTACCAGGAGTATAATTCAGGAGGACTTTTCTCCAAGGAGACGAGGGCGGGGGACCGTTTTGGTACGGGTTTCACAGGAGGTTATACCCACATGCTCACAAAGTGGCTTAACCTTGAGTTCGGCCTGGGATTCTGGACCGGATATGATGACTATACCGAGTATGCCTGTCCCGTGTGCGGTGTCGTGACTGACAAGGGGAAGAAGTTCTTCGTGCTCCCTGATGATGTGATCATTGCCTTAAGCTTTATATTCTGATGGCACGTTGTCCTCGCATCCGTCAGCTGCTTCTGGCCGGCGCTTTAATTACTGCATCATTCCTCGGCTGTTCGGTCAAGGAGGACAGGGACGGATGCCCGTGCCATATTGATTTGTTATTCGGAGGGTCTTCCGACTGTTCAAAGGCCTTGTATGCAGTTTCCGGAGACTATTATGCTTCAGATACGGTTCCTTTCGGGGCAGGACGGTACTCGCTGTCCGTCCCGAGAAGGGAAGTAAGGATAATGCTTTTCTCTCCTTCCGGCTGCGGAGGAAATACAGGACTGCTGATTCCCGAAGGGACGGACTGCCCGCCGGTCAGGATGTTTTCGAAGTCGTATGACGCTACCTGCGAATATATCAGGGATTCTGTGCGTCTCTCGAAGAATTACTGCCTGCTGTCGGTTACTTTCGAGCCGTCGGACCCATCCGTTCCCTATCCGTTTTCGGTAACTGTACGTGGCAACGTATGCGGCTACTCCTGCGAGGGGGAGCCGCTGCCGGGACCGTTCCGCTTCGACATGATGCCCGGGGAGGGGAGTCGATGCAGCATGCGGCTTCCCCGTCAGAGGGATGATTCCCTGCTAATGGACATAATATCGTCCGAGGGAACGTTGAGGACGTTTGCCATAGGCTCTGCGATGGCTGAAGCCGGATATGACTGGGATGCTGTGGAGCTGGAGGACTGTGAACTTGTGGTGGATTACTCCAGGACGATCATGACGCTGCGCGCTGACTGCTGGTCCAGAACGTTTTCTTTTCAATATTTTCTTTGACGCTGATGTTGGTATTTCAAAAAGAATTCTTAACTTTGCGTTCCATTCTGAGCGCGAGTGGCGAAATTGGTAGACGCGCTACTCTCAGGAGGTAGTGCCTATTACTGGCGTGTCAGTTCGAGTCTGATCTCGCGCACAGCGAAAGCCCGGTCATCCGACCGGGCTTTATTCGTTTCTGTCATCTCCTTCTTTTCTGTTCCGGAACTGTCTGCTCCTTAAACCTTCCGCTTCGCTCCATCCCTCCCACAATCTACTTCGTCCTGCTTCGCAGAACTCGTATACTGCGGGCCCCTCCCTCTAACGTGGCCGAGGGTGGCCACGGGTTTCGTCGGAGCAGACAGCTCCGGAACGAATACTTAATAAGACGAAAAGATTATTGCGCTACCATTGGGATGGTGACCTCGGTGGTTTCTGGTTTATACTCTGCTATGTCGTTGTAAAAGATTACCCAACTCATGATGACACCGTTTTCAGCGTCAATCAAAATGCTCTTGCTGTCTTCAGAGTATATCGTATAGTGTTCAGGATATTCTCCGTATCCACACTTATAGTTTGTGACCGTCAAATTATGTTTGGCATTCCCTCTATTAATATGAGCATATGTGACAAAGTCAAAGTCTCTGAGATCGCTGATTTTTCCTCCTACGTGGATGCCTCCTGGAAAAATATCTGAAAGAACGGAAAAATAAGGGGAACTCGTACTGAAACAATCGAGATGGCCACATCTTGATCCTTCCGGAGACTCGAAGAGCTGAACGATAAAATCTTCATAAATGAGGGTATAATCTACAGGGTAGTTTGATGCGGTCAGGTCCATCTCTTTCGGCGTTCCAAACCTGGCAATTATCTGCTCTGGTGTCTTTCCGTTAAACCATGTTATGTCCATGGCCAGAACGGTGTCTATTTGGGGCTTCTGTGCAAATGCTGTAATACTTAACAACATAGCAAAGAACAATATAATCCTTTTCATATCAGTGGAATTAATGAGGTTCGACCGCCTTTTTGCAAATGGAGTGCCATGATTCAGGTGGAGGAGACGAAAAAACCTCCCTCGCGGAGGCGAGAGAGGCGAAGTATGTTTAACGAATGATTCGTTTAGGCTTTGTTGTTGGATCCGAGAACGTTTACGATCTTGTGGATGTAAAGTTTCTTCATTTCGTCACGTGCAGGACCGAGGTACTTACGTGGATCGAACTCACCTGGCTTCTCAGCGAGGACCTTGCGGATAGCAGCGGTCATAGCGAGACGGGAGTCAGAGTCGATGTTGATCTTGCAGACAGCGCTCTTGGAAGCCTCACGAAGCTGCTCCTCAGGGATACCTACTGCGTCAGGAAGCTTTCCGCCATACTCGTTGATGATGTCAACATACTCCTGTGGAACTGAAGAAGAACCGTGGAGAACGATTGGGAAGCCAGGGAGCTTCTTCTCGATCTCGTGGAGAACGTCGAATGCGAGCGGTGGTGGAACGAGACGACCGGTCTTAGGGTCACGGGTGCACTGCTCTGGTTTGAACTTGTATGCACCGTGGGAAGTACCTACAGAGATAGCGAGGGAGTCGCAGCCAGTGCGGGTAGCGAAGTCGATAACTTCCTCAGGACGTGTATAGTGAGACTCCTCAGCAGCAACCTCATCCTCAACGCCGGCGAGAACGCCAAGCTCAGCCTCTACAGTTACATCGAACTGGTGAGCATAGTCGACAACCTTCTTTGAAAGAGCGACATTCTCCTCGTAAGGAAGAGCAGAAGCATCGATCATCACTGAAGAGAAGCCCATGTCAACGCAGCTCTTGCAAGTCTCGAAGCTGTCGCCGTGGTCAAGGTGAAGAACGATCTGAGGATTCTCCCAGCCGAGCTCCTTGGCATATGCCACAGCACCTTCAGCCATATAACGGAGAAGGGTAGGATTTGCATAGTTACGTGCACCCTTTGATACCTGGAGGATAACAGGAGATTTCTCTTCGGCAGCGGCCTGGATGATAGCCTGAAGCTGCTCCATATTGTTGAAGTTGAATGCAGGGATTGCATATCCGCCTGCAACGGCCTTCTTGAACATCTCTCTGGTGTTTACAAGGCCAATTTCTTTGTAAGATACCATAGTATTTTATAGAATAAAAATAAACTTTCTAACCACTTTTCTAACCGTGCGGCCGCAAATTTACCAAATAAAAATGACAGTATCAAGTCATTATTTATTGGTATTGATATAGCGGCCGTTTTTAGTCCAGTGCCAATAACCGTATATCGCCGACAACGTGTAGGCCAGATAAAGCACTGCCATCCAGTACATGCCGGATGTCAGGCAGAGGACTGTCGAAAGAATGTCGGCGGCAATCCATATCAGCCACTGCTGCGGGTACGACTTCGCCAGCCACCATGTGCCGATCGCGCTCATGACCGCCACCACCGCGTCGAGCACCGTGGAACTGTCTCCGAGCGCCCGGAGCAGGGCGATCATGCCCGCAGTGCCTATGACCATGAGAACGGCGCTCCAGAGGAGGACTGCTTTCCCTGGCTTCGCCAGATGGATGGTCGCTCCCTCTGGATTGTCCGACTTCAGGGTCATGCTGTCCCGACGCCACTGGTACAGTCCCCATATGGACATGGCAACGTAATATATGTTCAGCCCCATGGAAGCCCACAGGTGCTGCACTGCAAAAGAATATGAGCAGGCGACACCTGTAAGGATGCCGACTGCCCACATTGAATTTTTCTGCCCGATCTCGAGGACTATGTAAACGATCCCCGTGACAAAGGCGAATATCTCGATAATCTGGATTATATCCATTAGTAGTAAACCGGGCTATAAAGAGCGAAATGTGCTGGAATTACTCCTGCCGTAACATCCCATCTCTTTGTCTTGAGATCCGGAGAGAAGCAGTATACCTTGCCTGGGTTGACATAATCTCCGCCGTCAGCAATATATATATCGCCAGTGAAAACATTTACCTGAAGACCATAAGGTGTCACGACGTCCGAAGCTGCAGAGCCGGCGAAAGGAATCTTTTCTACCTTCATCTCCTTGGTATCGACAGAGAAGAAATTATATCCGGAATAAGGATAAGCGATATCACTGTCTGCGCCCAGTGCGAATAACATATTGAGTGAAGGATAGCCGATGAGACTCGATACGTGCATTTCTTTCAGAGCTGCAGGGAGATCGACTACAGACAGGGCCTTGGCATCGATGCAGGACAGTGATGTATGCTGCTCCGAGTAATCGGTCTGGGCGGTAACCCATACTTTGTCATTCGTGCTGACAATATTCTTAAGATTCTTGAATGGCAGTTCAATCTGATTTGTTACTTTAAAGGTCTCTGTACTGATTACAGATACTCTATTGTCGAATCCTGCATGGAGTCCGCCGCTGTTGGCGACGAATATCTTGTTCTGGCAGACGGCCACGCCTTCAGGGTTATAGCCGACTGAAATCGAATCGATCTTTTCAAGAGTCCTGAGGCTGATCTTGTAAAGAGTTCCGGTACCTTCTTCTGCATCTTTGATTGTTGCATATGATGAGACGTAAGCGTAGCTGTCGTGAAATGCTATATTACGAGGCTGCGGAACCGGTATGGACTTAAGATGCTTTTCATCATAAGCACTCATTACTTCTACGATGCCGGAACCGTTCATGGCGGCCCAGAGAGAGTTGGCGTATACTTGAAGATCGTTTCCGATATCTCCAAGATTCATGGCAAGCGTAGGGTTCATCTTGCCGAAAGCATCGCGTACATAAGTGTTGTCAGTGAAGCGGAGAAAATCGAGGGTCGAATTGTTAGCCATAAAGGCTCCCTCGTTGAGAACGAACAACTTATAATAAGGGTTAACGTTCTCGTTTTCACCTACTTGAATTTTCTCACCCGCGAGTTTGTCGTCATCGGAGGTGATAATGACTTTCTTGACGTCATCCTTTACGCAGCTGACCATAGTGGAGGCCAGAATGCAGCTGAAAATCAGCAGTGTAATCTTTTTCATTTAAGTTAAATTATTTTGAGTCGCTAAGTTACATAAAAATATCAGAAACTGTATTCAATTGTTGCAAGAGCGTTGAAACCCGGCATAGGGTAGCGGTTCACGACCTCGTACTGCTCGTTCAATATATTGTTGAGGGACAGACGCAGGGTGAGATTGCCGTCCCTTACAGGAATGATCTTGGACATCCAGACGTCGATAGTCATATATGGATCAAGCTCATATTCCGGCAGGTTTGTGGAATTGTACCAGCGCTTTGTAGCTGTTATGGCGCTGAGGTCGATCCTCCAGCCCTTGCGGACTGCAGACGCGGAAACCGAGCCGCTGTGGATAGGAGTGTATGGTATCTGGTTCATATATGTGACAGACTTCTGATTACTGTAGTCCCGGGCTCTCTGCCAGGTATATTTGAAGACTATGTCGAAGCCGTCCATCTTCGGGTCAGAACTGAATTCTCCCTTATCGTATGACAGTCCGTATTTGACCTCCAGGCCGTCTACCTTGACCTTTCCGATGTTATACATGGTCCAGCGGAACAGATTCGAAGTCGGTATAGCCACGATCTTGTCTGTCAGATTGTTATGGTATCCCTCTACGTTGAGTTCAGAAAGCATAGTCCGGCTCAGACGGTACTGGAACAGACCTTTGAGACCGAACTGGTCAGCCGTTTCCGGTTCAAGCCTTGAATTGCCTACGGCCGTGTAATACAGATCATTGAACGAAGGAAGCCGGTATGTGCGACGGGCATAGGCATGGAAACTGAGTACATTCCAGATCGGCGCCCACTTTAGATTCAAAGAAGGTGAGAACTTATCCCGGGTGGCATTGGCAAGAGACCAGCCTCCGACATCACTCCCTTTCCTGAACCAGTCTCTGGCCAGCTCGTAAACGGCTGTAGCGTCCACGTTTACAGGACCGATATTGAAATCCATTCCCGCTGCAAGCCAGGTAGTAAACCTGTTAGGAAAAGCGAAATCCGCCATGTCCGAATCCAGATAATTATACTGGAAATCCGCCGCAAACTTATAGCGCAGGTATACATCCAGCTGTCCGCTTGCCGCGGCGCTGAGATAGGCCGAAGTCTGGCGGAAATGGTTGCTTATCGGAAGCGCCTGCGGGTCGTGCTCCGGGTCGGTGCGATACCAGAGATAGTCATATCCGACTTTTCCCTGGATCTTAACCTGAAGCGGCAGCCCGTAAGGCTCATAGCTGGCCTGGAGAAAAGCGTTGCGGTCGTCCTGCCTGTCCTTGCAAGTGATGGCGTTCTGCGGCCTGCGCACCACTGCTCCGGGAAGTCCGCGGCCCGAGCCATAGAAATAGCCCTTGACCTTGAGCCGTCCGTTTGTTGAAGCAAGGAGATTCCAGTCCAGGGTCACCGAAGTGAGGTCGCAGTTCTGCCTGGTCATCACCGTATCGTAGCCGGCGATCCCCTCGGGAGTTCTTATGTATTTGGTCTCATGGAAACGGTACCGGCCGTGGGCGGTACGAAGGCTTGCATTCAGGGTCATGCCGTAGTGCTTGCCATGGTGCCGCCATGAGGCGGAAGGGGCGAACGTGCCGAATGCGCCGCCATGGAGACGAACTATGAAAGAATCAGTCTTTCCATATAAGTCGGCATAATCTGTAGAAAGATTCAGGGAACTTCCGGAGCCCATCTCACGGGCTGTCCGGATGTTGCCGGAATATGGATTTGAGCTGAGCTCGATCCTGCTGAAAGAATATGTGTTGAAGCGGCCGAGGTCGACCTGCATGTTCTGCGCATTCTCGACCGGAATTCCGTCGATCATGACGGTAGTGTGTTCGCTGCCGAGACTGCGCACATTGATTGTCTTGAGTCCTCCGACTCCTCCGTAATCCTTGATCTGGATGCCTGAGAAGAGGCGTATCGCGTCGGCAAGGTTCGGTGCCGCCTGGATCTTGTCTGAAAGTATGTGCTGGCTGGCCAGGGTGTTGTCGATACGGAACGCGGAGACAAGCGACTCCTTTATCTCGAGCGTATCGGAGAGAGACTGTGCATGGACTGCGGGGACACCACAGAAAGAAAGCACTGCAGTTATGGTCAATAATTTGCGCATAGACAACAAATATACGATAAAAAACGATATCTTTGCATATTATATATTTAAATGAAAATGGATAAGAAAAGTTACGCATTGGGCATGAGCATCGCCCACAATATGCTCGGATCAGGAGTAAAGGGAATCAACTTCGACGATTTCTGCGCCGGAGTCAAGGCTACCCTTAACGGCGAAGAGCCTGCCGTATCATACGAAGAGGCCGGCCGTCTTCTGGACGAGTATTTCTCAAATATAGAGGCTGAGCGCGCGGCTGAGGAAGCTGAAATCGGAGAGGCTATGAAGAAAGACGGCGAGGCCTTCCTTGCCGAGAACCTCAAGAAAGCCGGAGTCGTCGCCCTCGCCAGCGGTCTCCAGTACAAGATCCTCAAGGCCGGTAACGGCCGCAAGCCTGGCAAGACTTCCCAGGTGCGCTGCAACTATGAGGGCAAATTCACCAACGGTCAGATCTTCGACAGCTCATACAAGAGAGGCGAACCTGCAGTATTCGGCGTCAACCAGGTGATCGCCGGCTGGACCGAGGCTCTTCAGCTGATGCCCGAAGGTTCCGAGTGGGAGCTCTATATCCCATATAACCTCGCATACGGCGAGACCGGAGCCCATGGTGCCATCCCTCCGTACGCTGCCCTGATCTTCAAGGTCGAGCTGATCGAAGTGCTTTAATGAAAATCATCGTAGATAGCGGCGCTACCAAGGCCGGGTGGACATCCCTCGGCCCGGACGGCGCTGTCTGCGTATATACGGCCGGACTGAATCTCTCCACCGCCGACGCTACGTCTGTGCGGAGGATAGTCAGGGATGCCACCGAAAAACTCGGCCGTCCGGAGAATGTTTCCGGCATATATTTCTATGGAGCCGGGATCATAGCAGCTCCTGCGTCGCTTGACGCTGCGCTCTCGGAAGCATTCCCCGGCGCGAGGGTAGAGTATGCTTCAGACCTGCTCGGGGCTGCCAGAGCGGTATTCGGGCGCCGTCCCGGAATCGCCTGCATACTCGGGACCGGCTCGAATTCATGTTTCTATGACGGCGAAAATGTCGTCCGCAACCTGCATCCGTGCGGGTTCATACTCGGAGACGAGGGAGGCGGCGCTTCGCTGGGAAAGCGTTTCGTGGCGGATTATCTGAAAGAGATGCTGCCTGCGGAAGTCGCAAGGGACTTCGGCGAGAAGTTCGAGGTCGATTACATGACCGTAGTACGCAATGTCTACAAAGGAGAGGCTCCGGCAAGATATCTAGCGTCTTTCGCCCCGTATGTGCTTTCGTGGTACGGGAAAGACGAGGCTGTGAGCCGTATTGTGGAAGATAATTTCCGCGACTTCATAAGAAAGTTCCTGCTCCGGTATGATACCGCCGGGAATGAGGTCGGAGTCGTCGGCGGATTTGCCGCCGCGGCCGAGACAGTGCTCAGGAAAGTCGCGGAGCAGGAGGGCGTGAGAATCGGCAAAGTCATGGCCGACCCGATGCCCGGACTGATTGATTTTTATGGGATTGATTAAAGATACATATCCATCCAGACTGCTGGAGGACGCTGTCGAGGCTATCGGCTCTCTGCCGGGCGTCGGCAAGCGCAGCGCGCTCAGGCTTGCGCTGCATCTGCTTCGCCAGCCTTCGGAAAACGTGCATCGGTTCACGGATGCGATCAACCATCTGCGCGATGACGCGCGCTACTGCAAGACCTGCATGATGATCTCCGACGGAGAAGAATGCTCGATCTGCTCTGACAAGAGCAGGGACAGGCGGACCATCTGCGTCGTCGAGAATGTCCGCGATGTCATGAGCATAGAAAATACCGGCCAGTACCATGGACTATACCATGTCCTCGGGGGAATAATCTCTCCGATCAACGGTATCGGACCGTCGGACCTGACAGTGTCGGAACTGGTCTCCAGAGTCGCCGGCCTTGCGGAGGAAGATCCTGATTCGGTCGAGGTCATCATGGCCCTCAGCGGAGACGTCGAGGGGGAGACTACCGCGTTTTATATCTATCGGCAGATCAGCAGGTTCGGAGTCAGGGTTTCTTCTCTGGCGAGAGGGCTCGGATTCGGTGCGGACCTGGAATATGCCGACGAACTTACGCTCGGACGTTCGATTGTCGCCAGACAACCGTTCAAGGCTTGATATGTTCGCGCGGAATTAGTATATTTGTGGGATTGCATGACTTTTTGGCAGATGCCGCAGGGAGGTGCAGTTTTTGAAATCCAGAAAAGAAAAAGACTAGATAATGGCAATTGCTGATTTTTTGAAAATGATATTCGGGTCTAAGTCAGACCGCGATATGAAACAGATAAAGCCGATCCTCGAGAAGGTGCTGGCTGCATACCCGGCTATTGATAAACTATCCAATGACGAGTTGAGGGCTCATTCTGAGGCTCTCAAGGCCCGTATCCGCGAGGTTGAGGCGCCGTTCGAGAAGAGGATAGAGGAGATAAAGGGCGAACTCGAAAAGGATATCCCGGTAAAGAAGAAGGAGGACCTTGCTACCGAGTCCGACAGACTCGTCAAGGAGGAGGATGACGCTATCGAGGTGATTCTCATGGAGATTCTTCCTGAGGCCTTCGCGATAATGAAGTCTACCGCGCGCAGGTTCGCGGAGAACGCGGAGATAGAGGTTACCGCAACCGACTTCGACCGTAAACTCAGCATTGACAAGGATTTCGTAAGGATAGAAGAGCGCGACGGAAAGGATGTCGCAATCTACCAGAACCACTGGATCGCCGGCGGTAACGAGATTACCTGGGACATGGTCCATTATGACGTCCAGATAGTCGGCGGTATAGTGCTCCACCAGGGTAAGATCGCCGAGATGGCGACCGGTGAGGGTAAGACCCTCGTCGCAACCCTTCCGGTATTCCTTAACGCACTCGCAGGAAAAGGCGTCCATGTAGTCACGGTCAACGATTACCTCTCCAAGCGTGACTCGGAGTGGATGGGCCCTCTCTATATGTTCCACGGTCTTTCTGTAGACTGTATAGACAAGCACCAGCCGAACAGTGACGAACGTAAGCGCGCATACAACTGCGACATTACTTTCGGTACCAACAACGAGTTCGGTTTCGACTATCTTCGTGACAATATGGCAGTAACGATGAACGACCTCGTGCAGAGGAAGCATCATTATGCCATCGTCGACGAGGTCGACTCCGTGCTCATCGATGATGCCCGTACTCCGCTTATCATCTCCGGACCGGTTCCGAAGAACACTGCCGACGAGCAGTTCATGGAGTTCAGGCCTTATGTCGAAAGGCTCTACACCATGCAGAGGGCTTTCGTCACCCAGACTCTCAACGATGCTAAGAAAGCTATAGCTGCAGGCGACGAGGCGGAAGGCGCCAAACTTCTCCTCCGTTGCCAGAAGGGACTTCCGAAATACCAGCCGCTCATCAAATTCCTCAGCGAGCCTGGCATGAAGCTTCTTCTCCAGAAAGGCGAAAACTATTATATGCAGGATAACGAAAGGGAAATGCCTGTCGTTACCGATCCGCTCTACTTCGTGATCAGCGAGCAGCAGCACTCCGTAGACATGACCGACAAGGGTCATGAACTCCTTGCCGGAATGACCGGCGAAGCCGATTTCTTCGTACTTCCTGATGTCGGAAGCAAGATTGCCGAGATCGAGAAGGAGGACATCGATGCTGCCGCCAAGCAGGAGAAGAAGGATGCGCTTATGGAGGAGTTCTCCCTCAAGAGCGAGCGCGTGCATACGATGATCCAGCTCCTGAAGGCTTACGCCATGTTCCAGAAGGATGTGGATTACGTCATCATGGACGGCAAAGTCAAGATCGTCGACGAGCAGACCGGCCGTATAATGGAAGGCCGCCGCTGGAGCGACGGTCTGCACCAGGCAGTCGAGGCCAAGGAGAATGTCAAGGTCGAGGATCCGACCCAGACTTTCGCCACCATCACCCTGCAGAACTACTTCAGAATGTACCATAAACTCGCCGGTATGACCGGTACCGCCGAGACAGAGGCGGGCGAGTTCTGGTCAATCTACAAACTCGACGTAGTCGTCATCCCTACCAACCGTCCGGTAATCCGCGACGACCAGAATGACCTCATATACAAGACCAAGCGCGCCAAATACAAGGCTGTCATCGCAAGAGTCCTCGAACTCCGCAAGGAGGGCCGTCCGGTCCTCGTCGGTACTACCGATGTCGAGACTTCCGAACTCCTGCTCCGAATGATGGAGCGCGCAGGTATCCATGATGCCCAGTTGCTCAACGCCAAGCAGCACCAGCGCGAGGCTGAGATAGTCGCACGTGCCGGCCAGTCCAGCACCGTCACTATCGCCACCAACATGGCCGGCCGTGGTACCGATATCAAGCTTTCTCCAGAGGTCAAGGCCCTCGGAGGACTTGCGATCATAGGTACGGAACGCCACGACAGCCGTCGAGTAGACCGCCAGCTGCGTGGTCGTGCAGGACGTCAGGGAGACCCGGGATCTTCAACCTTCTACGTATCCCTCGAGGATAAGCTGATGCGTCTTTTCGGTTCCGAAAGGATCGCCGGAATCGTGGACAGGATGGGAATGACCGAAGACGATGCTCTCGAAAGCAAGATGCTCTCCGGCAGGATCGAGCAGGCGCAGCGCAAGGTCGAGGAGAACAACTTCGGTATCCGTAAGAGACTTATCGAGTACGATGACGTTATGAACAATCAGCGTAACGCTATCTACTCGCGCCGCCGCAACGCCCTCTCAGGTGAGAGGATCGAGATCGACATCCTCAATATGATGATCGAGACAGTCGATCTCTTCGTAGAGAAGACCGACGGCATGACATATGAGGACTTCTCCGAGTACCTTATGAGCCAGATGTCCATAGATCCGGGCTTCGATGCCGCTTTCTATGAGAAGGCCAAGCCGGCAGAGCTCAGAGCAAGGCTCGTAGAGCATATGCAGGACGTTTACAACCGCAGGATGGAGGCTCTTATCAACAGAGTCAATCCTGTAGTCAAGGAGGTATATGAGAAGCAGGGCAAGATGTATGAGAATATCGCTATTCCTATCACTGACGGCCGCCGTATCCTCAGACTCGGAGTAAATCTCAAGAAGGCTTATGAGAACGAAGGCAAGGAAGTTGCCAAGGCTCTCAGCAAGACTCTTATCCTCTGGCAGATCGACGAGCACTGGAAGAATCATCTCCGTGATATGGACGACCTTCGCCAGAGCGTGCAGAATGCCTCATATGAGCAGAAGGATCCGCTTGTAGTATATAAGCTCGAGAGCTACAATCTCTTCGCAGATATGCTCGAGGCTCTCAATAAGGATGTGCTGACTTTCCTCTTCCGCAGTGCTATCGCACTCCGTGAAGACGCTCCTGCGACAAGAGCTCCGCAGCCTCGCCGCTCGGATATGAGTCAGCTCCAGACAAACAGGAACAACCTTTCAACAAATGGCGAGCAGAAGGCCAATATGCCGGTAAAGGCGGGACAGAAAATAGGCCGTAACGATCCGTGTCCATGCGGTTCCGGTCTCAAGTACAAGAACTGCCACGGTAAAGGCCTCGTCTAAAGTTTGAATTTAAAGTAATTAATATGGCCAAGACAATGGAACAGTCTGTAAATGTAAATGAAGTCAGTAGAATATCTACCGGCACCAGCATGAAGGGAGAGATAAATTCTCCTAACGACATCCGTATCGATGGTAGCTTCGATGGAAAGATCATCTCGAAGGGAAGGGTAGTGATAGGCGACAAAGCCGTCATCAGCGGAGACATCATCTGCGATAATGTGGACTTCTGGGGAAAGATGACCGGATCCCTCTATGTGCGTGATACTCTTGCTCTTAAAGACGGTTGCGTTGTCAATGGTGACCTCCACGTAAAGAGACTTTCAGTAGAGCTCGGAGCCCGCTTCGAGGGTAACTGCAAGATGCTCAAGGACGGAGAGTTCGAGAAGGTGGCCGGAGAAGTGTCCGCCGCCGCTCCTGCATCGGCTTCCGGAGCTGCATCTTCCGCAGCTTCGTCACCAGTGCACAGCTCTTCCAAGTCTAATCTCGGAGGCGTTTCCTTAAAGTAAAGTAAGCATATCGTGGGCGGGCTGGATCACAGTTCCGCCCTCGCTATATGATTCCAGCAACTCCCGCGAGAATTCCTCGTGGACCGGGAAGTTGTGGCTCAGATGGGTCAGCCAGGTATGCTTCGCTCCGATTCTGCGGGCAAGTTCCACAGCCTGCTCCAGAGAGAAATGTGAGTGGTGCGGCTTGTAACTTACCGTGTTGAGGGTCACATGGTCCAGACCTCTGAGTTTCTCAAGTTCAATGTCCGGAAGCATGCTCATGTCCGTTATATAGGCGATATTCCCGAACCTGAATCCCAGAACCGGCATCTGGCCGTGGATTCCTCTTATCGGTATTATCTCGACGCCATCCCCTTTGACTCCCTTGCACAGACCGGTGAATTCCGGATCGTCCACGACTTCCGCCGTATCCAGCGGATTGCCGGTAGGTACGAGACTCCCGTCCGGCATCATGTATCTGTAACCTACGTCGTGGACCCAGACAAGTTCCTTCCTGGGATTTTCCGGATAGATCACGAACGGCTTTTCGCTTATCTGGTGGATCTGCCATACCGGTGCTCCGGGATATTTGTCCTCGGCGAATGCATAGTCATATTCCACTTTAAGGGTATCCAGTACGCGCGGTTCGCAGTAGATATTGACTGCGGATCTGTCTATATAGTTGAGCGCCCTGACGTCGTCCAGTCCTCCGGTATGGTCCTTATGGTTATGCGTAAGCAGGATGGCGTCCAGGTGACGGACTCCCGCGGCAAGCATCTGGCTCCTGAAATCAGGGCCCGCATCAATGAGAATCGTAAGTCCTCCGTACTCCACCAGAGCCGAAGCCCTGAACCTCTTGTCCCTCATATCTGCGGAAGAGCAGACCGGACATTGGCATCCGATTATCGGAATTCCCTGCGAAGTGCCTGTCCCGAGAAAAGTAAGTTTCGCCTTCATCATATAGTAACCTCCTGAATAGTACCGCACAGAGCGGCATCGTAAGGCCTGGTCAACCTTATATAATTTCCTGTATATCCGGACATCGTACCGTCTTTCTCCGCAGACTCCCAGAGCACCTTCTCGCGGATTCCCCGGTTGGCTTCCGTGAATTCGGCGTTAAGCCTGTCGCAGAGTCCCTCCAGCCTCTTTACCCGTTCTGTCTTTATGCTGTCCTGCACCTGATCCTTCATGACGGCCGCCCTGGTCCCAGGCCTGCGGGAATAAGGGAATATATGGATGAACGCTGGCCGTATCCGCTCCTCGAGGAAGCGGTAGGTATCCTCGAATTTCTCGTCGGTTTCTCCCGGAAGCCCTACAATAACGTCGATTCCGAAGAAGACCTTAGGCTTGCCCGGTCCTTCCATGGCCTTGCGTATGTAATCGATCCTGGACGCAAACAGCTCGGTATTATATTTTCTCCCGACTTTGCCCAGAAGCTCGTCATTGCCGACCTGTAGCGGAATATGGAAATGAGGCTGGAACTTGGTGCCGGATGCTATCCAGTCTATTATTTCTTCTGTTATGAGGTTAGGCTCTATGGAGGAGATGCGGTATCTTTCGATGCCTTCCACCTCATTCAGGGCCTTGAGAAGATCGAGGAATGTCTCTCCGGTAGTCCTTCCGAAATCTCCCGTGTTGACTCCGGTAAGCACAATTTCCTTTATGCCAAGCCCGGCAATCTGCCAGGCCTGCTTCACAACCTCGCATATAGGGATATTACGGCTGAGCCCGCGGGCGTATGGCACCGTGCAGTAGGCGCAGAAGTTATTGCAGCCGTCCTGGACCTTCAGGAAGGCCCTGGTCCTTTCTCCGCTGGAGTACGCCGGCATGGTGTCCTCCGCCATGGTCTTGAGCGCCGTCGCACTGAACGAGTCGAGAGTCTCGGAAGCGCCGAGGTTGTCCGTTCCGGTCATGAGCTCGAGAGTCTTCGGCACGACCTGCGACTTCTCCGTTGCTCCGAATACGAGCCTTACTCCTTCGATCGCCTCTACTTCTTCCCTGCGCAGCTGGGCATAGCATCCGGTCACGACGATAGGGGAGTCCGGAGCCTGCCTGTGGCATTTCCTGATTATATTTCTGCACTTATTGTCGGAATGCTGGGTCACGCTGCAGGTATTGACAAGATAAAGGTCCGCTTTTTCGTTCCAGGGCACTATGGTGTGTCCCGCAGCGACGAACCCTCTCTCATAGGTCGAAGTCTCCGCGTAATTCAGTTTGCATCCCAATGTAAGTAAAGCTATCTTCATTTAGCAAGCATTAAAAACACACACGGGCGTTTGCCGATTGTCGGCACCGCCGTCTTCCATTCCTTTACTGTCTTTGTCTTTATGAACGCGTCCGGCAGAGTGATGTCTGCAGCAACGCAGATTCTTGTCCCCGGAGCGCATACTCCCAGAATATCGGAGAGCATCTGGTCGTTGCGGTAAGGCGTTTCGATGAATATCTGGGTCTGGCGCATCGCGGCCGACTGCTTTTCGATATTCCTCAGCGCGGCTTTCCTCTCTTCCGGCTTGGCCGGCAGATAGCCGCGGAAAGCGAAGCTCTGTCCATTCAGTCCTGAGCCCATGAGGGCCAGCATCAGAGACGACGGTCCGACCAGGGGAACGACTTCGATTCCGCAACGGTGACATAATGCCACGAGCAGGGCGCCGGGATCAGCTACGGCCGGAAGGCCGGCCTCGGAGATCAGTCCGACATCGTTGCCGTCGTTGAACAGCGACGCGAAGGCCTCTACCTCTCCGGGGGCCGTATGTTCATTGAGTTCATGGAACTCGAGTTCTCCGATATGGCCTTTCAGGCCGGCGGAGGACAGGAACCGGCGGGCGGTACGGGTCTCTTCGACGACGTATGTATGGATCCCTTTTATGATCTCGAAGACCGGAGCCGGAAGCACCAGTGCGGGATCATACTCTCCCAGAGGAGACGGAATCAGATATAGTTTGCCTTTATTCATTTTCTGCTTTTATTTCAATACGTTTCTGCGGTACTGCTTCTGCCGCTTTCTCCAGCTGTTTCTCGCGCCGTTTCTTTGGCGAGACAAAGATATTCCGCAGGAATTCCCAGAACGAGTCGAACTCCTTCTGATAAGTTATGCCGACTCCGTTACGCTGCAGGTTGTCCAGATAATTGGTGTACTGGTCGGCTGAATGTGAGAACAGGTTAAGCCGGTAATTGCCCGGACGGTCCAGCTTGATATCTATGTCGAGGTCTCCGGCTACTTCCTGGTTGGATGTCTCCGTATTGTACAGGTGGTTTCCGATAGTGCCGTTGACGGTAACCCTGTTGTTGAACAGAGCCGTAGATACGGCGACATCGAATACATTGGTTCCTGTCGAAGTCTGCTGGTAGTCAAGTCCGACATCTACCGGGATCTCCAGCAACTCCAGAATCTTGCCCAGCTGATTGGCCATGATTTCGGCAACTGAGCTGGCGAGAAGGTTGTCGTTGTTGACAATTCCGCTCTGGGTGTCCGGAAGGAAACCTCCGGAGACAAGCAGGGAGATGAACTGCTTCTGTATCTTGTCTTCAGTATCCAGAGCCGAGCGTACCAGATTCTCCGTAGTCGGATCGAGGTCCGGCACGTCGATCGAGAAGCTGACTCTCGGGTTGCTCAGCTTGTCGGAGATATGGATTCCGCAGTCCACCGCCCTTCTGGTGGCGACGGATGTCGTATCGGCGATAAGTCTTCCGATGGAGGCCTTGGCCTTGTAGATGGCGTCAATGTCGAGATCGGTATCCATGACGTCGCCGTTGAACTTGACCGAGCTGCCGTTCTGGATGGTGAAGTTGCGGCTGGCGATTCCAAGCGCGGAGAAGTGGAACAGGCCGTCCATTATGTTGTAAGCTCCTCCGAGACTGAATACATCTCCAAGCTGACGGAAATCCACATTGATGTTGCCGGATCCGCGGGCGGAAAGCACGTTCCCGCTGGATTTGTCTATCTCTATGAAGGCCTGGAGCCCGGTATGCGGAGTTATGTTCGCATGGACGGAGAAATCACTGGTCTTCTTGTCCTTGTGGTCGATGCCCTTCATCATTTCTTCATAAGGATCGACATGGAGATTCCTGGTGTCCTCCGTAAAGGTCAGCAGGTCTGAAATCTTGACCGACTGGCTGGAGTTGAGAGGAAGGTGGAACTCTCCGTCTTTCGAAGTGGCTGCCTCTATGTCAAGCCGTATCGCATTGAACGGACCGGTGATGTCGACTCTTCCGGAACCGTAGGCATTGCCGTAGAACGAAGGATTCCCGCCTTCTTTTATGTCGATGATCTGCATGTCGCTGAAGGTGACATGGGTGTCGAGATAAGGGGCCGTGAAATTCTTTTTCCAGCTGAGACCTCCGCTGAGCGATCCTCTGGCGTCGTTGAAATCCCTGATGGTTATCGAGTCGAACGACAGCATGTTGTTCTTTACGGACAGAGGACCTCTGACTATGTAAGGAACTCCGGTGAACGCAACCTTGAGAAGGGCGTCTTCCAGCCTCAGATTGTCGCATGTCAGCCTTATGTCGTCCAGTTTTCCGGAGAATCCGACTTCTCCGGACGCGGTTCCTCCGATATCGCTGAATACGCTCTTGAGGAAAGGTTTCAGATATGTCAGGTCAAGGCCGTCAAGATTTGCAGAACCTTTCAGGGACTTGTCTGCTATGCTGAGCGAACCGGTCGCATCAAGAGTCCTGACACCATCAATGTCGTTGCGGGCGAGGAAGCGGAAACTGTTGATACTGTCGTCCCAGACGCTGCGCAACTTGAGAGAGCCTATCGGCGCTCCGGCTATTGCCGAAGAGTCTATGGCCATGTCGAGATGGAGACCGAACCTGTCCTTGACAGGGGAGTCGAGACTGGCCCAGCCGGTGGCTGATCCGGAGAGGTCCATGTCGGCGCCGATGATACTGTTGAGCAGGGAAATGTCGAATCTCTGCATCTCCAGACGGAGTATGTCGGTCTTATCCTGGGAGTATCCTCCGTTGAGTGAAATAGACTGTTCTCCGTTGGTGAAACGGACGTCGCCGGCGGTTATGTCTTTTCCGGTCATGTTGAGTTCCTTGCCGGAGAGAATCCATTGCGAGCCGTTGAAGAATATCTTCGACGGGATGAGGTCGGCATCGATGCACAGGATATTGTCGTCATTCCGGCTCAGATAGCCTTTGATATAGACGTCTCCTTTGTTGCCGGAGCCATGGTTGTTGTCGTAGCTGAATCCCAGGTTGACCCTGTTGTCTTCGCAGAAGAACAGCATGTCGGTCGCATCAGTGCGAAGCGGCGGAAGCTTGATTTCCGAAGTGACGAGATGGGCGGTCAGATTGTCTATCGTGTTGTCGGCTTTAAGGTCGACATCCCTCATATACTTGTTACCGAGGGCCAGCCTCTGGGATGTAAGGTGAGCATCCAGCAGGCCTTCTTTGCTGATGCCCAGATTGAGCACCGTGTTGTCGGCGATATACAGGCCAGGCCTCAGGAAAGCCAGCAGGTCGCGGGTGTCCCTGGTCCGCAGATTCAGGTTGTACCAGTTCCCGGACCACTCTTCATGGTGGGTGTCGAGAGCCGGCAGTTCCCTGCGTATCGTTATGTTCTTGAGGTCGTTTATGAATTCGCCGAACATTCCGGAACCGACATAGGATGCATCAGCCAGATCGGAGGTGAGCCGGATGCGGTTGACGTTGTCGGAGTTGTGCGACGATATGTCGATGTCGCCGATCTTATGGATTCCGGCGTTGTCTTCCAGGATGAAGTCATGGACAGAAATATTGCCGAGAAGGTTGCCGTCTGAGGTGTTGGTGAAGTTCGCGCTGGTCCAGAGGCTGAGTTTGGACGCGCCTCCGCGGCGGTCGAGCTTGAGGGCCCGAAGGTCGGCGTGGCCGAGGTTGGCGTAGAACTTATAGAGGGCGTTGTTGGTCTTCTTGGACAATGAGACGATGCCCTGGAATATGAAGTTGAGGTTAGGGTCGTTGCAGACGAGGCGTCCGTCGAATTCCTTGCCGGAATAGACTCCGGCTCCGGCAATTCCCGTATATGAATAGTCGAGAGCGTCGAGACGGTCCACTCTCAGCGAATCGATGCGGATTGACGGCGCTCCGGGGACGAGGACAGCTTCAGCCTTGGTGATGAGGGTAGTCTTCCCGAGCGCTTTCACCCTGGCGATGCGGCCTATGTCGAGACGGTCGGTGTGGACCTTTCCCCGGAAGGAGATAGGAATCGTCTTTTCGAGGACATTGCTCATAAGTACGTCGGCGTAGAGGCGCCCGCAGTCGACTGCTTCCATGTCGGCGTTGATCGCAAGCCCGTCGAGGGTTCCTTTCGCTGTAGCATCAAGCACGAAATCCTCATCCGCGGCGAACTTGTCCATCCCGATATTGACATTGGGAGCGAAGCCCCGGATGAAGTCCTCCAGCCCGGAAGGAGTGAAACTAACTTTCGAGAGCCTGTAGTCAAGGATCATGTTCCTGGAATCCGGCAGTCCGGTCAGGGTGCCGTTGATCGTTCCTCCGACGCCGTTACCCAGAGACCTGAAACGGAAGTTCTTGACAGTCAAGTCTCTTACATGGCCCGAAACCTTGGTGTCGACCATGGCGGTGAAGTCCATCTTCTTGAGGGCCTGGGCGAAGTACGCTATGCTCCCGAAGCTTATCTTGCTGTTGCGGATCTCCGCGTCTATGTCGATCTCGTTGATGAAATCATTGTACGCCTTCGGGTTCCCGATATAGTTGAAATGCAGTTTCGGAATGTCGATATTGCTCCATAGGTCACGGATTCTGAGGTCGTGGATCAGGGTCCTGCCGTCTCCCACCTTGGCATTCCCGCTGAGGTGGAGCACCTTGTACCCGCTCTTTTCGTGGAAGGAAAGCTCGTCGGCGATGCCTTCCATTACCTTGCCGTGGAATTTAAGCTTGCGGGCGCGCAGATGGATGTCCCTGACATCGAGGTCGTTCCATGAAATAGCATCCTCGGCGACGACTTTCTTGTTTCTGAAGTTGCGGAGGCGGAAGCGGAAACCGTCGATGAAGGCCCTGTCAGCCTCGAATATGGTCTTGTCGGATGGTTCTTTCTTGACTTTCGGCTTGTTGCCGCCGTTGAATATCCTCTTGATGTTGGTGGTGGAAAGGCCATCGCCAGCCGGCTCGGTCGTAAGGACCATCATTCCATCCTCGACCGTGATTTCGCGTACGTAGAGGCCTTCGTTGTGGAGCAGGCCCTTTATGCTGAAGATTGCGGTGATCTGCTTCGCCCGTGCGAAGGTGTCCAGGCGCTCTTTTGACGGATTGTCTTCTCCGAGATATGGATTCCGGTCGATAATCGCCACGTTGGTGAGGGAAACGGCATCGAATGGACGTATCAGCAGTTCGTCGAAGGTTATGTCGGCATTGATTTCGTCTTTGCATCTGTCGATGACCTTACGGGCAAGGAAAGTCTGGACTGCAGGGGCCTGGGCTGCAATGGCAAGACCGAAGAGGACCGTCAGAAGGACGATCGAAGACATGCCCGATATTTTCAGAAACTTTTTGATACGCTTATATTTTTGCCAATCTACAAATTTAGCAAAAACTATTCAGAATTCATATAGGTGAAAGCTTACTCCTGCGGAGCCGTTTCTTCCTCTTTTTCAGGTGCCGGACCCTCCGGGTTAAGGAACTTGGCTGCTGCGATGGCGCAGAGGATACCGTCGATACCAGAAGAGACTATACCGCCTGAGTATCCGGCGCCTTCTCCGCAAGGGAAAAGTCCGGGTACCTGCTCGCACTGGAAGGTCTCCGTACCCCTGGTCATGCGGATAGGGGAGGAAGTCCTCGACTCTACTCCGAGAAGCAGGGCGTCGTTGGTATAGTAGCCGCGCATTCCGTGCATGTTTACTGACGGGAATGCCTGCTGGAGCCTCTCGGCGACATTCTTCGGGAGAAGCTCGTGCAGAGGTGCGGATACTGCGCCCGGATGGTACGAAGTCTCAGGAAGGGTTTCAGAGATCTCTTCTTCGCAGAAATCCACCATTCTCTGGGCAGGGGCTGCGAGAGGATTGGCGTCAGGATAATTCTCATGGACGTAGTCGAACATCTTTTTCTCGACATCCCTCTGGAAGTTCATCAGGGCGAAGGCGCCGTCCTTGGCGTATTCCTCCGGAACATCTTCAGGCTCGATTGAGACTACGACACCTGCATTAGCCCACTTGGAGTTGCGGGCAGAATTGGACATGCCGTTGAGGACAGTCGTCCCGGCTTCGGTGGACGAAGGTACGAGCACGCCTCCCGGGCACATGCAGAATGAGAATACTCCGCGCTCTACCTGCTCCCCGCCGTTGTTGGCTGCTGCTACCTGTTCAACGAAGCTATATTCGGCTGCCGGCATTCCCGGCTCCCACTGTCCGCGGTAACGGATTTTGTTGATGAGAGACTGAGGGTGCTCTACGCGCACTCCCATTGCGAAGCCTTTCGGCTCGAGGTCCCAGCCCTTCTCTTTGAACATCTCATAGATATCGCGGGCTGAGTGGCCTGTGGCCATGATTACGGCTGCGCCTTTATATGTGACTTTCTTAGGCTTTTCGTCGGAAATGTCTGAGACTTTTACATTGAAAGAGCCGTCCTTTAGCTTTGTGACGTCCTCAACTCTTGAGTTGAAATGGTACTCTCCGCCGTGCTCGATAATGCATTTGCGGATATTCTCGACAACTTTAGGGAGCTTGTCGGTACCGATGTGCGGGTGGGCGTCGATGAGGATGTCCTTGGACGCGCCGAACTGGACGAGCTGATACAACACCTCGCGAAGATCGCCGCGCTTGGACGAACGCGTATAGAGCTTGCCGTCCGAAAAAGCGCCGGCGCCGCCTTCGCCGTAACAGTAATTCGAATCCGGATCCACGATCCCCTCGCGGGAGAGCTTCGCCATATCAAACTTGCGCTCGTGGACGTTCTTGCCCCGCTCCAGGACTATGGGCCGCAGCCCGAGCGTCAGCAGCTTCAGCGCCGCGAACATCCCGGCAGGCCCGGCCCCGACCACGATCACCGGCTCGGCACCGTGCACGTCGAGGTATTCCGGCAGCACATAGGGCACATACTCCTCGCCCGGCCCGTACGCCTCATACTGATAGCGCCAGACCGGCTCCTTGCGCGCATCGACCGAGCGCTTCCTGAGCACCCACTTCCAGCCGCCGGCCTTCGCCTCGATCTCCTTGAGACGAGGCTCGCGCGTGAGCGGACATACGATCTCGAACTCCTTCATAAGCCCTTAGAAATCAGACATTCGCGAGACAGGTGCCACATCCAGCGGCGTCCGCTCTCCGGCGAGATAATGATAGTATCCCGCGATGGCGATCATCGCGGCGTTGTCGGTCGTGAACTTGAACTCGGGAAGGTAGGTGTGCCAGCCCCGCTTGCGGCCCTCGGCCTCGATGCGGGCGCGCAGCCCGCTGTTGGCCGACACGCCGCCGCCGATGGTGACCTCGCGGATCCCGGTCTGCTTCGCCGCCTTGATCAGCTTGTCGAGCAGGATGTCGATCAGGGTCTTCTGGAACGAAGCGCAGAGGTCCTCCTTGTTCTTCTCGAG
>JAEEGK010007400.1_pt1 | contig 26185 bp, 25 predicted proteins | sample 8958771 | NCBI WGS metagenome assembly JAEEGK01 (sample SAMN16246547, study PRJNA631951) | gut metagenome | biome: gut microbiome; feature: rumen; material: SC-attached | host: Bos | place: Iran: Karaj | collected 2018-10 | reverse complement strand
ATCAGCTCGGGAATTTTCTTACCGACAAAAAGTAACAGTACAACCAGTACGAGGAGAATTATCTCTGTTGTTCCTAAATTCATAGTCAGATTGTTTTATTTAAGTTTTCAGAATTCTTAGATGCTGCAACGCATGCAATATAATAAGGATTTGTTTGCACCGTGCATTTTGTTTCGGCAAAATTAATAAAAAAAATAAATAATCAAAACTTTTTGCAAAGAATTTTTGTCTTCTGATATTATTCACTAACTTTGCCGCCGATGAAACGCATACATTATATTATATTGTCAGCCCTATTGTTTGCCGTGGCTGCCAAGGCTCAGACAGAACCGTCAGTAGCTGTTCCACAGGAAGATTTTGACGGCGGTTCCCTTGTGCAGCCTTTGGAGACAGCACCCGTCGGCGACTTGCGGTCGAGCATCGATACGCTTCCCTATGACTCACTTCATCTGCCCCGTCTTAACTGGCGCGGTCAGATGCCGCTTCCCTTCTATCCCTTTTGGGGATGGATGTCGGGACCGGGAAGCTGGAGCCTTCACGAAGGACTCAACATGAGTCTCAGCGCTTCAGTATTTGCCTCATGGGGTGACAGCAAATACCTGGGCACAGGTTTCTCTCAGGACATCTCCGCGATGTATGCCATGCCGCTGTCCAAAAAGCTTTCATTGGCCATGGGTGGCTTTTTCAGCAATGTTTCATTCGACCATGGCACGTTACGCTATGGCGGACTTAGCGGCGTGCTCAGCTACCGCTTCAATGACCGGTGGGAGGCCCATCTCTATGGGCAGAAGTCACTGATGGATACCAACCGCCAGATGCCGTGGTGGGGTATGGGCAATATCGGTGACCGCATAGGTGCCGGGGTGATTTATCATGTCAGCCCCACGTTCTTCTTTGAGGTTAATGTGGAATACCATGAACGTCCCGCCTACAATGTTCCCGTTTACAATGCCAACAAAAAACTCGTACAGCCCAATAACCACGGTGCCCCGCCACCTCCATCACCACACTAAATCACATGGCAGCTCATTCCGAAGAACAGCAGTTAGAGCACCGTTTACAGAAACTTTTCGAACAGGCTCTGAAGCGCTATTCGCTCATCGAAGATGGCGACCGTATTCTGGTCGGTCTTTCGGGCGGTAAGGATTCCATGGCATTGCTCGAATTCCTGTCGCGCCGCTCGCGCATATTCCGTCCGCGGTTCACGGTTGTTGCTGCCTATGTGCGCATGACGAATATTCCGTATCAGAACGACGAGGCATTTCTTTCTGACTTTGCCCGCGAACATGATACACCCCTCCATATTGTAGAGACATCGTTTTCCGATACCGACGGCAGTCGCTCTCCCTGTTTTCTTTGTTCCTGGAATCGCCGGAAGATGCTTTTCAGCACGGCTCAGGAACTAGGCTGCAACAAGATAGCGCTCGGCCATCATCGCGACGACCTGATGCAGACGGCCCTGATGAACCTTACCTACGAGGGACGTTTCTCCACCATGCCGCCCCGGATGACGATGGACAAGTTCCCTGTGGAAATTATCCGTCCGCTCTGCCTGATGCGCGAAAGCGATCTTCTGCTTTATGCACAACAGCGTAATTTCGTCAGGCCGAAAAGGCTTTGCCCCTACGAGAACGATTCGCGACGGGCCGACATGAAGCGCATGGTGGAACGGTTCGAAGAACTTAATCCAGAGTTTGCCTACACCTTCTTCACCGCGCTCGAGCGCACTTTCACGGCCGAATCGCAAAAGTAAGGCGCCGTTTATTTTGCCGTTCCAAAAATATTTGCTATTTTTGTGGCGTATTTAAAAAACAAACTATATCAACATGCGAAAAATCATTATCACCGTTGCCCCCGTATGCCATGTGGGGAAAGAGATACCGCAGGGATGTAAGAACCCGCTTACGCCCGAGGAAATCACCGAAGACGTCATTAATTGCTACAAGGCCGGTGCCTGCGAGGTGCATCTGCATACACGTGATCTGAATGGCAATCCCACGTTCGAACTGGATGTCTTCAGCGACACTATCCGCCGCATCCGCGAACAGTCGGACATGATTATCCAGAGTTCCACGGGTGGACTTTCCTCACTCTCGCTGGAACAGCGTTGTGTCTGCTTGAATGTGCCCGAGGTGGAAGTGGCTTCACTGAATCTGGGTTCGGTGAATTTCGGTGAGACTGTCTACGTGAACACCATGCCAGAACTGCGCTACTGGGCTAAACGGTTGGATGAGACGAACACCATTCCCGAGATGGAGTTCTTCGACCTGAGTCATGTGGAGACGGCAACACGTTTGGCCGACGAGGGTGTACTCCATCGTCCGCTGCATTATAATTTCTGCTTAGGTCCCGGTGGTTCCAGCAATCTGGCCGCTACAGGCCGTAACCTGGCTTTCCTTACGCAGGCGATGGAGCCCGGCAGCAGTTGGGGCATCACCCACGATTCCATGAAGGATTTCTCGTTCCTGGCTTGTGCCATCGGCATGGGCGCCTCCGTGGTTCGCGTCGGATTCGAGGACAGTTTCTATTATGCTCCCGGCAAACTTGCCAAGACCAATGCCGAGTTAGTGGAGCGGCTGGTGGAACTGATTCGTATGTTGGGCTGCGAACCTGCCACGCCCGAAGAAGCCCGCCGGATGCAAGGCATTCCATCGTTAAAGTGAATCTCGTTATACCGTCATATCGTCATACCGTTATACCGAAAGAATGAAACCAGATAAAAAATATCGCCTGGTTATCCTCGATGATGACCCCACAGGCATACAGACCGTGCATGGCTGTCTGCTGATTACGCAATGGGATGAGGCAACCGTGCGGATGGCTTTGCAGCACGAGCAACCTTTCTTTTATATGCTCACCAATACGCGGGCGATGACTCGCGAAGAGGCTGCCCAGGTGGTGCGCTCGGCCATGGAAATGGTATTGGAAGTAAACCGCGAATTCAGCTATCGGCTGATATTCATCAGCAGGAGCGATTCCTGTCTGCGCGGGCATTTCCCTTTGGAAACCGATGTGATGCGCCGGGTGCTTCAGGAATATGGCGTTAAAGTATGGCCGAAGGTGCCTTTCTGTCCGGCTCTTATCGAGGCAGGGCGTGTCACCATCGATGGCGTTCATTATATGAAGGATGGTGAGCGCCTTATCCCGGTCTCCGAAACTGAGTTTGCGCGTGATAACGTGTTTGCTTATCACACTTCCGTACTCCGCGATTATATCCGTGAGAAAGGAGCAAACTCCGAAGAATACCAGATTGTGAATGCCGCCACCTACGATGAGTTGTATGCATTCACGCAAACCTTATTTAATGAAATAAAGGATTTCGATGGAGCCGTAGTCATCCGCAGCAGTTCTTCGTTGCCCAAGGCAATGAGCGGCATTGCCGATAAGCCTTTGCTCGACCGCGGTATCCTGAAAGAGGATGGGGTAGGTTGTTTCATCGTTGGTTCCCACGTTCAGAAAACCACCCGCCAGTTGAATGCCTTGCTGGCAGGGCAGGGGGGAGCGGGAATCGAAGTCGATGTGGAGCGGGTGCTCCATGATAGTAATGCGTTGATGCAGGAATTGCTCTCAGAGATGAAACAACGTGCCGAAGAGAGACTCACTCCCGTGGTCTATACCTCCCGTAAGGAAGTCCGTCTGACGGATGCGGATGAGCGTCAGCACTTAGGCCAGCGCATTTCCGATTTCCTCGTTGAGATGGTCGCCCGCCTGCCCTTTGTTCCCTCTTATTTAGTGGCCAAGGGTGGCATCACATCAAACGATATCCTCACCAAAGGACTGGCCTTGAAGTCGGCGGTAGTTTTGGGGCAGATTGTTCCCAATGTTCCCTGCGTGATGACCGACCATTTCCCCTATATCATCTTCCCGGGCAATGTAGGCGGTGATGATTCCCTTCGCGAAGTTTATGAAAAACTGAATCCCGTTGGATGATGTTTTGCTTCTAATGAGTGGAAGGCCTGTTTCCAATGGGTGGAAACGAGCCTTCCAATAAGCGGAAGCATTGCTTCTGATGGGTGGAAACAAAATCAGAAGACTACCCCTTAATTTTCTATGATAGGTTTCTCGGGGTTGATGAAACTGAACAGCACCGCCGAGATGAGTAGCATGCCGGCAATCATGTAGAGCGGCAGGTTGTAGTTGCCCGACGCCTGCACCAGATAGCCGAACAGGATGCCGCAGAAGAAACCGCCGACGTTGCCGAAAGTGTTCATGGCGCCAGAGATGGCTCCCGCGTGCTGTTTGCCCAAGTCGATGCAGAGTGCCCATGCCGAAGGGAGCATCAGGTCGAAAATACCGAAGCAGAGCGACAAGAACACGAAGACGGCCATCTTTCCGGGGATGAATGCAGCCAGGAACATACATACAGCCGAGATGGCCAGCGATGAAGTTCCTAATGCCTTGCGCCCTACTTTCAGTCCGTATTTTGCGGAAATCTTGTCGGTCAGATAACCTCCTGTGATATTGCCAATCATGCTCATAATGAAGGGAACGGCCACGGCATAGGTGAGTTCGCTCTTGGCAAAGCCGCGCCCCAACTCCATGAAGGTGGGGAACCAGCTGAAGAAGAACCACGAGCCGAAGGCGTAGAAGAAATACATGGCGCAGATGGTCCAGAATTGGCGGTTGCGAAGAATTTTGTTCCAAGGCAGTTTCTGTTTTGTTTCCTCGGAACTTGAAGCCTGAAACTTGGAACCTGAATCTTTCTGTGGATCCCTATAAATGACATACCACACCACGGCCCAGATAATGCCCAGTCCGCCTAAAAGCCAGAAGGCAGCACGCCATCCCAACCAAGCCATGACGGGAATCACCACAAAGGGCGTAAGTGCTCCGCCCATGCGACTGGCAGCCCACACGTAGCCCTGCGCCTTTCCTACTTCGTTCTTCTCGAACCAGCGACTGATGACGCCCGTGGAGCAAGGAGAACTGCCTGCCTCGCCCACACCGAACATGAAACGGATGATGAGCAGCGAGGCCAGTCCGCCGGCCACTCCCGTGAACGCCGTGAACAGCGACCACCAGAGCACAATCTGGGTGAGCACCTTGCGGTGGCCATGACGGTCTCCGTAGGCACCCATCGGAATCTGCATCAGTCCGTAGGACAGGATAAACGCACTCTGCACCCATCCCCATTCGGCAGCCGATAGGTTCAGGTCTTTCATGATGGATGAACCAGCTACGCTGATGTTGATGCGGTCGAGAAAGGTGACGACGCCCAAAATGACGAGCATCGCCAATATGAAATTCTTTTTCTTTTTCAAAGGTTTCTGTTTTATTTCATTATTGCGGTATGACGTTATAAAGGTATAACGGCATGACGTTAAAGATTAAGAAACTTGCGCAGGCCCTGCACACCCAAGATGGGACTGGAAAGAACGGGCTTCCCTGTGAGTTCAGCCAGTCGTTGCTCCATGCGCGCCATCGAGCCTTGAGCCAACACAAACATATCCACCTGATCGGCAATTCTTGCGGCAGCCTCGGCTATCAGTCGGTCGTGGGTTTCGCCGTCGCCGCTTTGTCCGGCGGCAAACGCACCGTCGGCCAATCCGTCCACCAATGTCACTTGGCGCCCTGCCTTGCGCGCCTCATTCTCCAAGAGCCGGCGGGTAGGGTCGAGGGTGGTGGATAGGGTAGAGATGACTCCAATGCGGTCAGCGCTTGTCACAGCCTGCTGGGCCATAGGCTGGTCGATGCGGAATACGGGAATGGGGGCATAGATGTTGCCATAGTCGGCCACATCACCTACCGATGAACAGGTGTTGAACACTACGTCGGCCCCGGCATCGGCAGCAGCCACATAGTGGGAAAGCAGACGGCGGCGAACGGCCGGGGTTACTTCATTGTTGGCAATGACCTCCTGTATGAGCGTATCGTCGGCAATATGGTTCAGTTTCACTTCAGGAAGATATTCCTTGAAAATCTCTGTCAGGGGGTGTACAAGCGCCATGGCGGTATGTACGGCAACTACTTTAATCATTGTTTTTAGGTTTATGAGTTTTTAAGTTTGTGAGTTCTATGCTGCAAAAATAGTAAAAAGTCTGATAAGTTGCAAATAAATTTGCATTTTCCGCTCATTTGCAGTAACTTTGCTCTCGCTATGGCCATTAAATATACAAAAGGTGAAGAGATATGGAACTCCAGTTCCCATGGCGCCGGCATTCTGCTAGGTGTCGTGGTGGGCATCATCTTCCTGATATGGTGTTTCCGTGAAGGCGACGGCTGGGCTTCAACGGCTGTTATCCTCTATCTGGTGGGTATGCTTTTCTCTTATATCACCTCTACGGTGTATCATGCTCTGCCTCACCGTTTTATGACGGGCAAGCGAGCCATTGCCAAAGAGACGTGGCGCAAACTGGACCATGCTGCTATTTATTGGCATATTGCCGGCAGCTATAGTCCGCTCACGCTGATTGCCCTTCGCGAACAAGGCTATTGGGGATGGACGCTGTTCTGTTTCGTCTGGCTTTGTACCATAGCGGGAACGGTGATGAGTTTTGTGCGACTGAAAGAGCACAGTCATTTGGAGACCTTCTGCTTCATCGGCATGGGGCTTTCCGTGCTGGTGGCCTTTAAGCCTCTGATAGCCAGCGTTTCCACGGCAGCCGTTGTATGGATTATTGCCGAGGGCGTGTGCTACATCACGGGAGCCGTGTTCTATAGTCTGAACAAGCAGAAATACATGCACACCGTGTTTCATTTCTTTGTTTTGGCCGGAAGCGTGTGCCATATTATTGCCGTCTGGGACGTGCTGATGCAGTATCTTTGATGGTTTAAAAAACGTTAACGCCTTAAAAATTCTTCACTCTTCACTCTTCACTCTTCACTTTTATTCGTACCTTTGCAGCCGCAATTCTGCAAAACGGGGGCGTAGCCCAGTTGGTTTAGAGCGCTGCAGTCACATTGCAGAGGTCAACAGTTCGAGCCTGTTCGTCCCCACAAGACCGGAGATTTATTTTCTCTGGTCTTTTTTTGTTTCCCCGAAAAAATATGTTTAACTTTGTCGCCGATAACAAGAGAAAGATGCTATGCTGAAAGAAAAAGATGCTTCGGCCATTGTCTCACGCTGCGTGAAAGCGCTGTCGGCCCTGACTCCGGCAGAAGAGAAAATGCTGCCTGCTGTGGATGCTCCGCTGCCTTCGGTGGATGATTTGCAGCACTTTGTTGATTTGTCGAAACGTATCATCTTCCATGGGTTCTTCGATGAGCGGAAGGTGAACGAAGAGGTGCGCTCCTATTCCATTGGGGTTAATCTGGAGCAAATCCTGTTGGTGCTGAAAAAGCAGATTGCGCGGGCATTGCTCTACAAATATGAGGAGGCCAATCACGAGAAGGTGAAGGAAGAGGCCGCACGGCTGGCCCTGCAGTTTGCCGATTGTATCCCCGAAATCAAGCGGGTGCTGTTTACCGATGTGGAGGCGATGTTCGAGAACGACCCTGCCGTCGACAATATTGGCGAGGTGGTGTTCAGCTATCCTGTGGTGCAGGCCATGCTGAGCTATCGTCTGGCTCATCAGCTGTTGCTCATGGGTGTTCCTGTTATTCCGCGCATCATCACCGAGCAGGCTCATTCTGCAACGGGCATCGACATCCATCCCGGTGCGCAGATAGGAGAGTATTTCTCTATCGACCACGGCACGGGTGTGGTGATTGGCGAGACTTGTATAATCGGCAATCATGTTACGCTCTACCAGGGTGTTACGCTGGGTGCCAAGAACTTCAAGATTAATCACGACGGAAAGCCTCAGAACACGCCGCGCCACCCAATCATCGAAGATTTCGTAACGATATATTCCAACAGTACGGTGCTTGGCCGCGTCACCATTGGTCATCACACCGTGATAGGCGGTAACATCTGGGTAACACAGAGTCTGTCGCCTTATAGCGTACTGATTCAGGGCAAGGCCATGAGTATGGACTTCACCGACGGAGCAGGAATATAAAGCAGGATTGTAAGAAAAGTAGGTCGAAAATTTGGAATTTTCCGCTACTTTTCATATCTTTGTCGCCATGAAAAGAAACCTTTTGATAATGGGCATGTTATGTCTGTTCTCCTTTGCGTGTGCACAGGGGCCAAACGGAAGCGGCACTTACTATCAAGCCGCCGACGGTCAGAAAGGTTTTGGATTAAAGACTGCGCTATACAATATTATTAAGAACCCTGAGGTGGTTGGATACGGAGACTTGTGGCAGGCCTACAAGGAGACGGATGTGACTGCTACTGGACATATATGGGATATGTATAGCAACATCACCTATTATGTGCCGGGCGGCATCTATCAGGGCGCCAATATCACAGGCAAGGAAGGAGAAAGCTACAACCGTGAGCATTCGTTCCCCAAGAGTTGGTTCGGAAGCCAGACTCCCATGTATTCTGATATTGTGCATGTCATTCCAACGGATGGTTATGTAAATACCCGAAGGAACAATAATCCTTATGGCACGACCAATGGTGAAACCTTCACGACGGTCAATGGATTCAGCAAGTTGGGCAAATGTACATGGAACGGATACCAGGGAATCGTCTTTGAGCCTAACGATGAATACAAGGGTGATCTGGCCCGTATCTATTTCTATATGGCCACTTGCTATGAAGACATGGTCATGGATTGGTCGAGTGATATGCTGGGCGGTTCGGATAAGAGCCAGCCTTTTGCCGACTGGGCTTTCGACATGCTGATGCAATGGTCAAAGGATGACCCCGTGAGCCAGAAGGAAATTGACCGCAACAACCGCTGCTATGTGATACAAGGCAACCGCAATCCCTTTGTGGATTATCCGGGATTGGAGGAATATGTATGGGGCAGCAAGTCGGATGAAAGTTTCTCGTTCGATGTGGGCGGTGAGGTGATTACCCCCGTTGAAGGCAATAGCACACAAGATGTGGCCAAAGGCGTTCAGATTTACAAGCGCGTCACCTCGCATGCAGGCTTCCAGACAGGCGTCGGATATGTTATTGCCCGCGAGAAAGACAGAAAGGCCTTTGGAGCTATGGCCGGGAACTATGGCAGTAGCGTGAACGTTCGCTTCTATGGCGACACCATTGCCACCGAGGTGGACGGGGAAGGACTGATTCACCAGTTTACCATTGGCAAGGCTGCGGAGGGCTACACACTCTACGATGCTGTGGAAAAGAAGTTCCTGGCCGCATCGGGAAGTAATCTGTCTTTGGTGGACGATCCATCGCAGAGTGCTGCCCAATGGCGCATTTCGTTTGGTGGCGGGTATGCTGCCCTCGAAAATGTGGCATCTGTTGGCCGCTACCTTCGCTATCAGGACGGCACGGGCCGTTTCCTGCTCTCCAATTCCCAGGAGTGGCCCTCGCTCTCCGTAAGAATCTACAAGAACATCACAGACGTGGCTTCTCTGCCCGTTCATTATGGTGAACCAGAAGAAGAGGAGATTATCATTGATGCCACCGACTATGATCATCGTTGGGACCGCGTTTGCACTCAGGACGAACTTCAGACAGGGGAGCAATATCTTATTGTCTACGAGAAGACTCGCGTGGCAATGGGTGACAAGCACTCCAAGAACTATTATACGAATGTGGAGATTCCATTGAAGGATAATATAGCCGTCACGGAAGTGAATACCGGCGGTGTGCCTCATTCGTTCACCCTTGGCGGCGATTATGATGCTTACACGCTGAAGGACGATTCGGCCAATGTCTATGTGTCGCTGAATAACGATGGTAACGCCCTCTATACGGCTGTCACTATTTCTGATAAAGCCCGGTGGAAGATTACCATCAGCGAAACGGATAGCACGGCAATGATTCAGAATTGCAACTTCTCGGACCGCTATCTGATGTATAACTCCTCAAATCCTCGCTTCGCTTGCTACAAGAGCACGATGAAGCCTATTTATCTATACAAGAAGTACAAGGTTCCTGAAACGGATGCCATCTTCATTGTCCGCCAGCCCGAGCAACAGGTGATGGAAGGCATCTTCAATCTGCAAGGCCAGCGTGTGGAGCATCCCACGCAGGGCATATATATTAAGAACGGTAAAAAATACATAGTCAGATAAAGATGAAGAAACTATTATTAATAGCCATATCAGCAGTGTTTGCCTTGGGCGTTTTTGCACAAGGTCCCAATGGTAGCGGGAGTTATTACCAGAATGCCAGCGGCAAGAAGGGAGCTCAACTGAAGACGGCTCTGTTTAATATTATAAGTAAAAGCGCAAGGGATGTCGGTTATGATGGTCTTTTGTCTGCCTATCATACTACGGACAAGCGCCCCGACGGCTACCTGCGCGACTGGTATTCACCCAGCAACAAATTCGAGATTGGCGGACCTGCTGAAAATAGATCTTATAAAAAAGAGGGTGACGGCTATAACCGCGAGCATCTGGTGCCGCAGAGCTGGTTTGGTAGCGGCAAGCCAAAGAGTGATCTTATTCAGGTAGTTCCTACGGATGGATATGTAAACAATAGGCGAGGCAATTACCCGTTTGCTGATGTGGCATCGGCCACTTATACTTCGAAGGACGGTTGTAAGCTGGGCACTTGTGCAACCCCGGGCTATAATAGCACTGTCTTTGAACCGCTTGATAACATCAAGGGCGACATAGCACGTATCTATTTCTATATGGCAACCCGCTATGAGGACATTGTGGCAGACTGGGACGGTGCCACGGCAAGCATCGTCTTTGCCGGCAACAAATATCCTGCTTTCAACGAATGGTATCTTAAACTTCTCTTCGAGTGGTCAAAGGCCGACCCTGTAGATGAAGTGGAAATTGCCCGCAACAATGCTGTTTATTGGGGTAATGATAATAAAAAGGATTTGCAGGGCAACCGTAACCCCTTTGTTGACTATCCTGGACTGGAGGAGTATATCTGGGGCTCAAAGAAAGATGAAGTCTTCATTTACGACGACTATCAAGGCGCTCAGGGCGGAGGCATCGCCACTGTGGCATCGCCTGTCATCTCGCCAGATGCCGGCGTGTATGATGATGAGGTGGAGATAGAGATTTCAACGTCCACCGCAGATGCTTCCATCTACTATACCACAGATGGAACCACGCCGACAAGTGCAAGTACTCTCTATGAAGGTACTTTCAAACTGACTGCCAGCGCAACCGTGAAAGCTGTTGCCATCAAGGACGGCGTGAGCAGTTGGACGTCATCGGCCACTTACACGATTTGTAAGAGTGGTGGTTCAGAGGCTCCCTCTAACGCTTCGATAGCGCTGAACAATGCCTTCTTTAACACCTCTTATACGGGGTCAATCAATAAGGACGACAGCGATGACCTTGTAGGCACAATGGATGGCATTACGGTGATTTATTCCCTTGGCCGTGACGGTGCTAACCGTTATTGCAACGATTCACAGATACGTCTCTATCAGAACAACACATTGACCGTCAGTGTCGATCAGGGCACCATTACCATGATCGAATTCGAACTGGCCACCACTTCTACTAAAGTATTGTCGGCTTCTACGGGCACAATGAATGGCTTGGTATGGGTCGGTGATGCCAGCAGCGTGGTGTTCAGCGTGAACAGCGGCAGTGGCAATATGCAGATTAAGAATATCAAGGTGACGGTCTCCGTGCCTTCCGGCATCCACCATCACCTGTCACCTGTCACCCAACACCCAAAAACATACAATCTTAAAGGCCAGCGCGTTAAGAGGTATGGCAGAGGCATCTATGTAAAAAACGGAAAAAAGATAATTATTCACTAAAATTTTAAATATCATGAGATTAGACGGAAGAAGAGAAAGCAGTAATGTGGACGACCGCCGCGGTATGAGTGGCGGAACGAAAGCAGGTTTAGGACTTGGCGGTATCGTACTGATTGCCATCATGACCTTTATGAGCGGAGGTAATCTGGGCGACGTCATCACCAATGTGGGAACCCAGATGGCCAGTCAGAATGTGGAGACCTCACCCCAGCAGCAGCGTGAGTTCACCGAAGAAGAGCAGAAGCTGGCCAAGTTCTCCAGTCAGGTATTGGCCTCTACCGAGGACATTTGGAGCCAGGTGTTCCAGCAGATGGGACGCACCTACAAGGCTCCTAAGATGGTGCTCTACACCAATGCCGTGCAGACGGCCTGCGGTCAGGGCACAGCATCCGTAGGACCTTTCTATTGCTCTGGCGACCAGTGCCTTTATATCGACCTCTCGTTCTTCACCACCATGCGCAAGCAGTTGGGCATCCAGAACAAGGGCGACCTCGACTTTGCCTACGCTTACGTGATTGCCCACGAGGTGGGACACCATGTGGAGAACCTGCTCGGTTCGCTCGGAAAGGCGCATCAGCAGATGAATGCCGTGGGCAAGACTCAGGCCAACAAGATCAGCGTACGCCTGGAACTCTTGGCCGACTACTATGCCGGCGTGTGGGGACACTATGAGAATGAGACATTCCAGAGCATCGACGAGAACGACCTGCTGGAAGCCATCGAAACTGCTAAGGTCATCGGCGACAACTATTTGCAGGAGCGTGCTCGCGGCTACAGTTCTCCCGAGTCGTTCACTCACGGCACATCGGCCCAGCGCATGCGTTGGCTGAAGCGTGGTTTGGAGACCGGCGACATGAGCGTTACGACATTCAACGTGAGCGAAAGCGAACTCTAAGAATCCTCTCTATTTTAAAGTCCGTTTACGTTTGTTGGATAAATCTTAACAAAAATAGATGAACGTAAACTAAAATATGCAGGCAAATGATACGCAGGCCGATAAAACCTCGTATCTTTGCCTGCAAATGTTTAAGCGATTTTTCTTGCTAACCGTATGGACGATGGCCGCGCTACAGGTGCCGGCGCAGTCGAAAGGGAAGGTGATTGTGGTTGCCGATATGGAAACGCGCCGTCCCCTTCGCGATGTGCTGGTCTATCTTGACAACGGCGACCAGGTGAAACTCGGCTGGCAAGGAAAGTTCATGCTCTACCACTACAAGTTCAAGCGCGCCACCTTTTCCCATCCCGACTACCTGAAGCGGGTGATGGACAGCAGCGAGATGAACGTCGACACCATTTTCCTGATTCCCAACTGCCAGACGCTCAACGAGGTCGTTGTCACGGCCAAGGCTCCCGAAATCAATCCTCAGATAGGGAAGAGCATCCAGGAGGCAGCTGCAGCCTCCGGCGTAAAACCCTCCGGCAAGGACTTCCTTTCCCTGCTCCGACCCAAAGACCGCAAGCGCAAAAAACTGGGAAAGAAAACCATGGAGGCGCTGGAGAATTATTAAGTGAGGATGGGTGTATAACGCAAAATCTCTGCTTCCGTCCAAACTCATTGGGCGATAGGGGCGTATCTTTGCATAAAACAAGTTGAAGAAGCGTAAAGAAAATTCTGAATTTTGGTAGGCTGAGACTTGCGTGAAAGTCAGCAAGCTTGGTTTTGGTTGTGAATTTGCGAGTTTTGAGTTGGTTTTTCTGCAACTTGTTGATAATGAAAATCTTAGGGAGAGAAAGCGGCGTTTGGGCTTTCTCTTCAAATCATCTGAACTTTAATTCTTGGGCTTTTGGACTGTAATTGGGGCTTAATTACAGTCTAAATGAACTTTATCCGGACTTTAAATAATATTCTTTTAGACTTCAAAAGCCTATTATTTGAACTTTAAAAGCCTATCTTTTGATGGGCGGAAGCACTTTTTCTGCGGTTTAAAAGTTTATTAGGCGTCTTTTACCCGTTTGCTCTTTTCTATTTCATCTCGAATTGTTGATGAGGAAATGTAAGAATAATTGAAAGCCCCTCCAAACCTCCCCAAAGGGGAGGCTTTTTTTAGTTGCGATTCTCTTTAGCTTTTCGTAAAAAATGAGTAGTATTGTATTCCTGCTCTCGATTGCACGAAAATTCTTCATTCTTCATTCTTAATTCTTAATTATTTGTTGTACCTTTGCACCCCGAAAGATTTATTGCAATAAATAAGGTATATGTTTGAGAATTTAAGCGACAGACTTGAACGGTCGTTCAAGATACTGAAAGGTGAAGGAAGAATCACAGAGATTAACGTTGCTGAGACCTTGAAGGACGTGCGCCGGGCGCTGCTCGATGCGGACGTGAACTACAAGGTTGCCAAGACCTTCACCGACACCGTGAAGCAGAAGGCTATGGGCATGAACGTGCTGACGGCCATCAAGCCCGGACAACTCATGGTGAAGATTGTTCACGATGAGCTGGCCGAACTGATGGGCGGCGAGACCGTGGGCCTGAAACTGGACGGCAAGCCGAGCATCATCCTGATGTCTGGTCTGCAGGGTTCGGGTAAGACTACGTTCTCGGGAAAACTTGCCAATATGCTGAAGACGAAGCAGAACAAGCGCCCGCTGCTGGTGGCTTGCGACGTTTATCGTCCGGCTGCTATCCAGCAGTTGCACGTGGTGGGAGAGTCCGTTGGCGTGCCCGTTTATTCTGAGCCCGAAAACAAGGACGTGATTGCCATTGCGCAGAATGCCATCCGCGAAGCCAAGGCTAAGAATAACGACGTGGTCATCATCGATACCGCCGGTCGTCTGGCCGTTGACGAGCAGATGATGAACGAGATTGCTTCGCTGAAGGAAGCCGTGAATCCCAACGAGACGCTCTTCGTGGTTGACTCGATGACCGGCCAGGATGCCGTGAACACAGCCAAGGAATTCAACGACCGCCTGGACTTCGACGGCGTGGTGCTGACCAAGCTCGACGGTGATACCCGCGGCGGTGCTGCCCTTTCTATTCGCACGGTGGTGACGAAGCCCATCAAGTTTATCGGTACGGGCGAGAAGATGGAGGCCATCGATGCCTTCCATCCTTCGCGTATGGCCGACCGCATACTGGGCATGGGCGACGTGGTCTCTCTGGTGGAGCGCGCCCAGGAGCAGTACGACGAGGAGGAGGCAAGAAAGTTGCAGAAGAAGATCATGAAGAACAAGTTCGACTTCAACGACTTCTACAACCAAATCCAGCAAATCAAGAAGATGGGTAACCTGAAGGACCTGGCCGGCATGATTCCCGGTGTGGGCAAGGCCATCAAGGACGTGGATATCGACGACGATGCCTTCAAGTCGATTGAGGCCATCATCCAGAGCATGACGCCGAAGGAGCGCACCAATCCCGAGATTCTGAACACCAGCCGTCGCCAGCGCATCGCCAAGGGTTCGGGCACTAACATTCAGGAGGTGAACCGCCTGATTAAGCAGTTCGACCAGACGCGCAAGATGATGAAGATGGTGACCGGTGCAGGCATGAAGGGTATGATGAAGAGTATGCCCGGAATGCCTGGTATGCCGAAGATGAAGTGATGAAGTGATGAGTGATAAGTGATGAGTGATAAGTGAACTTAGAAAACAAGATATTTGAACATGCAACTGATTGACGGAAAGGCCACTGCGGCCAAGATTAAGGAAGAGATTGCCGAGGAGGTGAAGCAGATTGTGGCTGCCGGCGGCAAAAGACCTCATCTGGCTGCCATTCTGGTGGGCCACGACGGCGGTTCTGAGACATACGTTAAGAATAAGGTGCTGGCTTGCGAGGCCTGCGGCTTCACCTCAACGCTCATCCGCTTCGAGGATGACGTGAAGGAAGAGGAACTGCTCTCGAAGGTGCAGCAGCTCAACGAGGACAAAGACGTGGACGGCTTTATCGTTCAGCTGCCTCTGCCCAAGCATATCAACGAGCAGAAGGTAATCATGGCCATCGACTACCGCAAGGATGTTGACGGGTTCCATCCCATCAACGTGGGCCGCATGGCTATCGGTCTGCCTTGCTTCATTTCGGCCACGCCGCTTGGCATCATCACCCTGCTGAAGCGCTATGGCGTGGAGACCAGCGGCAAGAAGTGCGTCATACTTGGCCGTTCAAACATCGTGGGCAAACCCATGGCCCAGCTGATGATGCAGAAGCAGTATGGCGATGCCACGGTGACCGTGTGCCACTCTCACTCGAAGACCTTGAAGGAAGAGTGCCGCGAAGCCGACATCATCATTGCCGCCATCGGCAGTCCGAACTTTGTGACGGCCGACATGGTGAAGGAGGGTGCCACGATTATCGACGTAGGTACCACCCGCGTGCCCGATGCAACCCGTAAGAGCGGATTCCGCCTGAATGGCGACGTGAAGTTCGACGAGGTTGCCCCGAAGTGCTCGTTCATCACACCCGTGCCGGGCGGCGTGGGTCCGATGACCATCTGTTCGCTGATGAAGAACACGCTGGCAGCAGGAAAGAAGGAGTATTATAAATAAAAGCCCACCCCGGACCTCCCAAAGGGAGGGGGGAGAACCTTAAGAGATTATGACTGCTCAAGAATATTATGAGCGCGGCAATGCGTTCCGCAAGCAGAGCCTGTGGCATGAAGCCATCAACTGCTATATCGAGGCCATCAAGCTCGACCCCGACAGTCCGGCTGTCGAGGCCAAGCAGATGCTCGACGACATTATGGCTTTCTACTGCAAGGATATGTATAATCCTTAATCATTACGAAGGTGCTGGAGGAGCTGAAGGAGAAATACCGCCGTTTCCAGGAGTGGCAGCAACAACCCCATCAGGTGAAGCCACTCTCTGACAAGGAGCACGACTGTGCCACCTGCGGCACCCACTATCAGGGCAACTACTGTCCACGTTGCGGACAGGCGGCGTCGATAGGCCGCTACTCGTTCAAGAATGCCCTGCTTCTGTTTCTCGACGTCTGGGGACTTGGCAACCGCGGTATGTTCCGTTCGCTCCGCGACCTGGTGTTGCGCCCCGGCTACATGATACGCGACTATCTCAGCGGAATGCAGATGGCCTATTTCCCGCCGTTCAAAATGCTCTTCCTGCTCATTACTTTCTCCGTTCTGGTCGACACCGGCCTGAACATCAAGGGCCAGAACCGTTGGGAGAAGTTCGAGGCGCAGTATGCCTCCGGCATGAACTATGCCAATTCTCAAAAGACCGACCCTTCAGCCAGTGAAGAGGAAAAGCAGGAAGCTGCCTTGGCTACTAAAATTATGGATTATGCCAATACAGCCTATAAATGGATGGAAAGTCACCAAAGCATCATGCAACTTGTCTGGCTGCTGTTGCTGTCGGGTCCCCTCTATTTCTTTTTCCGCCATAGTCCCGCCTTTCCCACCATCCGTTATTCAGAATTTTTCGTGGCGTTGGTATATACCAACAACCTGTTAATCATAGCCTCCATTTTTTGCGGTTTGCTTTGTCTGGGCGTTACCGTAGAACTCGTGTGCTGTCTGCTCACCTTAATTCCCCTGAAGCAGTTGTCGGGCTTTAGCTATTTGCGCACGATAACCAATGTCGTGCTGGCCGTAGCCCTTGTGGGCTTAGTTCTCGTGATAGTGTCGGCAGCATTTTTTTTCATTCACTTTGGGTAAGATAAGTCCTGACTGTAAATACTGCAGGGTTGTCGGGGCATAAGAAGGATACTTATTCATTACTATTAATACTAACAACAACTTATTATGAAGAAACTATTATTACCTATTCTGCTCATGGTAGCAGTGTCTGCGAATGCAGCAGAGAATCCGGTGTTAACGATTGAGGGCGGTCAGGTGCAGGGCGTACTGGCCGACGATCATCCCGATGTGTTTGTCTATCGTGGCATACCCTATGCAGCGCCTCCTATCCGCGAGAACCGTTGGAAGGCTCCCCAGCCTGTCGTGCCCTGGAAGGGCGTGAAAATCTGTGACACCTTCGGTCGTCCGAGTTATCAGGCCATTCAGTACACCGGCGGTTATTACACCGAGTGGGGCTACGGCAAGGAGGCTGCCTTCAGCGAGGACTGTCTGTATCTGAACGTTTGGACGAAAGCCCCCGGACAGGTGGGCAAGAAACTCCCCGTTGCCCTGTGGATTCATGGCGGCGGCTATCGCGAGGGTTTTGGTTCTGAGCCAGAGTTCGACGGTCAGGAATGGGGTGCCAAGGACGTGGTGCTCGTTTCTATCAACTATCGTCTGGGCATCTTTGGATTCCTCTGCCACCCCGCTTTGGCTGAAGAAAGTCCGAATAAGGTTTCTGGAAACTACGGTATCCTTGATCAGATTGAAGCCCTGAAATGGATTAAGAAGAACATTGCTCAGTTTGGCGGCGATCCTGACAACGTGACCATTTTTGGCCAGAGTGCAGGAGGAGGCAGCGTTCGTACGCTCTGTGAGTCACCTTTGGCTCGTGGCCTGTTCCACAAGGCTGTTATCATGAGTGCCCAGGGACTTTCTATTCCCAATCCCAACGGCGGCGGTATGATGGGTGGCCGATATAGTGGCGGAAGCATCGAGGATGCAGCCAACAACGCCAAGAAGATGTTCGACTGGGCAGGAATGACCGACTTGCAAAAGATGCGCCAGGCCAGCACTGAGACAGTATTTGCGCTGCCTACCATCTATCATCAGGTGAACAACGCCGGTCAGCAGCAGTTTGGTGGCTTTGGCGGTATGATGCGTATGGGCTACATGCCAATGATAGACGGCTATGTCAGCCTGAAGAGTTTCGACGATGCTACCCGTGAGGGTACATTGGCTGATGTTCCTTATATGATTGGTTTTACGCTCAACGATATGGGTAACATGGCGCCCAACATTGCCGAGTTCTGTAAGGTTCGTGCCGAGAAGGGCGGTAAGGCCTGGGCCTACGAGTTTGCCCGTCCGTTGCCCGATGATGGCAGTCATCCTGAGGTGACGCAGCGTCTGCGTGGTGCTTTCCACTCTTCCGACCTTTGGTTCGTGTTTAAGAGTCTGAAGCACTGCTGGCGTCCTTGGACTAAGGGCGACTGGGACCTCTCCGAGAAGATGCTGACGGCTTGGACAAACTTCGTGAAGTATAGCGACCCCAATGGCCCGAAGGGTGGAGTATGGGCTCCTTGCACAGGGAAGAATCCGAAGTTTATGGTGTTTAAACTGAACGACAAGGACGCTGAGGCCTCTGTCTATGGCGAGCCTGAGATAGCACCCCAGCAAGGCTTCGGTGGCTTCCCCGGCTTCCCCGGCGGCCGCCCCGGTGGTGCCGGTGCTCCTGCCAGAAGGTAATCAATTAAGTATACAAGGCTAAATGCAAAGAAAAAGCGATTTTTCTTTGCATTTTTTCTTTTGCATTTTGCTCACTTATTCGTACCTTTGACAGTCATCGAAGGTACTTTCGTTCGAAAATGAAAAGAAAATTGCTTTTTCTTTTGCATTTTGCTCACTTATTCGTACCTTTGCACCCAATTTTAGAATTAATGCATTAATTACAGGATAAAATGGCAAAGTTGAAAGGAGCCATCGTGGTGGATAGCGAGCGGTGCAAGGGATGCCAGTTGTGCATCATTGCCTGCCCTAAGAATGTCATCGCCATGGCTGGAAAAGTTAATCTGCACGGATATCCTTATGTTGAGGCTGCCAACGAGGAGGCCTGCGTAGGCTGTGCCTCGTGTGGCATTGTATGCCCCGACGGCTGTATCACCGTGTATCGTAAAAAAGTGGAGGAGTAAGTTATGGCAGAAGAGAAAGAAGTTGTATTGATGAAAGGTAACGAGGCTATTGCCCACGCTGCCATTCGTTGCGGATGCGACGGCTATTTCGGCTATCCTATTACTCCGCAGAGTGAAGTTATCGAGACGCTGGCCGAGCTGAAGCCTTGGGAGACCACCGGTATGCAGGTGGTTCAGGCTGAGAGCGAGCTGGCCTCTATTTACATGGTCTATGGCGCTGCCGGTGCCGGCAAGCGTGCCATGACCTCGTCGTCGTCTCCCGGTGTCGCCCTGATGCAGGAAGGCATTACCTACATGGCCGGTGCCGAGGTGCCTGGCGTGTTTGTGAACGTGCAGCGCGGCGGTCCTGGTCTGGGAACTATCCAGCCCTCGCAGGGTGACTATTTCCAGGCTACCCGTGGCGGTGGTAACGGCGACTACAAGGTGATTGTCCTGGCTCCTTCTTCTGTTCAGGAGATGGCCGACTTTGTTGACTTGGCCTTCGAACTGGCTTTCAAGTATCGCAATCCAGCCATGATTCTCTCTGACGGTGTGATTGGCCAGATGATGGAGAAGATTGTGCTGCCTCCCTATAAGCCCCGTCGTACGGATGAGGAGGTCATCAAGCAGTGCCCCTGGGCTTCTACCGGTAAACCCAAGAACCGCGAGCGTGTGGTCATCACCTCGCTCGAGCTGAAGCCTGAGATTATGGAGCAGCGCAACCTGGCCCTTCAGGAGAAATACCGCAAGATTGAAGAAAACGAGGTGCGCTTCGAGCAGCAGCTGATGGACGATGCCGACTATGCCATCGTGGCCTTCGGTTCGGCTGCCCGTATCGCTGAGAAGTCTGTCGAGATTGCCCGCGAGCAGGGCATCAAGGTCGGTCTGTTCCGTCCTATCACATTGTTCCCGTTCCCCACGAAGCAGATTGCCGAGCTGTCGAAGAAAGTGAAGGGCATCCTCGTGGCCGAGATCAATGCCGGCCAGATGGTGCAGGATGTTCGCCTGGCGGTGAACGGCGCCGTGCCTGTTGAGCAGTTCGGTCGTCTGGGTGGTATCGTGCCCGATCCCGAAGAAATCGTTGATGCTCTAAAGAAGTTAATCTAGAATAACTAGAAGTACTAGAATAACTAGAAATACTAGAAAGATTATGGATAGAAATCAAATAGTTCAACCAGAGAACATCGTCTGCAAGAAGCCGACGCTGATGAACGACAACAATATGCACTACTGCCCGGGCTGCAGTCATGGTGTGGTGCATAAGCTCATTGCCGAAGTCATCGAAGAGATGGGTATGGAAGACAAGGCCGTAGGCGTATCGCCCGTGGGCTGTGCCGTCTTCGCGTACAACTATATAGATATCGACTGGCAGGAGGCTGCCCATGGTCGTGCTCCCGCACTGGCCACTGGCATCAAGCGCTGCTGGCCCGACCGTCTGGTGTTCACTTATCAGGGCGATGGCGACCTGGCCTGTATCGGTACCTGCGAGACCATTCATGCCCTGAACCGTGGCGAGAACATCGTGATTATCTTCGTCAACAATGCCATCTATGGCATGACGGGCGGACAGATGGCTCCTACCACGCTGATTGGCCAGAAGACTTCTACATGTCCCTACGGCCGTGATCCCCAGCTGCATGGCTATCCCCTGAAGATGGCCGACATCGCTGCCGGTCTTGAGGGAACTTGCTATGTGACTCGCCAGAGCGTGGAGACCGTAGGTGCCATCCTGAAGGCCAAGAAGGCGCTGCGCAAGGCTTTCGAGGCTTCGATGGCCGGCAAGGGTTCAAGTCTTGTGGAGTTCGTCTCAACGTGCAACAGCGGTTGGAAACTCACACCCGCCCAGGCTAACGAGTGGATGAAGGAGAACATGTTCCCCTTCTATCCCAAAGGTGACTTAAAAGATACGACAAGTCTTTAAAATTAAGAGTTAAGAGTTAAGAATTAAGAGTTGTTGCCCTTGGGCAATTAGGAATTAAGAGTTAAGAGTTATTGCGTAGCCTATTCAAAATTCATAATTCATAATCGGCAAAGCCGATAATTCTAAATTCTAAATTCTAAAATCTAAATTCAGAACGTATGAAGAAAGAAATAATTATCAGTGGTTTCGGCGGTCAGGGCGTGCTTTCCATGGGAAAGATTCTGGCCTATTCGGGACTGATGGAAGGCAAAGAGGTGACTTGGATGCCCGCTTACGGACCTGAGCAGCGTGGCGGTACGGCCAACGTGACGGTCATCGTCAGCGATGAGCGCATTTCGTCGCCAATCCTCAGTAAGTATGATATTGCCGTGGTGTTGAACCAGCCTTCGCTCGATAAGTTTGAACCGAAGATCAAGCCTGGCGGCATCCTCATCTACGACGGTTTCGGCGTGATTAATCCTCCCACGCGCAAGGACATCACCATCTATCGCATCGACGCTATGGACAAGGCTGCCGAGATGAAGAATTCGAAGGTCTTCAACATGATTGTGCTGGGCGGACTGCTCAAGGTTTCACCCGTGGTCAGCGACCGTGGCGTGGAGAAGGCACTCTACAAGACGCTGCCCGAGCGCCATCACAGTCTGATTCCATTGAACATGGAAGCCGTGAAGGCCGGCAAGGACGTCATCGAGGAAGTTAAAGTGTGATCATCTGAATGCCGCCGTATTCCACTTGGTGGCTGAACACATCATCTGCAGTAAACAGGCCGGCATAGATGCCGCCGCAGAGCAATACGCCCCCGTGGGCAAACAGGGCAACCCTCTCGTAGGGTTGCTTTTTTAGTTCATCCAGGAACCCGGCCACGCGCTCGTATAGTTGCGTGAAGCTCTCGCCGTTGGTGGTCTGCAGGTGCATGAAGTCCTTGTACCATTCAATGATATGGGGGTCGGTCTTGGCAATATCGTCAAAGTTCTGCATTTCCCAGTCGCCCATATACATCTCTTTCAGCCGGCTGTCGAGTTTCGGATGCTGATAGCCGCAATAGGCGGCCAGCTTGCTGGCGCGCGACAGGGTTGACGAGAAAACCTTGTCGAGCGTTTTCCCCTCGAGCATTTCCTCCAGGTTCTTCTTTGTCACGGCAGCTTCCTGTTCGAAGGTGGCTGCCACGGGCACATCGGTCCATCCGTAGCATGTTCCCTTCGGTACATCCACGCTGGTGTGTCGTATCATGTAGACTTCCATAATTTTTTATGATAGGTGTTAGAGAATGGTCATGGTCAGGTAGAACGAGAGCTCGGTGAGCAGGAAGAGCGCGCCGCAGCAGTCGCCCGTGTAGCCCTGAATCTTGCGGTTCATCTGGTAGAAGAGGAAATACATCACGAGGCAGGGCACGAATATCAGCGCGGTCTCGAGTCCTGCCGTCCAGAACAGCGGAACCATGGGCAGGATGCCCTCTATGAAGAGGATGATGCTGGCCTTGAGGCTCATCTTGCGGTAGACGGTATGGTTCTTGGCGGTCTCCTCCGTGCGGGCGTATGGCAGGAACATGATAATCTGCGCCGCCAGCATCTTGCAGTAGGCGTCGCCTGCCAGCACGGCCAGGGCGGCAAAGAGCGGCGTAAGCGACGACAGGCAGATGTAGATGGCGGCGAAATACACGATGAGGCCCAGCACCCCGTAGGTGCCGATATGCGAGTCCTTCATGATGTCCAGGATGCGCTTGCGGTCGTTGCCCCCGCCGCCGAAACCGTCTGTGAAGTCGGCCAGTCCGTCTTCGTGCAGGGCTCCCGTGAGCAGCACCCTGCTGCCGATGGCCACCAGCACCACCAGCGGCCACGGCGCCACGTTACCCCCGAAATAGAGAATGGCTGCCATTAGTCCGCCCGTGAGCCATCCCACCAGCGGCCAGTGCTCCACCACCGAGTCGTAGCATTGCTTCGGAGGCTGGTAAATGCGCCACAGGGGCAGCCGCGTGAAGAAGATGAAGGCGGCAAAGATGCGCTGCCACCACCTGGTCTGGTCGATGTTGATTTCCATTTCAGAAGTATTTCGTTATCTTGGCATTTTCAAAGTTGTTCATCTCGTTCACCATGCGCACCGCACTGTCTATGATGGGATAGGCACACAGGGCACCCGTTCCTTCGCCCAGCCGCATTCCGAGGTGCAGCAGGGGCTGCGCATCCATCAGGCTGAGCATGCGCTGGTGGCCGCTCTCGTCGCCGCAATGGCAGAACACGGCATAGCTGAGCACCTCGGGAACGAGACGCGAGGCGGCAAGCATGCAGGCCGACATGATGAAACCGTCCACCATCACCGTCATGCCCAGTTCGGCAGCCCGCAGCATGGCACCGATGGCTCCTGCCATCTCGAATCCGGCGAAGTAGGGGATGGCCTCTTTCTCCATTTCAGTCTCCGGAATACCCTTTTCTGCCAGATACCGGTGGAAGTTCTCCACAGCCTGACCGAGCACTTCGCGCTTATGCTGCATGCCCGGGGCGTTCAGTCCGGCTCCCGCTCCTATGCACTCGTCGAGCGGAATATTCCCGAATAGATGCATCCAGATGCTCGACGGCGAAGTGTTCCCGATGCCCATCTCGCCCATGCAGACGATGTTGCATCCGTCCGAGTGGCACCTGTCCACCATCTCGCAGCCCGTTTCAATGGCCCGGTTCAGCTGCTCCTTGCTCATGGCCGGCCCGTGCATGAAGTTGTCGGTGCCGTAGGCAATCTTGCGGTCGATGATGGCGGGATGGTCGCTCAGGTCGTGGTCCACACCCATGTCAATTATATATAAGGTGAAGCCATGCTGACGGCAGAACATGTTCACGCCCCCTCCGCCGCGCGTGAAGTTTATCATCTGCTGCCAGGTCACTTCACGGGGCGATACGCTCACCCCCTCGCGCTCTATGCCATGGTCGCCGCCGAAAAGCAGGTGGCATGGATGGCGCAGGGCAGGGCAGGGCGTCTGCTGAATCATGCAGATTTGCTCGGCCAGTGTTTCCAGGCGTCCCAGTGCTCCCTTCGGTTTGTTCAGGTTGTCTATCTTGTCCCTGATAGCCGCCCTCAGCGATTCATCCGGTGTGGCAATCTTGAAATCTCTCATTCTTTCAATTTATGTCCTTCGTCCATGAATTTCGGCTGCATTCAGCATAGCTCAAGCAAGCTTGGCTTTGCCTTCATTTGCACGAAATTTCTCATTATCTCAATTTCTCATTTTCTCATTTTCTCATTTTTTAATTTCCACAGCAATCCCGCTCACCATCAGAATCACCTCGTCGGCCTTCGCTGCCACATATTGGTTCATCCATCCTTCCAGGTCGGTGAAGCGCCGCTGCACGGCATCAGCACTCACCCCGCCGCTCCCAATCTCGTTGGTCACGAAGATGAACGTGGCATCCTGGCTGGTGAACCGGTCGAACTCCTCCTCTATTTCCTTCAGGGCATCCTCCACCGTGGGCTGTTCCCATTCCGGCGCGCCCTGCTTGAAGAAGAAATTGGTGCACCACAGCGTGATGCAGTCCACCACTACCACCCGCCCCGTGACATCGTGGCGGCTCAGGTATTTTTCCTCCTCGATGTTGGTCCATTGCGGTCCCCTGCGCTGCTGGTGCTTGCTCACGCGCTGGCGGAACTCATCGTCCCAGATGTGAGCCGTGGCCAGATAGACAGGCCTGTCGGTCAGGCTGAGAGCCATTTTCTCGGCCTGCACGCTTTTGCCCGAGCGCTGGCCTCCGGTGATTAATACGATTCTCTTCATGTGCAGCAAAGTTAGTGATAATTTGTTGATATATGATTGTTTTTTCGGATAAATAAAATGATTTATATCAGATTTGTGTTGTATAACATGCTTTTTTGTCGAAAAAATTTGGAAATAACATAGATTTTGTTTTACTTTGCAACCGAAATAAGAAAAAATTAAATTTTGTAACATCATTTAATAAATTTGAAAGAATGAAAAAGTTATTTGTTATTTTGGCAGCCGTCATGCTTTCGACAACTGCTTTTGCACAGAAGACTGCCGTCACCAGCAGTCAGTTTGGCGACAACTGGTATGTCGGTTTCAACGCTGGCATCGCAACTAACGTGAAGGAAAAAATGGGCGACGACGGTTTCTTCAAGGCCCTGGCTCCAGAGTTCGGCATTCGTGTCGGCAAGAACCTGACCACCGTCTTCGGACTCGCCTTGGACGGTAATATGTATTTCAAGGGCAACGAGAAATTTTTCGGCGAAAGCCAGACATTCGTCAACGCCACCAATGTTGACCTGCTGGGTACTTTCAACCTGAGCAACCTCTTTGGCGGCTATCAGGGCGAGCCCCGCGCTTTCGAGCTGATTGCCCTCTACGGCTTTGGCTGGACTCACGAGTTCAATCATGTTGACAAGGTAAACTTCCTGAACTCAAAGGTTGCTCTCGACCTGGCCTTCAACTTTGGCTCCGACAAGCAGTGGCAGTTCTACATCGAGCCCGCACTGAATTATTTCCTGCTTGGCTGGCCCGGTTCAAGCGAAATTGCCGGTGGCGGCATGAAGTACAACCTCGACAATTCCCTCTTCGAGCTCAAGGCTGGCTTTAACTACAAGTTCGGCTGCAGCAACGGCACCCACAACTTCGCTATCGAGAAGCTGCGCGACCAGGCCGAAATCGACGCGCTGAACGCTCAGATCAACGAGCTGCGCAACCGCAAGCCCGAGGTCATCGAGAAAGAGAAGATTGTCGAGAAGATTGTGGAAGCTCCCGTTCAGACTCGCGAGGTGCTCGTAGAGAACCTTGTATTCGTAACCTTCGCACAGGGCAAGAGCGCTCTCACCAACGATGCCAAGAAGGCACTCGACGAAATCAAGGAAGGCAAGCACGTGCAGATTGTGGGTACTGCTTCACCCGAGGGTAACAAGGA
>JAEEGK010007399.1_pt1 | contig 26187 bp, 17 predicted proteins | sample 8958771 | NCBI WGS metagenome assembly JAEEGK01 (sample SAMN16246547, study PRJNA631951) | gut metagenome | biome: gut microbiome; feature: rumen; material: SC-attached | host: Bos | place: Iran: Karaj | collected 2018-10 | reverse complement strand
TAAATAATTAAAATAATTTTTTTTAATTTTTTTTTATATTATTCTTTATTATTTTTTTCATCTTCTTCATTATTTTCACTTTTATTTTCTTCACTTTTATTTTCATTTTCTTCACTATTTTCACTTTTATTTTCTTCACTTTTATTTTCTTCACTTTTATTGTCTTCACTCTTATTTTCTTCACTTTTATTTTCTTCACTCTTATTTTCTTCACTTTTATTTTCTTCACTCTTATTTTCATTATCATCATTTTTACTATTATCATTATTATTTTTATCTTCTTTCTTTTCACTTCCTTTATTTTCTTCATTTTTTTCATTATTTTTAGTACTAATATTAAAATTAACATTATTATTCCCACTTAATTCATAAATTTTCCTTTCAAAATCTTCTTTTTCATTTTTCAAATTTTCAAATTTTTTTTCTAAATTATCAACAAGTTCCCTTAAAGTAGCTAAATTTTTTTTTTTAACATTTAATTCATTTTTTAATTCGTCAATATCATTTTCTTTACTAAACTCATCATCTTTTTTAAACCCTAAACTTTTACCAGTAAATTTTTCAATTCCAGTATAAATCTTTTCAAGTAAATGTTCAATAGCTAAACTTTTACATAAAATAATATCATTAATTTCTTGTTTAGTTAATTTAACGCCTAATTTTTTTAATACTCTATTATGTAAAGTATTCCAATTATAACATTTTTGATTTGTTGTTGCTGCTGGTAAATAAGTATTTAAATCTACTATTTTTGGACAATAATGTTTTATTACTTCTGCTAATAATTGACCGTCTGAAAAATCTCTTGATATATTTTTTTTTGGATGTGATAATGTTAATGTATCTAACCATTGATATATGTACATTAGTTCTATGTTTATTTTTTCTCCTGGTTTTGGTGTGTCCATTTTTTTTTTTTTTATTAATTTTTTAATTTTTTTTAAATTTTTGTTTTAACATTTTTTTTGAGTTTTTTATTTTGTTTTTTTTTTGAATGTGTTATTTTTTTTTATTTTTTATAAATTTGTTTTTTTATGAATGAGTCTTTAATAAATAATGATGACAAATTTTATAGTTTTTATAAGAACAGAAATTCAAAATTTCAAAGAAGGGAAACTCAAAAATATTCTCAAGCTGAAAGAGCAATTTTTGTTAATGATTTAAATAAAGTTATTATTCCATATAATTTTAAAGAAAAAAAATATGATATTGATAAAAATGAAATTGAGTTTTATCAAAAGAAAGTATATTTATTAGATAAATTATCTTTTTTTAATAGTAAAAAAGTGTTTAAATTTCAAGAAAAATATACACCAAACCTTTTTCAAAATATATTAATTATTTTTTTTGATGTGATTATTTTTTTATTTATCACATATTTATCACTAATTATTCTTACTTTATTTTCTTTTAACTTAGTTTTCTTTTATTTACTTTATGTTGGATATAAAAAAATATTTCATTTAATGAAAAAAATTGAATCATTTCTTTTAGAAAAAATTAAAAAAAAAGAAATAAAGAATATATTAAATTGTGAGAATAATTCAAAGTTTTGTAAAGAAAATAATTTAAAATGGACAATTGGACAAAGTTGTTATTGGTTAGAACTTCAAAAAATATTAAAATAATATAAAAATAATTTTATATTTGTTTATATTTTCAAAACTTTTTTTTATTGAAAAATATGCTATTTATTTTTGAATAAATAATTAAATGACATTAAAATTAATAAATAATCAAAAAAAAACTAATTTATATATTAAAAATAGTTAGAATATATATATTAATAATAATTTTATTTTAAAATAAAAAAAATGAACCAAACAAAAAGATTTATTGCATGTAATTCAGATCCAGAAATCTTAAAACAAGATTCATATGATAGTTTTATAAAGTTTGTAAAAGAAAAATTTAGTTTAGATTCCATAAAAGACAAAATAATTTATGTAAAAACAGAATCAGATGGAATTTTTCAAGTAGAGCCAAAAACATATAAAGATCTAAAAGATTATTTAAATAGAAATAAAAAAAGTTCAAGATTTAGAAAAAGTGTAACTCAAAATGATGTGAATAAAAGTTATTTTCGTCCAGACACTGATGAATATTTACTAAAAGAAGAAAATAAAGTAGGATTTGGTTATATTTTCAAAAATGAATTTAAATCAAATTCATTAGGAAGAGATTTAGATCCAGAGTTTTATGAAAAAAGAAATGAAAGTTTTTTACCTTCAATAATAGAAGAAAAGACTAAAGAAATGTTAGAAAAATATAAAAAAGAAGAAATTGAATATCTAAAAGAAAAAAAAAATGAAATGAATGAAGCTTATAAAAAATTGTTAGAAAGTATTAATGATTTAACTAGAAATAAGAATGTTTATTATAAATCTTATTTTGAAAAAGTTTTAAGAAGTAAATTATTTAATGAAGGAATTACTTTAGAAACTCCTAAAGATAATAATATGAATGAAGAACAAATGAAATGTTGTTTTTGTGGTGAAGATATGAAAGTGGCTTTTCATTATCAATATGATGAAAATTATGTTATTTGTGAAAGATGTGTTGAAATACATTCTGATTATTTTCCTTTTAATTTTGTAAAAAATAAAATAAAAAAAAAACAACAAGAAGAAGATAAAAAAGATTAATGTATTTTTTTTCTATTTATTTTTAAAAAAAAATAGTAATTTTAAATATATTTTAAAAAGTTTAATATTTTGTTAAATTTATAGTCTTGTTTTAATATAATTATTATTTTTTTCTTCAAATATTTTTTTATTAAAAAATTAAAATTAATATATTTATTATTAATAATAAATTAATTAAATAAAAATTTTTAAATATTAAAAAATAATTTAAATTATTATTATTCATAATTTAAAAATAATTAAAAGACATTATTTATATACAATCTTTGATAAAAAAAACTATACTGAAAATTGTAACTTAAATTTTTTTATATTGAAGTAATTTTAATTTCATTTTGTTTATTGTTTTTTTATTTCCTTTATAATGTTCAGGTTTAATATTAATATCAATATTTAAATCAAAATGACAATTTTCATTACTTTGACAACATCTAAATATTTCAGCATCTTTTAAATTATTAAAATCTATTTCTTTATTTGATATTTGAATATTTTTTTCATTCCCTTTTTTAATTTCATTTTCATAATTTTGAAAAATTTTGGTTAAAGTAATATGAATTAATGGCTTTGAATTCATACTTTATTCTTTGGTTTAAATAAATTTTTTTTTTCTTTGAATTTAAATAATATTTAATGAAAATTAGAATACCGCTATTATAATAATATTATTAAATATATAATTTAAATATTAATTTAATGTTATGATATTTTTTTTTGAATTTTTTTCATTTCTTTTTTATGAATGATTTAGTGTAATAATTTATAATATTTTAATTATTATTTAGAGTTATCTTTTTAGTTAAAATTATATATTTTTATTAAAAAAAATTTATTATATTCAATTATAATTAATATCTTTATTTAATTATATAGAAATTTCATTTTTAAAAATTTAAAATTTAAAATTTGAATTATTAATTATTTTATTATTTATTTTTTAATTGAAAAATATTATTAAAATTCATTAAATCACTTTTTTCAGGCATAAAATTAAATTTATTAAAAATATTTTTAAATTCAGAAATAAAATCATTCATTTCTTCTTTTTGACAGTCACAATTATTAAAAGAAAAATCTAATTCATTTTCATAATAAATTTCAATTATTTTATCAATTAAATTTAATATATCTTGATTCTTTTCTTTTTCTTTTAATAATTTTGCAAAATTAAATAAATTAAAATTTGAATAATTTAAATCATATACAAATGATAAATGATGGAAAAATCTTCTTATAATATAATTTTTTTCATACTTAAGACATTTATTCATTAAATAATTTGTATTTTCTTTTAAATTTTTAACTTCTAATTTTAAAATTGTCATTTCTTCTTCCATTTTATCTACTTTTAATGATTTCTCTTCTAAAATTTTAATTCTTTTTTCTAAAGTAATATTATTATCATTATTATTTTTTTTATAAATTGAATTTTTTTCTTTTTCATTATTATCATTATCTTTTTCAATATTATTATTTTTTATATCTTCATTTTGTTTTATTTTTTTATTTTCTTTTTTTATAGATTGTTTTAATTTATTTATATTATCATTTTTTTCATCAATATTTTTATTTGAATTACAAAAAGCTTCATATTCATCAAAATTTAATCTAATTTTTGTTAAAATAGATAATTTTTCAATACAATCATTTCTTAATTCCTTAATTTTACTTTGTTTTTCATTTAAATCTAATTTTCCTCCTTCAATTAAAAAGTCAACCGAAGATTCAATTTGATAAAATAAATACATTAAAATCATATATAATATTTCATTATCTTCTGGGAATCCAATTTTAAATTTTTTACTCCAAATTATTATAATATATTTAAATTGTTTATCATCATTTGAAATAACTTTTCTAATTCTATTAATAAAATATAAAATAGTTTGTTGAATTACACTAATATTTTTTTTATGAATAAGAATATTTTGAAAATTATCATATTCATTTAATAAATTAGGAGTATACAAAGAAACAATATCTTTCAAATGAATAAGAAAAGTTTTCTTAGCAACACTTAAATAATTTTTTTCCATTTAAAAAAAAATAAAAATTATATTAAACATATTAAATAAAAAATAAAAAAAACAATACCCTAAAAATTTATTTCATACTAAAAAAAATGGACAATGATGATGATGATATATTTGACTTTGATTCTCCTGATTTTATAGTAGTACAAGATCAAAAAGAGAAAATAATATCAAATGAACAACATTACAATGATCTAATTGATATTTCAAAAAACTTTTTTGAATCATTAGAAAAACATGATGATTTTAATCACAAAGCAACATGGAGAACAAATTCAAATTTAGAACCAATAAAAATATTAATTGACACTCAAGAAACAAATGAAGGAATTTTTGATTTAGCATTTATAAAAAATAGTTATATTTCAAAAATATTAATTGCATTATCAAATGATATTTTAGAAATTGAAAATATTTTATATAACGATAATTCAATATTTGATTCATTACATTCACTTTCAATTTATGGTCAAAAAGTTGAAGATGAAGATGATGATGATGATGATGATGAAGAAAAATTATTTGAAGGAGAAAGTGAATTAAGAATAAGTTATATGTTACCTTATTTAAGTGAAATTTATGACAAAATTACTAAAATTTTAGCAATTTCTATTAATTTATGTAATCAAATTTTAGCAATTTATGATAAAACAAAAAATGATTATCAAATTTTAAATTATATTAATTTATCTATTCCTTTTGATTATCTTGCTATTGTTTTTTCTTATTTTTTAGCAATTGATATTATTGTTACTAAAAATAATATTTTATTGAATAATTGGGGAAGTTTTAAAATGTTAGTCTATCAAGCAAAAAAAAATCCTAGTCAATATAATATGACTGAAGAACAAATTACTAAAATTGAAAAATTAACTAAAAAATTAAATGGTCCTATTTTTGAAAAAAAATGTTTTGATGGTTGTCTTAAAAATTTTTTGAAAATGGTTGGTAATTTTACTCCTACTCAAAGTGGTTTATCGGCAATTCAGAAAAATATTCTTTTTTATAATCATTTTAATGAATATTTAAAACAAAAAAGTGAAACTTTATTTAATGCAATTGGAACTTTTACTGAATTAGATGAAAAAAATCAAATTATTTATTATATTTCTATTTTTTCTTTATATATGAAAATTTATGGTGATAATGTTGATAAAAAAGTATTAATTGATACTTGGAAATTATTAAAAAAAGTTCATTTTGTGAGAATTATTGGAAGTACTATTTTTGAAATTGATAAATATCTTGTTTCAACTTTTCATATTTTTCAAACTAATAAATTGTCTTTAGATCCAAAATTAAAAGATTTATCAAATAGAAAAAGAGAAATATTAGATAATACTAGAAAAAATTTCCCAGAATTAATTTATAATTTAAGATTGAATATTATGACTTGGATTACAAGAGTTGAAAGTGATATATATGAAAATAATATAAATATAAAATCATATGAAAAATTAAATGATAATGAAAAACAAAATTTTATAACAAATCAAAATTTAGATAGAGCAAAATTTTTAATAAATGGATTAGCATTAGCAAATTATTTAAATAAAACAATAATATATTTATTAGACGCTCATATACTTTTAGAAGTTGGTTTTCCTCCAAATTTATTTAAATCAATAACAATTGGTTTAGAATTAATAAAAGTAATTCAAACAGAATTTAATAGATTAATTCCTTTAGTTTCAATTAATCTTTCAATATTAAATAGATCATTATTAAGTCAAGTTCAAAATTTATTAAAATTATCTTTACCTAAAATACAACAAAAAATAATAAAAAATACATCAAAAAAATTATATTATCAATATATGAATGATATAACAAGAATATTTTTATTTAATTGTCAAAATTCTCCATCTTTTATAAGAAGAAATATTTGTAAATTATGTTATGAAATGATGGTTAATAAAGATGTTGGTATATTTAGTGAAAATGAAAGAAAAATTATAACAATGACTTTTTGGAAACTTGATATTGTAAATAAATTATCAAAAGAAGTAAAACATTCATGTGATGTTTCATATTTATTTTTTTATCAATCAATTTTACAATATTCTTTTGAAAATATTTATCATGAATATCCAAGAAGATTATATTTTTTCATGATGGCAGTTAATGATATGGAAAATCAATTATATCATATTAGATTTGTTGAAAATAATGGTTTTGAAATGATTAAAAAAAATAGGAATATTATAAAAAAAAAATTTGAAAAATATTTTTTAAAACCTTTAACCGAAGAAATTGAAAGTGATTTAAGAACTCAAGTACATTATATTATTATTAAAGGATTAAAAACTCCAAATCCAACTAATAATAATTTAGCTCATTATTTATCAATTGCAAATTTACCTTTATTTGATGTTACTATTAATATAAAAAGATATGTAGAAGAATATTTAAATTCAATGTTTTATAAAATGACAACATTAAATTTAAATAGTTGGCAAACTTATCAACAAATGAGAGTTTTAGCAAAGACAAAATATAATTTAGATTTACATGAAATATTTTTACCAAGTCAAAATTTAGATCAAGGAAAAGATATTTTAGCAATAATAAGAAATTTTAATCATTTTGTTAAAAATTATAATCATAATATGCATAATCAAATATTTATAGAAATATCAAATGAATCAACTAATTTAAATGTAATTGGAATAAATCAAATATTAAACTCAATTTATACACATGGTACAGGAATAGTAAATTCAGTAATAAATAAAGCATATCAATTTATTTCAAAATTAGTTCAAAAAATGATGTTTGTAATAAATGATGATTATGTTAAATCAGTATTAAAAGTAGAAAAAGAATTTTGGGAACAAAATAAACAAAAAATAAATTATAATTATCCTTTAGAAAATGCAGAAAGTACAAGAGTTAAAATAAAAGCAGTAAGTGAAGATTATAAAGTAGGTTTTATTGAACAATTAATTAAAGTAATTACTCAAATAGGAAATGGTGTCGCATTAGCAAGGTGTATTCGTTCTGCTTTAATGGAATTTAATTCTCAAAATGTAAATATTTTAAATAAAAATGATAATGAAGATTATAAAAAATTAACAATGGAAATATTACTTCAATTACAAAATAATCCAACAAATCCAAATTTAAATTCAAATTATTCTATTAATTTATTAAGTAATACTCAAAATTCTTTTAATGATACTAATAAAATTTTCTGTGACACAATTAGTACTTTAAAAGAAACTGGAGAAAATAATATTAATTATTTAAGCATTTTAGTTAATGCATTTGGGGATACAATTTCACCAGAAACTTTTGAAGATATTGATTTATTTGCATTTTTATTTCCTGCTTTGTCAATTACTTTCGTTGAAAGATTAATTGTTGCTAAAGATAATTTAAATAAGAAAAATAAAGATGAAGATGCATTTTTTAGTGATGATGGTTTTATTATTGGAATATGTTATTTATTAAAAATATTTCATATTGATAAAATTTTCGATTCTTTAAATTGGTTTCCTTCTGTTGTTAATTATTATATAAATGCTAAAAAAGATTATGATAAAACTAAAGTTTCTTATAAGAAATTAAATGATGATTTAGATATGCAGTTTAATATTAGTGAAAGAAAAATTTCTACTTATTTAAAACAATTTCAAAATCTTTATTTTGGTTATACTGCTGCTTCTGTTTTATTTAATGATTAATATATTAGAAATAGATATTTTATTATATTTTTAAAATAATTTTTGAAAATTAAATTAAATTTTTTTATTCTTAATGTTTTACTATAATTTATAATAAATAAATAAACATACTAATTTTTATTTAAATTTGTGATATTTTTTCATTTATAAAATCTTGATTATTTTTTATTTCATTTCTTAAATCTATTATATCTTCTTTTGAAATTTTAATTAATAAATTTTTTAATTCTAAAAGGCATTTATCTTTTTTTTTAAAATTTGAATTTTTATCTTTAAAAAAAGAAGAAATTAAAATTCCATTTTCTGGTTGATATAAAAAATTTTCTGCAATATTATCAACAATTAAAATATTTTTTAAATCTCTTCCAATTTTTGATAAATCTTTAATATGATTTTGAGATTCATCAATTATAGTATGTTCTCTAAATAATCTATAATCAAAAATTTTTCTTCCTATTTTCTTTTCAATAATATTTAAAACTAAATTTGCATAATCTTTCATTCCAGCTGTAAAAATAATAATTTCATATATTTCAGAAACTGATAATAGAAAATCTGTTAAATAAGGTCTTAAGTATAATTCTCCTTCTTTTGAATTTTTTATTGAAAAATGAATTAAAGTTTCATCTAAATCTAAAACTAAAGAATATTTTTTTAAAGGAGGATTTTTTATATAAGGAATTGAAATATCAATTTTATTATTTTCATTGTTATTTAATAATGAAATATTAATTGTAACTTGTGTAAAAAATATATTTTCTTCTCCATAGTTTTTTATTTGGTCAAATGTTTTTATTTCTAATTCATTGTATAATGAAATTAAATTATAAATTGGGTTTTTAAATGTGAAATTTTTTTTAAAAAATTTGAAGAATTTTATTAATTTATTCTCCAATTTATTTATTATAAAACCATATTTTAAAAATTCTTTACAAATTAGAAAATAATTTCCTTTCAATTGATAAAATAAAATTTTTATAATAAAAATTTTAGATTGGGAAAAAATTTCTGTATTTTTAAAACACTGATACACTAATAATACAATAAATAAAAAATATTTATAATGTTTTTCAATTACTTTTTCTAAATAATTATCTTCCAAAATAAAATTTATAGAATTATTTAATCTTTCTAATGTTTTATTATTGATTTCTTCAGTAAAATAGAAATTCCATAAAAAATAAATATAACTCAAAATTGTAGATTGATTAACTTCTTCATTATTTAATAAATTTATTATAGTTTTCATTTTTTCCCTTAATTTAATAAATTCATTTTGGAAAATTTGAATTGAATATTCTTTTTTATGAGCTTTTTCAATTAAAATTGGATTTATATTTTCAACTAATAATTTTTTCTTAATTATTTTTTTTAGTTCGTTAAATTTATGATTATTATTTTCACTATTATTTAATTTAATTTTCTTATGAAGAAAATTAGGAATATCATTATTATTATATAAAGAATCATTATATTCATTAATTTCATTATTTTTTTCACTAATTTTAATTAAACAAGGATATTTTTCATAATAATGAGGTTTATCATATTCCATTTTATTAATATTTATTGTATATTAATATATATATTAATTAAATTAAAAATTTTACCGCTATTTTATAAATTAAATAAAAACCTCAATATATTATAATAAAATTACAAAAATTAAAATTATTTAATTGATAGTTTTTGACATTTTCTTATCATAAGGAAGAATTGGAGATTTATTATATTTTAAAATCATATAAATAACTCCAAGAGTTAAAATTCCATAATATCCTTGATTAATTATTAATTGCCAATTAACAGCTTCATATAAAATAATCCAAACTTTAAAAAAATTTTTTACTGCTCTCATTACAAAAGACATTAAAGAAACAGAACCAGCAGATTTATTAATATATATACTTTTCATTTGAGATAATCTTGAAATAGTCATAAATGGTAGTCCACATAAAACCATTATATTCCATATTGAATTACTTATATAATTTCCATTATTTATTATTGAAATAAATATTATATATGGTGTTGAAATTAAAAAAATTAATCTTAAAATATATTTTAAATTTGATGATTCTTTTTCTGAATAAATCCATGATAAAAATATTATTGTTATATTTTGAAGTGTTGTTGAAAAATATTCTAAATAAATTACTATTGATAAATTTTTGTGAAGGCTATATAATCCTTGAAATAAAATTGAATAAAAATCAAAATAATTACTTAATGTACTAATACTTTTTGTTGATTTATTTTTAATTATGGAATATATTTGAGGTAATTTAAATGTAAATGAAACTAAAGTAATTGAATAACCAATTATTATATAAATACAATAAATTAACATATTTTTTTTAGGTAATATCATTTCATTAAGCGTTAAATTTATATTTGTATTATTATTCATTATTTTCAATTTATTTTTTTGTATTTATTAAAAAGAATATATAAAATAAATACATGAATTCAAAATTATATTATTTATTAAAAAGTTATTTTTTTATATATGATATATATATATAAATAAACTTTTATTATTACAAATGATATATTTTATTAAAATTCCATTATAAAATATCATAAAATAAAATATATCTTAATTTATTTTTTCTTTTTCTTCTTCACAGGACTATTAAATATTTCTTTAATTTTACTTGTATCTACAAAATCACTTCTTCTAACACTTCTTCCTATATTTTTTAAAATACCATTTTTTTTATTGTTTGGTCCTAAAATTTCTTTTAATTTCTCTGCATTTTCTAAAAAATTTTTTGTATTTTGTTTGTTGTATATTTTACTTTCACTTGCAGATTTTTCTATTGGTTGATTATTTAATTGTTGATATGAAGAAAAAGGCTTTAATTTTATATTTCTTAATAAAGTATCATTACTAAAATTATTTAATATTTTTCTTTCTGTGAGTTTTGTTTCTCTTTCTATTAATTTACTTAAATAACTTTTTTTGTCATTTTTCTTTTCATTAATATTATTTTCAGTCATAATTTCTTTTGGTTCAGTAATAAAATAATTATTAATATCTGGAAGAAATAATTTTCTTTTTTTTTTATATTTTATATCTTCGATTTTTTCATTAATAATATTAATATTATTTTCATTATATATTTCTAATTCTTTTATATTACATTTTCCTAAATTTTGAAATTCATCAATTTTACTTTTAGCATCATTTAAAATAGAAACTAGATAATTTTGAATAATTTCAAATAAATCAATTAACTTTTGATTAAATTTAGATTTAATAACTTGTAAATTAACACAATAAATATAATTATCTAATTCTTTATCTTTTTCATTTATTTCAGAAAAAGTATCAATAATTTCATTTTTATAAGCAGGAGGTTCAATATTAATAATTTCTTTTTTTAATCTAACTAAAATATTATTATTTTCAACATCATATTCAGTTTTTAAATTAGATAATTGTTGACTTTTATTTTCAATTTCTTTAATTAATCCAATTAAATTTTCTAAATATTCTTTTCTTATATCATCTGTAATTATCCATTCACTACTTTTTCTATATGATTTTTCAACAATTTCTAATTCTTTTAATAATTCTTTTTTATAAGAACTTGTACTATCTAAAAAATTTCCTTTTTCTAAATTAATTGTGAAGTGATCTTGATGTTCTGGATATTTTATATTACATTCAAAACAATTAAATTCATTACATTTTCTACAATATAATATTGCATTTTTTTTATTACATACTTGACAGTTTATATAATTTTTTTTTATTTTTGAAATTATATTTGAGTTTGTTTCTTTCTTTTTCATTTTAAAAAGTTTATTTTTTGGTGATTTTTTTGGAGAATAGAAATTTGAAATTGTTTCTAATTCTTTTTCTTCTTGATTTAAAACTGTTATTTTTATTGATTTTGAATTACTTGTTATATAATCTGTTAGTGATTTTGAATTATTTGGAATTAATTTTGAATCATAATATAATTGAATATTTTCTAAAGGAATTTCATATATTGTATTAGCAACGTTATAAAGATATGAAGTTAAAGTATTTTTTGATAAATCAATATTATATCCTGAAGTTTTATATACTAAATTGACGTTCATTATTTTTTTGTATTCTATAATATTTTTTATTATTTATTTCCTTTGGAAAATTTAAATTTACATTATTAAATAAAATATTAAACAATTAAAATAAAATAAATCTTTAATCAACTAAGAATTTTGTTTTTAAATCAATACATATTTATATAATAAAATATTTGATCATATAAATAAGAAAAAATGTTAATAATTATTATAATTTTTACATTAAATAAAAATATATATATGAGAGAATTTTCAATTCTAATATAAATAATTAAAAAAACTTTTTACCTAATATTAAATTTATTTAAAAACAATAATAAAAATATAAAATGTTAATGTTTTTTTTAAAGCAAAATATTTTAAAGATTATACATTTTCATAATTTTAAATAAAAAAAATAAAAGAAATTTAAAGTTCAAAAATATTTAAACTAATTAATTTATTTTTATTTTTTTTTTCAAATAATTTAAATTATTATTTCAATTACCTTAAATAAATTATCAAATAATATATTTATATTTTATAATATAACAAAATTAAAAAAGTTACAATAAAATATGAAATAAAAAAAATCTCCTTAATAAAAAATTTAGTGGGCTGCTCCCGACGAGGTTTGAACTCGTGACCTTTAGATTATGAGACTAACGCGCTACCTACTGCGCCACGGAAGCCCAACTGTAATTTTAGTTAATTATATATATATTTTTTGTGTTCTAAATTTCATTTTTTATTATTAAATTTAATTAAGAATAATTAAGAATTCAAGTAATATTATTTTTTATATTTTTATTTGAATTATTAATAAATATTAATTTTTAATTGAGATAATTGCTTTTTATTGATTTGATATATAAAAAATTAAGATATATACTTTTCTATTTTATCTGTATTTGAAATAAATATTTTTTATTGTAAAATACCAATAATTCAATATTTTTTAATATTAATTGCATTGAAGTTAGAAATCATTTTAAATATGAAGGACAATATTCAATGTTATTTTTCTTTAGTTTCTTTAATTTTTGTAATCAAGTTGGAATAATATTCGACTTCATTATTTTCATTAGATAATATTTTGAGAAATATTAAATAAATAATTTATCAATCAATCATTTTAATAAATTAAATTTAAAGAATTAAAAGAAAAAAAATATGAAAAATCATAAAATAAAAAAATAATTAAATGAATAAATAAGGTGAAACATAATAATAAAGGAAATATAAATATGTGAAATAAATTTAAGAATACTCTAAATAGAGATAAAGTATTATTAATGAGAATTATTTAATATATTACATCAAATGATTAAAATATTAAATGAATTTTTATATATATTTTAATATTTAAAAAAATGAATTCTGAAAATTCTTCTGAAAAATTACAAGAAACAATAAATGAATTAAACAAAAAACTTTTAATATTAAAAAATGCATTATTAGAAGAAAGAAAAAAAACAAATAAATTAGAAGAAGAAGTTAATAACTTAAATAATAAAATATCTGAAAAAGATGAAATAATATTAAATTATAAAAACGAAAATGAGTCTTTAAATGATAAAATAAATAAATTAAACCAAAATGAAAACTCAGAAAATGAAATTAATACAGAAACATTACAAAAAGAAAATCAAAAATTACAAAATGATTTAACAATATTTAAAGATCAAAATGGTGTTTATAAATTAAAATTAGAACTTTTGACATCAGAAATAGAAAATTTTAAAAAAGAATCAAATAATGAAATTGAAAAATTAAAAAAAGATTTAGAAAATGAAAAAACTTTAAATAAACTAAATATTGAAAAACAGAATGGAATAGAAAATATGTCAAAAATAGTTGATTCAAAAAAAACTGAATATGAAAATAAATTTACTGAATTAATAAAAACGAATAATGATTTAGAAAATAAAATAAAAACTTTAATTAAAGATAATAATGAAATAACTCTTCAAAATAAAGTATTTATTGATTCAATTGCTGAATTAAAAAATAAAATAGAAATAATGGGAGATGAAAATTATTCATTAAATAAGAAATTAGAAGATAAAACCATACTAACAAAAGATTTTATTTTTAGAGGAACTTATTATATTGATGGAGATAGTGAAACAAGAAAACAAATAAAATTATGTTTTGGTAAATATGAAAATAGAATTGAAATGATTTTTGAAGGTGAAATACATAAAAATATTCAAATTAAAAATGTTACTTCTATTAAAAAAATTCAAAATAAAAAAGGTTATATTATTATTTCTTTTTTTGAAAGTAATGAAAAAATAAGATTAATTTGTCAATTTACAGAAAGAGAGTGTGAATATATTATTAAATTTTTTTATGAAATAAAAGGTGATTTTATTGAAAATAAAGAAAAAGTTATGATGATGGCATTAAATAGTGATAATTATACATATTAATTTTTTAAATATAATTCAAACTTTAATATCTATTTTATATATTATAAAATTTAAGAATAAAAAAAAATATTTTTATTATATTTGAAGTTTTTATTTAATAATCTAATATACTAATTAAAAAATTTATTTCAACAAATTAAATATTCAAAATAAAATAAAAGTAAAAAAATCAAATTAAAAATAAACTAACAACATCCATTATTTGTTTTTTCAAAATCTATTTTTTTTATAATAATAGATTCCATTCCATGTCCAGTATTATTTTTTTTCCTAACATAATATATTTCCTCAATTAACTTATTAAAACATTTTTCCACATCATTATTATTTTTTGCACTAATTTCAAAAAAAATCATATTTTTATTTTTTGCAAATTCAATTCCTTCATTAAAACTTACTTCTCTTCTATTTTCAGAAATATCATTTTTATTTCCAATTAAGCAAATAACACAATTTTTAGTATATTGTTGTAATTCATTAAACCAATTAATGCAATTAATAAAAGTATTTTTTCTACTTATATCATAAACTAATAAAGCCCCAACTGCTTTTCTATAATGATAAGAAGTAATTGATTTATATTTTTCTTGTCCTGCTGTGTCCCAAATTTGAGCTTTAATATTCCCTATATCTTTAAATTTTATTATTTTTGTTGCAAATTCTATTGCAATTGTTGGTAATGGAGTTTCAGGAAATATTTGTTTTATATATTGAGATAATATACTTGATTTTCCTACTCCCATATCACCTACTAAAATTACTATAGTTTATTTTTATTTTTTTTTTTTGATTTTTTTTGTTTTTTTTAAATTTTTTATGTACTTTTAAATAGGTATTCATAATTTGTTTTTTCTTTTTTTGTTTCTTTTAATCTGATTCTGGAATTTGAATTTATCATATTTTTTTAAAATTATGATTTTTATTTTTAAATTTTTATTGTTTTTTTTTTTGATTTTTTTGTTGAATTTTTGAATTTTTGTTTAAAAAATAAATTAATTAAATGAATATTTTAATAATCAATGCTTTTGGGAATTCTCAAAGTGGAAAAAGTAAATTTTCTTCTTTTACAAAAATAATAAAAAATATCTTTAAATCCCTTTCTCAAAATTCATTAATAGAAACATTTAATTACATAATAAAAGAACCAAATAATTTAGATGAATATTTATATGATTATGAATTTAACACAAATGAAACAACAACAAAATCAAATACAAAAAAAAAAAATTTTGAAAAAATAGATATAATATTTATTGATGGTACAGAAAAATATTTACCATGGGAAGATAAAGGATTAAAATTATGTTCATTTATAAAATTATGTAAATTAACAGATAAAATATTATTCGCAAGTGGAGTCGCAATGGAATCTTTAATTTATTATTTAGCAACTGGATCACATAATGATTATAATTTTATTAATTCAAATGGAGAATTACAATCAATTGAAGAATTAAATAAAATTCCAGAAAGTTTTTTAAAAGAATTAAAAAAAAATGATCATTTTTTAGATTTTGTTACTGGTGATGTAATGGAATATCAAAATATAAATAAAAATTGGATTTCTGTTATGAATATTGGTCTACATAAACAAAATTCTGCAGAAAAATATTTTAAAAGAGGTAAATTTGTTTTATATGATAATTTTATTGGAAAAGATTATTTTAAAAATACTAATTCAATATCATCTAATTATAAAGAATTAAAAGTTCATTTAACAAAACAATTTTTTTCTCATTATTTAAATAATAATTTACCAATTGAATTTACTGTTTATTCTACTTTAACTTGGTTTCCTCATAATTTCAATGTTTCATATAAAAAATATCAATTTAAAATTATTGGAATATCTTTTAAAGGACCTGTTTTAATTGAACATGATAATTCAGTTGGTTGTGCTTTTCATATTAATAATAATTATAAAGAATCTATTATTATTATTGAAAATTTTATTAAAAAAAAATTTAGTGAAATACAAGAAAAATTATTTAAATTTTCAAATTTTGATAATAATAGTTATTCTGAAGAAGAAATTAATCCAATGTTTAGAAATTTTAAAATAAATGATGAACAAAAAAATAGAAAAATAAAAGAAAATAAAGAAAATGGTTTTAAATCATTTTCATGTGAAGGAATAGTAAATTCATCAAGTCGTTTTAATAGAATTAAAAAAGTTCAAAATATAGCAAATTTTGTTGGTTTTGGTATAAATAATCGAGATATGATTTTTGTTGAAAATAATTCTATTAATCAAAGACCAGTTAGTTGTGTTAATGAATTAATTAAAAAGAAAAATGTTTTTCATAAAAAATCAAATTCTGATTTTAAAGTAAATAATAATCCTATTATTAAAAGAAATGAAAATACTAGAATAAGTCAAATTTTTAAATTTGATTTAATTAAAAGTAATATTGAAAATTATAGTATTGAAAAGAAAAAAGAAAATAGAAAAAAATTTTTTGAAAATGCTAAAAAAGAACTTGAAAAAAATTATCAGAATAATGAAGATTTTATGAGATTTGTAAATAAAGAAAAAATGGAAGAAGATGAAATGATTAATTATTATAAAAAAATAAGAAAAGATATTAATGAAAAGTTAAAAGAAATTAAAATAGCATCTGAATTTAAATTAAATAAATATCAAAATAATAAAAATGAACAAAATCAAATTAATAAAAAAAAAATAAAATTAAACATTTTTAGAAACTCAACTAATAATAATAATATAAAATCAATAACATCAAGAAATAAAAATAATAATGATAATTTAAATAACGGTTTATCATCAAATCCAAGTTTTCCTCATCAATCATATTTTAAACATTCTCATAAAATATATGGAACTTATAGTTTAATTGATCCAAAATTAAAACCTGAAACTACTTTTCCTGAATTATCAATAGATAATAAAATAAATAATAAAGAGAAAAAAAAATTTAATAAAAATTTATTAATTGAAAATATTAATAATTCAAATATAAATAATGAATATAGATATATTACTTTAGAAGAATTTGAAAGAAAAGAATTTTTACAAAGTAAAAAAAAATGGATTTCTAAAGAAGATTTTCATAGATTTTTTGGTTTACATACTACTGCATTAAAACCAATTCCAAATGCAATGGAAAGTGGAACCCCTATTTCTAAATATAAATATAGGGATGAATTTCCTGATAAGTGGTTAACTTCAAATGGTTTTGTTGTTTAATTTTTTGTAAATTTATATTATTCTTTTTGTGTATTTAATTGATATATTATTAAAAAAAAATTTTTTTTTAATGTCTTTTATTTTATTTTATTCTTTTGTTCTTTAATATTTTACAAATAGGTTATTATAATATTTTATAATTAATATATTTTAATCTTACTTTCTATTTTTTATATAAATCTCTTTTTATAATTTTATTTAAACAGTTTTATATTAAAACAATTGAATAATAAATATTATTTTTAAATTATTAAATAAAAAAATCTCAAAATAATATTATTAAATAAAAATGGAATGTGATATTTGTTTATTAGAATGGAATTCCAATGATAGAGTTCCAAGGTAAGTTTATAAATAATATAATTATATTAAAATAATAAAAAAAGACTTTTATCATGTGGTCACACATTTTGTCAAAACTGTTTAATAGATATTTTAAAAAGAAATCAAACAATAAAAAAACCATTTGTTTGCCCAACATGTAATGGTCAAGAAAACATAACAAATATAGAAGATATTAAAAAATTAGCAAAAAATTATAATTTATTAAACATTTCAGAAAAAATAGAAAGAAGAAAAGCAAATTTTAATCAAAGTATAATATCAATTCCATTATTTAAAAATCAAATAAATCCAAGTTTAAAATTAGATATAATAAAATTTGAACAAAATAAAGAACAAGAAATTTTACCTAATTTAAAAACAAAACAAATATTAAATGAAGATAAAAAAGAAATTAATAAAGATAATTTTAAATTTGATTTTGATAATGGACCAAAATGTCCAAAACATAATTTAACTATTCATTCATATGCAATTGGAACTGATATTTTATTATGTGATAAATGTATATTAGAAACTAATAAAAAAAATTATCCTTTACCAGGAGTTTTAAAAGAAATTAAAAGAAAAATTAATGAAAATTCTATTAATGCTTGTTTAATTAAAAATGAAATTGAAAGAATTGAAAATTTTTTTGATGAATATTTAGAAGAATTTAGAAAAACAAATTATGATAAAATTGAAAAAGTTTTTAATTATTTATATAAAGTTATAGATTATTTTCACAATCATGCAAAACAAATTTTAAGTCAATGTATTTCACAACAAAAAAATTTAATATCAAATTATAGAAAAGAATTAAATTTATTAAGTGAAAAATTATCAAATATTGAAAATGAATTAATTGAAATGAGTCAAAAAGATGAAAAAGAAATTTTTGGCTCAATTGAAAGATTAAAAAATATTCAAATTCATTTACAAAATTTTATAAATTATAATTTAGAATTAGATTTATTCTCAATGAATATAGGATTAAATTCACAAGAAAAAGATAATTTATTTAAATCAATAGAAAAAGCATATAATTTACAAGTTGAATTTTTAAAAATAGAAAATCAACATCCTTCAATTAATAAAATATTATCAAAAGGAAAATATTGGCAATGTATTTGTGGTAATTTATATAATAATTTCACAGAAGTAAAATGTACATCATGTGATTTTTTATATCGAAAAATAGAAACATTTCCTTATTTTTTAAATGAACCTGAAAAAGTTTCAAATAATGATATTAAATTATATAATTTAAGAAAAAAATCAGAAGCAATAGAAATTCAAAATAATTTTCAACAAAAATCAGAAACTGAAAATTATTATGTTGTTAATTATGATTGGTTTTTACTTTGGAAATGTTATATTACTAATGATATTAATGATAAATATCTTCCTAATAAAGTTAAAAATATTTCTAATAATAATTTAATTGGAGTTCTTCCGCCACAACCTATTGATAATATGATACTTTTAGAAAAGGATTTTAATAATAAATTAGTTGTTAAAAAAAATTTACAAAAGAATAAAGATTATATTATAGTTAATGATATTATTTGGAATTTTTATAGTCTTAATTTTAATGGTGGGCCTGAAATTATTTTAAAAAATAATGATAATATTTATGATTCTTTTTTAGAAATTAATGGAACTAATTTTCAAAGTTATTCTAAAATTAAAGAAAGATTTGCTGATGTGATAGAAAATAAAATTTCTGATGATAATATTTTATTGTAAATATAAAAGTTTTTATTTTTTTTATATAATTATTAATTAAAAAAAAATATTTACTATCAATTACCATTTTTTTAATATATTGTTTTATTTGTTTTTATAAGTAAATTTCTTGAATGATTATTATTTATATTATTTTTACTTTTATTATTATTATTATTATTTTTTTTATTTAATCCTTCGAAACTTTTTTTTGGTTTAATAACGCTTATTATTTTATCATTTAATTCATTAAAAATTCCTCCTTTCTTTCTAAAACCACCTTTATTCATAAATAAAAAGAAATTTTCTTGATATTTATTCCATTTATTATTAATAATATTTGGATAATTAATAATTTCATTTCTATGAGTTAAAACATTATAAGTACTATTTGATTTTCTTTTTATATGACACATTAAATTATCATTTAAAGTATCTCCTTCTTTAATGTCATAATCATTTATATTTCCAAAACATCCACTTTTTTTTACTTCAATATTAGAAGAAAAAGTTTTAAAATTTTCTTTATCAAATTTTGATATTTTATATTTATTATTTAATATTGGTTCTAAATTATTATTATCAATTTGATTTTTATATTTAAAACTTATTTTTGGAATATCAGTTTTTAAAATTGATAATCCTTTCTCAAATATTTTTCTATCTTTTAAATTATCATATGAAATTGCATTTTTTAATGAATTATTATTTTTATTTTCATTATCATGTTTTAATTTTTCTCTTTTTTTTGCCATTTCAACATCAAAATCAGTTCTAATATATTTTAATATTTTTGGATCTTGGCTCAACTCTCTATTACTTTTAATAAAATCAATTAATTTAACTTGTTTAGCATTAAAATCCATTTTTTTAAAAGCTTCATTTCTATCAACAGGTAAAATTTCATTATAAAAAGGGTTTTTATAAGAATATTTATTTTCTTTTAAATTATCTAATCTAAAAGCATCAGGGGCTTCTGAATTAAAATAAAAACTTTGTAAACTTTTTGTAATATGATGTTTTGGTTTATTTATTGGTTTATTTACTATACAATATTTACTTATAGGTAAAGGAAATTCTGGGGAAACTGCTAAACTATTCATTATTTTAATTTATATTTTATTTAAATTGTTTTTATTTTTTTTTTATTTAGAATATTTTTTTATATTTATATTTTTTTTTGTATTTTTCTTTTTTAAATAATACAATTTGATTCTTTATTTATATAATATTTATATATTTTTTCACTAAGTACTTTTCCTATTTTTTTAATTGTTCCTTTTGCTTTATTTTCAATTTCAATATTTTCTAATAAGGATTTTTTTTCATTTTCATTATATTGATCACTTAAATATATATCATATAAACTACTTAATGTTGGATATTCTTTCACAATTGCTATTGCTTTCATTTCTGAAATTCCATTAATACACATTAAATGTTTTATAAAATCTTTATTTTTAATATTTTCAATATCACATAAATTAGTTATTTGAACTGGTTTTGATTGAAAAAATGTTAATTTTGATTTATATTCTTTATTTATTAAACTCTCAATATAATTATATAAATAATCAATTAATTCATTAGAATTTGAAATATCAATATATTTTATATTCATTTCAGTTTGAATAAAATATTTAAAATCTCCTTTTTCATTTTTTTCATTTAAATCAAAATTTACTTGATATAATATTAAAGTTATATTATTTGATTCTGTATGTTTTGTTAAATATTCAATTGTTTCTAATAAAATATCTGAATTATGAACATTATTAATAAAATCATTTTTACATTGAAAAATTAAAAAATAAATAATATTTTTATATGTAACTCTAATAATATTACTTTGATATGGTGAATCTTCTAAATTTAAAAAATCTGTTTGAAAACTAATATTTGCTTTATCAAAAATATCAATAATAAAAGTTTGTAATAAATTATTACTAAAATTTAATGACATTTCATAAATTGGTTTTTCTTTTTCTTTTTGGCTTTTTAAAGATAATTGACTAGCAAATTGTGAATAAAATTTCATATAAATTTAAATTAAAATTCCAAATTAAAAAAAAATATAACAAAAATAAAAAAAAATAATCAAAATTAAATAAATTAATTAAAAAGAAAGATAAAAAAAAAAAATTTTTTATTTTAACTATTTAACACCAATTTAAATCTCCACTATAAATAATAAATTTAATTAAAAATCCCATCATATAAAAAAATATAAAAAAAAAAAAATGAAAGGTTTAAAACAAATAAACAACTATCGTTTAACTCGTCAAATAGGTAAAGGAGCAACAGCAGTAGTATACGAAGGAATAAACGATAAAAACAATACAATAGTAGCAGTAAAGGCAATACCAACTTCAAAATTTCAAGACAAAAGAACGTCAGAATACTTTAGAAGAGAATTAAAACTTCTTCATCAATTAAATCACGAAAACATAATTAAAATAATAGGAATAGAAAAAACCTCACATAATTTATATATAATATTAGAATATTGTAATGGTGGAAATTTACTCGAATACAAATTATATTATAACAAAACAAAAAAAGCAGAATTAAATGAATTTTTTATTCAAAAAATCCTACGTCAATTAGTATTAGGATTAGAATACATGCATAAAAATCATACAGTTCATCGTGATATAAAATTAGAAAATATATTATTAAATTTTACAAAATTTCCAAATGAAGTAAAAAAAGATGAATTACCAAAAAAACTAGATTATTCTAAAGTATCATTAAATGATAATTTTCAAATTAAAATAGCAGATTTAGGTTATGCAAGAGAATTAGAAGGTGGTACAATGGCATCAACAATATGTGGTACACCAATTACAATGGCACCTGATATTGCTTTGAATAATAATAATAAAGATAGACATGAATATAATAATAAAGCTGATTTATGGTCTTTAGGTGCTTGTACTTATGAATTATTAATTGGACAACCACCTTTTTATGCTAAAACTTTCCAAGAATTATTTCAACAAGTTAATAGTGGAAAATATACTTTACCTAAAAATATGAAATTAAGTGTTGAAGTTATTACATTTATTAATGGTTTATTACAATTTTATCCTGAAAAAAGATTTGATTGGGAAGAAATTAAGAATCATCCTTTTATTAAAAATGATGTTTCTACTTTTCATTTTTTGGATTTAAAAACAATTAAAGAAGGTGATGCTAAAAATTTAGAAATGAATACTAAGAATTGTGATAATTATTTATGGTTAAATTTTGAAACTAAAGGTTTAGATGTTAAATTAGATAAAGTTAATGTTAATACTATTAAAGAACCTGAGTTAAAAAAAAAAATTGAAGAAAATAAAATTGAAAATGAAGAAATTAAAAAAGTTCTTGAAGAAGAAAAAAAAAAAATTGCTGAAGAGAAAAAACAATTAGATGAAGAGAAAAAAAAATTTCAATTAGAAAAAGAAGAATTATTAAAATTAAAAAAAGAAAATGAACAATTAAAAGAAAAAAATTTAAAAGAAAAATTAGAATTAGAAAAAAAAGATAAAAAAAGAAAAGAAGAAGATGATAAAATGAAAAAACAAAATGAAGAAAATAAAAAAAAAGAAGAAGATATAAAAAAAAAATATGATGATTTAGAGAAAAAAATTAAACAATTAGAAAATGAAAAAGAACAAGCAAAAAAATTAAAAAATGATGCTGAAAAAATAAAATCTGAAGCTGAAAAAATAAAAAAAGATGCAGATCAAAAAAATCAATTACTTAATAAACAAAAAGAAGAAGAAGATAAATTAAAAAAAGAAAATGAAATAAAAAGATTAGAAAATGAAAAAAAGAAAGATGAAGAAATTAAATTAAAGGAAAAAAAATATAAAGAAGAACAAGAAAAATTACAAAAAGAATTAAATAATTTAAAAGAACAACAAGAAAAATTAAAAGGAGAAATTGAAGAAAAAAATAAAATAAAAGATGAATTAAAACAAAAAGAAATTGAAAAAGAAGAATTACAAAAAAAAATACAAGAAATTTCAGATGAAAAAGATAAAAAAATAATGGAAATTGAAAAAGAAAAAAAAGAAAAAGAATTAGAATTTCTTGAACAAAAAGAAAAATTAGAAGAAGAAACTTTAAAATTAAAAGAAGGATTATTACAAAAAAATAATGAAGAAAAAAAACCAGAAACCGAAAATTTAAAAATTGAAAATGAAAATAATGAAAATGATGAAGAAGATTTAACAAAGAAGAAATTAGATTCAATTGATGATTGGGAAGATTTAACTGCATTATCTATTAAATTAGATGAAGAAGATGCTCAAAAAATATTATCTGAATTTGTTATTGTAGAAAAACCAAATGAAAATGAAAATAAAAAAGAATAATTAATTAAATATTAATTATAGATTTAAAAATACTTTATTTTATTTTTATATTTTTTTTATTAATATTATGATTGTTAATTTTATTAAAAAACGTTATTTTAATATTCAAAAATTTTTTAATAAGAAATATTTTGTTCCTTTTAAAAATTTATTTTATCAAACTTATCCTCCTGAAAATTATATTGAAGAAGAATTTAAAAATATAATACAAAAACAAAAACAATGTTTAGAAGAAGAAAAAAAACAAAAAAAATTAATTGAAGAATTTGAAAAATTTAATAAACAATTTTCAAAAGAATTTAGAACTTCTTTAATTTATATTTCAGAATATAATAAAGAAAATCCAATTAAAACTCTTTATAATAATATGAAATATAAATTTAAAAATAATAAATTAACTAAAAAGATAAATTCAATATATAAAAAAAGTGATTTATGTTTTTTAATAAGTGACTTTAGTACTTCATTAGATAATTTATTATTCAATATAAAATTTTCAAATAATCCAATTATATCAAATACATTTAATATCATTCATAAAATTAATTTTAAATCATCAATAAATAATTCACTAACTATTTGGAACAATAATTCAAAAATTAAAATAACTGATATAACACATCTAGAAAAACAAATTCAATATATTTTTAAAGAAATGATATTAGCATATTATAATAATGATATTGAAAAAATGAAAAAAATATCTGGTAAAAGTGTTTTTGCATTATTTGAAGCATTAAATGATAAAAATAAGAAATATCCTTTATATATTGATGTTCCTAATATAATGAATGCTGAAATAATAAACTCTGATAATGCTTTAATTCATTTTAAAATTAATGTATTGGAATTAGTAAATAATAAAAAAATTGAAAATAATACTTATTATGTTGATATTATTAGAAATAATTCTTATATAAATGAATTAGGACATAATTTATTTATTGCAAATTTACAAAGAATTGATAATATAGAGTTATTAATTTAAATTTATTGAAATATTAAATTAAAAAATTAATTTAAATATTATTAAATTATTTTATTTTATAAGTTTAAAATAAGAGAACAATAATTTGTATATTGATATAATGCAATAAAAATTTCATCTATTTCATTAGGAATTAAAAAAGAATATAATATTGATATTATTTTAAAATTTAAATTCTCTATATTAGAATCTGAAAAATGTACCTTATATAAAAATAATTCTATAAAAGATATTTGAATAAATATAAATAAAATTGATACCACATAAAAGAGAAAAAATTTAATAAAATATTGATAAATTATAAAACAAAAAGTAGTCTTATTAATTGTTATATTGAATAAAGATTGATTTATTTTATAAAATGAATATATATATATAATATATATAAATAAATCTGAAATTGATTTATTTAATTTATTTTCTAGAATATTATTATCGTTTAAATATTTATTTTCTACTTTTCCTCTTATTGAATTAAATTGTTTATTATTTTTTTTTTTATTTGAATGGAAATAATCATATATAAATAAAAAATTATAATATTCAAATAAAAAATTTTTTTTTTCACTGAAATTTATTTTATTTAATATTAAATTAAATATAATAAAAATGATTATTCCATTTTTAATAGATAAATTTGATATTATAAGTGATAATATTAAAATATAATTTATTTGGTATATTTTAAAAATAAAAAATAATTTTGAAAAAATTGATGAA
>JAEEGK010007398.1_pt1 | contig 26187 bp, 22 predicted proteins | sample 8958771 | NCBI WGS metagenome assembly JAEEGK01 (sample SAMN16246547, study PRJNA631951) | gut metagenome | biome: gut microbiome; feature: rumen; material: SC-attached | host: Bos | place: Iran: Karaj | collected 2018-10 | reverse complement strand
GCGGCTATAAATCCTTCTGATAACAATGGGTGCTTAATCCCTTACGTAACAATGATGATAATAGAAGCTGTGGTATTATTTGTGTTGATATTATGGGATGTAAAAAGGAAAAACAGACAAAGCTTATCTATTTACTTCATTGCCCGTGACTTTAAATATACTCATAGAAAAGGCAGATGAATCATAACTTGATTCATCTGCCTTTTCTCCAATAATGTTATAACCTAATATTTTTTATTACTCCAACCACAACTCTTAATACTTCTTTCAACGGTTTCCAAAGTGCTTTCTTTAGATGATTTCTTAGGCATTTCTGCATTCTCCTTGCATATTTCTCACTATTATCTCGCCCACCCGCATTCTTCCCTCTCCGGAGCTTCTATCCCGGATTGGTAGTTTGCACGGAATTCCATATTGATGTCCTTTATCTCCTTCTTCCCGTCGATGTAATGTCCTACTGTTGATATATCTCTCATTGTTGTTACTCTTCCTGTTTCGTCCCGATAATACTCAGGAATCTTTTTTAAGTCTGGGGTTTCCCTGATGATTTCTTTTATATAAGCCCAATATCTGTTGGCTGTACCGCTGTGAATTAGCAATATTTTCGGAGAATCATTTTTAAAATTTCAGCAATAACCTTTTCAGAAAGAGGCGTCCCAGATTTACCATACCAAACCTCACCGAATTTTTTAATCACCTGATTATGTGCTTCTATTATATTGCTACGTGTTTGACATACTCAGCTACTTCTTTAGCTCTTTCCCATCCAGTTTCGGTAAGAATCCACGCACTGTTAGCATCCCTTTTTATCATACCCTTGGTTTGAGCATAGTTAATCGCTTCGTTCACAGCCGGAACAACATTAGCTCCCATCCGAGTATAGCCAAGCAATTTAGCGGCTTCTCGTGCCAAATCATCCTCAGAGAGGCTAACCTGTTCAAACAAAACGTAGCATATGGCATTTGCAATCTCTTGTACAGGAACATCACGAATATCTCTAGATGCAGCCCCTTCTCCGTTGGCCCGAACTCCAAAATACTTATCAGGTAGCTGTTCTTTTTGCCATACAAACATTCGATCCTGCCAGTAACTCAGATTCAATCCCTGTGATATTAATATACTTTCGATTTTCTTCTGTATTCTAGCACCACTTCTTGCAAAGCCAAAACTCTGCGCAACTCTTCTTATCAATAAATCGCCAGAAATTGGTGCCTCAGTCATAACAACACGCCATATAATCGTACCTATTTCAAGATCATACCAAAACTTTGAAGAAAAATCTTGCGCATCTACAGTTTTGATTTCAACCGGAACATAGGCCCTGTATTCTTGCGCAACAGCAATAGTTTTCTGATCTTCCACATAGTTTTGCGTTGTGGTTGATAGTCCCTCATATGCCTGTTGCTGAATTGCCGCTGTATTTCCGTTCTCTAAACTGTTGTTGGAAACAACACTATTCTCCCCCAAATCCTGTCCCTCTGATTCGTTTCCTTCTTTCAGGAAAGTAAGGATTCGATTCATTTCTTTTGATGAGTTATCCCACCAATCCATTGCCCATACACGTAAGATAGTCCAGCCAAGGCCAGCTAAAACGGCTTTCTGCGCGACTTCGCGATCACGCGTTGTCTTTGCCTCTCCATAGTTGTTACCATCCAAAAGAATACCACACAGATATTTTTCCGGATTCTGAGGATCTACTACAGCGATGTCAATCTTATATTCAGAATGACCGACCATTTTGTCCGTGTCATAGCCATTTTTCTTAAGCTTTTCACAAATAGAATCAACTATACCTGTATACTCCACAGTATTAGTCTTAATAGATGTGTCATCTTCCATCAGAGGAATGCCGGATGCATACTCCAGAAATGATTTTAATGCTGCTACACCTGCCGCACTAGTTCTCGACAGATTGATCATCTCAGGACGAAGTGAAGAAAATACCTTCATTTCGCACTTTGCACGTGATACAGCTACATTTAATCTTCTCCATCCGCCTTCTCTGTTTAATGGTCCAAAATTCATTGAAACTCTACCATTCTGATCCGGTCCATATCCAATAGAGAACAAAATCACATCACGTTCATCACCTTGAACATTTTCAAGATTCTTAATGAACAGCGGTTCTTCTGAATTGTATGCCCACTCTTCAAGGGCACTATCATCCTTGCACGCTTCTGTCAACAAATCATCAATAAGATACTGCTGACTAACGTTGAATGTAACAACACCAACACTCTGCTTACACAACAACGGATCATGGCACCGCATGATTAAGTCTTTGACAACAGCCTCTGCTTCAGCCTTATTTGTTCTTGTCTTTCCGCGCTCGAAGGTTCCTTCAATAAATACAATGCTAACCTTATTTTCCCTATCATTTACAGACGGGAATGTGAAGAGCTTATTGTCATAGAACTGATGGTTGCTGAACGCTATAAGACTCTCATGACGGCTTCTGTAATGCCATAACAAATGTGTCTGAGGCATATTTAATACGAGACAGTCATCAAGAATACTTTCAAGATCTTCTTTCTCCATGTTTTCTTCTTCAATCGTATTGGTTTCAAAGAAGGATGTAGGAGGCATTTGTTTAGGATCTCCCACTATGACAGCGTTTTTGCCTCTTGCAAGTGCGCCAACAGCTTTACATGTAGGTATCTGTGATGCCTCATCAAATATTACAAGATCGAAAGGTGCTCGCTTGGGATCAAGATACTGTGCAGCAGAAATAGGGCTCATGAGCATACATGGGCATAGTCTGGGAAGTATATTGGGTATCTGTTCAAAAAGTTTTCTAATACTTAAGCCACGTCCGTTACTTTTTATAGCTTTGAGAAGGATACTTATCTCTGAGCTCTGAGCTGCTCCCATGCTAAAGTTGGGGATATTAGCTGCAAGCCTGCAAAAAATCTCATTCCTTGTAAGTTCTGTTAATTCGGCATCCATTCTCTTGAACTGAGTTATCTTTTCATTGAAAACAGATCCCGAAAATGAACTGAGCAACTTGTCATTATCGATAGCATTCATTGCCAGTTCCTTGCTCACTTCACAACGATATGCCTTAACGACCTCTTCGTGAGCCATGCCCGAAACATAGGCTCTAACAACAGGTTTCAGCCCCTTAGAAAGAGCCTCTGCTTCAATGTTTCTCCATGATATCCATTCCTTTATTTCATCGTAATGGTCATTGATATTCTCTAAAAGCTTCATCTGGTTTGCAAGCCAATTCTTATCTTCCGTCTGATCGATATAGAGTAGCTTATCAAAAGCATCTTTTGGTTCTTTCAAAGCCATCATAGAAGAAATAAAACGATGCAGAACATCATTCAAACTGCCATCACCACAGTATTTCTTTCTGAAGTTCTCGCTTCCTGTAAGCTTTTGCAGTTTTTTCTGACTGACAGCTGTCCTTGATGCCATGTTCTTTATCTGTCCCCAATCAGAGTTCTCACCTTTGTAATAGTTTTCAAGATTAGCTTCTATAGGACTTGCCAATTCCTTAAGCTTTATTCTGGCCTTCTGATAATTAACAAGCTGAAGGAGTTGTTCCGCAAGAAGATTACCTGCAACCTTTTTATTCTTTGAATATAAGGCAAGCTTTTTCCTTATGACACTGATTCCACTTATCCTTGGAATAAACCATTTTGATACCGCATTCTGATATTCATCAAATAACGCCTGCCCATCAAGGTCAAAGAATTCATCTCGCCAATGAGCTTCAAGCTCTCTCCTTCGCTGATTAGCCTTCTCTCCTTCATTTACCAGGCCATTTATGCTTTCAAGAAACTGGTCATAGTTATCCCTTTTTGCCCAGCTTTCCGGCACGTGTAACCATACCAGCATTTCTTCTGAAATCTGAACAAACTTTATGAGATCCGCATATGATTCAAGCGGATAATCAACAACGGCATTAAGTTTTTCCAGCTCGGCATTAAGATTCTTTAGGCTATCCCTGTATCTCTCCGTTGTCTGCGGAATCAACACCTTAAACTGCTGTGAATATCCCTTACATTTAATAGCTGAAAGAGGATGATTAGCGGGATGCCCCACAGCTTTACCCGCTGCCACAAGCCTTTCGACCAGTATTGTCTGTTCCTCAAATAGACTGTTATTCATATTTTGTATAACAGTCTGTTCAAAAGGTTCGATTTCTTTTTCTGTCTTATTTGCCTCATATTCATTGATCAGTTCAAACAGGCTCATACCACACGATTGCTTCTTATGAAGCGCCTTGGCATAGCTGTCCAATTCCTGTCTCAATTTGGATATTTGTTCAATTCTCTGTTGATACTTCTCCTGTGGTTGTCTTCTGGCTACATCAGCTGCCTTCTGTAACTGTTCAAGAACATCCTTCTTTTTTGACTTGTTAGAATGTAGTTCCAGACAAAAAGGGCCAATACCTATATTCTGCAATCTCTTTTGTACGACCTCAAGAGCAGCCATCTTTTCAGCAACAAAAAGGACCGTTTTACCCTGAGCCAAGGCATTTGCTATCATAGCCGTAATGGTCTGCGATTTACCTGTTCCCGGAGGTCCGTGAAGAACAAATGTTTCGCCCTCACTTGCTTCTTTGATGGCAAATAATTGTGATGCATCTGCAGGAATAGGCAGCAATGCCCCATCCTCCGATACTTTATCTCCAATTTCCATTGGCTTTGCATCCCAACAAAGCCTGCCTTCCATCAGACTCTTTACAAGTTTATTCTTTTCCAGATCATCCGAACGATTTCTTACATCGTTCCACATAACAAATTGGGAAAATGAAAATATACCAAAACAAGCGGCTTCTACTACATCCCAATTCTTTTGGTTCATCGAAGCTTTACGCAGCACCGTAAGCACTTTACGAACATCCACACCATGCTCGTCAAGAGGAAGTGGATCCAATCCCTCAATAGTAATACCAAAATCCTGCTTAAGCTTCTCAAGAAGGGTAATATTCATCTGCGGCTCGTCATCTCTTAGCCGGATAACATATCCCTGAACAGCAGATTTACGAATTATCTCTATGGGAAGAAGCACAATCGGTGCATATCTGGCTTTGGTACTTCTAGGATTTTCAAACCATTTCAGTAATCCCATAGCCAGATACAATGTATTGGCACCGTTTTCTTCCATAGATATCTTGGCCACTCGATAAACGTTCTTAATAGCCTCTTCAAGCTCTCTCTCGGTATAGAACGACCTTAGTCTCTTGCTCTTGAATTCTGCTGTAATAAGTTCTTCATATGTACCGAATGCAGGTAGCATATCAAACCCGGTAGCATCAGACATATGCCAGTCAGCTGGCTTGGGAAGCACAGCAAACTCACTACCATCAGACAACAAATCTTCCAGATCATCCAATGATGAAGAAAGCAACGGAATAACACTCTTGGTCATTCTAAGATTGATTAGTGTGTTACGAAGTCCAATATCAAGCAGCTTTCTCTCCCACCGCAATTTTCTTGTAGCAGGAGTAAGTCCGACACCATCACCGATCTCTATAGCTCCCATAACGGCTTTCGGAGCATTGGATATATCACTTTTATCCTTTTCCTCTCTGATAACTCTCCAGCCATCAGTGGTCATCACTCTCATTGGAATGGGATGTACCCCACTGAGCCTTGACCTTTTTACATCAACAATGTATTCGAAGTTATCGAAGTTTCGCATACTGTTTTCAGCCATGCTTCTTGCAACATCAAAGCTTCGATCATGTCCATCCACATATGCTGTACACTCTACAACAGCAATTTCGTTTATTCCTTCTGCAAACCTCTTTGTAACCAAAGAAGGATCATCCTGTATTGTCTCTGAAAAGGATGTTTCTTCAAGCCATACTCCGGCAAATATATGGCCTTTTTGTAATACGAGAATCGGGTTAAGTCCAATTGCTTCAATACAAGATGCATATAACAGACTAAGATCAAGGCATGTGCCTAACTTCTGTGTTATAACCGTATCGCACAGTCTTACTCGCTGTCCCATAGTTTCAAAGCTGGCCGGATGTACAACATACGTTATTCGCTGTTCTTGAAGTGCATTATAAACAGCCGCTACCTGTTTTAATACGCGGTTAACATCTTTACTCTGATATGCATCAAGAGAAGGATCCCCTGTCCACTGTCCAAGAAGTTCCGATGTTCTTAACACTATTTTGGAAATCTCCGGATGATTTGGTGTAATAAACGCTGAAATAATCTCAGGGAAAATAGCAGCCCCATGCCATTCATCATAAGCAAGAACAGTAAGCGGGACTGTTTCAGATGTAATAAGATTGCCATCACTGACAAGAGAAATACTCAAAATACAATTAATACGTTCAGTAAGTTGAGCGAGATAATCACCATTAATATCAATTCTAATATCTTTTACACCCAACGAAGTATTCATCGGAACACTATCAATATGCTTTTTAACCTCGAGGCATATTTCCGGCTGTGATGTAATCGTGATTTCAACATCACTAATAGCTTTGTCCGAACGATTATCTATTGTAATACTTTTTATAACCGGAATACCGTTCTGCTGAAGGGCATAATTCACCACCGGGAGTGCATCAACTTCAAGCCTTACCTGCTCTGTAACAAGATATTCTTCCTCCGTTTCAGAAAGAACAATATTCTCCGATACAGTTTCAGCATGCTTTGCCCTATCTTCTTTGCTTTTGTTTGAAGCAACGGTTGTTATAGTTTCAAGTTTCTTGGATAATTCCTCGATCTTTTCTTCATGCGCTTTGATGATATCAGCATATTCCGGCTGCAGTGATTTATCCGTTGGCATAACGAAAGGAGTTGCTCTGTGATTCCAATCTCCATATACTTCCATAAACCAATCACAAAGACTGTGGCACATTCTAACCAGAACTTCTGCCTTGGAAACGTCACCTTTTCCAACATGAACGGCTTCATTACGTGCTTTCCTTATTGCAAAGAAAATATTGTCGATATTGGAAGGAATCAACCCTTCTCTTTTCAATACATGTAATCGGTTCAGCTGTGTATTGTCTTCTGGCAATGCTATTTTCTCCACCGAAAGCATTTCAGTGGTAATTCGCTCTGCCAGCACCCCAAGTTTATATATACAAGCATTAGGATCTGAATACATATATTCCTCAGCGGCTTCTCCGATCTGAGCCATGTCCGGCCAATATTCTCTTAAAAAGGCAAAGTTTGAATTCACGGTAATATCCTCAAATTATAATAAGTTTTACAAAACTATATAACCTTATGCATTGGCAAAAGCATCAATTAAAGCTTCTAAATATTCTATTTTATTCTATCATAACAGACAATTTGGTCAACATCTTTCTTTTAAAGAAATAAGACTGCTCTTGATTTCAAACGTTAAATAATTTTTTTGCAAGCTTTCCTATACAACTAAAAAAGAACCACTGCCCATGCACCAACATAAGTAGTGGTTCTCTTTGTTACGTTACTCTTAATACTTCTAACTATCTGATCATGGGTTCGGGATTTGGAACGCATCCCCCTTTCCTTATGATATTCACTGATATTCACGATCAAGATAACGTGTGTGAGAGGGCGCTGCGGAGAACGAACCCCGGGTTCGAAGAAGCTGGGCACGTTAAAAAAAATAGTCAGAGTCTTTACGACTCTGACTATCTTTTTAACGTGTGTGAGAGGATTCGAACTATCGACACCTCTCAAAAATGTTGATTTTACTGGGTTTCGGCATCTCACATGTGTAAAGTACTCAATACTGTACTCAATACTCAGATTGCCTTCTCGAGTTCGGAAATGATCTCTTCCTCGTTCTTTCTGTTGAAAATATAGAAAGACTTGGTGACGTCGAAATCAATGTGCCCCATCTGCTTTATGATGATCTGTTCAGGAACTCCGGCCTCATAAAGTTTAGAAGCGTACGTTCTGCGAATAGCATGAGGTCCGCGCTTAGGCATATGCAGGATCGTGCAAAGACGGTACAAGCGGTCTCTGAACTTCTTCGCAGGATAACGATCAAGTTCTCCATCTGCGAACAGGTATTCGCTTTTCGTGGATGACCTTCGAAGAATCTCCCTCAAGATCATTGTGGTTTCTTGTGTAACCAGCACATTCCTGATGCCGGCTTCCGTCTTGGGTGTCTCGGAAACGATGTACTCGGCTCCGCTGCCTATCCGCTCCTCTGTTCTGGATACTGTTATCTCCGAAAAATCCCTGACAATGTCCGACTTCTTCAATGCAGCCAGTTCCCCCACCCTTAGCCCGGTTTTAAAAAGGAGAAGGATTCCCAGGTCAGTCAGATTCCCGCTTTCAAGGCAGTAGTCACTCACCTGCTTAATTTCTTTATCCAAGAAGATGAGTTCTCCATCCTTCTTTAACACCTTCTGTGGGCGTTGGAAGGAACCGCGCAACTGCCTGCCCAGGTCGGAAACAATATCATCAATGCCGATATCAACGTACTCTCTATCTTTGGCATAATGACAAATCCCGAGCAAATCGGTTTTCAGCGCAGCGTATCCCTTGGCGGTCAGCTGCTTCTCGGCAGCCTCCCGTTTGACGAAGGTCTTAACGTCGTACCCGCTAAGATCTTCGACGTAGGTATTCTCAATCCCGCCGAAGTGCCGATGAAAAACTTTCTCGTAGGCATGAAGCGTAGAAGGCTTCTTATTAATCGCAAGGTCTTCGAGCCATCCCTGAAAGCACTCCTTAACAGTGTGCTTACTAGACTCCGGTACTAAAGTATAAAAATCAACAATCTTATCTTCCAGCTCCTTCATGGTTCTTGCCCGCAAGACCTTTCTCTTACCATTGCTATACACAAAGGTTTGGAAATAGCCTTTTAAACTCCCGGACTGTAACTGGCTGATCGCCGCTGTGTGCTGGGCCAGTGCTTCTTTTCTCGCCATCTCCAGGTAGTATTCAATGTCCCTGAAGGACATTTTACCACTTGGAGTCTTTCGCCACAAGGAGGGCGAAATAGAATTTAAAGTATTCATTTTTTTGCCCTCCTTCCTCGGGTTTGTCAAAGAAATAATGTATCAGTTCAAAATAACCGTTTACGCTTAATTAAAGCATCTGTAAGAGTATTATGCGTCTCGGAACAACCCGATCCTCACCACGAAGGCTCTCGTTCAGATTGCTCCGAAGTCCGCAAGATACCACCATTAACCTCAAGAGTTTTGAGGATGTAACTCGGCGTATACTGTTTTAAGCATTTCGCTTGATAAACGCATATGCCTTCCGCTCTTAAATCCTGTTACGTTCTTGGAGTCACCAACATTAGGAGCACGTAAAAGACACTTTTCAAGTTCTTTTCCTAAAGTTGTGGGAGTAACACGATAGCCATACCGTTTTTCAATCTCTGCCGCCAAAGGATATGCTCTGACAAAAAAATAACCATTTTTGCTAAAGTAAACTTTATCACTTGTTTCTGCCGCATTGTCATACCTGTCTTTTTCTGTATATGGTACAAAAGCGCCTTTGCCGAGCAAAATTTCACTCACGATTTTTCTGTAGTCCAAAGGTTCCTCGCATCTGTCCCTCTCTTCAACCATTTTCTGAAGTTCAATAGCTTGATTTGTCAAGATTTCACACTTTTTTTCGAAGCCCTCCATATCATGGACGGTTTCGAAATAGTATTTCTCAACGATAAACTTCGAAAAAGCCAAGAATTTCAAATGGTCATGAAACCTTGTTCTTTTTAACTCGCCAGGAAATGTTACTTTGTCAAAGAACCCTGAAAGATCTCTGATGAAGCTGTCGTAGTGTTTCATCAAGTTTTGCAGGATATATACATAGAAAATGCTGACATCCTGCTTCTCGATATCGGACAACACGCTATACCATCTATCCTTATCATCAGGTTCAAAGTTTGGCATTGATACCGTCCAAACCCTGTCATATGCACTTGCGGCAACGCCATCCGGAATCCTTTCAGAGGTAACTATCGTGACACCTCTGTACATTTCCCTGTCCGTCATTCGAACTATGGTTTCGTAAAGATCGGCATATTTTTGCTTTTTCATGTAGTCCCTTACGGTAAGAACATCATCAACATGTATTGTGAAAATGTCACTCTGTTCCTTAACACTGTTAAAAGCGGAAATATTCGGCTTGTTATAAAAGTGTATCTCCTGCCTATCACCAGGTAAATGAATGACCACTCTTCTCGCAAGACTTGTCTTGAAAGATCCGTGTTTACCCAATAGCTGGAATGTTAAGATAGGGTATTTCCGATGTGACGCCAAAAACTCACCCAATATCATTAAAGCTCCATATGCTATAGCTACATCGGTGACACCCGGATGAAGATTATAGAGTTTCTGGAATTTCTCCTTAACCCCCAGGGGGTCGATACCGCTGTTATAGCCAATATCGATCCCCTGCTCATCAACTGTGATCTGACCATCAGGTTTGACAAGTACGTTACCGAGTCTATAGCAGAAATCCTCTGCACCTATCGTGCCGTGAAGTCCCGATCTAATAAACTCGTTCATTTACTTGTTTCTCCCTTTCATTTTCTTGGTCACTTCTTTAACTGAAGAAGGATCACCTTTGATGTCGTTTGCGGCAGAATATGCTAAGACAAACTTTTCAAGTTCTCTTGTGCGTTCTTTCAGAACATCAATCTCTTTAAAAGCCGTCTTCAGCAGTTTAAGCATCTCTTCCTTTGTAGCATTTGCTTCCAAAGAAACTTCCTTATGTTTTTCTGCTTGGCGTTCTGCCTCTTGAAGCATTTCAGCTCCTGTCATCTCAGAAGATGTGACGTCTTTAGATATCATATCATCGAGCTTAGCCTGAAAATCGTAAGTCTTACGAAGAACTTTCAGGCTCTTTTTTATTTTTTTTTGTGCCTTTTTTACTTTCATTTTTTTCCTCCTTATGAAAGCTAAAAACTATGGGGGGCTTTTAAGGTCACTGTCCCCCGTTTGCATCTTCCTTCCCGGGCTTTGTGCCGCAGCGGAATAGGCAAAGCTAGTGAATAGTTACGTTACGTCGACGTTGCCGTTGACGTGTGTCAGGGCGCCTCCTGTCCATAAGACCACAGAAGCCATCCCTTACATTTTTCGATTTTACCACGCTCATGCGTATTAATGTCACAGTCGCTAAATGCGAGGTTTTCACTTAAAACTCCCCAAAGCGCAACATAAAAAAATAAGCCAAACTCGCAATAGTTTCGAGCTATTCTCAAAAGTTCAGGTCAAAATAAAGTTAAATAAATTCACAGAATATCTTTCACGTCCCAGAATTCTTGAAATTCACGTTAAAACTGATAAAATAATTTTAGGTCAAAATAATATATGGGAGATCAAATGAATGAACGAAGAATCAAATAAGCATACCAAATATAAGACCGGCAAATGGGCAGTCCCCGAAGAAATTCGGAAGTTAAAGCCCGTGGGAACGATGGTAAAAAAATTCAACAACCGATACTATGTTTATGAAAGAACCACTTACAAAGACAACAAGGGGAACCATCATTCCATAATAGGGTGCGAGATTGGCTATATAACCGCAGAAGAAGGATATATCCCCAGAGAATTTCCTTTAAAGGACTTGATAGAAAATAAAGCAGATAAAGACTCGAACTTTACAGATTCAGTGGGGAAATTCCTTCGAAACTCCGTAAACCGCCTGGTTCTTCTTGCATACGGAAAAAACTGCCAATCAATGTTCTCTTCCTCCCCGAAGGCTCCTACTGTAGAAGATGTGATACAGTATCTGAACCCTGAAGGCAAAGAAAATTTCCCAACATCAGCCATCCACATCAGTCAGCATCCATATGCAACCTCCAGAAAGTGTTTCATCCCCTCTTTAATCAAGCTCGGAGGTATTCCTATATCTAATCCGCTACATTTTATATTTCCCATAAATGACTTTGATTTTAATGCTGCGGTCGATGCCGGTCAAAGCCAGTACGACAACGCCAGAGAAACCATCTTGAAAAAAATATCTTCCTATTATATGGAATTCAATAAAGCATGCAAAAAGTACCAAAACTTCCTCAAAAGAAAGACCGGCAATAAGCTCGATCAGGAGGGTACAACATTAGCCAAAGACATCATATCCAAAGCAAATTCCTATCTTGGCCAAATTTTTAAACCATTTAATGTTTACATTGATGTCAAGGAATCCGTAGATGATTACCTTAATGATAAGAGAACCCTAGAGGGCGGCTTGCACACCCAAATTCATTTATTGGATTTTACCAAAGCACCCTCAGAGGAACCTACGTACAAAATAAATCCGAAAACAAGTATTGAGACCTCCATTTATCAAAGCTATCTCTCTTCCCTAACGCAAACCTTTACAAAAATGGCCAAACCAGACTTTGATTTCTTTGTTTTGTTGAACGATACAATAGGTAGAATCTATATAGAAAAAGATGCTTGTGACTATAATTGGAACGATATTACATTGGACGACCGCATAAAGATCCTGAAATATTTCAAGTCTTTCCTTACTCGCTGGGATCTTTGTGGTATCGATTATGACGACATCGAGATGCGGTTATTATGCCCTAAAATATCCGAACTTGACTACTATATTAAAAAAATCAAACAAATTGCTGCGGGGTTGGAATCCCCCATTGACTCCGATCCTGACAAAATTAGTACACACAAAGAGAAAATGGTCCGTTCACTCAAAAATGCGCTGGCAGCACTTGAGGATTATGATAATGAATTTATTGAAACAAAGGTTCCCTTCTCTGGCATAGATAAATCTTTAATGGCCATACTTCAGTCAGATGAGAGCTAGTCCCAGAGTTTGTTTTTTCAAAGAAGCACGAAAAAAGGACCTCACCCGAGGTCCTTTCATGTACATGACGTGTGTATACGCCGTTATTCTTCACCTAATTATGCAGCTTGGGCAATATAACGTAAAAGATCATTCTCCATATTTATGATATCATCTTTAATGTGTGTCATTTTACGGATGAATGCCAGACAAGCACTTAAGACAGTGTCACATTCAACCTGTTCGTAGTGGTTGCCACGCTCACCGCAATAAACCAACCAGCCATTTTGCGACGGCTGAATACATACAGCCTCTTCCTGATAACCGCCGATACAGTAATCAGTAGCGGGAAATCTTTTTTCCATCACATTTTTCAAAGCTTCTAAATATCGCTGTGTATCCATGAATAATCCTCCTTCAGGATTCCGTCCTGACATTCAAGCTTGATTGACTGCTTGTGTTTGAACTGAATTGCTCCTCCAACACTATCAAACTTAGGGGCTACCTTTCCTCTTGTAACATAACACTCGACAGTTGTATCCAAAGAAACAATATATTCATGATACTCTATTGTTTCTTTTTGGTACGGAAGTCCCAGTGATTCATAATTTGTGCCTTTTATGGTTGTGAATCTCCCTGTTTCCTTGCCATATCTACAAATAACCGTGCCCTTGGGAATGACGTAGTCCGTGATAACATACGCAGAGTCGTTTGCAAAAGGCCGAAACGTTTTATCAAATCCATCTTCATCACATATTTCAGTTTCTGTTCCCCAATTAATGTGCGGAACGTTCATCTCATCGACATATCCATATTCTGATTTTGTGACCATTAACCTCTTTCCTGTAATGTCCACTCCTGCCGAATTGTAAATATGTTTATACATAAACTTCCTTTCTTCTGTTTAAAAGCCTTTATATTTCTATATAAACAGGGAAAGACCTCCGGAAAACTCAATCCACTTATTCGGTTATATTATACACGCAGGATTGCTCATTTTCAACATGTTTAATATTTCTTTATGTCTCCTACCCTGCCATCTTCCCTTTCACGTACTCTTCCACAGCCGCTTTGGGGATTCTCCACTTATATTTCCCGAGTTTAAAAGCCTTAATCTCTCCGTCCTTTAAAAGTTTCCGAAGCTGGCCGTTGCTGATCTTCAATACTTCGGCCACTTCCTCTAACGTCATTATCTCATCATAGCTCATAGTCGTTGTACCTCCAGTACTGTTTTTCTCTGGTATGTTTCCGAGCATACGCAAAAAAATAAGACTCTGTATCCTCAGAACCAAAGATCATTTTTTCCACAGATGGAACATATGGGCAGTCTGCTGCCAGGGGAACCGGAGAAAGCCCAAGTTTTTCAAAGTATTCCAATGTTTTATCCGTCTTCTTTTCGGATCCCATTTCCGTTCTTCGCATCATATCGCCGTATTTCTTATTTCTCCTGCAAGCCTCTACCATCGAACACATCTTCTCATTGCGTGCCGGTTTTTGGATCTTCCTGTCTATGTATTTGAAGAGTACATCTCCCGAGAGCATTTCTCCAAAGTTCAACGGATCAACAACATATTCTTCAAAAAGCTTGTGTGCATCTTTAAGAGCACACCAAAGACTCTCCACTGCAGACTCTTTTCTGTATTTTCTGTTACTACTTCCAATACTGTTCAGCGAAATCTCAAACCGAAGCAATCCTCTTTTCCCAATAAAATCTGAGTCCGCACATTTGTAATCTCTTAAATTCTGTATTTTGTCATAAACCTTAACCGATACATCATGCTTATCCGTACTCTTCCTATAACAGTAAGCATTATCCGGGTTCCATTTATTATCAATCACAATTCTCTTTTCCATAGGATGGAATCCGTAAGGCAGCCTTTTCACCTTTAGGGCTGCTATTATTTCCTTGGTATAAATGTCCGAGGGCGTAACCACATCCTTCGTTACGTCAATCCTCTCCATTACAGCATCGGAGAGTTCCACTCCACTCTCCTTTTTTATATCCGCTATAATTTCGTAGTATTTCAGAAGTGCCTTTCCATACTCTTCCAATTCTTGAAGCCTTCCCATCGCCTTTCCGTTATTTAAAAGCTTATACGGGGTAATGATTATTTCAGCCTCAACCGCCTTCTTTTCATACTTAACGCGTTCCGGTTCCAAATATCGAAGGCATATCCTGACTCCTTGCTCTGCAAACCTATTAATAATACATCTGCCGTCTCCTTCACGTATAACATTGTTATTGTATGTTTCTGTCAGCCCGATCGCGTCTTCATTTTTATCAAATAGTTTAATCATTGAGAACGTATGAATAAAAAACATATGCTCTACTCCTTTCAAATTTTATTATTATATAAATGTTTGTGCAAATTATTAAATTTTATTTCAATTTGCTTAAATTTGATTATTTTTTTGTATATTTGGTAATATTTTATTATTTTATAATATAACAATACAATAATATAATAATTCTGATTTTAATGAATAATCGGGTACATGTAATACTTATTAAAGAAAGTATTACTGGCGTAATTATCCTTAAAATAGTTATAAAAAGGTATGTGAAAAGGTTATCTATATATGTCGCAGTAAAATAAAAAAAACAAAAAACCCGATATATCCGATAAAAAATATCGGGAAAATCGGATTTTTTAATTTTTATTTTTTTCATCCCCCCAATTTCACGTAAAGGTTTACCTTTCCATCCACCTAAAAAAAGAGCGGCAACCTCTCCGTAAAGGTATCACCGCTCCTTATTAAAGCATCCGTATATTTCATGGACTTTTAACAACACCATCATACTGATTGACAAGTTTGTAATATGAAGAACTGCACAGCCCCATCGCTTTCATCGCTTGTCTGGCGGTTATTCTCCCCGCCTTCCACTCGTTATAATACGCCGGGAATGCATCCGGCATCTTAAGCTTAGGTCTTCCCAGATGTTTTCCTTTAGCCTTAGCGGCAGCTATTCCTTCAGCCTGTCTTTTTCTTATGGTAATGCGTTCCTGCTCCGCCATACTTGAAAGCACTTCAAGCAGGATGTTAGTGATCATCTCTCTTATCCACTCCTGCCCTTCCGGTACTTCGATCAGAGTGGTAGGAAGATCAAGGATCCTGACTGTTATCTCATTTTCCTTGAACCACGCAAGCTCCTTCTTAAGGTCTTCTTTACTTCTGCTCAGTCTGTCGAGGGATGTTATATAAAGCACATCCCCCTTTCTCAGACCCAGAGCACCTTTTAACGCTTTGTAACTATCGCGTTCGAAGTCCTTTCCGCTTGCCTTATCAGTTAGGATGTTCTCCCTCGGCACATACTTGGACAGTTCCATTAGCTGCCTGTCCAAGTTTTGTTCCTTCGAGCTTACCCTTGCATATCCGTATATCATAGACACCTCTTAGGATTCATTTATAAAGCTGTGACAACGCCTTCGGCTCTGTGATATACATACGGATGATCAGACAGCACCTCTTCCGGGAGAACCTGGGTGCGGTTTACTTCACAGATCATGTTGCAAAGAGCTTCCTTGTTCGGAATATCCCTCCCTGTCAACAGGATAACTTCGTGCACCGAAGATGGAATGATCACAGGATCGCAACTATGTTCTTCAGCGAACTTCTTCAGGGTTTCCGTATGAAGCAGCATCTTTGCTCCAAAGCATTTAGACCTCGAAGATAAGACGAACATGGTCTCCTCAGCCTCTCTTCTTGCTGCGGCATCATCGAACTGCCCTACCAACGATGAGATTGCGTCAAAGAGGCTTATGATCTCAGGATCTTCACCTTCAAGGTTCGAAATGGCCGTCTTATAGAGCTCATCAGTGTCCACACCCCAGTTGGTCATGTGATCGTTGGTAACAACAATGGAGTAGCAGGAGCCGTCATCGACGGAGCCATTGAACACAAAGATCACCGCAAGGTCCTCCTGCCAGGCGACTGAAGGTACACGTTGAAGAAGCTCCTTATTGCTTTCGCTGTTCACAAGCCGACAGGATAATTTCTTCTGGGCCTTCTCCCAGTCAGTAAACTCCGTAACATCCAGACCGGAAGGCAGCTCACGATTGCTGTTATAAACAGATACTATCTTTTCGGCGATTTCATCAATGTCTGCCCCATCCCTGTATCTTTCGTAGTAGTTGTTCAGATAAATAATCGGGACAGCATTAGCGCCGTCAGAGATTGTAACTCCGAGTAAGGAAACTCCATTGTTCTTCGTAACAGGCTTTATGTTGATCACATATCCTGATCCAAGCCTGATGCTGAGTGCCTCGGTAACAAGGGTTCCAAATTTATTAAGATTAACGTCACACATACTGTGTCCTCCTTTAGTTTTCGTTCTTTTCATCATCTATGGGTTGTACGTTTTCGTTTATGACTTCAGTCATGTCCACAGACAGAGACTTCTTGATGCTTTCATCTGTTGACAATGCTTTTTGAAAATCAGTCTTGATAGGCGCATACTTAAGGGCCTGTTTGATCACGGTCTTCTTGGCCATCTCCTCGTAATTGGACTTCCAGGGAGAAAAATTTGATGCAAAGGCTTTTGAATAGGTCTTTGCATAGCTGTCTATGTCCGCCTTACTCATCACCGCAAATCCGAACCCTCCATTGACCGTGCGGAACAGACCATAAAAATAGACAAGATCCCCTCTGTCCGAATACGCCGGTCTGTGTACAAGCTTTGGTTCCAGGCCATATTCATAATAGAATTCATCGTTTTCGTACACGGCATGAGCCTGAATGGTCTGGATCTGGTTGTTGCGATATGCAAGGTCAATGAGTCCCTTATATCCCAACTGGAACTGGCATTCTAACTGCCCTTTGTTTCTATAAGGGATCAGATAAGCCTGTCCCAAAGGTGTATTAGGTTCGAGTCCGAGCTGAGCAGCATTCATAAGTGCTGACAGAAAACTCATAGGAGTACAATTCTGAAGCTCGGGTGTGTTGTTTAACGCAGAAAGCGCAATACGTGTAAACCTCTCAGGTGTGATCACTGAAGGCAATGCCTTCTTTATTTCCGGCATCATCACCTGTACCATATCTTTTATGCTCATGTTCTTTGTGAGCTTTACGCCGGTATTTTCATTTGTGGAGCTTGCCTGGACGGCGAGTTCCTGTTTTACGTCTATCGTCTTGTTAGGCATATTTCCTCCTTTATGCTGCCTGGGTTACAGTGAATCTCCTGCCGACACTGGTCTTGCAATAGTCGGCATATACATCAGGTTTCTCATCTTTAAGTTTCTTGGAATCAAGCCTGTTGGTCTCATAACTTGCCCATGAAACCTTGTATCTGTCCGTCATACCGTAACAGGCGTCTCCAAGTTCAAGCTTGATCTTCTGCTCGATAGCGGCTTTTTCCGTTTCCAGCTTGTGAATGAGTTCATCGATTTCAAGCCGCCTATCCAAAGCGGTATCATACCCCATTAACTTTACGGTCTTGTCACGGTCCGAACTGTGGTAGAGACTCGCTATGGCTTCAGAACACTTTTCCGTTCCATCAGGATCCGGCATTACTCCCGCCATAACATTTTCTTTCCAGAACCTCTCTTCGATGGTGATAAGGTTATCGATCAGCTGCTCGTCACGTTCAATCTTTCTTATAATGAAGTCTTTTCCAAAGATAAGGGCTGCAACATACCAGCAGTCAAATCCGCTCACAGCAAGGTAATGCTGTACCTGTAGCTGATAATGCAAAGGGATTTCATCCCTACTCCAACGATCAGCCGAATACGGAGATACGGTTTTACATTCCAGTCCTGCCTTCTCTCCCACAATGAGCCTGTCGAAATCCGCAAGAAGTATGGGATGTTCTTCATTCTGATAGATAGCATTCGCCCTGCGGACTTTCTTTCCCATTGCCTCTTCAAAGCGGGAAGCTACATATTCCTCAAGATCTCTGCCCTGTCTCATGGCTTCATTGTCAAAATCTTCAACAGCCGATGAGGTTTTATCCATGAATACCTGAAACGCAGATCTGTAAGGGTTCATGCCCGTAATGGCTCCTGCATCCGTTCCGGTTATGCCCATCTTTCTGTACTTAAGCCAATCTTCCTTAGAAAGATCAAGTGTAGATACAAGCCTTATCATAAAGCCACCTCCTTTATGCTGCCATAAGCATCTGATAAGCCTTGTCAATCATAGGATTGCCTTCTATGGTCTTACCGAACAGGTTTTCATTGAATGCCTTTGTCCTGCGGATAGGCTCAGCATGTGTTGCAAAGTCTGATACAGCATTGATAAACCTGTATCCGTTATTACCCATACCTGCAAGATCAGGAGCATCATAATAACGTGCCTTAAGATCTTCCCTGAGTTTACGGATGTTACGTACCACTGTAGGTGGTGCCGCCTTATCAAGCGGAAGTAATGTTTCTACGAACTCTTTCACCTGTGTTTCACCGAGCTTCAGAGCCCTTAAGTTATCGAATTCTTTTCCGAGAGCGGTCATGTACTCGTCTGCTTTGAACAACGTATCCGATGCTTCCTGTAACTTTTCCTCTATGTTTCCGGTGTGGATCATAGACCAACTTCGCTTAGCAGAGCTGAGAGCAAGGTTTAATGTGTTATTGCATACAACCCTTATGGGAGTAACAGCCACTTTGACAGCTCCGCTTCCGTCATGGGTATTACTGAAGACCAGATAGGGAGATATCCTCTCTCCACCCATAACATACTCTCTGGGAAGCCTTGCAAGGAGCCATACCTTTCTTCCACCCTGAAGCGATCCAGCTGTTTCATATCTGACGCCCTTACCCAGCAGTTCATCCGTGAACTCAAAAGCATCCTCATTCTGAATGACTTTGTACCTGTCTGTAACAACGCCAAGTACCTTACGATCAGAGCTTCTTACATTAGCCTTATAGCCGGGGATGATCTCGCCATAGTCTGTATATACAGCTTCCTGATCCACTCTCCAGTCCAGCCCTGCAAGTACAAGTGCCTCTTTTGATCCGAGTGCTTCTTCAACCCTTGTCCCAAGCCCATGCCAAGGCTTTTCCCTTACATAGAACATGTTTTCAACATTGGCTGCCATAATTCTTACCTCCTTTTCACGATCAAGCTTTTCAGTAGCATAAGGATGAACCCTAATGTTCTCCCTACGCATGCAACAATAAGCCAAAGTGCTGTAACCAATAATCTTCCTGTTTCCTTCATATCAGAACCTCCTGACAATAAAAAAGAGCCGGTACCCGTGATGGCATCGGCATTTAACATTCGTTTCATGGAAATAATATATAACCTAATATAGTGAATATACGGGTTCCATAATTAGTGCAAAAATGGAATTTTGTTAAAATATTGATCCTTTTCGGTTCTTTATGGTTTACCTCAGTTTACCTTGGATTTGTTTAACAGTTATATAATAAAAAAAAATTGGAGGTAAAATACCATGATAAAAGAAATCCCCGCTATCCTTACCCTTAAGGATCTACAGAAACTTTTACATATCGGAAAGAACAAGGCCCTGGCTCTTGTACAGAACAATATCATCGAAGGGCACAAGATAGGCAACCAATGGCGGATCTTCGCCCAGGATGTCATAGAGTATCTTGAACATGCATAAATGCAGATGTTTTGGCTCTGTTCAAGTATAACGCATTATGATTCAATAACATAATTAAAGTCCGGACGGTAGCCTTTACTACCGTCTGGACTTTTATAATTGAACTATTAATCTTATTCGTCGAATGAATCCTTTTATTATTTACTTAAATTGTTACATCCTCTCCGTTCATAATTGTATGATAATACTGCTTTGCTTCACCTTCGGATTCAGCAAATCGAAAAACTGAATTGGCGACATATTCTTGAGATATTTCAAAAGATTTCCATCGTCGTCCTAGTTTTTCTGCAGTCATTCCAGTTGTATTGCTTCCACCAAATATATCAACAACCAAATCTTCCTCATCCGTAAGGAATTTTATAAAAAATTCTGGAAGAGCCATCGGAAACCTTGCTGGATGTCCTTTTATACTGCAAGCCTTACAAAAACGCAAATATTGGCTATTGCTTTCTGTGTTAGAGAATTGTAAAAGATTGGGTGGTATAGCTCCCCCATTGTCTTTTTGCCATGACGAAATCGTAAGCACATGTCCTGAAGGTCTTTCTACACTATCACCTTTTATATAATTCTCAGGGTGATCAATTAAGTTTTGCATCCTACTTGAATACGGCGTTAAAACTTTTTTTACGTCAGCTTTACAAAGTTTCGGGTTTTTACAAAACCACCATACTGTATTTACAGATGTTTTGGCTCTTAATTTTCTCTTGTTTACCCATTCTATAGGCGCGGGTAAAGCGGAAGGATTATGCCAATAAAAAGGCTGAGCGAGCTTAAAACCTATCTCATCTACCATTTTTATCAATACCTTAAATTGGTATAAGCTATAAGAGGGTTCCCCCTTTTCATACGCTCCCCCAATATCTATTACAAAACTCCCATCGTCACGAAGCTTCTGAAAAACCACACTTCCAAATTGGCATAACCAATCAACATAGTTTTCTTGATCCTCATTTCCATATTCCTTTTGTCGTTGTAAAGCAAATGGTGGACTTGTCACCACTAGATTTATACTGTTATCATCAAGTTTCTCCAGTTCAGAAAGCGAATCCCCGCATATACATTGCCCTAATCTTGTTGTATATCCGCTCATATTCTTTGTCTGTTCTCCTATACGTATGTTTTGATTTTAATTTATTCCGCACTACAAGGTTTGTTTTAACAGAAACTCTATTTCCCTTGATTCATTATTGCCTATCTCATGTTCTTTGTAATCCCATAGCAACTTGATGAATTCAAACATATTTCCATCTACTTCTTCTAATCGGCTGGCATATGATCCGTATCTATCTTTCCCCCCTATGCCAATTGACATAGCAATCCATCTTTTCTTTAAGGAGTCCTTTAATTGTAAATAAACACCTACAACTGTATCTGGATTTACCGATTCAGATTCCGTTAATATTTTTAACACTATAGATCCACTTTGATCTGAAACAAGCTCGTTCTGTATAAGTTCATCCGTAAAAGCATCATCATAATCAGCTATTATATGAGAAATAGCATGTGAACACACTTTTGGCTCATCAATCTGAGCTATATCAATTAAATCATGCAATGTACTATGCTGAACTTTTAATCCCCAAGCAGATGCAGCCCTCATTTCAGTTTCAAAAGAGCTATTTTTTGCTATCATACATAAAGTATCATTCGCTTTATCGTGGTTGTTAAGTTCGCCTAATATTAGTACATACTCAAATCTATATTGAGGATCTACTATTGACATTGCATAATCATGAAATTCATCCCATTTATCTATCCCAAGTCTTATCAAAGAAGAGTATATTTCCAATTTTATTCTACTATCTTCTTCATGGTTCTTAAGATTTTCAAGGGCAGCGACATATCTGCTTTCAAAAGGCAAATATCCAAGTGCCTTTACCCCTGCATATCTAATCTCAACCTTTTCACTCAAAAGATCTTGTACAAAGTCATACTGTTCCTCTGAACAATCTGATACTTTTTCCTTCTTTAAAGGTATACCTGCAATCATCGTGGAATAAGCCTTAAAGCGTTCCGCCGCGTTACAATAGATTCCATAACCATCTTCAACCGAATATGTATAGCCTTTTTTGTTTGCATATTCAACTTTTATTTTTGTTTTAGAAGAACCCGAAATAATCTCAGTAATTACACCATCCGCCTTGGGTATTGTAGTTTTCCAAGTCCTATCCCTTTCAGCTCCTTCTCCTGCAGATTTTGGTTTTCCTAACTTACTTTTATCTTCAGTTTGCCTAAGACTTCTCGTTTCGAAAAGATTGATTTCGTCTGCTGGGATCCATTCATCTTCTATATTCTGACATCGAATAAACGCAATCAAATCCTCATCTCTAAGACCAGCGTCCCACCTTCTATCCGGGTTTTTCGCATTATCAGACATTCGAACATCCAATTTGGATTTTGCTCGGGATTCTATTCGCTTGCCACACTTAAGACATATTAAATCTGGCATCCTTAATCGCTTTATCTTTGTAGTCCATATTTTGTTTCTCGTACTATATCGTTCGAGTTCAATAACATTGTGACCTGATGTGTTTAAAATATCTATTACCGCCTTGGATGCTTTAGCACCCATACTTACTTTATCTAGAAAACTCCAATCTGCCTTGAAATTCATCGAATCACCTCACTTATGAATTAATCATTATCCACTTTATTACTATCGTTAAATGATTTATTATTATCAATCACTCTTGATGCTTCAAGTAATGCAGTTCTTCTTACAAATTCGCTATACGACGAATATGCTTCTAATCTTGCTGCAATTTTAAGTTTTTCAAGTTCTTCTTCACTTACACGAATACTCATTGAATATGTTTTATTTTCTTTATCCATGGCAAAACCTCCCAGAAATAGTATAAGCTTTATGTGGAACATTTGCAATACAATTATCCACATAAGTATCTATTTTATATCTTGGGTTAAGCCTGTCGTTTATTAGCACCAATCATCCATCTCGTATTGCTATAAGTAACAGCAATGCTTCTATAGGTCTTATTAGTAATATATCTGTTTTATAGTCTGAACATATCAAAAAAATCATTGTAATTAAAGCATACTCCCCTCAAATACTTCGGATTCCTCCGGAGCGAGTAGCTTTGACTCCACCATTGTTGTTCGGAAGGTTCTAATTCCTGTGCCGAGACCAGTACCAAAAATTCAGCCAGCGTCTCTTCACAGCCCTTTGTTCCCTCCGAATACTCTGAAAATAGTTTTCTACAGGTCTTCACTCCAAAGCCATTATCGTCATCCCACATAACATATCGCCGTTGACTGACATCAAAAAAAACCTGTATATTAGGGCGTATGCGATCAAATATCTTTTTTGAATTCATCCAAATAATATCAACATACATCGAAGTACGTGGTTCACGATAAAACTGTGTTTTTGCATCACTTGGTGTTATAAAGCAATAATCAGTGACACTATAATCATCTTTGTTCTTAATTATGTCATTGCGGCGTCTTTCTCTTTCCTCTTCCCTTTTGTATTCTTCTAACAGATACCACTCTCTACACATTTCATTGCTCAGTATCAAGCTATTAATACTGCTATATGTGGGGGGCTTATCTTTTTCTTCCCTAAGATCAATAAACAGTCTTTTACTTTTTAAGTCAAATACCCAGACAACTTTATTGGATCTGGATAAACCACGTGAATCCTTTTTACATCCAGCCCAAGAATAAAAGATATTACGTTCATTGAATTCTTGTGTTGAAATTGGTGAATGTTGAAACTCTATAACAGTGTTCCGCTCCTCTCCCTCTATAAATACATCTGCAATATGAAATTCCCCTTTTTCATTCTCTATCCTTACTTCGCAATTCTTTGGATCAAATTGCGCCTGCATGCTTCTATGCCATTCTCCTTTATTCTCATGATACCACTTGTCACACTCATTCTTGATATGAGCAAAATGATGTGCCCTGATTTCTCCAGAAGCTTTTCTTCTAAGCATTCCTCCACAACAAGTGCATCTATAGCTCTCTTCCTTACTACTATCATCAATAAAGACTTTCTTCCCATTGCAGTCTAGTCCATAATACATTATTACCCTTCTCCTTTATTCCTTAGGCTATATTCTACGTTTAAAGCCTCATCCCATTGTTTTATTAATAATATCATTTTTATTGGGATATTTCTCCCCACAAAGTGAATAATCACAAAACGCAAAAAAATCAGGGGCTGTTTCACCTCTGATTTAACTGATTTAACGTAACTATTTATTTAAAATTTTAAGGAACCTTATCTAAATGACATTAACCCCGTCCCCAGGGACCATTCCCAGGGACCATTATTAATCCCACCACAAATGCCAAATATGGCTTCCAATAATTCTGTCTGCAGCAACTTCGTAGTCCTCGTAAACATCGTTATCTGCAGCAATCAGTATTTTTGATACTTCTTCAACATCATTTCTTTTTACTAAAGCTGTAGGCACATAGTACTCTAGCGACGAGAAACTAATATACATTATCCTCGCCCCATACTTCTCATAAAGTGCCTTTGCAAGTGCCACCTGATGTATCTCATCCGGACACCAGTTAAACCCTCCCATCGGAATCCATGCAAGCACTTCCCAAGGATTCTCAGCAGGAATCAATGCAAATACATGATCTTCATATGTGAAAGTATACGGCTTATAACTATTATCATCACCGATCATAAAAGACTTCTCAGTTGCATTCACAAATTTTGAACTGTATTCTTTTGAATCAGGTGGAATAAGCATTTCAAGGTCGTTCTTGACATCTTCTTCAAACTCATCACAATCGAGATAATAATTATAAATCAATCTCCCCATCCAAACACTGAAACAGTTCTCATTTGCAAGGTAAATGAGTCTCTTTGTTATTTTAGGATAATCCTCTTTACTGTCTGTAAAGCCGTACTTTGCTTCATAGATATAATGCTTGATTTCCTTATCAACAAGAACAGGACAAAATCCCTGTGCCTCTCCCTCTTTCAATAACTGAAGGTACAATTTCGTATTCGCTTCGTTATCCTTTTCTTTATCACCGGAATAAATAGCTGGAATAAATTTGCAATCCATCAGTTCCAGCAAATCAATCGGCTGTTTCTTACCGTTTTCCATATGCTATATTCACCTCATTTGTCATATTTTCATATTATCAAAATAAAAAAAATATACAATAACATTATATTAAGTATTCATCATATTTTAACAAAGAGTCCCCTAGTTACCTTCAGCAAGTAACTAGGGGGCTCCTTTTGTTTTTCGGTTTAACAAGTTACGGAAAATGCCTATCCGTCCACTTCCACTATCTCAAAATCTGCTCTGTAGAGTTCCTTTATACTCGGATCGTCACATGAATCATAGAGATCCCTTCGGTTCTTCCGTAGGTACTCAGTATAACGTTCAGCTCCGGCTCTCGTATCAAATATGACATCCTCTTCCTGAACAGATCCGTCAAAATCTGTCATTAAAACCTTATATTTTTTCATAGCAGCCTCCTTGATCATCTTATTCTCCAAAAATGGAAGAGATCCAGCCATCTCCTTTCTTAATTATATCAAGTTTTTAGCTGTTTTAAAGTGGTACCCTCGGTGGTACCCCGCTACCAGTTAAAAAAATAGAAGCCCTGAAAACTCAAGGCTTCCGAGCAGGGGACGAGAGAATCGAAGGACAAAGGGATTTTTCCTCATTTTCTCTAACCCGCTGTTTGTCTATCCTTGCAGCGCTTTTTTCAGGGGACGTTTTTGCTCCGGGGTGGTAGCAAAGTGGTAGCGCCCTTGATTTTACTATATTATGGCTACTTTCTTTAGTTCATTCCTCAGATAATCAGGATTATCCATTGCTACTACGTAATTTCTTCTTGTAGTCATTATGTCGTTATGACCGAGCAGTGTTTTAACTACTTCTTCGTTTACTCCGGAATAAATGAGTTTTGTTGCATATGTCTTTCTGATCTTGTGTGGTGATC
>JAEEGK010007396.1_pt1 | contig 26188 bp, 17 predicted proteins | sample 8958771 | NCBI WGS metagenome assembly JAEEGK01 (sample SAMN16246547, study PRJNA631951) | gut metagenome | biome: gut microbiome; feature: rumen; material: SC-attached | host: Bos | place: Iran: Karaj | collected 2018-10 | reverse complement strand
CGTCGTTGAGGAAGACAAAGCTGCCGCACAGCTTGATGCGGGTGAGGCTGTCGTAGATGGGGAGGAACACATTGTTGAGATGGTAGCGATCGTCAAGACGGAACGAGAGGTCGTCGTTGAGGTTGCTGTAGATGCCGTAGAGGTTGAGGTCTATCTTCTTGCTGAGGTTGAGGCGTGCCTTGGCGGCAATATCGAAATGGCTGGTGGCTCGCACGGGGCTGTTGGGAGCGATGTAGGGGTTGATGGTGCGGATGTGGTTCCAACTGTTGGCATCCATGTTGCCTTTGGCTTCGAGGGTGGCATTGAGAAGCTCGTTGAAGAACGATTTGCTGACCGTTGCGTCGGGGTAGACATGCACCTTGCCACCGCCGGGGTGGTTGTAACCGTCGAGCATGACCACTGCTCCTGCATGGATTTGGAAGCCTGAGAAGATGAAGTCGATGTATGGGTTGGCCTTGTACAGCCCAAGATACTGTCGGACAGGGAGGCTGATTGGGTTTTGCGGAGCATTGCTATCCAGTCCATAGTTTGCCATAAGGACACTGTCGGCCCCAAAGGGCAACTCAGTGGGATTGAAGTTGTTGAAGTAGCCATTGTAGGTGACGTGCAGATAGGCGATGGCCTTGTGCTTTTGCGCAATGGTGAAGCCATAGTGCATGTTGCCGTCGAAGTTGACGTTGAACTCGTTCTGTCCGTAGGAGGCAAACAGGTCGGTAACGTTCACATTGGCTTCGTAGCCAAGGGCGCGCACATCGGTATTCAGTGTCTTAAGTCCGACATTTGCCGATACTGTATTGTAGACAGCACGATAGGAAGGTTTCTTTACCGAATCGCGAATCAACCCCATGACACTGTATAGGGTGCTGTCGCTAAAGCCATAGTAACGGTTGAAGTCGTTCTGGTAGCCCAGGTCGGCACTCAGCTGGTGGTGGCTTTTGGTGATGAGTTTGCCAAAGGCGGTGATGTCGGTGAGCGAGAAGGGTGCCTGCCCATAGTGGTCGGGCGAGGGCGGCTCGTCGTCAGCAGCAGCCCTACCTATCTTGCCCCACGACGAGCGGTGGGTGGCACGAATGCCGTAGGTCTTGTCGGGATTGCGCAACGAGTTGAAATACACCTCTGCCAAGGGCGACAGATAGTTGCCGAACCCCAGCTTGATATAGTTGTTGTAGAGCTTGGTGGCAGGCTCTCCGATAATGCGTGCCGCCTTGATGCGCGAAGGCTCGTAGAGCGAGGTGAGCCTGCGGGTCGAGATGTCGTAGGTGAACGACTTGGGCATGGTGGCCACCGTGTCAGTGATGGTGGGAGCCACATTTATCTTCTGCGTCTCCTCCACCACAGGTTTGTAGCGGCTGGTGACAACGACACGCTCGTTATAGACATTGCTGTCCGACTGTGCCTGACTCGCCGGAACAAAGGCAAGCGAAGCGACGACGGCAAGGGTTATTTTGACTATACTATTCATAATTAGACTATTTAGATTGTCGTATTTCGAAACAACTGGATTACGGAATTACGACTGGCTTTATTGTTCACTGTTTTCGTTTTCAAGCTCGATGACTATTTCCTCTTCTTCGGGCTGAGGTGCGGGCATTTCCTCTAGCAAGATGGCGTTGCGTTTCTGCAAGGCCAGCTGCACAAGGTCGTCACCTTCATAGTTGTCGATGATACTCTGCAGGGTCTGCTTGGCCTGCAGGTTGTTGCCGCGGGCATGGAATATGTCGGCCCAGAGTATGAACGACTTGGCTAGATAGTAGTCGTTGGCGGGGTCGGCAGTGATGGCCTCAATGGCACGTTCCGCCTCGTCGAGCTGCTGTTGCAGGAAGAGGCTCTCGGCTATGCGGTACGATGCCTCGCCGCTGTAGTCGCCATTGGTGGAATGCTTCAGCAGGCTGTAGACGCTGTCAGCCTGACGGTAGTTGTGTCCGGTCTCGTAATAGGTGCGGGCGATGCAGATGCGGGCCTCGTCGCGCAGCTCGTCGGTAATCTTATATTCGCTCAGCAAGGCGTTGGCAGCCACGCGGATGCTGTCCGCCTGACCCAGTCTCACCCAGCTGCGCAGGTAGCCCACACGACCTGCCATGCGGCTGTTGTCGCTCTCCGCCACTTCCACCAGCTGGGCGTAGAGGTCCAGTGCCATGGTGAAGTTGTTGAGGTTGTAGGCGATATTGGCGGCGTTGTGCAGCGACCGCTCGGTGTAGCTGTTCCTACCCGCCTCAGCCACAGCCTCGTAGTGCGGCAGTGCCTGCTCGTTCTGTCCGCTGCGGAACAGGCAGTCGGCGGCATAGTAGTGCGCCTGCAGATGGAATAGGCCCTCGGGGAATTTCTCCAGATAGTTCTCAAAGCTCCTCACCGCGCTCTCGCAGTCGCCGTTCATATAGAGGTTCTCGGCCGACATATACAGCGTGCTGTCCTGCTCCACGGTCGACACATTGGTCTTGGTGGTACGCTTCACATAGCTGAAATACTCGTCCACGCGGTTCTGGCTCACGTAGATATTCTTCACCGTGCTGAGCGCGTCGCGCGCCTCGTCGGTGCCCGCATAGTTGGTCAGCAGCTGGTCGAACACCTCCAACGCCTCGTTGTTGCGGTCGGTGTTGTAGTAGATAAGGCCCATGTTCAGCAACGCCGTCTTCACCAGCGTGTTCTGTGGGTACTTGTTGCGAAAGTTATTGAAATAGAGCAATGCCATGTCGTTATTGTCGCACACCAGATAGGTGTTGCCCACCTCGAATAGGGCCTTGGGTGCCAACGCCGACTCGCCATATTTCTCAAATATCAAGTTCAGGTTGTTCAGTTTCTCGTGATATTTGCCCATCGCGCCATACGACAGTGCCTTCTGGTAGGTGGCATAGTCGGCATCGGCATCGTTGGCCTCTATCACCTTATCGTAATACTTGATGGCCTCGGCATACTTGCTGTCCCAGTAGTTGCAGTCGCCCAACCGGTTGTTCACGTCGTTCACCTGATGCCTGTCGATGCTCTTGTCCGCCAGCCGCTGGAATATCTTGAAGTCGTCCATCGCATCCGACACCTTGTTCTGCTTCAGCGCGATGTAGCCGTGGGTGTAAAGAGCCTGACGGTAGTAGGGCGAAGTAGTGGCGTTGCTGCTCACCATAAAGCGGTCCAATATCTTCGAGGCGGCATCCACGTCGCCCAGACGGTAGCGCGCTTCGGCATAGAGGTAGTAGGCGTCGGTGGTGTATTTCGGCAGGGCGTTGATTTGCGACGCCTTCTGGAAATAGGTGGCGGCCGACTTCATGTTGCCCGTGTTGAACACCTCGATGCCGCGGTTGATGACGATGCGCTGGTAGGCTTGGTTCATCACGGGGCTGCGATCCTGCATCTTCTCTATCAGCGTCAGCGCGTCCTTGTAGTTGCGCGTGCTGAAATAGAGCGAGGTGAGTATCTCCTGCACCTCGGCCTTGTGGGAGGTGCGCGGATATTTCTGCAAATAGTCCTCGAACGAGCGTATCGACTCGTTGTAGGGGTTGGCGTTGAGCTCGTAGGAGAGCTTGGCGTAGTTGAACAGCGCGTCTTCCTTTATCTTGGCGTCGAAGTCCATCGTCGAGGCTTGGAGGAACATGCTCCGCGCCTCGTTCTTGCGCCCCAGCTTGATGTCTACGTCGCCCAGCACATAGAGCGCATGCTGCGCCACGCTGTCCTCGCAGACGGTCTTTTTCGACAGGTAGTACTGCGCCGAGTCGTACTGGTGCAGCATATAGTGGCAGTAGCCTATCTGGTAGTAGCTGTCCTGCGGCGTGCACGATGCCACCAAAGGGGCCGAATTGCTCTTCTTGCCCTTGCGCATGGTGCCCGTGGCCACCGTCTGCGTAGGGTCGGTAGCGTCGTCGTCCTTGTTGCGCATGGCGGCAGAATAATAGTCGAGCGCGTTCTTATACTCGCCACGATTGAAATAGACTTCTGCCACCATCTGGCGTATCTCGTTCTTCTTGAACACATCCTCCTCCAGCAGCAGTGTCGGGGCCAGCTGCAGCAGCTCGTCGTTCTTGCCCAAGTAATAGTAAATGCGTGCCACATACGACGGCACTATCTTCGCAAAACGGTGGTCCGACTGCAGCTTCTCGAAGTTGCGCAGTGCCAGGTCGTACTTGCCGTCCATATACTGCAGGTGGGCATAATAGTAGAGTGCCGCGCTGGTGTATTTCGACCGTCCGTTAATCTCCTGCGAGAAGAACTTCTTTGCCTCAGCATAGTCCTCGTCGTTGAAATGGCAGTAGCCCACCTTGAAGTTATACTCGCTCCGATGGCCGTACTCCACCTCGCGCGACTGCACCTTCTTGTAGTACTTCAGTGCCTTCTCGTAGTCGCCCGCCGCATAGTGGTAGTTGCCCAAATAGAAATAGGCCATGTTGCAATGCATGCTCTGGGGATACAGCCGCAGGAACTCCGTCAGACGGAAGTCGGCATCATTATTACTCAGCCGTTCGGCACACACCGCGCCAAAGTAGCGCGCCTCGCATGCCATCGCCGCGTCGGTAGCGGCCGCCTCGGTGGACAGCCGGTCGAAAAGATTCTGTGCCGAAGCATACTTTTCTTTCTGAAAGAGGTCCGTCGCCTGGCGGTAGACCTGTCGCAACACCTCGTCCGACGACGACTTCTGCGCAAAAACCGTAGGCACACAAAATGCCAATGCAGCAATAACTAGAAGAACTTTAATTCGTTGCATAAAACAATAGATTCTTATTTAGAGTGTAAAAATACTAATAATAAACAGCATGGCAGCGCATCCCCGCCACCTTTTATAAACAACAAAATGTTAGAATTACGAATACTCCGATCCTTTCAGACCGCTCCGACTCTCTCCGCCCCACTGAGCCCCCTATCTCAGGAAGAACGGCTCATCGTCGTTCGAGTATTGCGGCTTGGGCTGCCACGGCCCGTGCAACAGGATGCCGCTAGCTGGCGGTGGCGTGACCGTGTATTGCAGCTGTCCCTCGGGGTTGATGAGTATGAAATGCGGGTACGACACCACACCGTACTTCTCCAGCAGCTTATAGTTGCCGTTGAAATGCAGCCACGTCCAATTGTACTTCTGTCCCTTCTTGGTATTCTTCAGAAAATGATACATCTTCTGAAACTCTCTGTCGCAACACACGCACACAAACTCCACATTCTTATTCTTGGCATACACGCTGTCCTTGAAGTGTGCCATTGTCTCAATCTCTGCCACGCAATTGGGGTCGCCCACCCGCACAAAAGCCAGATACACCCACTTCCCCTTCATATCCTCCAGCCGCACAGTCCGCTTGTCCACATCGGGCAATGCAAAGGCAGGCATCTCTGCCCCCTCCTCCTGCTGGCGCAACGATGCCGCCAGCCGTTTCGCCAGCTCCTTATGCTCCGCAAACTTGCTCTGTGCCCCCACCATCTCTATCATTCTCACCACCTTGCTGCTCTCGTAATAGCGGTTCAGATAATACGCCTCCTGCAACGCCTCCAACGCCACCAACTCCCTCACCTGCTCGTTGCGCAGCAGCGTGTCAGTGCCCAGCGAGTCGAGGAACACCTTCACGTTCAGCGTATTCACCCAATTGCCCAGCTGCCAGGCGGGTATCTTGTTCGTCCCCTTCGACACACTATTGGCAAACAGCGTGGTGAAGAAAGCCATATAGTTGTCGTCGTAATACATGATGGGCTGCCCCTTGATATAGCGGTTCACCATCTGACGGCGCGTGTCGAAATGCAGGCTGTACTTCATGCTCGCCAGCTGGTAGCGCTTGTAGCGGTTGAAAAACTCGTTCTTCGTGTCGGGAGCCTTCTTCGCCACCTCCGCCTCCAGGCTGTCGAAATAACGCTTCTGCGGGCGGAAACGCGCGTCGAAATAGACCCGGTGCGCATCGATATAGTCCGCCACCACCGCCTCGAAATTCGAAATCATGCCGTTCAGCTCGTCGGCAGGCATATTCACAAACTCCAGCGGCAGCACCTCGGGACTGAGAAACACATTCTTCTTCTCGTCCACATCCCAGTCAAACCGCGGCACATACACCTCGTAGTCCCTGCCCGGCTCCACAAAGAACGACTGGCTGTAGTTCTCAATCTGCAGCATCATCATCGTGGGATAGTTGGCAAACGCCTTCAGCTCAAACGTGCGGTTCGACCCAATCACCGTTTGGTCCACCGTCACCTCCGTGCGCGTCAGCATGTCGCTATAGCGATAGAGCGTCACCTCCTTGCCGGCGCCGTTCACCACCTCGCCATGTATAGTCACATTCGTCTGCGCCACCGCGTGCGTCGCGCCGACCATCAGCAATACAACAGTTAATAAAGAAACTAGACGATTCATCACAGAAAAAATATTTTACAATGTAACGCACCATCGGCACAATTATTGCCCTCCCCACCAAAATATTTTGTTCCGTCCCACACAGTCATCCCCTTTTTGCCCAAACACAGCTCTCCCAAACCGTCCCCACCGACTCCCGCCACCCCACCCACCTCCTTACCGATTCCTACCGATTCTTACCGATTGGCACTCACTTCTTCGCCCTTACAGCAACGAACAGTCTATTATGGGCCCTTTCAAATTAGGCGGTCGGTAAAGGTAAGGTGGGGTATTGCTGGGGCGCAGTCGAAGAAACGCAACTTCACTCAGGCGAAACGTGGTTTATCACGAATTGGGCACGAATTATTCTTGCATTGGCTAGTGGTAAATTGGTGATAATTCGTGTTCTAACAAATGATTTTAATGGGCCTGCGTATCAATCCAATATTTTTGTGTAAATTTGCACCCCAAAACGATTCACCATCCTCAATTATCCATTCGCAATCTCCAGTTCCGCCCATGTATCTGCACATCGATTGCAACAGCTACTTTGCCTCATGCGAGGTTGCCACCCGTCCGGGACTGGAGGGGAAGCCCGTGGTGGTGGCCAACGACAACAAGGCGGGCGGCGGCGTCATCCTCGCCCTCACGGCCGAGGCTAAGGCGTTGGGGCTGAAACGAGGCATTCCCCTGTTTAAGGTGCGCAACCTCATCAAGCTCAACGGCGTGGTGGTATGCCCCGTCGACCACAAGAAATACCGTCGCATCTCACGACAAATCATGGAGGCAGTGCAGCGGCAGGCCATCGTGCTGGACTTTGTACAATACTCCGTCGACGAGTTTTTTGGCACACTGCCCATCGACGACCCCGACGAGGTGCGCCACTATGTGCGTCAAGTGAAGGAGCTGATTACCAGCACCACCGGCATTCCCGTCAGCTGCGGATGCTCGCAGAGCTACACCCTCGCCAAGGTCGCCACCCACTACGCAAAAAAATACAAGGGGTACGAAGGCATTTGTGTCCTCACACCCGAAAGCCGAGAGAAGGCGCTGTCGATGCTCGACATCGCCGATGTGTGGGGCATCGGACGGAAGCACCGCAAGAAGCTACAGGAACGCGGCATACTCACCGCCCAACAGTTTGCCGACTGCGACGAGAAACTGGTCGAGTCGCTCTTCTCAATAACAGGGGTGCGCACATGGCGCGAACTGAAAGGCATCCCCTGCATCGACCTCACCCGTCCCGAACACCAGCGCAGCATCATGCAGAGCCGCACGTTCGTATATATGACCGACCGCTATGACGACCTGGAACAGTACATCCGTACCTTCGCCACCACCTGCGCCGCCCACCTGCGGGAGCAGCACGGTGTGTGCCGCTCGGTGACAGTGTTTCTCGCCACCAACCGCCACCGCGACGACCTAGCACAATACCGCAACAGCGGCAGCGTCAGGCTCCCCTCCCCCACCGCCGACACCCCCACCCTCATTAAGGCGGCACTGGCGGCACTGAAAGGGCTGTACCGCGAAGGCTTTATGTACAAGCAGGCGGGGGTCATCCTCACCGACATCAGCGAGGAACAAGGTATGCAGCTCGACCTCTTCACCGAGCCCGAAGACGAACGCCGACGCAAACTGATGCAAGTAGCCGACGCCCTCAACAAACGCTTCGGCGACGACACCGTGAACTTCGGCAACCACCCCAGCCACGGAGCCCCTCCCGACGAAGAGGAAATGTGATAATTCGCCAATATTTGAATTCGTGAACCAAAGATTCACACATTTACACATTCACGTATTCACAACGAATAAATAAAGACAAAAAAGTCATATATGAGAGAAAAAGTTAAAGGCTATTGAAAAATACACCATACTGAGCAACAGTAGATAACGAAAAACTGTTGTTCTTTTTATTTGTCATGTGGGAAAATCTTTGTATTTTTGCAAGCGGTAACGGCATGTACCGTTAGGCGCGTGGCGTTCCCGACATAACGGCTCACGAGAGCGGTGAGCCACCGAATATTGAATATTAACAGCATTACTATTATTTCGCGTTTACCGAAAGCGTAGGAAACTTAAGGATACAACTCGCGGAAATAAGATGAGGCTTCCTCTAGTGTAGGAACGTTCTCCCAAAGTGATAGTAGTGTTCACGTAGATTGGCGTGGACTACTTATTGGGAGAAAAGGCGAGATTCCTACGCTGCCTTGGTAAACGCATAAGAAGTTCACGTCTTTTTGATTGTTAGGAATAGAACGGAGAAATGTAGTTGGGGGATGGGCGGAGAATCTGAAGTATTGCTGGAAGAAAACGCAAAATGTCGGGAAAAAGTAGTTTTTTTGCAACACTATTCAAAACAATAATAAACAATGAAAAAGATTACAACGGTTGTTTGTCTGCTGACCTTGATATTAACGGGTTTGGAGGCTGAAGGTCAAGGATTGTTTGGCGGAAGAAAGCGCAACAGAGCCCGCAGCGAGCGCACTGACAAGGTGCGATTGGAGACAATGCCCGTGCAGGTGAAGGGCGAGAAGTTTGAGATGGTGCTGGTGAGGGGCGGTTCGTATATGATGGGGTGCGACCCCGAGTTTTGGAGTTTGTCCGCCAGTGCGTTTGCCGAGGGCAGGAGGGTTTATGGGATGAATAAGGTGACAGTGCGAAAGAATGGTCTGATAGGCAAGAACGACGAGATGCCGCGGCATGGGGTGTCGGTGGGCAGTTTCTATATGGGTCGCTATGAGGTGACACAGGCGTTGTGGACGGCGGTGATGGGCTACAATCCGTCGAACTTTGTGGGCGAAGAGCTTCCCGTGGAGCAGGTGAGCTACGACGAGGTGCAGACCTTCATCAGTCGGCTACGCGAACTGACGGGGTTGCCTTTCCGCTTACCGACAGAGGCAGAGTGGGAGTATGCCGCCAGAGGAGGTAAGGAGGCTAAGAGTACGACCTTTGCGGGTTCGGATGAGTTGATGCATGTGTCGTGGACACAGATTAATAGCGGGGATTCGACACATATAGTGGGCGGTTTGGTGCCCAACGAGTTGGGTCTGTACGACATGACAGGCAATGTGTGGGAGTGGTGCAGCGACTGGTATGCTGAAGACGCATACGTCAGAGATGTGGCATCGAACTACAATGTTCCGCCTACGGTGCAGGGACGGCAGCAGTTGAGCGACTATCTGGTAAATATTGGAGAGGAGCGTTCCATCGTGGAGTGCATTCTCGAGACGGCATCGCCTAATGGCCCTGTCAGCGGGGTGACGAAGGTGGGACGCGGAGGCTCGTGGGCCGATGTGGAAGGGGATGCGCGGGTGTCGTACCGCAACTTCTGGCAGCCGAATACGAAGTTGAGTGTGTTGGGGTTCCGGTTGGTATTGTCTGCCGACAGCATTCCTGCTACAGGTTGGATGCCCAACCAGTATGTAATGGACTCGTTGGCGGAAGGCAGGGCATACTCGTCAATGACCACGGAGAGCATGGCACGGCTTGCCAACGGGGCGTTGGAGGGGCTGTTCAGCGTGTCGCCCACGCAGCGGGTGCGTTTCTCAAAGGGCAACCTACAGTACAATGCGGTGGCGGACCAGTGGCGCTTTGCCGAGAATCAGTACGATGTTATCGGATACGACAATTTCTATTACGGTGAGCATTACGCGGGTTGGATAGATTTGTTTGCATTTGGCACCAGCGGCTACCGCAACAGGCCACCGTACTACTTCTCCCTACAAAATATGAATTATGGGAATGGCAAGCGAAATATTGATAGGACGAGTTACGACTGGGGAGTGTACAATGCCATCAGTAACGGAGGCAAACGTGCAGGACAGTGGCGGACGCTGTCGGTGAATGAGTGGGCGTATCTGCTGATGCGTCGACCCAATGCGCAGCTACTGATGTCGCCCGCCTTGATAAATGACCATCAAGGCATCTTGTTGCTACCCGACGATTGGTTGGAGAAGGGTGGCGACACGTTGCAACAGGGGATGATACCCGTGTTCTCGTCGGCCAAATGGACTGAGATAGAGCGGGAGGGTGCTGTGTTTCTGCCTTGTGCAGGGTATGCCAAACTGAACAATTATTACTATGGAGTACCACAGACTGCCGAAATGGAGGTGGTGGGAATTAACACAGGATTTGCAGACCGTGCTGAAACGGCTGCGCCAGTGAGCCAGATGGCGGAACAAGCTAATGGCGGGGTAGACCATACTAATCCAGCCGAAGGTGTCCACTATGGTGATTATGGAACTTCACACATAGATGGGGAAACGCCAGGCGGAATTAGACAAAAAAGAGAATGGGCTAAAAAGTTTGCATATAGGCAACCGTATGAATGGAATGAAGGTTTAGGATATTATTGGACTACCATCCAATATGATAAGCGCAACGCGATGGGCTATTGTTTCCGTTTCGGCGACCTTGGTTTCATCCTCCCTTTAGAGCGGCTGACACGCCTGTCGGTACGGCTTGTACAGGACGAGTGAGAATACACGTATTATTTTGCCTTTTCAGGGCTGTGTTTGATTGATGTTGCCTCCAAATACTTCTCCTTGTAGGGGAAGGGGCCATCGTGGTCGGTAGCACCGCCGTCGAAGCGGAAGCAGACGTGGGAAGAGAAAGGGATGACGTTGTAGGTGTCCAGCTGCCGCTGTCGGGCCTCTTCTGTATAGGGGTTAAGCGACACCTCAAACCAGTAGGTGGACCAGCCACTGGTGAGATAGTGGAAGGTTGCCAGTCCTGTGGGCTTGTAGATGGTCAGTTTCTTGCAGTGGAGAAATTTCAGGAGAGATATAATGCTGTCGTTTAGACATACCCCGCCACTATCGTGGCACCCCTCTAAAGAGGGGATGGCTGACGCGTCATAGGTGTCGGTATCGGCCACGAATGGGTATCCGAGAATGTTATTGAGAGAGTCAATGCTGTGGAGCGTTACCTCGCCTTTCTGAGTGTATACCAGCATGGTGCTGTCGGGCATGAGGTCGTAGAGTCTGTTGGCAATGGAGAGCATGTCTGTCTCGTGCTTGAGGCAGTGTCGCTCCATCTTGACGGGGACGCGCGAAAGACCCTGCGGGAGCAGCCAAAACGTCACGCAGGCAACCACCACCATCAGCACATTCCAAAGGGCTATACGCCTGCCCGTCCGCTGCCGAAGATGGAACAAGGAATAGATGAAGAGTATCAGCCCAAGCGGCACCGACCATAATAACACAAAGGCCGACAACATCCAAATAAGCCCGAAGAGGTCTATCTCGCAGAAGAGCCAGTCGACTACAAAGACTAGCAGTACCAGACTATTGATGGCACAGATGCCGTAGGCAAACACCTTCAGCCCTCGGGGAATCTCTTTATGGGACATAGCAATTTTAATTGAGAATTGAGAATTGAAAAGTGAAAATTGAAACTTCGCGGAGGCGGGTAATTGGTCGCTCCTGCTAGATTTCAATTTTCACTTTTCAATTTTCATTTTAAAACATGTACCCCATCTTGATGTAGAGGTTGCTGAACTTGTTGTTGTCCTGCTTGTCAAGGGCGGTGGCCCAGTCGACGCTGAGGACAAAGTTGTCGTTCATAGCCACCTTGAGACCGCAACCAGCGGAGAGGTGGGGGGCATAGAGACGACTCTCGTCAACTAACTCATAATACTGTGCGACCCAACCTGTAGCACACCATCCAGAGTTGCCATAAGCCGCAAGTTCTGCAAAATCGGAAGGCACCTTGTCGTATGGCTGTACCACCATGCCTGCATCCATGAAGGGGTTGAGGCCTATATAGAAATTCTCCTTACCAATCTTAAAATGCGCCACCTGCACGCGGAACTCGACATTAGCAAAAGCTACACCCGGAGCGACGATACGGTTGCGCAGGATGCCACGCAAAGAATTGGCTCCGCCAAGCCCCTCATAGATAACGCGCTGCATGTAAAGCTGGTTGAGGTAGGAGTCGAGATAGAAGGGGCTATTGCCCGCAACATTGAGTTGGGTACCGAGTCGATAGGCAAAGGTGAGACGGTTGGGGATAATGGGCAAGTAGTGACGCCAGCTGGCGTTGAACTTAAGGTTGCACCTGCCAGAACCGTATTGACCGGGAAAAGCATGGTCTGGCATAAGGAGGGTGCTGTTGTAATAGCCAGTGAGAAACGCATCGGCATGAATGCCGCGCCGCGGATTCTGCTGGCGGTCACGTGTATCAAAGGTAATGCCACCATGTAGGTATGGATGGTTACCAGCTTGTTCTCCAAAACCATAATAGTCGTAAAGTGTGGGAGCACCTTCCGGTAACTTGTCCTCGTCCTTCTTGGCGTACTTGTTCAGGCTTGCCACATCCACACTACCTACATTATAGTGCAGCAATCCTATTCCGACATTCCAGAACCACGGCTTGCTGATGGTGCCCTGCAGGTCGACACTGAAGCGGAACATGTCGCGTTGGAACTTGTAGTAGGCACGAGTCTTGTATAGTTCGCTAGCAGGGTCGGCATACTCGGGAACGAGGTACGACGGATAGCCGTTGAAGCCGTAGAAGTCGCACATCTTGTCGGGCAGATAGGTGAGGTCGATACTGAGACGATGTCCGGGGATAAGGTACTTGGAGTCGTAGGCGAAACGATATAGGCCGTAGTGCTTGGAGGTGGTGGCTGCCTCGACATAGAAAGAATGGTAGTAGTCGGGGTAGACGGCTCCGTCGCCGAAATAATAGACGTTGGAGAGCAAACCCAGCTGCAAGCCGAGGTCGGCATCGTAGGCAAAGCTGGGCAGGACACCTAACGTCCAGCCACGACGCACATTGGCACTGTCCTGAGCTGAAGCCGTGAAGGCTATTAGACAAAAGCCTAGGATTAAAAGGGAAATTGACTTTTTCATAATGAAATGAAATAATTAAGGGTTAAGACTTCTTGAAAATCTTCTTCCTAAAGATAAACAAAGTAAAGGCGATGAACGCCACGGCAAGGATGCCTAACGTGATGAGGCAGCTGGTCATGCTCTGCGGCCCGAAGCCCATGAGCAGCAACACGGGGAAGCCGAAAGCGATGGCGGGGATGGTCTGCAGGACAAGGTTGTTGGCTGCGGGAGTCTCGAACTTGGGGTCAATCTCACGCAGGAGAATCATACCATTGCTGGCGGTGCCAGTGAGCATACCGAACATGGAGAAGAAACCCTCATACTCATATTCGGGATAGAGGTGCTTGGCACACGCCTTGACATAGATGAACGTAACCAACGCACCCAATGCACAGACCAACAGCAGGGGCATCCAGATGCCACGCAGGTTGTTGAAGTCGATGGCGGCCGTGCCGGCGACAATCATAAAGTCGAAGCAGGTGCCAGCAATGCGGTCGAGAGTGTAGTTGTTGATATACTCACGCTCCATCCAATGGTGACGGCGCAGACGGTTGATAATCATCTTTACTAGCACACCCAGCAGCGTACCCCACAGGAAGTTGAAGCCCCAGACCATGGGTTTAAGAGTCTTGGTGCCAAAGTTACCGAGGTCGAGTTTCTCCACCCCAAACATCAATAGGAACACCAAGAAGTAGACCATCAACACTAGGCTAATCTGCACGGTGAGTTTGTCGATAGACTCGGCATGTGGGATTTCGTTCTCGGACTCGTAGTCTTCGAGGGTGTACACCTCGCGATAGCTGTCCCCCTTCATCTTCAGCCTGCCTTTGCGACGCAGTATGTTCATGTATATCACACCCACAAGGCTGCCCACGATGAATCCCGTGGCGGCAATGCTGAGGCCGAAGTCGGCACCGTGGAAGCTGATGCCCTGCGACGATGCCCATTGGCTGTAGGTGACACCGAAATTCAACGCCTGTCCGGGACCCTGCCCATAACCCATCGGCAGCAGCAGTCCCGAAGCATAGAAGAATTCTCGGTTGTTCCACAAGAGGAACAGCGGGATGGTAATCAACAGCCCTACAAAGCCTTGTATGATATAACTACTGGCGGTGACGGCACCCGTCTCCACCACCTTCATGGTAGTGGTAGAGCTCTTGATTTTCTTGTTTTTCAATGCCATAGCAACAAATCCGAGGCCCAACGCATGGTAGGTGATAATCTCCATTGAGGGCTTGTTGACCAACTCGGCAAAGAAGCCGAAAGGCTTCAGGCAAAGGATGATAAGTCCTGCCAACAACGCCGACGGCAACAAGCTGCGTTTGAAGATCGGCACATTGCAGCGGATTAGGTTAGCAAGCAACAGGGCGAGGACGATAATAAAGAACTGAATCAGCCATCCCCACGCGGACATAGATGCAAAAGAGGTCATACGAAATTAAAAATTAAAATTAATATATCACGATTTCATCATTCTACATTTTACCCACAGTTCACTTCTTGACGTTGGCCTCCAAGGCCTTGCGCACTAGATTCTTGATTTCCAGTGTGCGCGCAGACAGCTTGTTGCTGGGCTCAGGCATATATAGGTCGGGGTACATCAGTTTGCCCAACGAAATCTGGGGTTTGCTGATGTTGCCAGCCACATCGATAGCCAGTCGCGCAGGCAGCGGAGCCTTGAGCAATTCCAGGTGGTAGTTGCAATTGTTGTCGAGCGTATGGCGACCACCAATGCAGAGCTGGTAGTTATGCAGGTTGAGCATGAACGGGTAGACGATGATTTCCTTGCGGAACACCGTGGCCTCCACGCTGATGCTGTCCACACCGATGTTATTGTCCTTCTCGCGCCAATTCTTGAACTGCAGAAGCCGTGCCATGGTGGCAATTGTCGAGTTGTCCATCACCACCAGATCGTTACCGCTGATAGCGGCAGCTCCGATAAGGGTGCTCATCTTAGGCTTGTAGAAGGCATTCAGGTTGCACTCGGCAGCCAAATGGAAGTTAGCCCTTCCCTCGAAGGCGGCAAGCATCGGCACCAGCGTGTCGATGGAAGGTATCATATCCAACAATTCGTCGATGTCGATGTCGAGCAGATGGAAGTCGAGCCCCACGAATAGGTTGTTGACACGCGGCGAACGGTACACGCCCGTCAGCTGCATACGCGCCGCCTTGCAGGTGAAACCAATCTGTTCGAGAATGGCTGTACCGTCGTTGACCGTCACCGAGCCGCCCAGGTCGTTGAGGTCGTTGCCAAAGGCCACACATCTTGTTATATGGGTGTTAAGCCTCACGTCGACATCCTTCGGCACGATGAAGGGGTTCGCCTCCTTGGGCACATTGTCCTCCACACGTTGCTGCTGCAGGGTGTCCTTGTCGCTGCCCATACCGCTGAGTATGCCCAGCAGCTGGTCGATGTCGGCATATTGCGAACCGAAATCCAGCGTGCCACGCAGCATCTCCTTGTGGCTGAGCCAGTCCTCTAAACCGTAGACCTTGCCCGATAGGTGATAGTCCGACACACCCCAGAGAATGTCGGCACGCCCGATGTTGCACACTTCGGGCTTGTAGTTGAACTCGAAGTTGGTCATTCGTACCGCCTCTGACATGTTAGACATGGCCAACACGCCGCGCAGAATGTCGATGTCCACATCGGGATTCCACTGCTTCAGCACGTTGTCCTGACTCTTATCGTTACGCACGCTGCCTTTCAGTTTCAACGTGTCGGAATAGACGAGCATCGAATCCATCTCCGCGTTCACCTTACTGAACTTGATGTCGAAGGCTGCGGCAAGAGCCTGATTCTTGTCCAATATATTGGGCAGGCCCACGTTGATGTCGGGGTCCGACACGCGGGCATCCAACCCCATCTGTGCCATCTCCACATTCAGCTGTCCACCAGTGATGTGTGCGCCAATCAACTCTTGCACTTTCGCCTTTGCCTTGCCACCCGTCTTGGGCAGTGCCACCGCCACCTTCAGATTGGGTGAAGTAGCATGGATGCTGTCGTAGTGCACATCCAGCTTGGCAAAATCGAGCGTGCAATTGGCCTGTATCTTATTCAGATTAAGCTTAGTCAGCTGCGACAGGCGACTTTTCACCTTCAAGTTCATCTTCGACGTGCCTTCCAACGCGATGGGCATGGTATCAGGCAGGAAGGCCTGCAAATCAGGCAGATTGAGGTTGCCTTTGATGCGGGCATCCACCAGCATGTCCTCCATCAGGTCATCCACCCTCCCCTCTATGGACAAGTCGGTCTTCTTCGCCTTGGCTGAGAAACTATGTATCTCGACACTAGAGGGTGCCTTGTGTGCCTTGTCGGTCGAGAGGCAGAGGTCGGCATGAACGTCGGCCTTGATGTCCTTGACAGGCATAGGCAGCATCTTGGGTGCTGAAAATGAGCCTTTTTTCAACGTTACGTCGGCACTGACGAGCGGCAACTGACCTTCGGCCACCACCCCCTTGGCTGTGCCCTTGATGCCCAGCCGGGCATCCACATCCATGCCTTTCAGGCTTTTGGTGACAAATGTGGGCAGTATCTCAAGCAGTTCGCCCACTTTCCAGTCGTCGAGAGAATAACCCACGTCCACCCGCATAGGCTCCGTCGAATCGGCAAGGGCCACTACCCCATCCAACCCAATCACATAGTCCAACAGCGAGATTGACGAAGGCTCCATCAAGGTAAAGCTCTTGAATCCCATGTCGGTACCGAAGTGCATTCGCACCTTCAACAGGTCGTGTCGCGAGGCAAGCATGGCATCGGTGACAAACGACTTGTCCCCCACCGTCACATGCCCTTTGGGCAACACCAGTGCCAACTTGCCCTCTATCATATTCTCTTCCAATATGTCGGGGTTGCTATAGCCGTCCAGACTAATAGAGGGATTGTCCAATTCGGCATAGATGTTGGACTTGCCCGCGCTGTCGCGCATATCCACCATCAGGCAGGCGACATCCAGCGACAGGTCGGCGTCCATCACCTGCTCCACTTTCTTCCCTTTCAGATTCAGATCGAGATGGTCGGCCCGCGCCAGCATCTGCTTCTGCAGGTTGCAGTATTGGGCAGACAGGTTGTTCACCACGATTTTCTCCAGCTGAATGTCAGGCAGTCCCGCGCTGGTGGTGTCCTCCTCTACCTCCTTCTCCTCGCCTTTGGCAAAGATGTCGAGGTTGTTCCAGCCGTCAGGAGCGGTATACAGGTTGGCGTGGGCATCGTCTATTCGCAACTGCCTCACTATGATGGAACGGTCTTTCAAGAATGCTTTCAAATCCAACCCCACCGTCACTGCACCGATGCGCGCCAGTGTGTCGTTGTGCACGGCATTCGTCGCCAACGCATTGTCAGCAGGCAACTCGTAGGGGTTCACCAACACCACGTTCTCCACCTCCACACCCACATTGGGCCATGTCTTGAAGAGCGAAAGGTCCACTCGTTCAAAATGGTTTTCACACAAGATATGGTCGTCCGCCAGTTTGTTCACAATGGCGGTCAGCCTTGCCGGGGAGAACAGCAGCCAGCACGCAACCGCCACCACTATCACTACCAGTCCCAGCAGCGACCCCAACGCAATGAGTGTGATCTTCCACCCTTTCTTACCCTTTTTACGATGGGTGGTCGAAGCCTGGGGATTGTTTTCAACTCTTTCGTCTGTCTCTTTCATGACGTTTTCTTTACAAACGTTTGCTTATTGCCATATACGTCCTTCCACTCCAGACGCGAAGCCGTCTGGGTCAAAACCGTGTAGTCGTAATAGACGTGCTGACCCATCTCACCATACAGATCTAGGCGCAGCTGGTCTTCCTCTGTCGACCAGTTGAACTTAGTCCCCTCGCCCTCCTGTACATCCTCCGACTCGTCCCACGTCTCGCCCGTGTGGTCGGCATCGTAGCGCCAATACTCCTCTGGGTGAGACTCCTTCTGCCATTTGCCTACCAACAGCGAATCGTTCACCTCCACGGGCTTCACCTCAGGAATACAGCCCACAAACAGCAGTGGCATGAATGCCAGCAACAATGCTACTAATGTCTTACGTTTCATCTGTCAAGAATATATACGTCACGATAGGTTCTGCCATGTCCGCTATAGTCGAGGCCGTAGCCCACGATAAATTCGTTGTCTATCGACTTGCCAACATAATCTATCTTGAAATCCCTCTGGAAGTTGCCCGGCTTGAAGAAGAAGGTACAGATGGAAATGCTGGCCGGGTCGCGTTTCTGCAGCTCTTTAATCATAAACTCCATCGAGATGCCGCTGTCCACAATGTCCTCCACGATTATCACGTCGCGTCCCGTGCACCTGTCGGGGAACCCCAGCACCTTGGTCACTTCGCCAGTCGACTCCAAGCCTTCATACGAAGTGTAGCGCACAAACGACACCTGCGCGTCGAAGCCTATCTCACGCGTCAAGTCTGCCGCAAACAAGTAACTGCCCGTCAACACCGGACAAAAAATAGGGTCTTTGCCTTTGAAATCACGCGACAACTCGTTTGCTATGCGTTTCACCGTTGCTTGAATCTCCGTCTCAGGAATATAGAGCCGGAATGTCTTGTCTAATACTTGGATTTTTTCCATAGTAATAAATTATTATCAGAATATTATGTTGGGTTATAAACGTAAAGGATATGTCTTTTATTGTATTTAACTCCTAATTATTGTCCATTATTAAACGGTCATTCCGTCACAATATTCCAAGTCCCCAGAATAAAGAGCCTGAATGGGGAAACTTAAATCGGCATGCTTGCCCCAAATCAGGTCACCACATCGAATGGTGAACTGTTTAAACAACGATGTTTTTTTGTACTTGTTGTACTGTGGATGCGGATGACGAGTAATAAACTCACCGAAATCAATCACACGGTTTGTTTTGTCGCTGAAAAACACTCTCAACGACAATCCGTCTATATAATCTGCCCTTATTACTGCATATTTTTCCATATTAATTTTAGCAAACAATGCCTATAAACTTGCTGTTATCCTAATCATTATAAATCTTCACTCCCAAATGTCTTATTGTCTAAATATTCGTATAGTAATACAACATAATACTTATCGTAACTATTTTCATCAATGGAAACAGCGAAATGAACTGAATTATTATTTTTGAAAGGCAATTGTCTAAAAATAAGAATGATAATTAATCCCCTCCGTATTAATATTGTACCACACACAAATTAGCATTACTTTCTATTTCACTATTAAAATATTCAGATGAAGACCCCGATGTAAGCATCCAAGAAATCCCTAAATATTTGTCGTTATTATTAAAACCATACAGTAAATCATTATATAGTTTTATAGTAGATAATCTATTAATAAATCCCTCTAATAAATCCCTCGAAATTTAATAAACGACAATAATGCCATTATCATAAATGCAATAAATAAAACAACTCTTTTCATTTTACTATTATATTGAGAATCAACTATCATTCAATAAGCCATGCTTAAGATACCGCATCGAACTAATCCTCCTCCCGCTCGGCACTGTCGAGCACCAGGCGGAAGCCATAGAAGCTGTAGCCGAAGTCGGGCAGGTACCAGCTGCGCTCAAACACGCTGCAACCCCACGTGGGGCTGTTGAAGCAACCGCCGCGCAGGATGCGATTCTCGCCCTCCTTGGGACCTTGCGGGCAGCTCTGCGGCTCGGCCGTGTAGGCATCCATCCAGTCGCTGCACCATTCCATCACGTTGCCACCCATGTCGTATAGTCCCAGCTCGTTAGGCTTCAGCCGTCCCACGGGGTGGCTGCGCCCGCCGCTGTTGGTGCCAAACCAGCACACCTCCCACGGCTGGCTCGTCGAGCCGGGATAGACGGTGTTATGCCCGCGATTGCCTCCGCGCGCCGCAAACTCCCATTCCGCCTCGGTAGGCAGACGGAAGCGGTAGCCCGTCGTCTGACTCAGTCGCGCAATGAAAATCTGCACATCGTTCCACGACACCTGCTCCACGGGCAGGCTGTCGTTGCCCGTCCATTTCGACGGGTTCTCCCCCATCACCGATGCCCACAGTCCCTGCGTCACCTCGTACTGGCCTATATAATAGCCGTTCAGCGTCACGCGGTGGGTGGGCAGCTCGTCGGCGTAGGTATGCTTCTCGCCGCGCGGATGCGTGCAGCCCATCGTGAAGCTGCCGCCCTCCACGGGCATCATGCGGAAATAGCGGTCGCCCACATACACCAGCAGCGCCCCATCGTCCACCTCCACCATGAACGACAGCGCCTCCTTTTCCACGCCGCGTATCTCGGGCAGGTTCACCGCCGTGATGGTCAGCCCCTCGCCCGCCTTCACGCCCTTGCCCACGGCACCCGTCAGCCCGGCCAGCGGCTCGGTGTAACGCCCGTTGTCAATCGCCACACGCACGCAGATGTCCGCCGGCCGGTCGAGCGTGTAGGTGATAGTCAGCGTGTCGCCCGCCAGCGCGAACGACACGTCACTCACCTTCTGTGCCCGCAGCGAGAGGCTGCAGACGAGCACAATCAGTATGGCGGAGAGTCTCTTCATAGGGCAACAGCAAGGGTGCGTCAAGCCTCGGGGGCTACGCCATGTGCGCGTCGCTCCACGCCTCGGGGTTCTTGCGCCAGTTGGCAAGCGACTCCTGGTCGGCGGCACGGATATATTCCTCCTGGCACGCCACATCAATCAGCGTGTCGTAGTTAGTCAGCGTATGCAGCTCCACCTTGGCATCCTCGAAATTCTTCGCCGCCACGTCCAAGCCGTAGGTGAAGATGGCCACCATGCCCTTCACGTTGCAGCCGCGTTCGCGCAGCGCGTTGACGGCGATGAGGCTGCTCTTGCCCGTCGACACCAGGTCCTCGATGACCACCACCGACTGGCCCTCGTGTATCTCGCCCTCAATCTGGTTGGTCAGCCCGTGGCTCTTCGCCTCCGAACGCACATAGACGAAGGGCAGACCCAGCTCCTGCGCCACCAGCGCGCCCTGGGCGATGCCGCCCGTCGCCACGCCGGCAATGACGTCGATGCCACACCACGTCTTATTGATCACCTCCACGAAACTTTGGCGTATGAAGGTTCGGATTTCGGGGTACGAAAGTGTCACGCGGTTGTCGCAATAAATGGGCGATTTGCGCCCCGACGCCCATGTGAAAGGATGTTCGTTGTTAAGCTTTATCGCTTTGACTTGCAGTAAGAAATTGGCCATCTGTACGGCCATGTTGTCGTTAGTTTTCATACCGCAAAGATACACATTTTTTTTCTATTGACAAAAATAAAATGCGCCATACGCATTTTTTTTGCACCCCGTACCGATTCCTACCGATTCTTACGGCTCCCTACCGCATTGTACCGATTTCTACCGATTGGCAGGCCGATTAAGGCTCCTAGGGCGATAAAGGGCCCTATAAGCATTCTATAAAAATGGAGAATTGCTGGGAGCTGGCCTAAACGAAGGAGGGGGAAAAACGGGGTCGGAGAGTTTTTTTCGTGGAGGGTAAAATAAATTTGGGCTGTGGGCGTTAATACAATATGATGAAAACAATTACCATTTCGTATCTCGACAACTACCTGTATTACTGCGCCGACGGAGGCGTGGGCAGTGAGCCGCATGGCGACGGGGGCGTGGTGTGCGACGATGAACGGTTGGACGACTGTTTCGCCCTGCTGTGCGGAGGGCACGACGTGTGGGTGCGCGGAAGCCATGGAATCAGGCACTTGCACGACTATCTCCGCGCCCGCTATCGCATGGTGAAGGCTGCGGGAGGGGTGGTAGAGGCACCCGACGGCGAGCTGCTGGCGATATTCCGCGAGGGCCGCTGGGACCTGCCCAAGGGCATGGTGGAACGCGGCGAGACGCTGGCGCAGGCCGCGCTGCGCGAGGTGGCAGAAGAGACCGGCATACAGCATGCCACATTGGGCAACCTGATACTGAAGACCTACCACATCTACGACAAATATGGCGGCTGGCATCTGAAACAAACCAGTTGGTTCTCAATGCACACAACCGACAAACAGACCGCCGTGCCCCAAACGGAGGAAGGCATCACGCAGGCGGTGTGGCTGCCGCGGGAAGAATGCCTGCAACGGCTCGAACAGTCGTTCGCCAGCCTCCGGCTGGTCGCTGCGGAAGTAAGAAGTAAGAGCTACGAACTTTAAAGTAAACCTCCATCACATTGAACCTATATAACATAGCCCTAACACTAGTGCCCGGACTCGGCCCCAAGAGCATCCGGCAGCTGACAGACATCTGCCCCGACACGGAAAGGCTGTTTGCCATGTCGCGCCCGGAGTTGAAGGAAATCTTTGGCAGACACGAGAGCGTCGTCAACGCCATAGCGGGCAAAACCACTCTGCCACAGGCCGAAGCATACATCGCCGAGGCTGCGAAATACCATATCGACATTCTTTTCTTCACCGACAAGGACTATCCGCAACGGCTCAATACGGCAGGTTGCGAGGACACGCCTGTGGTGCTGTACAGGCTGGGGCAGTGCGACTTGAACATGCCTCACAGCGTCGCACTGGTAGGGTCGCGCAAGGCCACCGACTACGGACAGAGCACCACGGCCCGGCTGGTGGAGGAGATGGCATCGGACAACCCTCTGATAGTAAGTGGTCTTGCGTATGGTATCGACACCGCCGCGCACACGGCGGCGGTGGACAACAAGACTCCCACCGTGGCGGTGCTAGGGCATGGGCTGGACATCATCTATCCCAGCCAGAACCGCGGCCTGGCCAAACGCATTATGGAGCAGGGGGGTGCTCTGATAACAGAATACCCGCTGCACACGGAGATTAAGGCGACCAATTTCCCTGCCCGCAACCGCATCATTGCCGCGCTGGCCGATGCCACCATCGTGGTGGAGGCGGCGGAGCGGGGCGGCGCACTCATCACGGCCAACATTGCCAGCAGCTACAACCGCGAAGTGTTTGCCGTGCCGGGAAGGCTGAACGACAGCACCTCGGAGGGTTGCAACAATCTTATTGTCAACAACAAGGCGACAATGATACGCAACGCGGGCGACCTCTTTTTCCAAATGGGATGGAAAAACACCTTCGACCGTCGGCGACATAAAGAGCAGCAGCAGAGCCTATTTGCCGAGCTCAACGCCAACGAGAAGATGATAGCTGGGCTGCTGGAGAAAAATCGCGAGATGACGATGGACGAAATAGCGCAGCAATCGGGGCTGCCTTTGCCAAAAATTGCCGCCTCAATGATGGAATTGGAGCTGAAAAAGGTGGTCCGCTGCCTGCCGGGGAGGCTGTACAAACTATCATAGAACTAGGGGATTGGAAAGTGTTAATAAATTTTTTGTGTTAAAAATTTTACCAATTGCAAATAAAATCGTAATTTCGCACTTTCAAAAAGGCATAGTATGCCCCATTTTTTGCAAACAAAAAATACTAGATAAATGGAACAAACTGTAAAAGGAAAAATCTCCCAAATCATCGGCGCCGTTGTGGACGTGACGTTTGAAGACGGCATCAGCCTGCCCGACATCTACGACGCGCTGAAGGTGGTGCGTCCCGATGGCACTGAAGTAATCCTCGAATGCCAGCAGGACATTGGCGAAAACACGATGCGTACCATTGCCATGGACAGCACCGACGGCCTGCAACGCGGGACGGTGGTAGAGGTGCTCGGCGGCCCCATCTCGATGCCCGTGAGCGAGAACATCAACGGCCGTCTGTTCAACGTGATAGGCAAGGCCATCGACGGTATGCCCGACCCCGTGCACGAGAAACGCTACGGCATTCACCGCGAGCCACCCCGTTTCGAGAACTTGGCAACGAGCCAGGAGGTCCTTTTCACAGGTATTAAGGTTATCGACCTCATCCAGCCGTTCCTGAAGGGCGGTAAGATTGGCCTCTTCGGCGGTGCCGGCGTGGGCAAGACCGTTCTTATCCAGGAGCTTATCAACAATATCGCCAAGGCCTACTCGGGCATGTCGGTGTTCACCGGAGTGGGCGAGCGCACCCGTGAGGGTAACGACCTGCTGCGCGAAATGATTGAGGCCGGCGTTATCAACTACGGTCCCGAGTTCGGCAAGAGCATGGAAGAGGGCAGCTGGGACCTGAGCAAGGTGGACCCGCAGGCGGTGAAGGACTCGAAGTGCACGATGGTGTTCGGCCAGATGAACGAGACCCCCGGCGCACGTGCCCGCGTGGCGTTGTCGGGACTGACGCTGGCAGAGTATTTCCGCGACGGCGACGAGAAGACAGGCGGACGCGACATCCTGCTGTTTATCGACAACATCTTCCGTTTCACCCAGGCGGGCTCGGAGGTGTCGGCACTGCTGGGCCGTATGCCTTCGGCTGTGGGTTATCAGCCCACACTGGCCACTGAGATGGGTATGATGCAGGAGCGCATCACCTCCACCAAGCGCGGCTCTATCACCTCTGTACAGGCCGTCTATGTGCCTGCCGACGACTTGACCGACCCCGCACCTGCCACCACATTCGCCCACTTGGACGCCCAGACGGTGTTGAGCCGTAAGATTTCGGAACTGGGTATCTATCCCGCCGTCGACCCGCTCGACTCCACGTCGCGCATCCTGTCGCCCGACGTGGTGGGTGAGGAACACTACAACACGGCCCAGCAGGTGAAGCAGATACTGCAGCGCTACAACGAGTTGCAGGATATTATCGCCATCCTCGGTATGGAAGAGCTCGGCGAGGCCGACAAGCTGGTGGTTTCGCGCGCACGCCGTGTGCAGCGTTTCCTGTCGCAGCCGTTCCACGTGGCAGAGGCATTCACCGGCCTGCCCGGCAAGTTCGTCAACATCGAAGATACCATCAAGGGCTTCAACATGATACTCAACGGCGACGTGGACTACCTGCCCGAACAGGCGTTCCTGCTCGTCGGCACCATCGAAGAGGCCATTGAGAAGGGCGAGAAGATTTTGGCCGAGACGAAATAAATGTTGAAAAGGGTCGCTCCAATTGAAAGGTTGAAAAGGCTGAAAGGGTAAGCTACCAACAACCTCGCACCTTTAAAACACCCAAACCTTTTAAACATTTAAACCTTTATAACGATGAAAGTAAAGATTACAAAGCCCGACACAACCCTGTTTGAAGGCGAAGCCAAGTTGCTGCAACTGCCTGGCACGGGGGGACTGTTTGAGATACTGCAGAATCATGCGCCCATCATCTCATCGCTCACCAAAGGCACCCTGCGCCTTGTGATCGATGGCGACGAGACCAAGACGTTCGACATCCGCGGCGGTGTGGTGAAAGGTCAGAAAAACGATATTCTTATATTGGTACAATGAAGACCATACTGCGAAACGCAATTCTTAACAATAAGGCCGTTGACATTACAATTGACAACGGCCTTATTGATAATGTGATAGAAGCAAACACAAATGTAGAACCGACAGACGCGGAGGTCGTTGACTGCTCCGATTTGGCAGTCTTTCCGGGGCTGTGCAACATGCACTCGCACGCGCCGATGACCCTCTTCCGCGGACTCGGTGACGACCAGCCGCTCGACGTGTGGCTCAACCAATACATCTGGCCAGCCGAGCAAAAACTCACCGACGAGCTTGTGTACCAAGGCACCCTCCAAGCCTGCCATGAGATGCTGTCCACCGGCACCACCGCCTTCAACGACATGTACTTCCGCCTGCCGGCAATGGCACAGGCGGTGAAGGACAGCGGCATACGTGCCATGCTGGGCTACAACATCTTCGGCGACGGCGACGAAATCGACGACTTAAAAAGGGAGATTGAAAATTCTCAATTCTCAATTCTCAATTCTCAACTCACCATTGCGCCCCATTCCGTCTACACGGTCAGCGAGAAGGGCTTACGCCGCTGTGCCGATGCCTGCATCGACCTGCATGTGCCGATGCACATCCACATGAGCGAGACAGAGAAGGAGGTGAATGACTGCCTACGTGAGCACGGCTGCCGCCCATGGGAGCTCCTTGACCGTCTGGGCATCCTCGACCAACTAGGCGACAACATCATAGCCGCCCATACCCTACACCTCTCCGACAACGAAATCAAGCTTATAGGCGACCACCATATCACCTGTGTCCACTGCCCCAATTCCAACCTCAAGCTTGGCAGCGGCTACCGCTTTCCTATGCTCGAACTGATCGCGGCTGGGGCTCGCG
>JAEEGK010007395.1_pt1 | contig 26188 bp, 26 predicted proteins | sample 8958771 | NCBI WGS metagenome assembly JAEEGK01 (sample SAMN16246547, study PRJNA631951) | gut metagenome | biome: gut microbiome; feature: rumen; material: SC-attached | host: Bos | place: Iran: Karaj | collected 2018-10 | reverse complement strand
CGGCAAGCAAGTGGACTTCGTGAATTTTGATATCCTGAAACCGATTGCTCAAATTTTGAAATAATTTGAATAAGTTCCTTGACAAGAATTTTAAAATGGCTCTGTCAAGTCATTTTATACGCCAACCCTGGGTTAGCAAAACTTTCCCAATCCGTCAGCCCATCGAAACCTGCAAATTCACCTCGAAAATGCTGTTTTTAGGCTAATTTGGCCATTTTGACCATCGCAGCATAACCGTAGCAGGTTCGCAAACATACGGCCAGGCTTGACAGAGCCCGCCCCCGAGCCTGTTCTAGTTTTCGCCGAGAGCCTTGTCAAAAAAAGCATTGTCGCAAACAGCATCGTCGCAAATTGCGGCGAGCATCCGTTCGTGCGTACAGACTTCCGGCGAAACTCCGTGAATGGAACCTGTAGAATAAAAAGACGTACAGGCACATTCATGCGCATGGCACCGGAAACGCAGGGCGCAACCTACACAATCTTCCTTGTCGCGGTTGAAGAAATCCAGAATATCCCGTGCGACCGAGCCATTCCAAATCTGAGCAGGATCGTCAAAGACCTTTCCCATGACGTAGGGGGCGTCTTTCTTGCTGCTGATAAAACGCGTGCAAGGAAAAAGGTTTCCGTTCGCGGCGCAAGCGACAATGCCTTCGGCCACATGGCAGCTCGTAAGACGGTGACGCGCTCCCGTCAATCGAAATTTTAGCTTGTCCTGGACAGTTCCCAAGTAAAAAGGAACCTTATTCTTTTTAAGTTCAACCCAAAATCCAGCCAACTTTGCGTACTCACGGGCAAGAACATCGAATTCCTCCCCCGTCCACTTGCCGTCGAAATCGACCGACGTCGTCATGTTCCTGAACCCCTGGGATTGAATCCAGCGGACAGCCTCCGAAAGCGAGCCCATGTTTTCACGGGTCACCACCGAAAGTACGACCGTATCGAGTCTACGGAGTGCTGGAATATGCGGTTCTATCAATTTAAAGGACCCCGCCCCACCGACCTGCTTGCGACAAATGTCGTGATGAGCCTCGTGACCATCGAGCGAAAGATAGATGCGGAACTTTTCCCGCTCCAGGAATTCGACAACGGAATCATCGAGCAAAGTGCCGTTCGTATTCACCGCAAAGCGCAAGCGAAATTCGCTCTCGCCAAGCCGTTCACGCACAAGATTCTTGGCAAAATCCACGCCCTTGCGGATGGCGCCCATACAAAGTAACGGTTCGCCGCCAAAGAAAGTGATATTCAGAAACCTCTGGCTAAGCTTCAGGGTTCGTTCAAAAGCAAGCCGAATTGCCGCCTCCATAACGTTATCCGTCATCACCAGGCTGCGCGCCTCGTGGCTTACCTTGTAATAGCAGTAGGTGCAACGCAGGTTGCACCGTTCCGTTAAAGAGAGGACGAGATTCATTTTTCGACAGGCTGATTCTCAATAACGCCCGCCAGAGGAGGCGCAATTTCAACCGGATCGCCGGCCAATGGCTCAGGCTCAGATGAACTGGATTGCGGAACCACGTCGCTGAACGAAGAGGACAAGCCCGCAGTCGCAGCACTTGACTCGATACGGCCCTGCGAGGAACTCGAGAGCGTTTTTACGGGAGGAAGATCCGGCGGAAGAATTCCCGACAAGGGTGGATATTCAACCGAGGAACTCATGGGTGGCTCAAGCCTAGCCGAAGAACTGGATGATTCCAGCGGCGGAACGATTTCGCCAGCGGTCACCTCCAGCGAATCAATTTTGACCGAGGACGAACTTTTCGGGAAATCATCAAAAGCCGAGGACACACCACTTACAGGAGCAATACTGCTCGAAGATACGTTTTTCTGGTCCGCAGAAGACGAAATTGCGTCCTCCGACGAGGAGGAATTTTCATCGGGAGCCGAGATGCTTCCACTAGTCGAAACAGGATCGCAGGCTGTCAGCGAAACCAGCGCCGAGACTCCCAACGCGGCAGCAAGACGCCTCTGGGTAGACACCGACCATTCCCGATTCTTTTCAACTTTACTCTTGCGAATATCCATCATCGTCCTCCTTTCTTTTGCATCAATATAAATTATTCAACCTCTTAAAGAGCTGTCCAAGTCGAACAAGGCGAAAATGTGTGACAAGAACTTATAAAAAATGACTCCAAAATCAAAAAAAAACTTGACAGAGTCTTTAAAGTAGTGTACATTTGTGTATGTATTACAAGGAGGTTTTGCAATGAAATTAGATGGCTTTGGAATTTTTGTCGATGACATGGCGACGATGGTCCGCTTTTATAGAGATGTCTTGGGCTTTGAAATCAAGGAAGACGAAAACACGACCAACGTTTTTCTTGAAAAGGACGGCACTTTGTTCTTGCTGTTCCGAAAATCCGATTTTGAAAAAATGACAAGCCAAAAGTTCGCTTACTGCAAAGGTGTCAACGGACATTTCGAAATTGCTTTGGGTGTCGCAAACTTCGCCGAAGTCGATAAAGCATACGCCAAAGTTACTGCCGCAGGTGCAAAAAGCATCATGCCGCCGACTACGGAGCCGTGGGGGCAACGTACCTGCTACATCGCCGACCCCGAAGGCAATTTGGTAGAAATTGGGTCATTCGTCCAGGAGTAACTATGCCGTTTGATTTCAAGAAGGAATATAAAGAATTTTACATGCCGAAAGGCAAACCCGAAATCGTCACCGTCCCGAAGATGAACTACATCGCGGTGCGTGGCAAAGGCAACCCGAACGAAGAAGATGGCGAATACAAAAAGTCCATCGAACTTCTGTACGGAATCGCATACACGATTAAGATGAGCAAAAAGGGCGACCACAAAATCGAAGGTTACTTTGATTACGTGGTGCCACCGCTTGAAGGATTCTGGTGGCAGGACGATGTTGACGGAATCGATTATGGCCACAAGGAAAATTTTCAGTGGATTTCCGTCATCAGGTTGCCAGATTTTGTAACCAATGCCGATTTCGATTGGGCGATTGAAGAAGCGACCCGCAAAAAGAAAATGGACTTTTCGAAAGCCGAATTTTTGGAAATCGAAGAAGGGCTTTGCGTGCAGTGCATGCATTCTGGCTCATACGATGGCGAGCCCGCAACTGTTGCTGCAATGGACAAGTTCATCGCTGACAACGGCTATGAAAATGATATTTCGGACACGAGGCGTCATCACGAGATTTACCTCTCCGACGCGCGTAAAGTCGCCCCAGAAAAGTTAAAGACCGTCATCCGCCACCCGATAAAGAAGAAATAAAGGAGAACCTATGGAAATGAAATATTTCCCGACGCTTAAGCGCTGGCGCCTCCCCGCGGACCAGGGAAAGATTTAGGCGTCTTTCCCGAGGACGGCGCGGGCGAGCTGGTCGGCGCACGAAGTCGGCTTCCCGCCGCAGGTGTTGCCCAAGAGCTTTGCCGCGATGTCTTCGGCGCTCATGCCTTCGCAGAGCTTTGCGATAGCCTTCAAGTTTCCGTTGCATCCTCCCGTAAAGCGGATGTTCCTAATTTTGTCTCCGTCGCGCGTAAACTGGATCGTTGTCGCGCAAACGCCCTTGGTCTTGAAAGTCTCTTCCATAATAAACTCGTTGCAGGTTTGTTTGTTGTCATCCTCGACCGTCAGGGAGGGGATCCATTTTTTGATAAATATAGAATGTCTTGGCGCTGAGCGAGATGACTTGGTTTACCCCGCGGATGGTGTATATCCGCAATTGGCGAGTGTCGCGACCGTGCTTGCACGGGCATGACCGAGCGAAAGAGTTTCTGTAATCTCAAAAATTCCGGTCGCTCCGAACCATTCGGTATGGAGCTATGTTATGGCGAAATATACATATTTGAGTAAGAACAGGGGATGTCGGGACAAGCCCGGCATGACAAAACGAGTGGAATATCGACAAAAGCGTTTCAGGCCTGTCCATCTTGAGGTTTCCCCGTTTGTAAGGCCACTTCTTGTGCTCGGCAATGATGCCCACATAGAGCGCCGCGGTGCCACCGTCCTTAACCTGCGCTTCAAATACAAGATCGGAGTAACCAACATGCTTATCACTGGAGAAGTTCTCACTACTATACACGCTTTTTTGGGGCGTCTGAAGCCATTTTCTTGAAACATTTTTTTCTTTTTACAATTGTTTAGCTATCGTTTTTTAAATTTAAAAGAGAAAATTAGGAGTCTCTATGAAGAATTTTAGCGAAAATATCAAGTACATCGGTGTCGATGACCGCGATTTGGATTTGTTCGAAGGTCAGTACGTGGTGCCCGAGGGCATGGCGTACAATTCGTATGTGATTGTAGACGAAAAGATTGCCGTGACGGATACGGTTGATGCGCACAAGGTGGGCGAGTGGCTTGCCAATTTGGAGGCCGCTCTTGCTGGCCGCAAGCCGGATTACCTGGTGATTCACCACTTGGAACCGGACCATGCCGGTGGCATTGCTGATTTTGTGGCGAAGTACCCAGAAACGACGCTCGTGGCGTCCGCAAAGGCTTTTGCGCTCCTGCCGCAGTTCATGGCTCTCCCTGAATCGGTCAAGAAGCAGACCGTGAAGGAAGGCGATACGCTTGCGCTCGGTGCGCACACCTTGCAGTTTATCGGTGCCCCGATGGTGCACTGGCCCGAAGTCCTGTTCAGCTACGAACAGAGCGAAAAGGTGTTGTTTGCAGCCGATGCGTTCGGTAAGTTCGGCGTGTACGATGCTGACCCGGATGACTGGGCTTGCGAAGCTCGCCGCTATTACTTCAATATCGTGGGCAAGTACGGCAACCAGGTGCAGGCGGTGCTCAAGAAGGCTGCCGCGCTCGACATCAAGACGATTTGCCCGTTGCATGGCCCGGTGCTTACCGAAAATCTCGGTTACTACATCGACAAGTACAACACCTGGAGCAGCTACGCTCCCGAAGACAAGGGCGTGCTCGTGGCATTTGCCTCGATCTACGGTGGAACCAAGAAGGCCGCTGAAAAGCTTGCCGAAAAGCTCAAGGCCGCCGGTGTCGAAAAAGTCGTGGTTTCTGACCTTGCCCGTAGTGACATGGCCGAAGTCATCGAAGACGCCTTCCGCTACGACCGCATGGTGGTGGCCGCTCCCACGTATGACGCGGGCCTTTTCCCGGTGATGGAAGATTTCTTGAACCACCTGAAGGCAAAGAACTATTCCAACCGCAAGGTGGGTGTCGTGGAAAACGGCACCTGGGCCCCGATGGCCGCGAAGAAGATGACCGAAATCCTCGCCACGCTCAAGAACGTGACTCTCGCCGAAACGGTAGTGACGGTGAAGTCGACGCTCAGCGCCGAATCTGAAGCCGCGATGGATAAGCTCGTGGCCGAGATGGTTTAGTAACCCTAGCAGCCAAAGGCTGCGGGCAACATTTCAATGACATCAGTCGGGAGCATGCCAAATGCTCCCATTTTTTCGCGGGTCAAGCGGCCGGCTTTCTGGTGCAGGAGCACGCCGAGTACGGCTGCTTCTGCTGTCGGTAAACCTTGTGCAAGCAGAGCGGTGATAATGCCGGTAAGCACATCACCTGCGCCGCCCTTGGCAAGCCCTGAATTGCGGGCCGGAATCACATACACGCGACCGTCAGGAATGGCCACATAAGTGGGGCAACCCTTCAGCACGATAGTAATCTTGAACTGCGTTGCAAACTGCTGCAGGTATTCCGGATAGAAATTTTCATTTGCAGGTAATGGCCCGAAATTACGTTCCCATTCGCGCTTGTGCGGTGTGATAATGGCGTTGCTGGGGCCGCCTTCCATGCAGAAAAAGGCTGATCCGCAAGCGTTGATTGCGTCGGCGTCTACGACAACGGGCGTCTGTAATCCAGTCAAGAACATTCGTACCGCATCTTGCGTTTCTGTATCGGTTCCAAGACCGGGACCGATGGCGATGGCTCTTTGGTGCGTTGCGAGGTCTTGCAACTGCATCAGGTGCATAATCGAAAGCTTGTCGGTGGTGCTGTCGCCAATTCCGAAGAATACGGGCTCATCAAGCTTAGATTGCAATGCCGGGAGCAAAGCTTTCGGGGTTGCCGTGGTTACAAGCCCTGCGCCACTTCTTAAAACGGCTTTTGTGCAAAGGGCTGCTGCTCCAGTCATGTTGCCAGAACCTGCAATGACCATGGCGGTGCCTTGACTGCGTTTGTCGCCAAATTCGTCGCGGTCGGGGAGCAGTGCCGGAATCATGCTTTCGGTTGCAAGGAATACGCCCGACAAGACTTTGTCAATCAGGTTGTCAGGGTAGTCTAGCGGCTCGACCGTAGTATTCCCGAATACGCGCGCGCCTTCGTTGGTGTAGGCGTCCAAGCGGGGGAGCCCGAAGACAAGCGTTTCGGTAGCCTGAATGCAGTTTTCGCCGCAGCGGTGTTCCGAAGAATCAAAACCGGTAGGGGCGTCTGCTGCAAGAATGGGAATTCCCCAGTCGTTGATAGCAATGACGGCTCGTGCAAAAGCGGGGCGAAGTTCTCCCGAGGCTCCGTTTCCGAGCATGCAATCGACAACCAGTGCAAATTTCGGATCGCGTTCGGGCAGGTCGTTTACTACGATGAGCTGGCCACCATTGTTGGCAAAGTCCTTGTAGGCGTTTGCCGCCTCATCTTTGAAGGCTTCCGCTTTTGCAAGGGAGTACACGGTGCTGGGAATACCAGCCTCAATCAACAGTCGTGCCAGAACAAGTCCGTCTCCGCCGTTGTTTCCTCCGCCAATAAAGATGGCGACGGATTTGTCTTCTCGGTTTTCTCCGAGATGGTCGCAGACACGCTCGAATAGGGCTTGCCCGGCTTTGTTCATTAAAGCGTAACCGGCATCAATGGCTGTCGTAAACTCTTCGGAAGGAATTTCCGCGGAGTCTATGTTGAATTGGGGTTCGCCAAGATATTGAAATGTGGGGCTAGAAACGCGACTACGCTTGGTGTCGTTGTCTAGAAACCGCATTGCCTCTGCCGATACCATCGGCGGGCATTCTTTGTAGGATAAACTCGTTAGAGTTTTCATTACTTGAACCAGTAGCTGATACCGACTTTAAATTTCATCATTCTTGCGCCAGACATGTTGATCATGTAGAAGTCTCCTTCGGCAACATCTCCGTCGTTGAAATCATCCATGCTCTTAACATCAGGATAGAGCTCTGTGAGACCCATATAGTAGCGCAGGTCGATAAACAGGCCTTCGTAGATGTTGAAGCCGGCGCCGGCTGCGATGCCGAAACCGAAGGATGCCTGGTCGATTTTTTCTTCGCTCTCTTTGGTAATACCGACTGAGGTTACCTTAAGAGGTTCGATTTCAGCTTTGCTGCTCATAGAAAATACAACCTGAGGACCGCCGGTAACGTAGAACCTGTCGGCAACAATTCCGCGCATCAGCAAAGGAATTTCCAAATCCACGCTGTTGTACTTGCGTTCGCTTCCCATGTATTCGTGGTTGGTGCTGATGTAGGCAACGTTTACTTCCGGTGCAAAGAAAAGGTTGGGAATCATCTGGAAACGTACCATAAGGCCTGCTTCAAAGCCGATGCCGGACGGCGAGCCGCTGATATCGCTATCGTTATCCATGTCTTCCTTGAAGCCGAACATTCTGCCGTAGTCGAAGGCGACTCTCAAACCGAAGCCGAAGCGGTTAACTTGACGGGGGGCGGGTTCCTGAGCGGAATTGTCTTCTTCGGTATTGGCCGGCTCGGGCTCTTGAACGTTAGCTTGGCTGCTAATCGGGGCTGCAACCGGTTGGCTGGGGGCGGGCTCCTCTGCAACGCTGGGCTGTTCTTCTTCCGAAGCGTCGCTAGCTTGGTCCTCAGCCTGAATTTCAGCTTGTTCCTGTTCGGTATACTGTTCTTCAGATTGATCTGCGTAATCGTAGTCGTCTTGTGCGAAAGCAACAGAGGCTACCAACATGGTGCTTGCAATGAGCGTCCAAATCTTTTTCATATTCTCTCCAGACTAAATGTTCCTATGTAATAAAATAGTATAATTCGCCACTTTCCCAGCCAAAGAGTATGCAAAAAAGCTGTAAAATGGCTTGGTTGTAAAAATTTGAAAAACTGGCTGTGGACTTATTGTCCAAAGTAATGCTTTTCCCTGTTGAGCTATTGACTTTTTTTGAGTTTATTTTCAAGATACAATATAGGAGCTATTTATGAAAAAGAGTGTTTGGAAACCTCTCGTTTTTGTCTGCGCATTGGCAGTGGGGGCGAATGCCTTTACGCTTACAGGCAAGGTAAATGATGAACAAGGTGCTGCTGTCAGTGGTGCGTCTGTTTTGCTGGTCCAAAATGGCCTTTCCACAAAGACCGATGACAAGGGTGAATTTAAATTCACTCAAGACGAAATGTCTGTGATGGGACGCGTGCTTCCGGGCTATATCAGCGTCAATAACGGCGTACTTTCGTTTTCCCAGCGTTCCAGCGAACCCGTACAGGTCCAAATCTTCGACATGATGGGTAATCGCCTGATGAGCGAAACCCTTTATGGTTCGGGCAGCCTCGACTTGCAGGCCTGTGTCAAAGCTCAGGGGGCCTATTATGCCAACGTAAAAATCGGTTCGGCTCAGCGAAGCATTCGCTTTACCTCGAATGGAAATTACGGAGCCTCTTTCGGTAACGGACAAAAGGCTGCGTTGGCAAAGCTTTCCACAGACGAAACCCTCAAGGTGATTGCCGATGGTTTCGATACCCTTTCGGTAATTTTGAACAAGTTAGATACGAACGTATTGCTGACCGTGAAGAAAACGAAGGCTGAACCGCAGTATGCTTATGGTTGGGGCTTAAAGAACGATCCGGTGCCTACCCGTGGTTGCGGTAAGACTTGGAACCGCGTCAAGTCCGGTAGCTATGATTTCCAGTGGAGCAAGGGCAAGCGTACTATTCGTATCGATATCCCGGACAATTACGACAACAATAAACCATATCGTTTGGTATTTGGCATGCACTGCATGGGCGGCTGGGCCGGTGGTGTGCAGCAGGAAGGCTACTATGGCCTGAAACCGCTCGATACCGAAAAGACGACCATCTTTGTCGCTCCCGAAGGCAACGGAAACCAGGCCCCGTGGGGTCAAGATGACTATCTGCTCTTTGATGAACTTTTGGCCGACTTGCAGAGCAACCTTTGCATTGACTCTAGCCGCGTGTTCTCTACGGGCTTCAGCTACGGCTCCATGTTCAGCAACGGGCTTTCTTGGAACCACCAGGATGTTTTGCGCGCTGTGGCCGTCTATGAAACTGCCGAACGCAACATCTGGTTGCCGCAGCGCCAGAACAAGGGTATCGGCTGGATGGGCGTGCTCGGCCTGCAAGATGACTTGTGCCGTCCTGAAATGGGACGAGCTGCCCGCGACATTATTCTAGAACTCAATTCCGAGGGCGGCAAGGCCAAGAACGAGCGCGCTCAGGAATACGGCGGCAACGGTCCGCACGTGTGCTACGACTATACCACGGTTGAAGAACGTTTCCCGGTTCGCTGGTGCACGCAGAACGGTGGCCACATTTGGGACCACAAAGATCCGGGCTCTAACCAAACATGGGTTCCGAAGGCCACTTGGGAATTCTTCAACAAGTTCTAAAGTTTCCTATAACACATCCGAAGCACCTTTCCTAGCAATAGGGGAGGTGTTTTTTCTAAATTTGGGCGCATGGAATTCAAACGTTTTGAAGCTCTGATTGAAATGTTCCCGCAGGTGCAGATTTTCAGCACCGAGGGCGAAGATCTTGACAGGGTCATTACCCATTTTTTGAACCAGCAGAAGAATGTTTCCACGATGTCGGAAGCGATGCAGCGGAAAATCCAGCATGCGCTCGCTCCGTTTTTCCAGCAGCGGTTCATTAGCCTGCACGACGAAGAAGCTCCGCTGGTGCGTCACTTGCTCTTGAAAAAGAAGTTCTTTTTGCAGACCGACCGCTATATCGACGATATGGCATGGCCTGAAACTGACCCCGATAAATTGGAAGAAGCGTTAAAGATTGCGGATTTGACCGACGAAGTTCTGGAACGCAAGCTTTTGAGTCTTTCGAACGGGGAACTGCGCCGCGTATTGCTTGCCCGCATGTGGATGGAAAAGCCCGAGTGGGTTTACTTCAATGATTTGTTTGGCGGGCTTGACCCGGAGTACCGTGCGCATTTGGCGGGCTCTGTTGTGGAACTTTGCAAGCGCCCGGGCCTGAACGTGACAGTGCGCCTCGCCCGCGAAGACGAACTGCTCCCCGAGATTCCCGCGTTCGTGTATGCGAACAAGACGTTCACGCAGTACGCAGGCGAATTGCCAACTGAAGTTGCTAAACCGAAATTTTCAAAAGCGGAACTGAAGGGTTATGAGATTGTTGATCTGAGACAAAAGTGTCATCCTGAGCAAACGAAGTGCGTCGAAGGATCTCAAGATGAAAACGAAGTTCTTTTTGAACTCAAAAACGTGAATGTTCGCTTTGGCGAAACCGATGTGCTCAAGAATCTGAACTGGACTGTGCGCAAGGGTGAACATTGGGCGGTCATGGGCGAAAATGGTGCCGGCAAGAGTACACTGCTTGGCATGCTTACGGCAGACCATCCGCAGATTTACAACAACGAGATCACCCTTTTGGGCGAACGCCCGGGCCATGGCTTGAATATCTGGGACCACAAGGCGAAACTCGGATTCTTCTCGCCGGAACTCGCGCTCCAGTACCGCGAAGACCTTAGTTTGTCCGAAGTCCTGTGCACGGGCTTTACCGCAAACCTTTGCAAGGCCGACAATACCACTTGGGAAGAACGCGCGAAGGCGAAGGAATGGCTGAACTACTTGGGCTTCGAAGATGTGAACGCCCGCTACCGCGACTTGTCGCCAATCGACAAGCGAGTAGTGCTGATGGCGCGTGCGGCAATCCGCCCGCCCAAGGTGCTTTTGCTTGACGAGCCGACTCAGGGTCTCAAGGGCGAATACCGCGACAAAATCTTTAGCTTGCTACAGTTGCTTTCGAAAGAAACGACGATTATCTTGGTGAGCCATTACGAAGAGGAATGGCCGCCTTGTATGACACACTTGCTGAGAATGCCCAAGTTCTCTGGAACCTAGTTCTAGAATTAGTTTGTTAAAAATTATATACGTACTTTTGGGTAACGATTAATGTATTTTAATAATCCAACTTACGTTGGATGTAAAAAACATAATAAACTACTTACTAGGAGTGCGTAATGACAAAGAAGGTTCTACTTCTCTGCGGTGATTTCACCGAAGACTATGAAACTATGGTCCCGTTCCAGTCGATGTCTATGTTGGGTTATCAGGTAGATGCTGTGTGCCCTGACAAGAAGGCTGGCGACACGGTTGCGACTGCAATTCACGATTTTCTTGGCGAACAGACTTATTCTGAATCCCGCGGACACAACTTTGCGCTCACCGCTGACTTTGATGCGGTGAAGGTGAAGGATTACGAAGGCTTGTTCATTACCGGTGGCCGTGCTCCGGAATACATTCGCCTCAATGAACGTGTGCTCAAGATTGTGAAGGAATTTTTCAAGGCCAAGAAACCGGTGGCTGCAATTTGCCATGGCCCGCAGGTGCTTGCTGCTGCTGGCGTGCTGAAGGGCTACAAGGCTACGGCTTACCCCGCTGTCGGTCCGGACATCACTCTTGCCGGTGGCAAGTATGTGGCCGTAAATGTAGACGAAGCTGTCGTAGACCGCAATTTGGTTACTGCTCCGGCATGGCCTGGCGATACGGCGATTGTCCGCGAATTCGTAAAGCTCATGGGTGCTAAAATCAAGATTTGATTTTAACGTTCCGCTGAAAAATCAATTTTTAAGAAGTTACTCTTTCTGTAAAAGACGCGTACTGTCGGTACGTGTCTTTTTTTGCCTTGTGAAAAAGTCTAAATTTTCATTCGGAAAATAAACTTATACCTCGAAGTGTCGACCTATTATGCAATTGACCGAACAGAATATTTTGAGTGCTTTGCGTGCAGTTCAAGATCCGGACCTGCACAAGAATATTGTCGAGCTGAATTTTGTCCAGAATCTAAAGATTGATGGTGACAAGGTGAGCTTTGACTTGAAGCTGACCACTCCGGCATGCCCGATCCGAGACCAGTTCAAGGACCAGTGTATCGCTATTGTGAAATCGCTCGGTGCAAGTTCTGTCGAAGTCACTTTTACTGCACAGGGTCGCGTGGAAGGCTCCAATACGGCGGCGCAGGCTCCAAAAGTTTCTTATATCGGCGATGTCGCTCATGTGGTGGCGGTCGCCAGTGGCAAGGGTGGCGTGGGCAAGTCGACGGTGACGGCAAACCTCGCTATGGCGCTCAGTCTTTCCGGTGCCCGTGTGGGTATTCTCGATGCAGATATTTATGGTCCCAGTATGGGGCTTATGTTCGGTATCGATAAGGCCCCCGAAGTATTTGATGACAACACAATCGCCCCAGTGGAGGCGAAGGGCGGTATCAGCATTGTTTCGATGTGCATGTTCGCTGATTCCGACAAGGCGACCATCTGGCGTGGACCCATGGTTTCCCAGATGATCCAGCACTTTATCCATCATGTGCGTTGGGGAAAGCTGGACTATTTGCTGGTGGACTTTCCTCCTGGAACAGGCGATATCCAGTTGACCCTTACCCAGAATTGCCCCATGGCCGGTGCCGTGGTGGTGACGACACCGCAAGAGGTGGCGCTTGCTGACTGCCGCAAGGGACTTGCCATGTTCGACTCCGTGGGCGTACCTGTGGTGGGCGTTGTCGAAAACATGAGCTACTTCATTTGTGATGAATGTGGTAAACACCACCATATTTTCCGCGAAGGTGGTGGTGAGCGTATTGCCCAAAAGTGGGGCGTTCCTTTGATTGCGAAGATTCCGCTTGAACCTGCAGTAGCAGGTTGTGGCGACGAAGGTACGCCGGCGGTGCTCCGTTACCCCAACTCCGAATCGGCAAAGGCCTTTATGCAGGCGGCCGATGCGACGGTTCGCACTCTTTCCATGTTCGCATCCGAAGGGGATGGCGTGCTCAAGACTTTTAACTACGATTTCGAACAACTTCCGGTGGAGGTGGTCTAATGATTCAACCTAAGAAAGTTTTTAGAACTGCCGACGGAAAGCTGGGCTTTGAATGGAACGATGGAAGTCGCGGTGCATGCGATATCCGCACTCTCCGTTTAGCTTGTCCTTGCGCATTGTGTGTCGATGAACATACGGGCGTAAAGATACTGGATGATTCTACGGTACCGGCTGATATTACGCTTGTCAAAGTTCAGTCTGTTGGTCGCTATGCTGCAGGGCTTTCCTTTAGCGATGGGCACAATTCGGGAATTTACCCTTACGAAAAGCTATATAACTTGACGAAAACAAAGTAAAAAGACATATTTGGATAGTCTTCAAGGGAATGTCCCGTGAAGAATGGAAGGTATGTATTTCTATGAGTGATGCAAACGAAGCGCTTTATTTTAGGGACTTGAATAGGTTTCCGACCCTGAGTCCTCAGGAGGAAGAGGCTCTTCTTGCGATTATCAAGAGCGACCAGGCGGAAGAAATCCGCAAGTCGGCCTTGCAGCGCCTTATTCGGGGTAACCTCCGTTTTGTGGTGAGTGTCGCGAGAAAGTACCAGGGGCGTGGACTTTCCCTGCTTGATTTGATTAACGAAGGAAATATCGGCCTGTTCAAGGCGGCAAAACGCTTTGATATGGGTAAGGATGTCAAGTTTATTTCTTACGCGGTCTGGTGGATTCGCCAGTCTATCCAAAAAGCCCTGTTTGAACAGGTGGGGGCGGTCCGAATCCCTCCCAACAAGCTTGCCTTGGTAAACCGCTTTAAACGCGCCTTGATGCAGAACGACGGTGACTACGATCGTACCATTGCCATGGACGAATTTGCACCGTTCGAAAAAGACATCGTCGAGGTCATGGAAAAAATCGTGGATATCTCGCTGGATGCACCTATTGGCGATAGCACCAATGTGGGCAGCTCTGGCGATACTGTCAGTACGCTTATGGATGTCTTGGGCTCCGATGGAAACCAGGACGAAGACATGGAAAAGGATGAACGCAAGAAGCTCATCCAGGAAACCTTGTCTGCCCTTCCGCAGCGTGAAGAAGAAATCCTGCGCATGTTCTATGGCTTGGATACGGTTGAAGATACCACCCTCAAGGACATTGGCGAAGACCTGAAGCTTAGCCGTGAACGCGTGCGCCAGATTAAGAACAAGACCTTGCGTCGTTTGCAGAAGAGCAAGGAACATAAAGAGAAACTGGCTGACTTTTTGGAAAAGTAATGACGAATTCGTCCTCTGCGGCCCGTAGAGCCGCATACTTGTTTTTGACATTGTGTTGCGGAGCCCTGCTTGCTTTTGCGGGTTTCCGCATTTATGATCTTTATGGCCCCAGCAAAATTTCCGTAGGCGGAATTCCTTATGGACTCCCTGCGGGAACCACCGTGGTGCGTGGTGATACTCCGGACTTGTCTGCCGAGATGACCAAAGTGCCGGTGCAGGTACAGACGGAACTTCGCCGTGCAACGGAATTGTCTCGAGCGGGTTCGTATCAGGCTGCATACGATATCTACGATGGTGTGGTCGTGCTGTATCCGGATCTTTTACCTGCCCTTTTAGGACAGGTGAATACTTTGTTTGAAATGGGCTCCCTTACGGATAATCAGCAGGATCGCCTTTCTTTGTTAATCGGGAAACTGCAGGCTCGTTTGCCGGGCTCTGGAGTGGCCGCTTATCTGGAAAGCCGTAAAATCTATCAGTCTGGAAATACTTCTGCCGCATTGGAGCTTGCCCGCGTGGCTTCTGAACGCGCTCCCGCCTTGTACCAGACCAGACTTTGGTATGGTAAACTCTTGATGGAAAACGGCCGTTACTTGCAGGCCGCCAACGAATTCAAGACGGTGGTAAGCCTTTCCAGTGGCGATGTTCCGGCTGCCTATGAAATGCTTGCGGAACTTTATCACCGTAGTGGTCAACTGGACAGCTGTGCCGCTCTTGTAGAATATGCCCTTTCCCAGTACCCTGTAAACGTGAAACTTTTGCTGTTGCAGGGCTACATGGACGAATACCAGGGCCATTTCGATTCTGCTGAAAAAATTTACCAGCGCATTTTGGCCTTTATGCCTGATTACGCTCCGGCTCGCGAAGCCGCTTCTACTTTGGGCGAAAAGTCTCCTCCGGGTCCGGGTAATGGCGTGGTGCTTTCTCCCCAAGATCGGGCACAGACCGCCCTTGACATTCTGGAGCCCATGGTGGAGAAGTACCCCGAAAATCTTCCCCTTAAAGAAGCTTTGGGCCGTGCTTATTTGAAAGGCCGCCAGTTCGATCGCGCTCGTACCCAGTTTCAGGAAATCCAGAAAATCGATCCGGAATATCCCGATATCCAGCAGCGCATTCAGGAATCCAATATTACCCGTCCTGCACCTATCAATAAAAACGATGGCCTGACGGCAAACCTGAACCGTGCGGTGGACAGCCTGCGCGAAACTCTTGCACCTTCTGCCGTTCATGATTTTTCTACCATGTTGGGCCATTACGTTGTTCGCTACGGTGCTACTCCCAAGGAATTTTTCAAGAAGTACGCCATTTCGAATTTTAGGCCTGTGGCAAACAACGTTTGGCAAGAATCGTTCTACATGGCTCCTTACAAGCATACCTATACGGTGGTCTTTGATTCCTTGAATCACTTCCGCGAAGTGCATGTGGTTGTTTACGATTCCTCTTCTAGTTCGAACCATTTTGGAATTGCTCCTGAAGTCTATACCAGATTCCTCAAGCAGAATTCCAGAATTTCGGGAATCGGCAACAGCACTGGCGAAACGGATTGCGGTGACGGACTGATTATCGATGCTGCCGTGTGGGAAACCCAGGACAACTTCGAAATGCTTGCCCGCGTAGTGGGTAAGCCGGCTGAAGTCCGCATGGTTCGCTTCGACAAGACCGCACTCCCGCCGGGTCTCAAACTCTGCGATTACAATAAGTATTTGAATCAATACTAGAGTTTTAAAGACTCTAATTTTGTATCTTTATTCCCATGCTACGTATCCGCTACATGGCACTTGTAATGCTCGCCCTCGTGTTCGAGGGGTGTACTTGTTGTGCCTACTTGAATCACATGTTCAATGCGGAACGCCTGGATGAACAAGCCGGCGAAATGCGTGCGGCGCGTCTTGATAGCATTCCCGATAGTGAAAATTCTTTGCCTGGTTCCGAAGAACGCCAAAAGTACGACAAGATCATCGAAAAAGGTTCCCGTGTACTGGAACGTTTCCCCAAGAACAAGAAGCGTACCGCAGAAGCAGTTTTCTTGATTGGCGAATCTTTCCGTCATAAGCATGAATGGAACAAGGCTATTACCAAGTACGATGAATTTGAGCGTTATTTTGCGGACCACGATTCCATGCAGGCGGTAGAATACCAGCGAGCCTATTGCCTTTACCGCAATCACGAATATAATATCAGCCGTTTTGCCTTGGAACCGGTGATTGCTTCCAAAGATCATCCTTATTATTTCCAGGGACTGAATCTTCTTTCCCTTTTGGATGAACAGGCGGAATTCCCGGACCAGGCCATTGCTTCTTTGGAAGCGGTCTTGGCTGACACGGCGGGTACCCCTTATATGCGTGGCAAGGCCCATTTTAGGTTGGCCGGTCTCTACTTTAAAAAAGAAAACTGGGACAAGGCCCGTGAGCATTACACTGCTAAAGAAATTAAGGAACTGAATCCTCGTGAACAGCAGACGGCGGGGGAGCAGGCTGCGGAATGTTTGGCTAACCGCAAGGAATATCTGCAAGCTGCCGACGAATATAAGGAACTCTACAAGAATCCTGAAAATGAGTCCAAACAGCCTGATTACCTGGTGCGCATTGGCGAACTGACTATGCTGGGCGGACGCTATCCCGATGCCATTATCATCTTGCAAAAGGTGAACACGGAATACCCCCGCACGGAATATGCCTCCCGCAGCTATTTCTGCCTAGGCGATTACGAACAGCACAAGACCATTGATTATGACAAAGCCGTCGTCTATTACGACAGCAGCTTTATTTCGCGTACCATCAGCAAGTGGGGCCAGGAAAGCCGCGAACGCCGCGATGCTCTTAAGCGCTTGATTGCCATGCGCAGCCAGAACGATAAGGAACGCAAGGACTCGATTCCGAATGTGGATAATTTCTTCAAGTCCGAGTTCTTGATTGCCGAATTGTTCCTGTTCAAGCTGAATGAGGTGGACAGCGCCATTACGCGCCTGAATACCGTGATTGAATCGGGTGATAGCGCAAAGTCTTTGCGGGCATTCTACGCCAAGGCCTTTATTTATGACGAATATATGCATGATCCCGATGCTGCCGAAGAAATCTACAAGGAAATCATCGAAAAGTATCCGGATACGGAATACGCAAAACAGGCCCAGGTGAACTTGGGAATGCGTGTGACCTTGAAAACCCGCGAGGATTTGGCCAAAGAAAAGTACATGGAAGCCGAAAGCCTTTGGACTGTTGCGGCAGAAATGCCTGTGGACCAAATGGATCTGGTGGATTCTGCCTATGCGCGGGCGTTTATGCTGTTTGATAGCCTTTACCAGGAATATCCTGAAACCCAGTCGGGTGCTCAGGCTCTTTACATGAAGGCCATGTATTTCCAGATGAATCCGGAACGTGTCGACAGCACCTTGATGACTTACAAGTTGCTGCGTGAAAAGTATGGACACACCCCTTGGGGCAAGCAGGCGGCAAAGATGATGAATACCCGCCTGACCATTACCGACCAGGATTTGGAACGTCTGCGCAAGCGTGTCAAGAGTAGCGAAACTCATGTGAACAAGCTGTCTGCCCAGTATTATGAAAACTTGAACAAGGCTCCCGAAGAAAAACAGGCCGAAGTCAAGAGTCAAGAAGACGAAATTCTTGAGAATACGTACAATAGCATGTATGATTTTGAGTAAGCGGATCATTGCGCTAGTTGCGTTTTCTTTGGTGGCTATATGGTTGTCCGGCTGTGCTGCCGGAAATGCAAAGATTGCTTCCCGTCAAGGTTATGTGCGGTTCCCTGGCAAGCATTATGCCAAGGGTGAAAAGGCCGCTGTAGGGACCAAGATTGAGGGCGAGGCGAGCTATTATGGCCCGGGTTTTCATGGCAAGAAGACTGCCAGTGGCGAAACTTTTAACCAGAATGATTACACCTGCGCCCACAAGACGTTGCCTTTCGGCACTGTACTTAAGGTTGTCCGTATCGATAACGGAGCGACTGTAGAGGTGCGGGTCAATGACCGTGGTCCTTATGTGGGAGACCGCATTCTGGATTTGAGTGTGGCGGCGGGCAAGAAGATTGGCCTTGATAAGGTCGGTCACGCCAAGGTCTCCGCTACGGTGATTGAGTAATTTTTACGCAATCTAAAAAATAATTCATTTGTCAAAATATGACATTTGGCTGATTCTATATTTATCTGCACAGAAAAACACTGTTGCGTTTGTGTGTTTTTCTTGAATTAGAGGTAAATATGTATAGCGAGAATAATCTCTGGAATAATTCCGGCTTCTCATCTTTCAAGCGTCGCATTGACGAACAATTGCAGCTGAATGGTTTCGATGATTCTTTTGTAGATGACGAAACCTTGTTGCCCTATTACCGTATGGGCGAAAGCGAAACCTACGTGCTCTCAGCCCTCGGCTGCACCGTCGGCGTGTAATTACTTGTTTTTGTAACTTACAAATCGAATGTTCCCGCAGTAATCCTTGTGGATTCCGGCGAATTCCAGCCAAGGGTAGTTTGCGGCTTCGTTCTTTAAGACTTCTGCCTGTTCAGACCCGATTTCAAGGAGAATCGGGGCGCCTGCGCTCAGCTTGCCTTCGGTCTGCTGTAAAAGTTTGCGGACAAGGTCAAGGCCGTCCGGGCCGCCATAGAGGGCGAGTGCCGGGTCGAACTTGTCTACTTCGGGTTGGAGCTTTCCCTTTTCTCCATCGGGAATGTAGGGGAGGTTCGCAATCAGGCAATCGATTTTCTGGTCGACTTTCACCGCGTCCAGCAAGTCGCCTTGGGCGAAAGTCAGATTCGAGCCTTCAGCGTTTGCTCCCAGCTCGTTTGCGTCGGCATTTTCGCGGGCGAGCGAAAGTGCGTCTTCAGAAATGTCCGTGGCGAGCACTTTCGCTCCGGCGATTTCTTTCGCGCAAGCGATAGAAATCGCGGCTGTTCCCGTGCCCACCTCGACGATGAAAGGTGCTTCGTTACCTTTGAGGCGTTCCTTCGCCATGTCGACAAGCATTTCGGTTTCGGGGCGCGGGACCAGCGCCCGCTTGTCGCACTTGATGATAAATCCGCGGAAACTCGTGTCGCCGATAATATGCTGCAGCGGTTCGCGGTTCGCGCGGCGTGCCACCATCTGGCGAAGCACGTCGAGCTCTGCGTCGGTCAGCGGCTTTTCGAAGTTCAGGTAAATGTCCATGCGGCTCTTCATGCCGAGCCCGTGGCTAATGATGTACTCGGCATCCAATCGCGCATCAGGAACCCCCTTCTTTTCGAAGAAGGTCTTGGTGCGGTTCAAAATTTCAAGTACAGTCATCTGCGGCATGGGTTACCTTAAGCGTTGAACTTTCCGAGCTTTTCCTGGGCGTTTGCCATCTGGAGTCCGTTGATGATTTCATCGAGGTCGCCGGTGATAACTTTGTCCAAATTGTACAGCGTGAGGCCGATGCGGTGGTCGGTCACGCGGTTCTGCGGGAAGTTGTAGGTGCGAATTTTCGCGCTGCGGTCGCCGGTGCCCACCAAGGCCTTACGGCTTGCGGCTTCTTCCTGTTCCTTCTTGGCAATCACGGCGTCCAAAATCTTGGAACGCAGCATTTCCATAGCGTGCAAACGGTTCTGCAACTGGCTACGTTCGGTCTGGCAGCTCACCACTACGCCTGTCGGAATGTGGGTGAGTCGCACGGCGGAGTCCGTCTTGTTGATGTACTGACCGCCGGCACCCGAAGAACGGTAGGTGTCCATGTGAATGTCCGCTTCGCGGATTTCCACGTCCACTTCTTCAGCTTCGGGCAAAATGGCAACGGTCGCTGCCGACGTATGTACGCGCCCCTGGGTTTCGGTTTCGGGCACGCGCTGCACGCGGTGAACGCCACTTTCGAACTTGAGTGTTCCGTACACGCTGTCGCCTTCGATGAATACGCGGATTTCCTTGTAGCCACCCACGGTGCCTTCGCTGGCATCCTGGATGGTCATCTTCCAGCCCATGCGGCTGCAGTAACCCTGGTACATGCGGAACAAGTCGCCTGCAAACAGGGCGGATTCGTCACCACCGGTACCGCCGCGGATTTCGAGCGTGGCATTACGGTAATCCCACGGATCCTTCGGCACCATCAAAATCTGGAGCTCGTCGGTGATGCCCGGCAACTTCTTTTCGATGTCGGAAAGTTCCGATTTTGCCATCGCGACCATTTCAGGGTCGGAATCGCCGAGGGCGGCCTTCCATTCTTCCTGGTCGTTCAGCATCTGCAGGTATTCCTTGGCCTTCACGACGGCCTTTTCGATACCTTTGTACTGCTTGTGAATCTTGTTGTAACGGGCCTGGTCAGCGAGAACGTCCGGGTTACCGAGTTCCGATTCCAGTTCCTCGTACTTTTCAATCAGTTTTTTAGCTTTATCTTTCATCGGGTGCAAATTTAGTAAAATTAAGAACCCCATTGAGAATGGCAATAGAAGAATCGCTTGTGGATCTTTGGGCCTAGATTGCATTTTCAATAGGCCGGTTTTCCTGATGCTTATAAATTGTTAAATTTTATGTGTTATAAGATGATGAAAATGAGGTCCAATATGAAAACATGGATTGCGTCTGCCGGAATATTTGCTGCATTCTCCATGGGTTTGATTGCTTGTGGTGATAATTCGTCTAGTGCTGAATCTTCGTCTAGGCCTGGATCGAATGATTACTGTAAGGTTGTGTCGACGGATCCCTTCCTGATTGAATCTGTTGAAAATGGCTATTTCAGCCAGACGACCGTCAAGTATGAAGATGAAAAACTTGTGGAAAAGGTGGTGTTCGACGATGCAATTGCCGCCCAAATGGCTTGCGATTCGTATAAGAAGGATGTGAGCTACGGCAAGGTTGTTTGTAAAGACAATACCATTGCTGCTATTGGGCGCGATATTATGACTGCCAGCGAATATCGGGATGTCTTGACCTTGTTTTCGACAATGTGCGAAGGCGATGCTCACCGTGAAGATATTTCGTCATCTAGCGCGGAACGATTGTCCTCCAGTTCAGAAAGAAAATCCTCGTCTTCAAGAAACGTAAATTCGTCCAGTTCCTCTAAAACGGTAAGTTCTTCGTCGGAACGGGTTGAAAGTTCTTCTAGCTCCGAGACTTCGTCTGATGAAGATGAAAACTGGTATGGAAAGACAACTTACAAGAAAGAAAAGGTGGTTGCCGCAAACGCCGCGGAACTTGAATGTCCCGAAAATACGACCACTGATGATTTGACTGGCTATGATGTTGCCTATGAATTTAATGATCCAAATGATTTAGGTCGCGACTACCTTGGCGAGAATAACGCCTATGCCGACAACAAAACATCTCCGGTGTCCGCAGAATGTGGAAGTATTATTTTTAACGGGGATAATGGATTACTTGTTCCGCTTACGGATACATTTAAGACCAGAGGCTTTGTTGTCGAAGTGCGCTTTATGCCGTCATATGATGACGAGGTGGGAAACCTTATCGTGTCCGAATCACCTGGAGGCAGTACGGATGGTTGGGTCCTTCGTCTAGAAAGAACTGGAGTTGTCTTCTATTATCGCGATGCGGATCAAAGTTCCAATTGGAAGTCGGTGGATGTCGGCCAGGTTTCCTTGGATGAATGGCATGAGGTTCGCGTTAAAATATTCCCGAAAAAGCCTGAATATGGTAGCATCTTCTATTCGATGAATGTTTCTCTGGACGGAAGCTTGGTCCTTGTTTCGGAATACAAAGATGACACCTCTGATTTGGCATATGGTTTTGGAATAGGTTATGATTCAATGTATCAAATGAGTCATAACAATTGGTTCTTTGTTGGAAAAATCGATTACATCCGTTACGGAAAGATAACGGAAGACGATTTGTAATAAATGAATCCCATCGGTACGTTTTTCGGTGATGCCATTTACAAGTACGACGCTCCTAGGCAAGGGCGTCTGTTTGCGGGGCATCCGGGCCGGATTGAACTGAAGTCGGGGATGAATTTCGAAACGGCGCTCCGCGATTTGGATGGCTTTGAACGCATCTGGGTGATTTTCCAGTTTCACGAAAACGAAGGGTGGCGTCCGACGACGCGCCCACCTGTACCGCCTAAAGGCAAAGACCGCGTGGGCACTTTTGCAAGCCGCAGTCCTTACCGCCCGAATCCGATTGGCCTCAGCTGCGTACGTCTCTTGAAAATTGAGGGGCTTACCTTGTTTGTAGACGAGGCGGATTTGCTGAACGGAACGCCGGTGCTCGACATCAAGCCTTATATTCCCATGGCGGATGCTTTCCCTGATGCCAAGGCGGGGTGGGTCGAAGAACAGGTGGGGGATTTGTGGACAGTACAAGTTTCGGACGCATTCGATGCGCAGAATCGCTGGATTGCTGACCATAGCGTCTTTGATTTGCTCAGTTTTGCGCAGGTGCAACTTTCCCGCGGGAATTTTTCGAAAGATGTCTTTGACAGTTCTCGTCGCCGCTTGACCATCGACGAATCTGCGCATACGGGCGTACTTGCGTACCGCACCTTCCGCATCCATTTCAGCTACAACGAATCGGATCGCTGCGTGCTGCTGCAGCGCATTGCCAGCGGCTATTCTGCCGAAGAATTAAATCCCGGCGCCGAAGACAAATACGGCGACAAGGATTTACATCGTGCGTTTCTGCAATTTATACTTTAAGTACCCCGCCATTTGCAGCGGGTGATTGAAGGTGCCGTCGGTCATCTTGGCCTGTAGTTCTTCGTCACTCAACAGCAGGCTTTCGATATCTTCGGTGCTGTCGAAGTGGGTGTTGCCGCCCTTTTCTACGCCGTCAATGAACACGACATGGAATTTGCCGCGATGCCTGTCCGGATTTACGGGAAATGCTCCGAGGTAACTGATTGTGTCATTCTGAGCGGAACGAAGTGGAGTCGAAGAATCTAGACCCGTTCGACTTCGCATCTTCGATGCTTCGCTCAGGGTGACACATTGTTTCTCAATGCCATATCCGCATTCTTCTTGTAATTCCCTAAGCGCGGCCTGTTCCGGCGTTTCGCCCTTGTCAATAATCCCAGCGGGGAATTCTAGCGCGATTTTCCCTGTGCCGTGGCGGTATTGTTCCGTCATGACCCATTTGCCTTCGGCGGTACGGGCTAAAATTAGCACCCAGTCCGGTTGCCATAGCGTGTAAAAATCGTCTATCACCTTGCCATTGGGCAGTTCGCAGGTTTCTTTTGCGACTTTCAGCCACGGGGCGTCTACCAGATATTCTGAACTTAAGAGCTTCCAAGGTTTCATATTCAATAATTTAGTAATTGAAATGTAAGTTTTTTGCTATTATTAATACGGTAGGTGTAAGAATATGAGTGACTTTGTTTTTTATGCAGAAGCTAGTGTCGGGTGTGCGTGCATTTTGATGCTCCTTTTGTACAGCATCAAAAAACTCCCGACACCCCAATTCAAATTCAATCTCTTTTACCAGCTTGTCGTGTGGCATATCGTCTATTTTATTAGCGATACTGCATGGGCTTTGGTAAATAATGGCACTATTCCGAAAACGACTTTTAGCGTATTGACTGTCAATTACCTAAATGCGGTGATTGTCGCTATCGTATTTTATTGTTGTTTTGCTTATGCTGAAATCAGCACGCGGCCCGAGATGACCCGCCTGCAAATTCAAAGCCTCCGAACGAAACTCAGAATCCCGATTTATGTAGAATCCGTATTGTTGCTCACTTCGTTCATCCTCATGCCGGAATTTTGGCTTGACCAGAATTTGGAACCGCGGGACCTTTATTATTTCTTCTTGTTGTTTTTGCCCTTTGTCTATATAATGACGGTAACGATCCGTTGCTTCGGTCGAGTGCTTAAGCCGCACAGCCCCTTGAGCCTGAAGACTTATCTGATTGTGGCAACCTACACTCCGGGCTGTATTGTGGCTGGAGCGGTACAGCTTTTTCTTTCGCTTACGACTCCGGTTTTCTGCTTCTGGTGTACGATGATTATTCTGTTCGTCTACTTGAATTCGCAGAACCAGTTGATTTCTACTGACCCATTGACGGCACTCAACAACCGCAATCAGTTGCAACGTTACTTACAGCTGTCTCATGATTCAATAGACCATTACGTGGTCATGGTGGACATAGACAAGTTTAAGCAGATAAATGATACCTACGGGCACGTAGAAGGTGACCGTGCCCTTGTACTTGTATCCAAGGCTCTCAAGAGTGCTTGTGGACGCCTAGGAAAATCAACATTCCTGTGCCGTTATGGGGGTGACGAATTCTTGATTGTCGTGCCGACGGAATTGCCGGGACTTGCAATTAGGGTCATCAAGGATTGCTTGAAAGAGGAACTGTCCAGTCATTACGCCAAGCCAAGCTATGCGCTGGATGTGAGCATCGGTTATGCTTTTTGGAATGGCAAGCTTTCCAGTTTTAAAAAGAGTGTTGCTGAAGCCGATGAGAAAATGTATGAAGATAAGCGTTCCTAACGCTTACCCTTCCAATTTATTCTTCAAATAGTGCCTTGCGGTCCACGTGAAGTAAAGCACGTCAGCAATTACAAGTGCTACTCCGCAGGCGAGGAATACGGGCTGGTGCATACCGAAACGCCCCGCCATGGAACCCCCTACTAAAATGCCCGTGCCGATACCGATGTCCCAACCGCTTAGGTAGGTGCTGTTGGCTGTACCGCGCTGGTCGTGGCGGGCGAGATTCACACACATGGTCTGGTAGCCGGGGAAAATCAGGCCGAGGCTTGTGCCAATCAGGAATGCCGCGACAAAGAAGGTGATGGGCGAGTGGCTGAACGCGAGAATAAAGTAGGCAATCACGTTCAACGTCATGCCGGTTCCCACCAGGTGAATCAAGTAACCGCGGTCAATCAGGCGCCCTGTCATGATGCGGTTCAGAATCAGACCTGCTGCAATCAAGGCGTAGAACCAGCCGGAACCGCCTATGCCAAGCTCCTTGGCGTAAAGGGCGATGTAGTTCGTAACTGGGCCGTAGGCGAAGCCCACAAAGATGAAGTTTACGAATTGCGGAATGGCGCGGGTCAAGAAGAATCGGTCAAGGGAAAGCGGCGCATGCGGCTTTTTCTCCTTGCGCGGCACATTCAGAGTCTGCACAAGAATCAAGCCGATTATGCACAAAATAATCGAAATCGCAAAGACGATGGTGTCGCCGAATGCCTCGTACAGGAACATGCCGGTCATGGGGCCTGTCGCAAATGCCAAATTTACGCTGATGCCGAAGTAGCCGATGCCTTCACCGCGGCGGCTTGCGGGCAAGGCGTCAATCGCGACCGTGTTGCTCGCCGTGCTCGAAATTCCGAAGAATAAACCGTGGGCGAACCGCACGGCGGCAAGAATCGGCAAAATACCGACGGTCTTGTAGCCTAAAAAGCAAGCGGTAAACGCGAAGAATGTCCAGAAGTACAGGGGCTTGCGGCTAAGGGTGTCCACCAGGAATCCTGCGAAGGGCCTGCAGGCAAGTGCCCCGATCGTATAAAGCGAAATGATGAATCCGGCAGTCGCGTTGTCGGTCGCGAACTTTTCGATAATGTAGAGCGGGAGAATGGGCAGCAGCTGGTAAAAGCTGAAGAACAGCAGAAAGTTCGCGGCGGCGACCGTCACGAAATTCCGCGTCCACAGTGGCGGTTTTTCTGTTGTCAAAACATCAGCTGGCATAATCCCTCTTCAATATAATGCGGAATGTGAAGTGTGTAATGTGGAATGATTTCATTTCACATCTCACACTTCACATCTCATTTTCTCTCCAGCATCACGATGGTTTCGAGGTGCGGGGTGCCGGGGAACAGGTCGAGCGGCTGCACCTCGCGCACGCGGTAACCGTAGCGTTCCCATTCCTTGAGCGAGGCGGGAATCTCGTCGGTGCCGCAGAACACGTGGCATACGCGGATTGGCTTGCGCATGGCGAGCGCATGAATCACGCCGGGTTCGCAACCCTTGCGCGGCGGGTCCAGCAGGATTTTTTCGGGCTCGCCTGGGATCGGCCGCGGGAGTCGCGTCTGCACGAACATTTCGTCAATCTTGCCTGCGATAAAGCGGTAAGGCGTTTTAAGGTGCTTTGCAGATGCCTTTGCGC
>JAEEGK010007394.1_pt1 | contig 26191 bp, 28 predicted proteins | sample 8958771 | NCBI WGS metagenome assembly JAEEGK01 (sample SAMN16246547, study PRJNA631951) | gut metagenome | biome: gut microbiome; feature: rumen; material: SC-attached | host: Bos | place: Iran: Karaj | collected 2018-10 | reverse complement strand
CAACAGCATGGCCGAGTAGCCAAGTTTGGAAGGGATAAACGCTGAAGGCATCTAAGCGTGAAGCCCCCCTCAAGATGAGATATCCCATAACAGAAGTTAGTAAGACCCCTTGAAGACGACGAGGTTGATAGGGCAGAGGTGGAAGTGTGGTAACACACGCAGCTGACTGCTACTAATAGGTCGAGGGCTTGACCTGAGGTTATAGGTTTTCCTGTTTCTTCTTTATGGTTTGCAGTTACAAATTTAAGAATGAAATTATCGGGCGAGACTTTCGGGTCTCGCCTGTTTTGTTATTTGACGGGTTTTTCCGGCGGGGATACGCTTCCTTCATTTACAAACGTTACTGTATTCGTTTATAATAGCAGAGTATTAATGGGAGTACGGAGTGAATATGGGAGCGAAAATACTGATCGTCGAGGACGACAATTATATCAACAACATGATAAAGGACGCGCTGGAACTGGCCGGATATGAGTGCATCCAGGCTTTTTCCGGCACCGAGGGGCTGCTGCTGTTAAAGGAATCGCCGGAGCTGGTCATACTCGATCTCATGCTGCCCGGCAAGAGCGGCGATGAAGTCATAAAGCAGATCAAAGCCGAGAACGACATCCCTGTGATAGTGGTATCGGCCAAGGACAGCGTGGATTCAAAGATAGAGCTGCTGAGGTTAGGCGCGGACGATTATCTTACCAAACCTTTTGATATAAAGGAACTGGAGGTAAGGGTCGAGGTCAGGCTGAGGCGCTACCGCGAATCGCACCCGGATAATGCGGCGCAGACGGCAGGCAGTGCTCCTGCAGATGCGGGCATCATCACATTTAAAGAAATTAAGATGAATCCTGCATGCTTTTCGCTGAAGGTAAATGACGAACCGGTAGAGCTGACAAAGCATGAATTCAGGATACTCGAGCTGCTGGTAAAGAACCCCGCACGTGCTTTTACAAAGCAGGCAATCTATGAATATGTATGGGATGACTCATATCTTGGCGAAGACAAGACCATCAACGTACACATCAGCAATATCCGCAAAAAGCTCAAGTCGGTGACCGCGACCGAGTATATCGAGACTGTCTGGGGCATCGGTTTTAAGCTGAATACAAAATAAGTTTTTAATCTTTAAACTTTCTTAAACATTTCTTGACGTTTTTTGAATATTTAAATGATAACCTAAGGTTCGGAAGGGCAAGGCAGCTGTCAGCTGATGCCATTCCGGACCTTTTTTCGGCGGCTTCATACAAACGGGTGGGAGGAGCCGCCGGATATAAAAGGCGGGCAGAATTGCGAATCCCTTGAACGAAGCGGAAGGAGAAACTAAAATGTCATTTATTCTGGAAACCGACGGATTGACAAAGACTTACGGAAGAAAACGCGCTCTGGACAATGTTTCGGTACATGTCGGGGAAGGCGATATCTACGGACTCGTAGGCAGGAACGGTGCCGGCAAGACAACGCTCATGAAGATAGCGGGCGGGCTGGCATCGGCGAATTCAGGCAGCTGCAGGCTGTTCGGCAGGGATGTGAACGATCTCGGAGATGCGGTTCTTCAGCGCGGTCTGCTGATCGAGGAACCGGGTATTTATCCGGAAAAGAGCGGGCTGGAGAACATGAAGATCAAGTGCATGGCACTCGGCGTAAAGGATAAGAGCGAGCCCGAAAGACTGTTGGAGCAGATGGGTATCAAGGACGCGATGAAGAAGCATGTGAAGAATTACTCGTTCGGAATGAAGCAGCGTCTCGGCCTGGCACTCGCATTTGCCGGAAATCCTAAGCTCATGATCCTCGATGAGCCGATCAACGGTTTCGACCCCGAGGGCATCAGGAACGTCAGGGAGATGATCCTGGAGAAGCATAAGCAGGGAACGACATTTATCATATCGAGCCACATCCTCGGAGAACTCTCAAAGATCGCGACAAAATACGGTTTTATCAACGAAGGAAAGCTCGTGGAGGAGAGTACTGCGGAGGACTTAAAGGCAAAATGCATCTCGAAGATCAACCTCGTTACGGACAATCCTTCGGGAACGGCAGCCGTCATAGAAAGGCTCGGATTCGCCTCGTACAAGGTATTCGACGGCGGCAGGACCGAGATCTATGAGCAGCTCGAGCGCACGGGCGATATCTCGAACGCACTGTCCGCGCAGGGCATAGCGATCTATGAGATCACAAAAAAATACGAGACTCTCGAAGACTATTACATCGGCATAGTCGGAGCGGATACAAGGGAAGAGGAACATAGTGCACAAGTGGCATGCGGTACAAGGAATCAGCTGCGAAAGACCGCAGCTAAACAGGAGGAATACTGATATGGGCAGGATATTAAAGACGGATCTGTACAGGACCTTTCACGGACTTGCGTTTTATGTATTTCCGGCTGCGCTGCTGCTGATCCTCATACTTTCGCTGACATTGGGCGATGCGGCCGGGATGACCATGAGCGTTGAGGGGATACTTGAGGATACATTCGTTACGGCCAGATATCTTACATTCATGCCGCTCGGCTTTCTGGTCACATATCTCTGGAATACCGAGACCAGAAACGGGTTTATAAAGAATATCGCGGGAAACGTCACCGGACGTCATATTCCCGCAGTCACAAAGCTGGTAACGGGCGCGCTGATAACCGTTATCTACATGATCATCACCATTGGTTTCATGCTGGTGGGCAATCTGATGAACGGCTACACCATAGTATGGGGCGATCCGGGCAGGAGCATCGCAAAGCTCGGGCTCTGGATACTGATCGGCATGGCGTTTGTCGCGCTGATGGAGCTGGTCCATGAGCTCACTCACAGCGCAGCGCTCGGATATATCCTGACGATCGCGATCTGGACCGGCATGGTCGAGGAACTCATCCTGAATATCGTGGCATTGATCGACAGCAAGATCGATCTGATCGGATACACCCTGATCTACGGCATGCTGATCGAAGACAGGCTCTGGGTAAGCCTAATAAGGACGATCGTTTACCTGGTCGTATTTGCGGTGCTTGCGGTATTTACCGCGAAAAAGCGTGATGTGAAGGCATGAAATGGAGAATAAAATGGAAAATATAGTTGAAACTATCAATCTTACAAAAAAATACGGTGATAAATACGCGCTGGACAAGGTCTCTGTACATGTCAGGAAGGGCGAGATCTACGGACTCGTGGGCAGGAACGGCGCCGGAAAAACAACGCTGATGAGGATAATCTGCGGGCTCTCGCACGCGACGGCAGGCGAGTTTAAGCTGTTCGGACAGCGCGGAGACAAGCCCGGTATGCTGGCTCAGCGCAGGGGCATGCTGATCGAGGATCCCGGTTATTTTTCCGAATTTGACGCGGAAACGAACCTGAGGATCAAATGCAAGCTGCTCGGCATCAATGACCGCGAGGAGCCCAAGCGGCTGCTGCGGATGGTGGGCCTCGGCGACGTCGGAAAGAAAAAGGTCGGACAGTATTCGCTCGGCATGAAGCAGCGCCTCGGCATAGCGATCGCCATGGCAGGCAATCCCGATATCGTAGTGCTCGACGAGCCTATCAACGGTCTCGATCCGCAGGGTATCGTGGATATCCGCGAGACGATCGTGCGTATGAGGAAGGAGCAGGGAACGACATTCATCATTTCCAGCCACATCCTCGACGAGCTGTCGAAATTCGCGACATCGTACGGCATTATAAATAAGGGCAGCCTGATCACGGAATGCAGCGCGGAGGAGCTGGCTGAGAAGTGCGAATCAAAGATAGAACTCAGGACCGATTCGCCCGCGGGAGCGGCCGCAGTGCTCGAGAGAATGGGCTTTTCGCAGATCCGCGTGCAGGAGGATGGTCGCATCGATATATTCGACAGCCCCGAGCGGATAGGCGAGATAACGCTGGCAATGGCCGGGAACGGCATCACCACTTACGAAATGACTAAGAGGGTAGGAACGATAGAGAACTATTATCTGAACCTTGTCGAGGGAGGACAGTATGCTTAAGATTATAAAGACGGATTTTTTCAGGCTTTTCAGGACAAAGGCATTCTATGTATACCCGATATTCCTTGTATTTGTCGAGATAATGAGCGCGTGCTTCTCGGTAGTGAGGATGACCGACGGTGATGCCGAAGTGATCGTGGATTTTGCCGCAAGATCGGTAAAATGCGGTCCCGTTGATTACGCGAGCTGCCTCGGAGACGGATTGCTGATACTGTTCCTCGGGATAGCGATGGCGATATTTTATACGAACGAGAGCAGGAACGGTTTCCTCAAAAACGCTGCGGGATGTGCGGTGGACAAGCGCCTTATGCCTGTTTCAAAGATGATCGCGGGCGTGGTAACAATGTTTGTCTACATCGCGGAATATATCGTGATCAGGACCGTGTTCATGCTGATCGAGGCGCTCGCAAACGGCGCAAAACTGGAATACACAGGCATTCCTGAGGGCGACGGCGGGAAATTCGCGGTTTATGTGCTGCTCTGCTTATTCGTGCATATCACATGCATCGCCATCCTGGTACTCATGCACGAGCTGACTCACAGCAGGGCGCTCATGCTGCTGAGCGTATTCGTTTTTTCGGCAACTCTGGCAGACAAGCTCATCGTCGGTGCCTTCAGCCTCCTCAAGAGCAAATTTACATGGCTCTCGGGGATCAACATCAACAAATACATGATGATGCTGAATATTGAAAACGGGTATCTGTCGAAATCATATTATCCTTTGACACTGTTCATAGTGTGTGTGATATACTTTGGATTGGGAGCGATACTCTCCGCAACTGTGGCAAACAGGAAGGACGTAAAGTGATCTATGGTATTTATCATCGTTATTTTGGCGGCAGCGCTGGTGATACTCGCGGCGGCGCACGTGATCTACAGGCGGCAGGTTAAGGACCTCGGCTGCCAGCTGCGTTTTATCAATGACAACGACACCCGGCAGAGGCCGGCGGTGGACATAAACAGGCCGGAGCTGAAAGCACTGGCCGATGAGACCGCGCGCCTGGCCGACAGACTGAGGGACATCGAAGTCACGCATCTGCGGCAGGATGAGGCATTGAGAGAGACCATCGCCAACATATCGCATGATATCAGGACGCCGCTGACATCGCTGGACGGGTATTTCCAGCTGCTCACGTCGGAGGAGGTGCCTGCGGAAAAGAGAGCGCAGTACGCGGACATCATCAGGAGCAGGATCACGAGCCTCAACGATATGTTGGACGAGCTGTTCACCTACGCAAAGCTGCAGGATCCGAACTACGAGCTGGAGACGGCCGCTATGGACATGACGGCGGTCACAGCGGATACGGTGCTGAGTTTTTACGATGAGATAAGAAAGAGCGGGAGCGACCCCGAGATAGAGCTGCCCGAGGAGCCCGTGATGATAAACGCGGAGAGAGGCGCATATACCAGGATAGTGCAGAATCTGGTCAGAAACGCACTGATGCACGGGAAAAACCTGAAGGTACGCCTGCACGCCGCGGACGGACGCGCGGTGCTCGAATGCAGCGACGAGCTGGCGGACAGGGACGCGCCCGTGGACGCGAGCCGCGTGTTCGAGAGGTTCTATAAAGCTGACAAAGCCCGCGGCACTAAGGGCAGCGGGCTCGGTCTGGCGATCTCGAAAGAACTGACTGAAAAGATGGGCGGCAGTATCGAAGCGGAGTGTGAGGACGGTATATTTACCGTCAGACTGGGCTTTGATACCGTAAAATAACGGCGGAACGCGTCATCTGGTGTGCGCGCCCATTTCCTTGAGCTCCTTTTTGCGCGTGTACATCATCTGATCCGCGCGCTCGAACATCTCGTGGAGCTCGGTGTCGGTAGGCATCAGCGTCGCGTAGCCGAGTGAAACGACTACATCGCCCGAGGCGATATTCTCTTCGGTCTTGCGGTTAAATGCGTCGATGTCTTCATTCAGCGAATCGTAGCCTCTTCCCTGAAGGAGGACGGCAAATTCGTCTCCTCCGATGCGGAAAACGGCACCGTGGTCAAAATACTCACAGATGAGGCGGCTGGCGTCCTTGATGAGCTTATCGCCGGCAGCGTGGCCCTCGTTATCGTTGACGTATTTCAGACCGTTTATATCACATACAACGACAGCTAATTTGTCGATCTCTTTGGCCCTGATCAGATTGTTCAGGGCTTCTTCGTTGTCCGAATAAGCGAGCTTGTTGCGGACACCCGTGAGGGAGTCGGTATTGGCCATGTTCCGGAAGGTGCGGCTGGTCTCTTTTTCGGCCTCGAGACGTCTCTTTGACATCGATCTGAACTCGAGCAGGAGAACGGTGGCGAACAGGACAACGAACGATAACGTCATGATTATCTGTTTGCGGCTGGAGGCCAGACTGTGCTCACTGATGCTGCGGATGCGCTCATTGATAACGCTTTCACTGATCAGAACGGCCATTTCCCACTCGGTGTTCTCGATAGGCACGTAGTACAGTGTTTCCGCGACGCCGCCCGCCGTAAACGACATATCGCCGCCGATACCGCGCGCGAAATTGTCATAATGCTGATCATGAAGCTCCGCGGGAATGACATTTTTCGTAGCGTCGAAGATATTTGCCTTTTGGATGAACGGGCCGAGATCCGTGTCGGAGAGGTTTTCTCCGGCTCTCGAATACAGGCCGAAATAAGTCCTGCCCTGATCCTCGAAAGCCAGCAGGCTGACGATCTCACCTATCTCGATCTGGACAAAGCAGGCTTTCATCTGTTTGCCCATTACATACAGATCGGGCGTCGGGATCGCCAGACACAGCTCCTTAGGCGAACCGTACGGGAAAACTATGCTGATGCTGCGCTCGCTCATGGCATTGTCGGAGAGGAAATCATAGCGGCTCCGGCCGGTAAAGGTCGTGTACTGCGTGTAAACGACATCGTCGCTGTCAACGAGCGCGAACCTGTTGAGCGAGAGCAGTGCCTTAACCTTACCGAGGGCAGCCCTGAGCTCCTCCTGGGAGGTGATGCCCTCATCATCGATAAAGGCAAGTGCCTTTTTCATGTGCTCAAAATTACTGTCGATCAGATTGGTGATCGTCTTCGAACGCCGGTCGGCCATGGCCTCGAGATAGAAGGAACTTACCGAAGAAACCGCCTCATTTGTGGCATTGATGGTCTGCCTCGACGAATGGAGCATATTCGAGATAACGAACACGATCAGCATGATACTGCCGACGATCGCTGTCAGGATAAATGTTTTTGTGTTAATCCGTGTCTTTTTCATGTATCGTCACCGTAAAGAAGTTCGAGCATAAATGCTGCGTCTTTTTGATAAATAACCGTTGTTATCTCATTTACCCGTTCGGGGTAAAGGTCACCGGGAAGTAAACCGTCCGCAATCTTGACCGCCGTCGTGAGCGTGTCGAAGCCGATGGAATAGCATTCCTGCACGCCGAGACAGTAGATAACGCCGTCCTTCAGATAGTGCAGCGCCTCGCGGTCGTGGTCCATGCCGACGATAACGGTGTCGCTCTGTTTCTCCTGAATGGCTCTGGCGGCGCCTACGGGATTGCTCATGTTGCAGCAGATGATGCCGTCGAGATCGGGATGATCGGAGAGAATCTTCAGTGTGAGCTCGTGCGCGATGTCTATGGAGTCCATATCGTATTCGGTCGCAACGATCTCCATATCGGGATATTTCGCGATCGTGTTTCTGGCTCCCGCAGCCCTGTCCTCATGACAGGGAGCGCCGACACTGCCGACGAGTACAGCGACCTTGCCCTTATACCCGAGCTTTTCGCAGAGAGCCTCGGTCAGAGCGGCTCCGTCCTCGTAATTGTGTGTATTGCCGACGTAAGCGATCCTTTTGCAGCCCTCGGCGGCATCGGAACTGGAGAATGTCATGACCTTGGTCCCCCGAATCGACCATGCTGTCCAGGATTGGAGATATGATGCTCTCATCCGCGACATCCACGCCGATCACGTCATAGCCCGCGGTTTCAGCCGCGTGCAGGCGCTGCGCCTGGTCATCGGCCGAAACGGAATCGGGCGCCATGTACTCGTAGGTAACCGTAATGCCCCTGGCGAGGAACTGCCTCTGCGCCTCCTCCATTCCGAGCGCCACCGCATCCCACCAGGGATGGACGATCTTGTACGTGAAATAGAAGCTGTAGCTGTCCTTTTTCGGCACATACGCGTCGAGCTCGTGGTTGAAATCAACCGCGCTGTGAGCGGAAGTATCCGGCAAAACCGAATACATAACATCGGTCACCTGCGCGCTGTCGGGCTCCTGCGGGATGTTGGTCTTTGAACAGGCCGCCAGTGCGAGCGAAGCCGCCAGCAACAGCACCGTCAGGTGTTGTTTCGTGTTTCTTCTCATCTGATCACCTTCATCTTAATGAAATGATTTGATAAATATTGTCCTTCAGAATATTATACCACATCTGTTGTGAAGTGAAGCCAAAAATATTCGGAAAAATATATAATATGTATCGGCCCGATAACGGAAAGAATTAACGGAAGAAAAAGGCAAAAAGTGATTGACAGCGAAAAGCATCGGATGTATAATTTCAATGTTGCTGACAAGGTCAGAATGCTTTCGGCTCCGTGGTCAAGAGGTTAAGACATCGCCCTTTCACGGCGGTAACACGGGTTCAATTCCCGTCGGAGTCATAGCAACCGGATTGTTCCAGTTGCTATTTTTTTTAGAGAAACAGATGACGGACCCTTAGCTCAGTTGGTCAGAGCAGCCGGCTCATAACCGGCCGGTCCTGGGTTCAAGTCCCCGAGGGTCCATAGCAACCGGAAAAGCCGGTTGCGGTTACGCGGAAGTGTTATCGAAGCGTAACTACATTGATAAAAAGAAATTCTTCTTTGAAGTATTTCGGATTTCTTTGGCCCGGTGGCTCAGTTGGTTAGAGCGCCGCCCTGTCACGGCGGAAGTCGTCGGTTCGAGTCCGATCCGGGTCGTAGAGCAACTGGATTTCTCGAAGAGTTTTTCAGTTGAGCTTCGCGAACAAGGTAGTCTTGCATCGGAAATACCTCTGCAAGACCGCAGATGCCTTGGAGCGGCACCTCAAACTTGAAAAAGTGAATTGAACATTTTCACTTTTTCAAAGACAGTTTTCGGTTAATTTTTCTGCGAAAAATTAATCTGCTTGGGATCTTAGCTCAGCTGGGAGAGCATCTGCCTTACAAGCAGAGGGTCATAGGTTCGAGCCCTATAGGTCCCATACCTCGTTATGAGGGAGCGTAATATGCGCGGATTCAATGCATTTCATTGAATTTGCCGGTGTGGCGGAATTGGCAGACGCAAGGGACTTAAAATCCCTCGGGGGCAACTTCGTACCGGTTCGAGTCCGGTCACCGGCATTTCTTTTTTTATTCTGAGTGATTCTGTGATTTTTTCTGAACTCATTCATTTTTCCCAATTTAAAGTTATATTTTATTCTTCTATGCTATTATTATACTTGTTTTTCGATACTATATATGGTACTATAAAGGAGCTCCCATTATGCCTACTGTTGATAAGCTGATAGATAAAAGAGCACAGGGGATCTGATAACCATAAAGCAGGAAAATCCGTTGAAAAAGGTGTATGTCACGGATATCCTGAACAGGATCGGAAAGTGAGGCGGAAGTATGCAGATTAAGGATTACATGGAACTCCCTTACACGAAAATGATCAAAGAGATCAACGACGAATCGGGACATTACTACTATGGGTGGATTTTGGAATTGGACGGATGTCAGAGCACCGGTGAGACCCTGGAGGAATTGATGGAGTCTCTTAAAGAGGCAATGGAAGGCTATATTGAAGTTAAAATGGAGAGAGAACTGCCGATTCCGCTGCCTCAGCAGGATGAGAGCTATAGCGGGAAATTCGTGCTCAGACTGCCAAAATCCCTGCATAAAAGGCTTACCATAGAGGCATCTAATGAAGGAGTGAGTCTTAATCAGTGGGCATGCTATAAGCTGGCATTGTAGGTCACACCGGAAATACAAATCGCACGATGCATTGATATATATCGCACGATATACTTGACGAAATCGTGCGATTTTGTTATAGTAGTTCCGGGAGGTGGTTATATGTCGATCACTGCTACTGAACTTAAAACAAATCTCAGCAAGTATATCCTTTTGGCAGCTACAGAGGATATTTATATTACCCAATACGGAAAAGTTGTGGCTAAGCTCACCAGTCCTTTTGAAAAAAGGGTTGAGATCGCAGAGTCATTATTGGGTATTCTGCCGCAAAGCAAAACTATGGAAGAAGCAAGAGAGGAACGACTGCGGGAAGTATGAGAGTGCTTTTTGACACTAATGTTATCATTGATGTTTTACAGAACAGGGAACCGTGGAGCCTTGACGGAATAAAGCTTTTTCATGCAGTTGCTGACAGAAGGATAATCGGATGTATTACAGCAAAACAGATCGCGGACATCCATTATATTTCCCAAAAGCAGTTTAGCGAAACAGATAATTCAGACTCAAAATGCCGCAGCATTATCACCGGTCTCCTTTCACTGTTCGAGCTGTTGGATACACTGGCGGCAGATTGTCAAAATGCTGTTTTTTATGAGAATAACGACTACGAAGACGCGATCATGATCGCAACGGCTGCCCGCTGCAAAGTTGACTGCATCGTGACCCGGGACGGCAGGCATTTTAAATCCGCACCGCAGGATATACTCACGCCGGGGGAACTGCTGGAAAGACTTGGCGACTGTCCCGACTGAGGGAAGGATACAACGGCAAGACTGACCGGACAGTTTTTGCGATGGTAAAAGCTTGTTCCGGAACCGCTTTTGAAAAAGGAGAAGAAGGAAAGGTAAGCAGAATGGATGAAAGATTTTCCAGGACCGCGTTGTTATACGGTGACGAGGCGATGAAGCGGCTGGCGAGCTGCAGAGTTGCAGTTTTCGGCGTGGGCGGAGTAGGCGGATATGTGGTCGAGGCGCTGGCGCGGTCGGGGATCGGGGCACTCGATCTGATCGATAACGACAAAGTATGCCTCTCGAATATCAACAGGCAGATCATCGCGACCACGGCTACGCTCGGGCAGTACAAGGTGGACGCGGCCGAGGCGCGCGTAAGAGACATCGCGCCCGACTGCGAGGTCCGGACGTATAAGACATTTTTCCTGCCCGCGACGCAGGATATGTTTGATTTTACGCAGTACGACTACGTGGTCGACGCGATCGACACCGTGACCGGAAAACTGGCGATCATAGAGAAGGCAAAGGCGGCAGGAGTGCCCGTGATATCCTCGATGGGGGCCGGCAATAAGCTGGATCCGACGGCATTTGAGGTGGCGGATATCTATGAGACCTCGATCTGCCCGCTGGCCAAGATCATGCGCAAGGAGTGCAAGAAGAGGGGCATAGAGTCGTTAAAGGTGGTGTACTCAAAGGAGGAGCCGAGAGTGCCGCTGAGTGAGACCGGGGGCGCGGACGGGGCGACAGAGAATATGGTGGACGGTGCTGCTGCCGGCGGCGAGATCATTACGAACAGAAAGAGGGTAACACCCGGGTCGACCGCATTTGTACCGTCGGTGGTCGGACTGATCATCGCAGGGGAGATAGTGAACGAACTGACGGGGATAGGGTGAGCGCGGCATTCGGGAGAATAGATAGAGTCCCGGAAAAAGGAAAAAGGCTCTTGGCCCTCCGCCAAATCCAGCAGTGGGTCGAACCTTATCCACAAACATAATACCATAAATGTCGCAAAAGTCAATCTCTACTTGGATAAACGAGGAGTTCACCGCTTTTCAAAATCACATATATATTACACTGTCATACAAAATGCAAGCTGAATAATTGGAAACTCTCTCGTTGACACATGCACGATTATGCATTATCCTAAATGTACGCAGATATCGGGTAATGGCGGTCTGCGGCGGGGTTGGTATGCATTTAGGAGGATGGAAACTTATGGGTTTACTGGACAAGTTATTTGAAGGAAACAAGGACCTGGAAAAGGCGGCGAAGGGGCTGCTGAACGGTCTGCTGAACGCGGCGGAGAAAAAGTCGGAGTCGGCTGATGACGGCGCGCAGCCTCAGCAGCAGAGGTTTGAGGAAGAGGACGGAGGAGAGTCGGGATTCTCGTGGGGCGATAAGAAGCCGGCCGAGGAGAATCAGTACAATTTCGACGGACCTTTCTGGGTTTATTTCGAGAATATTTTCAGGGCGGAGTTCGCGGCGACGCCGTTCCAGAAGAATCAGATCTCGTCGAACAGGATCGCGTATACGTTCTATTCGGGTGTATCGAAGGTGCTGGTTGTGGAGCTGATGTCGGAGAACTGCTCAGCGTACAAGCTGCGCGAGGATACGAAAAAGGAGGGCGTGCCTTACACGCGCTTCTATATCGACCATTTCGGATGGTGGAACACGCGCGAGTACGTGGTTACACGCATGCGTGCGGCGATGAAGGCCTGATCGGCACAGATCCGCGACTTACGCGAAAGGATAACATGTGAAAAACAGAGGGAGAACGCTTTGCGCCTGCGGCGGACCCGGCACGGACCAGCATATGACTTCGCAGGCAGTCGGTCGGTGTACGGTCTTGTACATCCCGGAATTACCGGGATTTAACGTTTTCTCCCTCTGCTTTATTTTTGCGGAGGAACTTATTTCATGTCACTTCTGGACCTGCTCTCGGATGCGCAGACATGGAACGCGTTTTACGAATACAAGCTCTCGCTCGCCTGCACGAAGCAGTTTACGGGCGAGCTGCGCGAGTTCATAGATGAGAAAAAATACGAGCCGGTATGCGAGGGGATACTCGCAGGCCGGCCTTTTCCGCTGCCGCGAAAATCCGTGATCGCGAAGATGGGGAGTGACAAAAAACGCGTGGTGTACACGTATCCCACCGCGGAAAATACGGTACTGAAGCTGCTGACGTGGCTGATCCTAAGGAAGTATGACGGGATATTCAGCGACAATCTGTACTCGTTCAGACCCGGGCGGACTGCGAAGGACGCAGTGAGGAGACTGCTGAGGGACAGGAGGATAAGACCGACTGAGGGGACGCAGACAGAGGAGTTGAGGACAGAGGGGACGGTTCTTCTGTCTGATGAATCCTCAGACAGAAGAACCGTCCCCCTGTCCTCGCTACTGTCCGGTGAATCCTCAGACAGAAGAATCGTCCCCCTGCCCTCACACTTGTACAGTGCTTACAAAGTGGACATCCACGACTACTTCAACTCGGTGCCGGCGGAGAGGCTGGTTCCGATGCTGGAGCGGGTGCTGGCGGACGACGGGAGACTATGTGATTTCCTTGAAAAACTGCTGCTCGAGCCGAATGTGCTCGACCGCGGCAGGGTGGTCGCCGAGCGGAAGGGGATCATGGCCGGGACGCCGCTGTCGTCATTTTACGCGAATCTGTATCTCGCGGAGCTGGACAGGCATTTTGCGGAAGCGGGTGTGCTGTACGCGAGGTATTCGGATGACATCATAGTTTTTGCCGACAGAGGCTCTGATGTGAGCGTCCATGCGGACTATATTAAGGCATTCCTTGAGGAGCGGGGGCTCACCGTAAACCCTGCGAAAGAGTGCTTTTACGCGCCGGGGGAGGGCTTTACGTTCCTCGGATTTTACTGCGGCGAGAAGGTGGACATCGCGCCGGCGACACTCAAAAAACTGAAACAGAAGATGCGGCGGAAACGCGACGCGCTGGCGCGCTGGGCGAAGCGCAACGAGGTCGAAGGAGAGAAGGCGGCCAAGGCATTTATCAGGATATTCAACCGTAAGCTGCTCGAGGCTCCGCAGGACAATGAGCTGTCGTGGAGCAGCTGGTTTTTTCCTGTGATCGGAACGACCGACAGTCTGCACGAGATCGATCTGTACGCGCAGGACTGCCTGCGATACCTGATCTCGGGGCGGCACACGAAGAAGCGTTTTGATGTGCGGTATGAGGACCTGAAGGCGCTGGGGTACAGGTCGCTGGTGAATGCGTATTATGCAAATGATGCACACTGAATGAATCGTTATATGCAAATATTGCGCATGAGATTGACAATAATATGCAAATATTGCATACTGTATGTGCGGAGGTGTGCAAATGACTGAATTAAAAAAAATAAGAAGCGAAAAGCATCTGTCACAGCAGGATGCGGCGAAGTTACTGGGTGTTTCTCTGCGTTCGTATATAACATATGAGAATGATGAGGCGAAGACCGACAGTATAAAATACCGTTTTCTGCTCCATGAACTCGGACAGATCAATAAGATGGACGAGGAGCATGGCATTCTGCAGAGGGAAGATATTATCAGGGGATGCAGCGAAGTTTTTGCAGACTACGATATTGATTATTGCTATCTTTTCGGCTCGTATGCGAAGGGGAAGGCGGCGGAGACCAGCGATGTGGATCTGATGATCTCCGGCCAGGTTACGGGGCTGAAATTCTACGGACTGGTCGAAGAACTAAGGGAAGCACTCCACAAAAAGGTTGATTTGTTGGATGTTAAGCAGCTTTTAAACAATGAGGAATTGTTGAACGAGGTACTAAAATCGGGGATAAAGATTTATGGATAACATTGAAGGACGATATACCGGAACTGCTCGAAGCGATTTCAGAAGGTAAAAACGAAAAATGAAGAATAATAGGATTGTGGCTCTGACCAAGTTGTCAGAGGATAGAAAGGCGGAGGTTCGGGCGCTGGAGGCGCTGTGCAGGGAAGCGGACGGGACCGAGGCGGTCGCGGAGCTGTCGAACGAATTGAATTTCAGCCGCAGGCTTAAATGCTTTTTCCTGTACTATGAGGAGAGCGAGCTGATCGGATTTATGGGGATTTTCTGCCCGGACGGGAAAAACGCGGAGATACAGGCATTTACCGCACCTGCCAGAAGGCGCATGGGTGTGTTCACGACACTGCTCGAGCCGGCGGGAGAGGAACTGAAATACAAGGACGTAAAGCAGGTGTACTTTGTCGCGGAACCGGTGTCCGAGGGCGCGGTGCGGACTGCGGAAGCGATGGGGATGAAGAGATGCTACTCGGAGCTGGTGATGAGGCTGGAGAGTGATGATCGCGGCGGCAAGAATATGTCCAAGCGGACCGATGGTGATGAAGGCAGGAGTAACAACAGGACCGGCGGCGGGGCAGGTCGACCGGAGGGAACCGACGGCAGCAGGGAGAATGCAGGACCCGCAGACAAAAGAACCGTCCCCGTGTCTTACTTTACGCTGTCGTGCGCGGCGGACGAGGGCGGCCTGAAATACACTCTGTTTGACGGAGATGAGGAGGTCGGGACCGCAGGCGTGTACGAGGGCGGACGCGAGCTGTTCATATACGGCGTCGAGATAAAGGAGAATCTGCGCGGGCAGGGCTACGGAGCGGCATTTACGGAGCTGCTGATCAGGGATCTGAAGCGCAGCCGGCCGGGCAAACAGATAAAGCTGCAGGTGAGGAGCGACAATGTTCCCGCGATGCGGATATACGAGAGCTGCGGATTTGTGATAGAATCAGAGCGGATATATTATTCGCTGAAATGACACGTTATACCCATTATACCCTTGACTGAATCACAAACAAAGGGTATAATGGGTATAATAGTTTTGGCTGAAGGAGGTGAACGAATGGAAAATGAAGATATCTACGGGAAAATAGCCGAACTGGAGCGAGAAATAGCGGTCCTGCCCGAGGGCAGCATATCAAAGAAAACGATCCGCGGAAAGGACTATTATTACCACCGGATAACACGGGACGGGAAACGGACAGAAAAATACGTGAGTTTCGGGGAGCTTGAGGAGCTTAACGCCGGGATTCAAAAAAGAAGGGCACTGGAAAAGGAACTGAAAAAACTGGAAAGTTCGGTGCAGAAAGAGGCGCAGCACGGAAAAGCTGTTCGCGCAGACAGATCGGACGGTCTTGCTTTCAAAACCACAGTCAGGATCGGGAAACAGCTGGAAGCGCAGATCGAGCCAACGAGAAAATATAAGAAAAGAGAATGCATCGGTATTCTGCGTGATTACGTAATGGGGCCGCATCAGGATAAGGTACTGATCATATACGGACTCAGGCGGACCGGAAAAACAACGATGATCAGACAGATACTCACGGAATTATCGGAGGAAGAGTTTTCGAAAGCGGCATTCATACAGGTTTCAACGGGAGATACATTATCAGCCGTGGATGCGGATCTGAAGCTTCTTGAGAAAAACGGGTTCAGATATGTCTTTGTCGATGAAGTTACATTGATGGATGATTTTATCGAAGGGGCGGCACTCTTTTCTGATATTTATGCCAGCAGCGGAATGAAAGTGATCCTATCGGGAACCGACTCGCTCGGATTCGCATTTACCAGAGAGGAACAGCTCTATGACAGATGCATATTTCTGCATACGACATTTATTCCTTATCGGGAGTTTGAGGGAGTGCTGGGGATCCGGGGGATCGACGAATACATTCGCTACGGCGGAACGATGAGCCTGGGCGGCATAAATTATAACGCCGACACTCCGTTTTCTGACTCAAAGCATGCAGAAGAGTATATTGATACGGCAATCGCAAAGAATATTCAGCATTCGCTGAAGGCATATCAATACGGCGGACACTTTCGATTGCTTCTGGATCTGTACGAGCACGGTGAACTGACAAATGTGATAAACCGTGTGGTTGAGAATATTAACCACAGTTTTACAAAGAGTGTGATCGAAAAAACATTCAAGTCGCATGACATTTCCGTGACGGCCACAAATCTGCTGAAGGACCGTGAGGCTCCCATCAATATCCGGGAACATATGGATATCGACGAGGTAACGCTGGGCATGAGGCGGATGCTGGACATACTGAATAAAGAGGAGCAGAGCATAGAGATCGAAGAAGATCATATGCGGCAGATCCGGGAGTATCTGACCATGTTGGATCTCATCATGGATATTGAGCTGGAATATCTACCGGATGTGAGTCAAAGCAGCAAAGTCACGGTTGTGACCCAGCCCGGCATGAGGTATGCACAGGCAGAAGCTATTGTTGAAAACATGCTGCTGGATGCGCGGTTTAACGATCTGTCGGCAAGAGAAAGGCAGCGGATACTGGACAGATTATTGTCTGAGATCTGCGGGAGAATGATGGAGGATATCGTTCTTCTTGAAACAAAGCTTGCCTGTCCCGATAAGAAAGTATTTAAGCTGCAGTTCCCGGTTGGTGAGTTTGATATGGTTATATGCGATCCGAAGGAGCTTACGTGCAAAATATTTGAGATCAAACACAGCAGCGAACAGGTGCCTGAGCAGTACAGGCATCTGGAAAATGAGGAAAAAAGTGCGATGACAAGTCACAGATACGGAGACATCGTAGGAAAGTATGTGATCTACCGCGGGAAGACGGATACCGGAGGAGAAATAGAATACCTGAATGTAGAGGAATACCTTAAGTCATTAGGAGGAAAACATGAGAGCATTTGAGAGATTTGTTGAGTACGCAAAGGTGCACACGACATCGAGCGAGACGAGCGGGAAGCACCCGAGTTTTGACGGGGAATTCGCGCTGGCAAAGATACTGAAGGAGGAGCTGGAGCGGATCGGCATGCAGCAGGTGAGGACCGACGAGCACGCGTACGTGTACGCGATGCTGCCGGCGACGCCCGGGCACGAGGGCGCGCATCCGATGGGATTTATCGCGCATATGGACACATCGCCCGATGCAAGCGGAAAGAACGTAAACCCCGTATTCCACAAGGATTACGACGGCAAAGACGTTGTGCTGCCGGCGACCGGAGCGGTGATGAGCGTCGAGGCATTCCCGTTCCTGAAAGACATGGCGGGCGAGACCCTGATCACGAGTGACGGAACCACGCTGCTGGGCGCGGACGACAAGGCCGGAGTGGCCGAGATCATGACCGCAATGGAGACGATCATCAACGAGAACAGGCCGCACGGCGAGCTGTGGGTGGCATTTACGCCCGATGAGGAGATAGGCGAGGGCACCGATTTCTTTGACCTGCCGAATTTCGGCGCGGAGTACGCATACACCGTGGACGGCGGTGACGTGAACTGCCTCGAATACGAGAATTTCAACGCGGCATCGGCAGACATCAGGATAAAGGGATTTTCCGTGCATCCGGGATCCGCGAAAGATACGATGATCAACGCGTCGACCGTTGCGATAGAGCTGCACTCGATGCTGCCCGCGCACGAGAGGCCCGAGGAAACCGAGGACCACGAGGGATTTTTCCATCTGACGGGAATCGGCGGGCACGTGGCCGAGGCCGAGATGAGCTACATCATCCGCGACCACGACAAGGCGCGTTTTGAGGAACGCAAGGCGCTGATGGAGCGCATCGCCGCGGATCTGAACAACAAATACGGCGCGGGCACGGTAACGCTCACGCTGAAGGACTCCTACTACAACATGCTGGAGCAGATCAGGCCGCACATGCACCTGATCGAGAACGCCGACAAGGCCATCCGCCGCGCGGGCATGACGCCCGTGACCGTTCCGGTACGCGGCGGCACCGACGGCGCGAGACTGTCGTATGACGGCCTGCCCTGCCCGAACCTGGGGACCGGCGGATTCAATTTCCACGGCAATTTCGAATGCATCACCGTCGAGCGTATGGACCGCGCGGTGGAAGTGGTGCTGAATATCATAGAGCAGTACGCGGGGTGAAAACCGTTAGGGAACATTCTGCAATAAACTAAATAAAAAAGTTCCCTAAAGAATTGACATTTAGGGAACTTTTTGCTATTATTGAGATATGAAAGTTCCCTAAAGGAGGGATTTATGAGCAATATTGAAGATATCAATACACTGCTGCGTGAAAAGGCAGAGCTGGAAGCAAGACTGCGTCTCATGCCATATGACGGATCGCCTGAAATAAAAGAAAACGGCAGTGGGAAGTATCTGTATATCCGGAAGCGCATTGGCGGGAGGCTTACGTCAAAATATGTCGATGTTTATTCCGAGGACCTTTATCAGCTGTTGCTTCGCAATGCGAGAGAAGCCAGAGAGATAAACAAATCGCTCAGGAAAATAAACAAGCAGCTGGCCGAATCAGGCTATTCCAAAGCAAAGCTGACGGCAGAAGTGATCATGAATCTCGACATGGCCAGAGCCAATATGAAAGCCAGTATATATGATCAGGCAGTATTGGAAGGGGTTTCGACAACATTTCCGCAAACTGAGGAAATAATCGAAAACGGAATCATTAACGGAATGAAAGCCGATGATGTGCAGAAAATCCTTAACCTGAAGCACGCCTGGGAGTTTATTCTGGATGAGGATGTTATTCAGGCAGACAGCGATTATTATGTTTTATGCCATATTGCAAGGCTGGTGAATGAAGGACTCTATGCAAATGGCGGGAGAATACGCGTTGTGCCGGTGACTATCGGCGGATGTTCGTATGTACCGCCGATCCCGATTGAATCCGATGTTAAGGATGAGATAAAGTCTATCGTCAATGCGGACGGAGAAGACATTGACAAAGCAATACAAATATGCATGTATTGTATGAAGAGGCAGATTTTCATAGACGGTAATAAAAGAGCATCGGTTATCTTCGCCAATCATTATCTGATCTCAAAAGGGAAAGGGCTGCTGATAGTACCCGAAAAGCATGTCTCAGAGTTTAAGATGCTTCTGGTGAAGTATTATGAGGGCGAAGATATAAGCGTGATAAGAGAGTTCCTGAAAGAAAAGTGTTGGGTAAGGATAAACGGCTAAAAAAGAGTCGAAGGAGCGTAGGAAATGGCTGAGGAGATCATGGTTTCGGTGGTGGTGCCGACCTTTAATGAGCGGGAGAATGTCGCGATACTGTGCGAGAGGGTCGATGCGGCGCTCGAGGGAGTGGAGCATGAGATCATATTCGTGGACGACAGCAGCGATGACACGCCGAAGATCATTGCGCAGATACAGGCGGAGAATCCGCGTGTACGGGCGTATCACAGGGAGAATAAGACGGGGCTGGCGACTGCGGTCATCGAAGGCTTCGGGATGGCACAGGGAAAGTATATAGTCGTGATGGACGCAGATCTGCAGCATCCGCCGGAAATACTCAGGCCCATGTACGCCGCGATAACCGCGGAGGGGTGCGATTTCTGCATTCCGAGCAGATTCATCCCGGGCGGGAGTGACGGCGGACTCAACCTCTACAGGAAGTTTGTATCCGCGACCGCGAGATACATCGGAAAAGCGATGCTGGGCTCGATCAGGAAGGTCTCGGACCCGACCGGCGGGCTGTTCATGTTCAGGCGCGAGTGCATTGACGGCGCGGACCTGCGGCCGATCGGATGGAAGATACTGATCGAAGTGCTGGCCATGGCGAAGTATGACAGCATCTGCGAGATACCGTACACCTTCTGCCAGCGTGAGCATGGCGAGTCGAAGCTCTCTGCGAAGGTTACGAAGGAGTACCTGCAGCAGGTCAGGATGCTGCGCAAGCGCGAGGTAAAACGCGGAAATGTGCGCGTCGTGCGCGTGAGCCCGAGGAGGCTCGCAGAGCTGGCTGCGGAAGGGAAACAGGACGAGAATCCGGCTACGAAATAGGACAAATAATAAGGGCTGCACATACCACGTGCAGCCTTTTTAACACTTGCTTTTTTTGGTTTTTTTAGTATAATCTTTATATGGATCGACGGCGAGAAGCCGCAATTTCCAACATCTATTTATTTCTATATTTTTCTGATTCATTTCAAAGGGGCTTTCCCTGAATGTATCACACTTTTTTGCAGGGGAGCGCTTTTGGATACAGCGTCTTTTCTGCTATGACTTTTTTGAGCCGCAGAGCGGCAGAAAGGACGGTTTATGGCTAAAGCCTATGAAGAATTAACGTTTTCTGATGATTTTGTATTTTGCAAGGTACTGAGTACAGATTTGGAGCTGTGCAAGGACATACTCCAGATGATACTGGATGTGAAGATCAGAGAGGTCCGTCTCTCCGAGGCGCAGAAAACAGTAGAGATCACACACGATGGAAGGGGAGTAAGACTCGACGTATATGTCGAGGATGACAATAATACTGTGTTTGACCTTGAAATGCAGCGTCGGGATTATAGTGATCTGCCGAAACGCAGCAGGTATTATCAGGGAATGATAGATCAGAATCTGATCGACAGAGGTGCTCTTTTCAAAGACCTGAAGCGCAGTTATGTGATCTTTGTATGCCTTAAGGATCATTTTAAGGCCGGACTTCCGATGTACACTTTTGAAAATATATGTCTGGAAGATCCGAGTATTAAGCTGGGAGATGAAACAACGAAGGTCTTTCTAAATGCGGCGAGTGAGGCAAAAGATATCCCGCCGCAGCTCAAAGAGTTTTTTGATTACATGCTGACACAGAAACCTACAGGCTCGCTGACTGAACGCATAGATAAGAATGTGCGGAGTGTGGCGACAAATGAGAAATGGAGGCTGGAGTATATGACACTGGAGATGAAGATGCGCGAAGAGCGGGAAGAAGGCCGCGAAGAAGGCCGTTCGGCTATTATAGAGGCTCTTAAGGCTCTTAGCAGCGGAAAAAGTGAAGAGTATCTGCGTGAAAAAGGTTTTGATGAGGAAACCATTGTCATGGCCCAAGAATATCTCAAAGAGAACGGAACGAGAGGATAGGCAATGCTTGGAAGGGGATAGTGATCAGGGCTGCATATATGTGCAGCCCTTCAGAGAGAAGCCACAGGAATCATTCCTGTGGCTTTTTTGGTAATAGTTCGCTATGTTCTTGTAAACTTTGAATAATCGTATTCGTAAAAATCTGTCCGTGGAAATCGAGTGTCCATAATAACTATTCTGGGATAATTCTCTTTAGTTGCATTAAACAACTCAGTATATTTATATGGCATAAACCATATTAAAAAATCACACTCGGAATCATAAATTGGTTGCAGGATGTTTTTGTCCATCCAAGGCTTATAAAACGTCAATGGTTTTGTAGAATCCCACAAAAGCATCCACTGTCCTGATGCGGGATGGGGACGAACTTGACCTTGAAAATAGTTTTCGGTTTCGTCATATACAACCAATCCTTTAAGTGCAATATCAGGATGTTTATCCATCCAGATTTCCCGTATCTTATTTGGATGTTCATTCGATCCTAAGTGTTCTTTGGTTACACGTTTAATATTTTTAATATAATGAGTTATATTGTGTATCTCATCTGAACCGTAATCTTTATCAATACATACTAACTTATCTAGAGACTGTGGACAGGATTTAGCAATCCAGGATTGTTCAACTCTCTGCTGCATATTCCTTTCAGCAATCATAGTTGGATTATAGGTCTTCTTTATTTCAGAATCATTTACTCGAAATATGTCAAACATTATATTCATTTCAGAGGAGTAAAAATCAGGTGGTAGAGCATCATGTCCACTATTATCAGTTAATTCATGAAAATGAGCGATACACCTATAAATACGCCTTTCAAAAGCATTCCCGCTCAACAATAATGTTGAATCTGGCGATAACTCAAGTTGTAATACTTTTATCTGATTTAATTCACTGTCAAGATACATAGATCGCCAACCTTTCGGTGTGATATATATTTTGGCGCTAGTCGTTGTTCTGATCAAGATGCAAAGTTTTAATATAATCACTGCCTCCGAACAGAATGCGATCAACAAGAATGCGGTTTTCATCGATTCTGTAGAATGCAATATAAGCCTTGAATACAACAAAATAGAATCCGGTGAAGATCTCTTTGTAGCAGAGCGGAGAACCGGAAGCGGGATAATCAGACATTCTTTCAATGGCATCCATAAGATCTGCGATATAACGGTCTGTGATAACGTAACTACGTGATGCCTTAAATACTTCCTGATAAATACGGTCCAGATCACTGACCGCTTTGGTAGAATAAGCTATTTTATACTTCATTTCTTTTTTTACGGAAATATGAGCGCACCTCGTCTGATGAGATGTAGCCGTCCTCTTCACCGGAACGCTTTCCATCATTTAACTCAGACAAGAGGCGAATCATAGCTTTAGCCTTTTCAAATTCTTCATCATCAGCAATATCACGGATAGTATATTTCCCTCTGCCATTAACAGTAAGGTAAACCGGCGAACCGGCAGAAACTTTTTCTAACACAGTGTTATAATTCCTAAGATCGGAAACGGGACTAATATGTGTCATGGAATCACATCCTTTCAGCATACAATGAAAATGGTAATGTTCGCTGCAATGCTATTGTAACTCCTGACAGAAGGGAAAGCAATATTATTCGTAAAAAATTACTTAAAATATTAATACTGAAATAACGATAAATATGAAACGGGAAACAACTAATTATTTACTATCTTTTATGAGTTCCTCATACTTAAGTTGGTATTCCAGCAATCTGGGGATGTAAGAAGGCGGGGTACGGCGCCCTGACTCCCAATCTTCTAATGTGCGGACCGGAATTCCGGTATGTAATGAAAACTCAGTCCTGTTCTCTCCAACGAGCTCACGCAGCTCAGTAATCTTTTTGGCAATATCCATCCGAACACCTCCACGCATTGCGTTGAATCCAGTATAGCACAGTATATACATAAACGCAATGCGTGGAGTGAAAAAGTGTGCAATAAAGTACAAGTATTGTACTACAGATACAATGACAGGCAGATGGTTAGATTATATAATGGCCTCAGGAGGAGGAAAAATACTTATGGGGTCAGATCGCTCGAGTTGGTACTTAGAATACATTCAATTACAGCAGGCGCGGCTTGAGCAACAAGAAATAGGAGTTATGCTGCTAGTGGAGCAGATGCTAAATAATGGCAAAACACCTGAAGCGATTCATGATTTTTGCGGGATTTCGGCGAAGCTTATACAAGAGGTGGTTAACATACATGCGGATGGACATACAGTTGAACAAACCTGTTGCTAGAAGAATGCAGTGGCAAAAAGAATATACCTGTATTACAAGCGTTTGATATGCAAAAGTGCTTGATTGCGATAATGGTGAAATGTGCCTGAGGCCGTGGAATGCGGCCTTTTTTGTTATTTGTAGTCCTTATATACTACAGATACAATGACAGAATCACTTTCGACAGTTAAGATTGTAGAAGAAGGTGAAAAACATATGGAATCAAGTAATCGTGAAATGGCAAGAGCAGAGGGCAGAGAGGCAGTAAATGAAGCTGTCGAAGAATGCATTCAAGACGGCATATTAGCCGATTTTCTGGCTAAAAACAGGGATGAGGTAGTAGACGCATGTTTGATGGAATTTGAGCAGATGTATTATGCTGAATCTCTGCTTGAAGAAGGAAGAAAAACAGGTATGGAAGAGGGCGTCAAGCAACTGGTGGCGCAGATGCTCAGTGACGGAAAAACTCCGAATGAGATTCATGATTTCTGCCACATATCGCCGGAACTGATCGAATCGGTACAGAAGGAGCAACAGCAAGCATAGAACAGAATATACGGAGCCGTGGGAACACGGCTTTATCTGTTTTTGAAAGGCGGTAAGGGAAGAAAAAGGCGAGAAAGCAGATTTTTGGGGATTGTAATGCTCTCAGAAACGATTTACACTTTAATAGACAGAAGAACTGTACCCCATGTCTGTATAGCAGGAGGTTGAGCTTGATGAATAGAGATTATCCGGTAATCGATGTAGTCAGAACAGGACAGAAGATCAAGCGCATGATGCAGGAAAATGAGCTGACCGTGAAGGATCTGCAGAGGTATCTGCATCTGAGCACCCCGCAGGCGGTATACCATTGGTTTGACGGGATGAGTTTACCTTCATTGGACAATTTTTATGCTTTGAGCAAATTACTGCATGTGTCAGTGGATTCGATGATAGTCGAGACCGGAAAGATCAGGCAGTTACATCCGCACGATGCAATGGCGAAAAGGATATACTTGTACTATAGGGGGCTGATGCGCAGAAGTGCGTGACTGGGATAATGATGAAATATGGCGAGGGCTGCGGGATGCGGCCCTTTTTGATTCTGCGGCTTTTGTTATTATATTGTCTTTGAACCTGCCGGTGAGGGATAATCGAGAAAAGCATGTTGTGAGCCCTGCTTTCAGAGAGAAGACACGGTGAGAACCGTGGCTTTGTTTATTATGCTTAATAATTTTCGATTTTTTCGGTATTATTACCATAGTCTTCCTGCAACGCAGAATGCTATAATATTTCGACAAGCAGTATGGTTTTATCTTATCTATGAATTCTCAAAATTCTTTTCGCTGCTTTCTGATCATTCACCCGTATTCAACGGGAAAATCACATTTCACATTTCACACATTATTACGCAGTTGTGGAAACTGCACTCAGGTGCTATAATTTCACTGTCCGGAAATCTTCTTTGGCACGGTGTTTTTATGCGCCGGAACAAAGGAGGACAGACTATGGAAATTAACAGACAGTACAAGGACAGGCTATTCAGATTACTGTTCGGAAAAGAGGAAAGCAGGGATAATATCTTGTCTCTGTACAACGCCCTGCAGGGAACGGATTATACGAACGCCGGCGACATTGAACTGACGACTATCGAAGACGCAATTTATATCGGGATGAAAAATGATGTGTCATTTATTATTGACGATCGCATGCCTCTGTGGGAGCAGCAGAGCACATATAATCCCAATATGCCTGTACGCGGGTTCATGTACTACGGGAAGCTTTATGATGCGTATCTCGCCAAGGAACACCGACAGGTATACAGCGCGTCGCTTATAAAACTCCCGACGCCACAGTATATAGTCTTTTACAACGGAAATACAAAACGACCGTTATATGAGAAAATGCGCCTTTCAGATGCTTTTTTTGACAACGGCGTAAAGGACATGTATGAGTGGACAGCGGATGTTTATAATCTAAATTGCCGGGAAAACAATGGCCTGCTGGAGGCTTGCAAACCACTGGCAGATTATTCGGAGCTGGTTAGACGGATCAATGAAAGATGGCATCGCGGAATGACAAAGGAAGAAGCGCAGAAAGCAGTTGACGAAGCTGTTGCGTCCTGCATTCGCGATGGTATTTTGGTTGACTTCCTGACAAAGCACAGAGCGGAGGTGGTAGATGTGTGTTTGACGGAATTTGATGAAAAGGCATATGCTGAGACGCTACTCGAAGACGGAAGGAAAATGGGGCTGGAAGAAGGAATAAAAGAAGGTGTCAGAAAGTTAATTGAGCAGATGCTTAGGGACGGAAAGTCTCCGGATGAGATACATGATTTCTGCCACATTTCTATGGAACTGATAGAATCGGTGAGGGAAGAAATGTTGTCTCAAAAATGAGGGGAGGTCGGAGTATATGACACTGGAGATGAAGATGCGCGAAGAGCGGGAAGAAGGCCGCGAAGAAGGCCGTTCGGCTATTATAGAGGCTCTTAAGGCTCTTAGCAGCGGAAAAAGTGAAGAGTATCT
>JAEEGK010007393.1_pt1 | contig 26192 bp, 15 predicted proteins | sample 8958771 | NCBI WGS metagenome assembly JAEEGK01 (sample SAMN16246547, study PRJNA631951) | gut metagenome | biome: gut microbiome; feature: rumen; material: SC-attached | host: Bos | place: Iran: Karaj | collected 2018-10 | reverse complement strand
ACAATATGAACCCATTTAAATTTCTTTTACTATTTAATTTCATTTTATTAAATTAATTTTCTTTACTTAATAATAAAAAATTAAGTATTAGATAAGTTGATATTTTATGAGATAAATTATATTTTTCAACAACATTATTTTAAAATTTTATAATTTATTTTTTCTTTAACAAAATATGAATTTAAAGGTATTATTATGTGATACAATCAAATTATTATTGTTATTGTTTCTAATTAACATTCCTCGAATCAAATTAGTATTATTAGTGTTATTTATAGCAAGCTTATTTCTAGAAAGGAAATCTAAATTAAATCCCAAATATTAACATTAACATTTAATAAATATACACTTAAATTATTATTATTATCATTTTTATTTGAGTTATTAGAATTAGTATTTAAATTTAATGGAAGAATATTTAAAATTATAATTATTACTCATATTAATTTGAGTATTTGATATTATATTACTTAAAATAAAAGGAGATTATGAATATGGAGATAAACCATTAAAAAGACTATTAGTAAAAAAAATAATTATTCATAGTTGTAGTATTTCTATTTTGATTTGAATAAATAAAACTAAATTAAAATAAATTCATTATTTAATTTTATTTAATGAATTTTTAAAAAATTATTTATTCATTTAATTTTTATAATTAGTTAATTTTATTTTTTTTTCTCTTTTTTTTGCTCTTTATTTTTACTTTTTTTATTATTATTATTATTATTCATATTGAAATTAAAAATCATTTGATTATCTTGATTATGATATAATAAATTTTTCATGTCTTCTTCTTTTTCATCATCATCATCATCTAATACAACTTTATTCTTATCATCACTTAAATTATTTTCTTCTTTTAAATGTTTATTATTATTATTATTATTATCCTCAATGTTTGTTCCAATTTTTTGAATACCAGATTTAATACTCATGAATAAAATACTTTTAGTTTTATTCATTTCTTTCATTTCATTTTTTTTATCAATTTTATGATTATAATAAAACCCTTCAAACATTTTAGAAATTTCACAATAATCTTTATAATCTTCCATTTTATAATTATCATAATTTAAATCATTTAAACTATATTTTTCATCATCTCTTTCTCTGACTTTTATGTTTTTTCCTTTTTTAGGAATAAAAGGAGCTTTTAAAGTTCTTTTTCTAACTTCTTCCCATTTAAATTCTTTTAACCATCTATGTTCTCTTAATTCTTCAATTCCATTATATCCAATTCTATAAGCTGCTTTTTTTTGAATGCATCTATTAATAAAATCAGCACAATCTCTACTCCAACCTTCAGGTAAATCACTTTCTTTAATTAAAAAATCTTTAGTATTTATTAATGAATCACAATATTCTTTTTTAGTAGAGTTTTTAAAAGGTAATTTATTAAACATCATTTCATATAATATTATTCCTATTGAAAATATATCTGAAACCATTCCATGATTTTGCCTAAATGCTATTTCTGGTGCCATATATCCTTTATTTCCAGATGTATCAAAATATGTTATGTTTTCCGCTTTTCTTAATAATTTATAATCATTTATATGTAAATAACCATTTGAATCTAATATTAAATTATCTGGTTTTAAATTTCTATGTACAAAACCATTGTTGTGTAAGAATTCTAAACCTATTATTAAATTTGCTATTAAGAATTTTGATTTTGTTTCTGTTAAAAATTTTCTATTTATATGATATCTAAGATCACCTCCTGAATAATATTCTTCTATTAAATAAAAGGAGTTTTTATCTTGGAAAGCATATAATAAATTTACTAAAAATGGATTATGTTTTAAATTATATTCTTTAAAGAAAACTATTTCATTTAATATACTATATAATGCTCTTGATAAGAGAACTTGTGATTTAATATATTCAATCATTACTACATTTAAATTTTCATTTTTTTGATTTTTATCTATTAATGATTTACATAAATAAATTGGACCATATCTTCCATTTCCTATAAGTGTTAAATCACTAAAGGAATAAAAACTGAGAACTTTAATTATTTATCATATTTTATTATATTATTATTATTTATTTTATTTATATACTTTTATCATCGTAATATTTTGTTATAAATATTTCTTGATTTGTTGTTTCTATACAACCCATTATATTATTTTTATTAAAGAATATTATATAAAAAAACAATTTAATGAATATTTTTTTTATAATTATTATTACTTCTTTATTATCAAAAACATAAATCCTCCATTTTATTAATTTGAAACATGGTCTTTTATATTTTTTGTTGTTATACAAAAAAAAAAACCAAACATAAAAAATAAATACCAAAATTCGAACATATAAAACTTTAAAATAATAAAAGAATAAAAATAATAAATTTAATAAAAAAATCAATTAAAAACTACATTAAACTAGTATTATATTCAATCATATCAAAATTATATTTATTAACTTGCCCATAATTTCTCCATCTAATTTCTTGATAATTAACACAAACAGTATTATTCCAATCAAAAGGATTATTAGTTTCAGCAGGTGGTCCATTAATTAAATAAATTTTTTTATTTTTCTTTCCTAAAACATCATTAATACTAGCAAATTTTAAATCTGTGCATCCATAACATCTTGGCGTAGTACTTTCAGTTTTATTATATAAATCAGCTCTTTCAGCAATAACATTTCCAGGATCATTCTTAGCAAGAGGTTCATTAATATAATCATCAAATCTCATTAATTTTTTATATGAATTAATATCATTAACACCTCCTTGGTATTTTCTAAATATTTTTGCTCGAGTACAACCACTATAATCAATAGAATCATATAATTCAGGTTTTTCAATTAATATATTATCATAACCACTCATTTTTCTTATTTGTTTAATATATGGAGTATTATAACTTGGCCAATAACCATATCTTAAAGTTTGAGTAACATCTTCTATTCCACAAAAACCAGGCATTTGTTCAAGTATATAAAATGCTTCGTCTTGAATATCTTTTGAAGTTGTGTTTATTTTCTTTAAATCTAATATTTGAAATTGATTATTATATGTTCCACTATTTTCTATTTGGAAAATGTCTGCCCAATATTTACTATTATCCGATAATCTATTTGCTAACATTGTTCTCATCCAACACATTAAACTATTTGGTGTTAATAAATCCCATAAATTATTATCATAAATATGATTTGTTGTTTCTGCTATATATAAATCTTTATCTGTTATATAAAAATCATCTTGACTATTTATTGCTCCAGGATATGAAGACATTGTTACTACATTACTTTTTACTTCATGTCCTTCATTTGGAATATATTTATATTCTTTATATATTCTTATCATTTTATTATATGCTGTCCATGTATTATGTCCGAACCATAAATCTGAATAATCAGGAGATACTTTGATTAAGGATGAACAATGAGAACGTAAATTTATATAATCTTTTATTTCACTTATTGTCATATTTGAATAATTTGGTCTTGAAGCTTGATTTTTCCAATATCTTAATTCATCTAAATCACCAACACTAATTACAGTTTGAAAATTAATTAAATCAATTTTTTTATCATCTGTTACCATTGAATTATATCCTTCATTTAAACCTACCATTTGTCTATATAAATTATACACTTCATACCAATATTGATTTGTATCTTTTAATGAAGTAGATTTATATTTAACATAATCTAAATTTTGTTTAAAAAATTCATATATTAAATCAGGCATTGTTGCATTATTATCATAATATTTAAAATGTTTCATATTTCTCCAATGATCATATATTCTTTTATATGTTAAAACTCCTTCTAAAAAACCCATTGCATATGATTTAGTATGATCTGCATATTTATTATCATTTCCTGAATATGAAGATATTGTTAAGAAATCCCAACCTTTTTCTTCATAAGATGAAGTATAATTTCCAAATGCTATTGCATTTTCATCATATATTCCTTTTTTTACTATGTATTTTTTTGTTTGACGAATATAATATATACTTGCATTTATTGTCTCCAATGTCTCTATTGTTGATATTATATATATTAAAATTAGAGTTTTTTTCATTTCTTTTTAAAAATGTTTTTTATATTATTAATTTAGATTTTATAAATTATTTATTTTTTTTATTTATTTATTTTTCTGATTCTTTTTTCTCTTCTTCTTCTTCTTTTTCTAATCCTTCAATCAATCCTCCTACATTTTTTATTATTTCATTTAAATTTTCTTCGTTTAAAGTATCTAAAATTAAATTTTTAATTTTTTTTTTATTATTTGTATTTTCCCAAATTGAAAGGTAAAAATTGGATTTTTTTGATTGTCTTTTTCTAATAGAAACTTTAGATTTATTGTAAATAAAAATAATTTTATTTTTCATTAATTCTTCATTTTTATTATTTTCATTATCAAAAATTATAATATGTCCTTGATAAGTTACTATAATTGTTGAATTTTTAAATCCTTTAAATACCCCTGCACTTCTTTTAATATTTAATTGAAATTTAATTAAATCTTTATAATTTATTTCGATTTTTTTTGGTATTATTTGTAATAAGAAGTTAATATATTCTTCTAAAGAATTATATTTTTCTGCATTAAAGTTATTTCTATCTTCTACCATTTTATCATTTGATAAATTATTATTTAATAAATTTTCTTGTAATTGAATAAATAATTCATTAAACTCTTTTAATAAATGTTCATTATTTTTATTTCCCAACAATTGCTTAACTGATAATTTTAAATCAACTGTTTCTTTTGAACAATTATTAATGAATTTATCATAATTACCATAGCTTTTATATAAATTAAAATTAAAAATTTTAACAATTTGATTGTGATAAATTTCCATATTATGTTTTAATAATTCAATATAATCAAAGATAATATCTTTTAGAGTTTTTATAGTGTTTTTTATTTCATTAATAAAATGATTAATGTTATCAAACATTTCATTAGAAGATGAAATTAATGAATATTCAACAATAGAATAATCAGTAAAATTTTGTAGAATAATATCTAAATCAGGAGCTTTAATTTGGTTTAAAAATTTATTAAATTGATTATTATAATTTTTAATATAATAATTTTCATATTGTTTTTTCTTATGTTCAAATTCATTTATTAAACTTAATAATTTTTTATAAAAAAAATCTAATTTAGTAGGAACAGAATCAATTTTACTATGATTTACATTATTAAATATTTGTTTTTTTATTTCAGAAGAAATATTCTTAAAACTTTCATCTAATATTATATTAGTTTTATGAACAATATTAGGAGCGTCTTCTCCGATTAAATAATAACCATAAATTTGAGCCACAGTTTTAGCAGCATCAAAATTTATTTTTTTCATTTCTAACATCATTCCTGTATAAGTATATGCTATTCTATCTAAATATTTTATTTGAGGTTTTATTTCTTTTAAATATGAATTACTTATTTTTATATAAAATGGCTCTGATATTTTTCTTATTTGATTTATTATTATGTTTGCAAAATTTAATGTTAAGTTATATATTTTGTTAAAGTAGTTTACTTTGTTTATAAATAAATCAAAATTTTCATTTCCTGTTTTTTCTATTTGAATGTCTATTTTTTTTGGTGACGTATCTATTTCTATTACATTGGTATCTGTTATTTTATTGTTTAGATTTTTATTATTTTTTTCTATTATTTTTTCTTCTTTTATTTCTTCTTTTTTTTCTTCTTTTATTTCTTCTTTTTCTTCTTCTTTATTTTCTTCTTTTATTTCTTCTTTTTTTTCTTCTTCAATAACTTCAACTTCGAATTCACTTTTATTTTCATTATCATCTTTGTTATTATCTTGATCTTTTATTTGTTCAGACATTTATCGAATAAATATTTCAAAAAAATATAACTTAAAAATATAAAAAATTAAAAAAATAAAATAATTGAATTGTATTTAAAAGCTTAAATAAAATAAAATGGAAAAAGGTGATGGATTATTTGAAGGAGATCCTCTTGATCTTTCTCCATCTTTTGACATAATAAGTCATAATTTAATAAATAATTGGGAAGAAAAATTAAAATTGAAAAATATTTATACAAAAACCATATCAGAAGAAATTAATTTAGATGATTATAATTTATCTTTTGAATATGAAAATACAGTAATTAATGATTGTGTTAGAACTAGAGTTAATGAAAGGTTTAATTATCCTGATTTTGAAGAAAATTTGAAAAAGCTTTTAATTTATTATTGTAAATTAAATAATATAGAATATAAACAAGGAATAAATGAAATATTAGGACCTTTTCTTTTATTAAGAATAAAAATTAATATTTCAATTTCAAGGATATTTAATCTTTTTAGTTGGTTTATTGATAATTTTTTAACTAATTATTTTTATGATTTTGAACTATATGCTTTTAGAAGTAGTTTAAGTTTATTAACTTTATTATTAAAATATCATGACCCTGAATTATATGTTTTATTTGATAATACTTCAATAACTCCTCAAATGTATGCTACAAATTGGTTTTTAACTACATATGCAAATAAAAATAGATTAGATATAGTTTATAATTTATGGAATATTTTAATTGAAGAAAATGATCAATTATATCTTCATTATATTGTTATTGCATTTTTAAAATATCATAAAGAAAAATTTTTAAAATGTGATTTTTCAACTGTTCCTTTAATTTTTAGTAAATTAAAAATAATTTCTAGAGAGGAGTTATCAGAAATTTTAATTTTAGCAAATAATATCAAAAAACAAACTCCTTATAGTTTCAGAGTTTTAGTTAATACTTTAGAAATTTTTAAACCTCGTTCAATTAATATAAAAGAAAAATATGAACAATTTAATTTTGAAGAAATGTTATCTTTCCCTATTTTACCAGGAGAAATATTATATAATTTATATAAAGATAAAATTAAATGCATTGATGAAAATTGTAAAAATTTTAGTGTTAAAAAAAATAAAAATTATAATCCTGAAAATGAATGTTATTATTGTAAAAATAAAATATCTTTAGATAATTTAAGCTATTTAACTATTGATTTAAGAATTAATTCTGATTCTTTATTAAAAGATAGATTATTAGCTGAAGGTACTTTAAAAAATTTAAAAAGTGATTTTGTTTCTCAAGAAGATTTAATTAAAGATGATATTGGAGATATAATATTAGAAAAGGTTAAAGATAAAAATATTCATATTATTCTTTTAACAAATGATACAAGTTATTTTAATGAATATGAAAGAAAATTTTACCAGATAAAAAATCAAGATAAAACAAATTATGCTCTTACTCTTCAAAATTATTTAACTAATTTAAAAAAAGAATTAAATGAAAAATTAGTTTCTTCATTTGTAAAAGAAGATAAATCTCATCAAAAAAGAATTCAATTAAAAGAATATGAAAATATTAAAAATATAATTCAAACACTAATAGACAATAAAATAACATATATATCATATGTATATGGTGGATATAAGAAATTACATGATATTTGTTTAATTCTAGGATTAGAAATATTAAATCATAATAAAAAAGAATGTATATTATGTAATGAAATAAAAAATCCAAAAAAACAAGATTTATATTATAAAAGACATAATCAAAAAGGAACTGCAAATTTAACTTATAATCCAGTTAAAATTAAAGAAAATATTGAATTAAATCAAAATGATAATTATACTCAAGCAATTGCTCAAATTTCCGTTGAAGAAATGAATAAATATTTAACAGATCCTAAAAATACTATTTTTCATTGTTTATTACTTTGGCATAATATGAATCAATATCATGATAAAATTATATTAATTATTTCTGATAATATTATTAAAATATTTAAAATGGTTATTAAAGAAGGAAGTGTTGTTTTTGATGTTTTAGAATCTATTAATTATATTTATATAAAGGAATTAAAAAGAGATAAAAATATTTTTAATTTGTTTTATACTATTAATGAAAAGTATCATGATGTTAAAATTGATATATTTACTGATGCTGATGGAAATAATTTTAATGATATTATCACAAATTTAATATCAAAAAAATAAAAATATTATTGAAATTAGTTAATATATATTATTATTTTTATAATTATTTAAAAATTATCTTTTGATTTAAATCTTTATTCTTCATTTCATTATATTTTTAAATTACTATGAGAATTTGAATATGTAAGATTCCTATTTCATTAATCTTCTTGTAAAATAAATTAAAAGAGAAACAATTGTCTATAGTATTAAATCATTTATAAAATATTGATTAAAGAAGTTTTATGTTTTTTATGGAGAAACTATTCATTATATTCTCAATTCAACACTAAATATTTATTGCTTCATAAAAAATAATTAGCTTTCTTCAATATAATTATATAATAATTTTTCCTTTTGATGAATATTTTTTCTTTTGATTAAACTATTATTTATTATTTAACTGAAATATAATATTATTTACTTCTGTATGTAGTTTTACTTAATTTATAATTTAAGAAATCTATAAATTTTTTAATATTTTTACTAAAAATTTTTGTAAACCTTTTTAAAACATTTCTTGAATATCAATACATAAAATAGATTATATTTTTTTATTTGAAAAATAATAAAACATTTTTCATAAAAAACCAAAATCACTTAAACAAAATTTAAAAAAAATAATATAAAAAAATGAGTATAAAAATAAATTCAGCACTACTAAAACAAGTATTTGACTTACTGGATTACGACAAAGATGATCAAGTAGATATTGACGAAGCCTTAGATAACTTGGAACAATTAAGATATGATGAATCACATCCAGAAATATGTGAATTAATTGCAGGAGTTGGAAAAGGAAGAGTAACATTTCCTCAATTTGAACAAAAAATTATTTCTTTATTAAATGATCAAAATGAAGATGAAGGCTTACAAAAAATGTATGATTTATTTGTTTATAATCATAAATCACCCACCATCAATAAAGAATCTTTAGATAAAATTATTTCTGACCTTGGAGAAGATTTTTCTGAAGGAGATAAAAATTATTTTTTACATCAAGCAGGAGATGGAAAGAATATTAATGTTGATACTTTTATTCCTTTTATGAAAAAAAAATATCATTAAAATATTAAAAATTTTTTTGAAATATGTTTATTTATTTATATTTTCTTAATTGAAAGAAATTTAATTAAATAATTATAGAATTTAAAAAAACAAGGAAAAAAAAAAGGTAATTTCTATTTATTTAATTATAAAAAACAGATTTCATTTTCTTTAATAAACGTTACATTCCTTTTTTAAAATAGCAAAGAAAATCCAAACAGAAATAACTCCAGCTAGTAAAGGATTTACATAAACATATAAACATAATTCATACTTTTCATCATCAATTAAATGTATATTAGTTAGTTTGATTTGTTCCCAAATTTATTTCAAAGTAGTATACCCTAAATTAATAGGCAACAAATTCATTTTAATTTTTTTCATATTCTAAAAGTGATTTAATCATTTGATTTTGTTCTTGTTTTCTATCTTCAATAATATTTTGGTGATTTTTAGCCTAATTAATTCCACTTTTATTTATATTAAAATAGAACATTTCATATTTTTCTAATATTCTTTCTATTTATCCAGTAACACTCATTTCCCAATTTATGCTTAAAGGTCTATCTTCACTATTTAATTCTCCTCTCACATTTTCAATATATATTTTTTAAATATTCTCTCATTGAATCTTTTAATTGTAATCCTTCTTCTTCACCTGATTCACTATATTCTAAAGGTTTTTGTACTGTTTTAACTTCATTAGGAAAATAATTTTTCATTATTCTTCTGATAAAAAAGTAGTCTATTTTGAAGTATTACATATATCAAATTAAATTTCCTAATCAAGGAGTTTGACTATTTTGAGTTTGTTTTAATTCATTTTCTCCTATAACATCATTTTGACTTACATCAATTGTTGCTGTTATATCACTATACTATCCAAATACTGATTTTGGTATATCTACTTTACATATTGTATCAAATATTGATGTATTTGGAAATATTGTTGCAAAAGGAATTGAAAATAGACCAATATATTTTTTTCTAATCTTTGAATAAATGTATTTGCATCTTTTCCTTTTAATATTGTTTCTCTTCGAATTTCATCATATAATATAAAATAAAATAAATCATGAATAAACCCTCCTATAGTGTTATTTAGATTTCCTAATGATAGTATTGAGTTATTTAAGGGATTTAATTGTTTGGGTTCATATTTTTTTTTTATTATTTTCTTTTTTTATTTATTTTTATTTTTTATTAATATAATTTTGAAACTTACACATATTTAATCTTAATTATTAAATATATTATTATATATATTTCAAAAAAAAATGAAAAGTGATTCAAATATATTTACAAAACCATTAAATTCAGCTAGAATGCATTCAAAAAGTCAATCAAAAATAGTGAAAAAAACAAGATTTAGAAATAACCCATTATCCCTTCAAGATTTACAGTCAAATCTTTTAAAAAACGAAAATTTTTCTATATCTCCATTACCTGAAAAATTATCATTTGACAAATATTCAGAATTAATAAATTCTTCAATGAAACAATATGTATTAACAGTTCCTCCTCCAAGAGATTCAGATGATTCAGACTCTGAAGAAAAGAAAGAAGATTACACATCGAATCAATATATAACAACAGAAGATCATAACATAATAAAAAAAGTACATGATTTAAATTCATCTTACATATCTAAATATGCTCCTCCTGATAGTGACACAAATCCAAAAATATCAATTCCTGAATTTAATTATGGAAATCCTTATCAAAGTGTTTCTATAATAAGGAAAAATAATTTAATATATGATGAAATAAGTAAAGATTATTTAATAAGACAAAAAATGTTATTTGATAATTCAATAAAAACATTTGAAGGATATTCTATGAAATATAAATTAAAAATGCCAAAAATAAGAATAGCAAAAATACCTCCTAAAATAAATATAGAAATTCCAGTAGTTGATATGACAAAAGATAAGAAAAAAAAAGAAGAAACAGTTCTTCCTCCAATTCCAGGACAAGAGCATTTAAAATTATTCGCATATTATAGATATCCAAATAGGAATTTTCCTGAAGGAAGAGAACAATTTTCTTTAGGAATGAAAGGAGCAGATATAATACTTTCAGGTGGAATGAGTGCTTCAATGAAACAAATGAATATTTGGCAATTAAATGTTGAATCTTTAGAATGGAAAAAAATTAAAACCGAAAATTATACTAATTGTCGTTTTGGACATTGTGGAATAATATTTCAGAATAAAATATATTATTTTGGTGGAAGAACAAAATATTCAAATACATCATTATCAACAGGATTTGAATTATTTTCTTTTTCAGATATGACATTTTCAACTCCAACAGTTGCAGGAAAAACACCAGAATTAAGAAGAAATCATATAGCTGAATTAATGGGTACTCAAATGATAATTCATGGAGGAATAAGTGATAATAATGATATATTAAATGATGTTTTTATATTAAATTTCAATCCAATTAAATGGAATGTTGTTTCTATAAATCCTTTTACTCCAGGTCCTAAATTATATGGTCATTCTTCTTCTTTAGTTATTCCTAGAGATGTTGTTAATAATCAAAGATTTACTATTTATAAATATCCAGATGCAGATAATAATAAGAATAAAATTCAGAATAATAAATTAAAAGAAAGAGGATTATATATTTTTGGAGGGAAATCTAAAGATGAAGGAGGTATTACTAATAATTTATGGATTTTAATTATGGGGAAAAAGCCTTTAGAATGGGTTCAACCTGAAACAAAAGGAAAAATTCCTTCTCCTAGATATTATCATTCTATGAATTATTATGAAAAAGGTAATTTTCTTATTATTCATGGAGGAAGAAATGATGATGAAAGTGAAAGTTTTGCTTTAAATGATACTTATATTTTTGATTTAGAACATTTTGAATGGATGAAAGTTGAATTATATTCTGAATTAGATAATTTTAAAATTATAAGAAGATGTGGTCATAATGCTATTATTTATTCTAATAAATTAATTATTTTAGGAGGAATGAATTCTCATAATTATTTAGGGAGTTCTTTACTTATTGTTAATTTAGATTTTTATTATTCTTCTAAAATTAAAACTACTGAAGAAATGTTGATTGAAAAATTGAAAGAGAATCATGATGCTGAATCTAAGAAAAAAATTCATCAATTAAAAACTAATTTACAAAAAAATCAATTAGGTGTTGTTAAAGCTGTTGATTTACCTCCTATTATGTAACAGCATTAAAAATCGTTTTTTATTTTATTTTTTTAATCGTCTTATATATATTATTTACAATATATATATTATTAAAAAATAGAGATTATTTTTTTGATATATTGAAATTAAAAAATGTTAAGTTATTAAATAAATTTGACATTATTTTGTAATTAAAATTGAATTAGTTATATTATTAAATTTTATATTAAAATTATTTTTCTTAAATTAATATTTCAAAAGTATCATCATCAAAAAATACTTTTATTCTCGATAAATTATTAACTGTTTTTTTAATATGTTTCACAAAAATAAATCTATAACAAACAATTGAAGCAAGTAAAATAAAAATAAAAACATAAAATTTAATATGAACAACATCAATATACTTAATAATAATCTCTATATAACTATCATAATAAGTGACAGAAATATCATTTAAAAAAAATCTAATAAAAAAATTATTTTGAATCATAAGATTAATAATATCATTATTCATATACATATCACTAATATAAACAGTGTTGTTTTGAGTATTAAAAGTTTTAAATTTAATATAAATCTTATTTAAATCATTAATAATTTGAGAAATTTGAAAAGATAATCCATCAGGAATAATATAATTTTCACATTGAAGATTATTATATTGAATTCCAAAACCATTAAAATAATTACAAGGATTATTCTTATCATAAGCTATTATTGTAGAATAAATATTTGAATTTTTATCAATGTTATTAATAATTTCTCTGAATTTTTCTTCAGTTTCACTACTTTTTTTTATAAATTTTATTATTGAAGAATTATTTCCTAAAAAATTTTCTTTATTAATTACTAAAACCATATTTATTGAAAGTATTATATCATTTAATGTTTTTATTCTTATGTATGTTAATGATTCATCTTTTATTATTTTTTTTAAATAACTTGTATATTTTAGTAAATTAAATATTGTTAAAAGATAAAATAAATTTAAAGTTAAAGCAATTATTATTATAAAAGGATAATATTTTATTAATGATACTTTATAATGAGCATATGTTTTTAAAGCTAATTTTTTTTCTTCTTCTTCTTCAATTTCTTCATTTTCTTTTTCTTCTTCTTCATTAATATTATTTGAATCTAAATCTTTTTTTTTTTCATCATTCATTATATCACTTTTTTTTAATGAATTTTCTTTATATGTTATTTTACTTCTTGAACTAACTAAATTTTTTTTTATATTATTATTTGAATTATCATCAAATTCATTATCTTTCATTGAAGGTAATATTTTATTACTTGTTTTATTTAATTCATAAACTTTTCTTCCTGAATAACTTATATTTTTTGGAGTTTTATTTTCATCTTCTTTTAACCTTTGATTCTCATCACTTAAATTTTGAAAAAAAGAAAAACTTGATGTTCCTTCAATTGATTTTTTTAATCTTGATTTTTTATAAACTGTATTATTTGAATTTGATTGTTTTTCAAATGTTACTATTTTATGTAAGAAATTATCTCCATTAATATATTTTTGTTTATAATCTCTATCATTTTCTATTTTTGTTTTTATTGAATGAAAATTTTGATCTTCCTTTAAATATTCATTTAAATTTGTTTCAAATATATTTAATAAATTAGATTTTTCTTCGAAATAAATATCATAAATTCCAGCAATGAATAATAAAATTTTATTTTTAAATTTTTCTATTTTAAAAAGAACAATTATAATAATAGCCATACAAAATAATTCAAATAATATTCCAATTATACAATAATAAATAATATTATTTCTTCTTTTATGAATTTTTGAAGAAATACTTATTGAATATTCATCATAAACACTTTCTAAACTTCCTTGAAAAACAGAAAAATAATTTATATAATCAAAATATAATTTTGTTTTTAAATCATTAATATAATCATTATTAAATAATTGAGAAACAGTAAAATTTTTAAAATTAGAAATATTAACAATATCTTCCATAAAAAATAAAAATTTATTTATTGCAGATTCTAAATTTAAAGTTTCAGAATATAATTCTCCATTAATAGTAACTCCTTTAAAAATTAAAGGCTCTGAAGAAAGTTTTTTCCTAAAAATTTCATTTTCTCCAACTGAAAAATCACTTGCTAAATAATATATACTATCATATATTAAAATTTTATCTTGTTTCATTTGATTTTTTGATATTTCAATAATATTATAATAATCAGTTAAATTTAATAAATTATTTCCAATACTAAAAAAAGAAGCAATTACATAATATGCAAATGTATTTATTAAATTTCCAGTTTTATTATAAATTCTAAATTTATTTTTTACTTGACTTAATCTTTTATATTCATAAATATAAACAATAATAAACCAAATACAAGATAAAAAAGAAAATAAATATATTAGAAGAGTAGATAAAGATAAAAATTTTGGGAAATATTTATTATTTAATAATATATTTTTTTGTTTTTCAATTTTATGAATTTTAGATTTTTCATCATTTTCATTTCCAAAAAAATCCATATTGGAAAAAGAAGTTTGACTAATATTTTCATTTTCAGATTCTCCAATCATTAAAAAATCACTTTCTTCTTCATCAGAAGAATTTGAAGATAAATTATTATTTAAATTATCTCCTTTAGTAACAGTAATTAAATAATAATATTCTTTTAAAGTTAAATATATTTTTTTAACAGAAATTTTAGCACTTCTTTTCTTTGTTATTGTTATACTTTTTAATCTTTTTAAAATTTTAGTTTCAGATGATAAATTTGTTGTATTTGCAACTACACTTTCTAATTCTTTTTTTTCATGATTACAATATTTAGCAAAGATTTTATCTAATAAAGTTAAATCAAAAAAAACATTAACATTTTCACCACTTTCAAATTCTATTTTTTTTTTAGTAAAATCTCTTATAACTTTTTGAATATTTATTTTTTTAGGAGGAAAAGGATTTTTTAATCCGAAAAAATTAACTAAAGAATAGAAATTCATATGCATAATATCTAAATATTTATCTAAGATAATAAAACCAGTATCATTAAATTTATATAAAATCACTTTATTTCCATTATTATTATTTCTTCCTTTTTGAAAGCCACTTGTTGTATCCAAATCTCTATTTGAATTTTTTAAATTTGAAGTAATTAATTTACTATTATTTATTCTTGATTGAGTTGGACTTCTTGAAGAAGAACTTAAATCATTTTTATTTGTTGATTCATTTTTTAATATATTATCTGTTGAACTTATAAAAAAATTATGTCCTTCTATTTGAAACATTGAATTTTCTATTTTATCATCTGAATCTAAGTTTAATTTAAAATTATATGAATTCTTTATTAATCCTATAAACATTAATCCATATTCTAAATTAGGAAGACAACATAAGTAAACATCTACATTAATTAAAGTTTGATTTTTATGAAGACATAATAAATTATTTATTACATCTAAGAATCTCCTTTTTCCAGTTCTATAAAAATTTAATATTAAATTATTATGAATATCACTTATTGGCTTTGGGATTATTTTATTAATTGAAGAACCAATTAATTCTTTTTTATCATAACCAACTATTGAATTTATTAAATTATTTGCATATAATATTATTCCTAATTTATCTAATACTCCACTTACAATTAATACTGAAGAATCAGAATTTTCTTCAAAATTTTTTATATTATTTTTAGTATATCCTCCATCATTTTTTGACTTATCTGCATAATTTCTAAATCTATCATTTAATAAGTAATATCTTATATTTTGATTTAATCTTACTTTTTGTTGTGATGATGTTTTTTTCATTAAATATATTTTATCTAAAATAAAGGAATATAATCTTAATATGTTTATTTCATATGGATTTTTCTTTATTATATTATTAAAACTATTATGAAGAATTCCTATTTTTTTTCCTATTTCATTAGAATGATTTAATATTTCTTGAGGAGATGGTTTCATATATATTAATTTATAAAACATATTTTGTGTTTTTGGTAGAATTTCATTTAAAGTTATAAAAAATTTTTCATGATAATAATAATAATCTGTTACAAAAGATATATCTGTTATATTTGTTGCTTTATTATTCATATCTTCTTCTATTTGTAATAATACTTCATTTAAACAACTAAAGAAATAAAATTTACTTCTAAAATCTATATTTGGTTTATAATATTTCATTATTTGAAAAAGAGCATAAAAATTATTATCAAATATATGAATAAAAATATATGCTTCTATTATAGGAAGAAATTTAATTTTATCTTTTGGTAAATTTTTTATTCCTGAAGAAATGATACATGAAATTAAAGAATAAATTACTTTTTGACATTTATTAATTGAAGCTTCTGGAAGAATTTCAAAAGTATCATCTTTATTAGCTTTACAAAATAAATTAAATTCTTCTTTTTTTATTATAAATCCTTCTATTTCATTAAAAAAAGGAGATTTACCATCATTCATTAAATTTTTAATTATTTTACTTATACAATAAGGATTTGTACAATTTTTCTGATGTTTTCTTAAAAAACCAAAAAATTTAGGATCATTAATTGTTTTTTGCTCATTTGAAATATGTTTTATTATATTAATTAATTTAATTATAAGTTGACAATATTGTCTTTCAGAAGTGAAATTATTTGTATTAATTTCAAAAATATTTTCTTGATATTTTAAAACAATATTATAAAAAAAAATGCCAAGAACAATACAAATCCCATAAACTAATAATAAATAATCTAAGTTTCTAATTAATTCTCTTTTACAAAATAATAAAACATTATAAAAAAGAAGAGAGAAATCTAAAATAATTAAAAAAAATTGATTAACATTCCATGAATAAAACCATTCAATAAATCTAAAAGAGCATCTTCCAATATTTAAAGCTAAAACAGTAACAGACTTAGCATATTCTAAATGTCCAATGCAATCATAAACAACTAAAGCAACTTTCATTATAATATTAAATATTTCTATTTGAGAATAAGATTGTGACCAACATAATTTAGCTTCAATTGGATCTAAATCATTAAATAAAAAGGAAGTAATACTTAAGATAAATAATTCTAATGGTAATGATATTGATGTTACTATAAATATTATTATTCTCCAAATTTTTGATATTTTTGTATTATCTAAAGAATTTGTTAATGCGTTTGAAAATGTTCCTGAATAATTATAATTGTTTTTATTTTCTTCTTTTAAAAATGTTGTTATATAATAACTTTTTATTAATATATACATTATTGGAATTAGAAATACTCTTAAAAATAAAAAATTTATCCAAGCAAAAATTTGATGAATGAATTTAAATTTTTTTCTGCTTTTTGAATTTATTTTATCTAAATAATCTAATAAATATAAAATTGTAAAATTTAAAATAATCAGACATATAATAACTATATAAATAATTAGATATTGATTTAAATTTAAATACTTTCCATTTATGAAATGAGAAAAATTTATGTATTGAAAAATACGGAATAATTTATATGAAGAAGTATCTTTTAAATTATCAGAAGTAAAAGAAATAAAATCTTCATTATCTACTGATATTTCATAAAATAATTGTAAATATTCAATTATTAAAATAAAAACATAAATAATTTTATTTATTGATAAAAATTTTCCAAATTTCTGATAAACCCTGAAGAAAGTATGTATTTTCTTTTCTTTAATAATAAAAAATTCCTTTTTTGATTTAACTTCAATTTTTTGAAAAATTTTCATTTAATTAAATTTAAATTAAATTAAAAAAAAACAATTTTATAATTTTTTTTAATATTTTAACTTTCTATAATAAAATCAGCAGCAATAGAAAAATGATCAGAAGGGAAAACTGATTAGGCATAACTCCAATATCAAAAATCATTTTAAATATCAAATGTTAAAGAAGAAAATCTCAATTAATGATGATAATGATGAAGAAAATATTATTGTTAAAAAACAAAAGATTTTAAAAAATTTGTTTGATTTTTAATAAGAAAATATAAATAAATACATTTGATTATAATATTTTTATATTATTCTAAGTTATTGGGGATTGGGCCCAATCCCCAATCCCCAATCCCCATTATATTCACTCAGAAATACAATTTAAACCATTAATTTTTTCATTTAAATTTAAAATTAAAAACAATAAATTTAAAGAATTAAATTGTTTATTAATATTATTTTGAAATAAAATATTGTTTTGCTTGAATATAAGAATTAGCGATTTTATTTGCATTTTCTTTATAATAATCTTCAAATTTATCAATCAATTCATTACAAAATGAATAAGTCATATAACCTCTTAAAATAATTCCAAAAACTGCTCAAAAAGATAATATACCTTTCCAGAAAATTTAGAAGGTGAAAAATTAATGTTAGTAGATGAAGTATCATTGCTATTTGATCCATTTGTATTTGAAATAAATCCATGAAAATATAATCCAATTTGACCAAATGTTTTCCCTACATTTATTAATTTTGTATTTGTATCTTTTTCTGATAATTTTTCTCCATCCATTTCCAATTTTATATCCACAGAACTTTTTTCTTCTCCTGTTAAAATTTCTATTTTTTGAGATAATTCTATATTATTATTGTTTTCTTCTTTTTTGTCTACTAAAAATTTGACATCTATACCATATATTTGTCCTATTTTTTTAGCTGCATTTTTTTTTATTACAAATTTGTCAATTAGCCAATCTATTCCAGGAAGCACTCCTGATATACCTCCCCAAATTGTATTTGACCATAATATATCCTTTGCTCTTTCTCTTAATTTTGCTGCTCTAAGGTTTATTTCATCTTCAGATAAAGATCGTTCAAAAGGTAAATAATCTTCTGTACTTATGAAAAACTCACATATTTTATTAAAAAGTTGTTTAGTTCCAACTTCTTTGAAATTTTCATCATGAAAATTTACAAAAATTGTATTATCCAATGATGCTTTCATGAATTCTTTTATATCCTCATTATTTTTTGAATTTTCAGAAATTGATTGAATCTCAGAATTGATTTTTTTTATATAATCTTCTTTAAGTTCATTTTCCTCTTCTTCATCATCTTCATCATTTTTTTTATAATGAGTTACTACATATATAATTTTTGATGATTGATGTTTTATAATTTCTTCAATGATTGGTAATTCTAAATTTTCAAAACTTCTTCGATTATGGTAATTGAAAAAATATAAAATTATATGTAAATTATCTTTAATTCTATTAATCATTTCTCCACATAACTTAAATTTTTCAATTGCAACTTTCACTGATCTTTCATCTTGAAAACCAGGAATATCTAAAATTCTAATAGGTTGATTATTAACTTGATAAAATGTTAAATTTTTAGTTTGAGTTCCTCCCTTTGTGCTTTCTTTAGCTTTATATGTTTTTAATATTGAATTAACTCCTGTACTTTTTCCTTGTCCAATTCTTCCTATACAAGCAATATTTAAATTAAAGGGAAAATAATGTTCTATTAAATCATAATCTTGAGAATTATTTTTTTCCCCAATTGTAAATCTATCACCTAATTCATTATGTATGCTACAAAATCTTCTAATTGTTTTTTTTATATTCATCATTGTTATAAGAATACTGAAAGAAAAAGAACTAAATGCATATATTGTGATTCTCTTAATTTATTTATTTTTTTCAAAAAAGTATTAACAAAACCAAAGGATCTGAAGAATTTTTAATTATTACAATAAGACTCTCTCTTATATTTTTTGTTTGATCTTCACTCTTTCTGTATTCTTGAAATAATTCAAAATAATCATCAATTTATAATCATAATTTCAATAATCTTCATATTGTTTCTAATTGTTGTTTTGGCTTTTATTGGTGAATCTGAACATGAAATCATTAATAAAAAGTTTTGCATATTTTCTTCACAAATATCATATTTATCAGCTTGATATGAATAATTCCAATGTTATGAATAATCGAAAGATGTTTATGAATTGGAATATGCTTCATAAATATTGTGGTGGATTTGATATCAAAGATTATAATAAAATCTATGATGGAGAAATTATTTCTTCCCAATTATTTGAATATGCATATAAAAAGAATCTAAATCTCCATTATTCTATTTTCCCATTTTTTCAAAATTTAATCAATTATTAAAAAAAATATAAAATTTATCAGAATTGTCTTTTCTTTTGATTCAGAAAAATAATAATTAAACATTTGAAGAGATAATTAATTATATTTAAAATATAAAAAATATGATTCAATTTAATAATAAAAAAAATAAATTGTTGACACAATTTATAACACTTTGAAAATTTTTTTCAAACTCCTAATTTAAATTTATAAATATATTTTATTCTGAAATTCTTTAATAAGTTTTTATTATTAAAAAAATGATTGTTTATTGGCATAAAGAAGATAAAAAACCAAAAAATAAAAAAATAAAAATTAAAAAAGAATCAGAAAAAAAAACAGAAACTTTAATATATCCAGTTCCAAATAAAATGTTGTCATTAAACAATTCGAATTCTTTTGATTTAGATGAAATAAATAATTCTTTAAATCAAAATTGTTCATTTGTAGAAGAAGATTCATCATCTGTTATTGAAATATGTAAAGAAATTGAAAACAACAATTATTCTGAAACAAGATCTATTTCATTAGATGATAATAAAATTAAAATGGAAAATATTATTGTAAATATTTTAAATACAAATGATGAACAAAAAAATACTGAATATCAAATAATGAATGAAATAAAAAATTTTTTCAATGGTAATATTAATAATTGTGAAGAAAAAATTTTTAATTTTCTATATTTATGTAAAAATATTAAATTTTTGCATCATTTATTATTTGAAAAAATAATTTTAAATTTGGTTGTTTTATTAAATAATAATAAAAATATCTATGAAAAAATATTTATGTTTGCGTCAGAAGAAGAAAGAATAATTTTAATTAATGAAATTATTAAAAATACTCCTCAATTAATTACTAACAAAAATGGACATTCTGTTTTATTATTTCTTATATCTTTTCAAAACATCAATATTATAAATAATATAATATTTTTTGTTTCACAAAATTTTGTTTATTATTGTTTAAATGATTATTCTTCTAAAATTATTTCCAGTCTTTTATTTAATGCAATTCAATTTTCATTAAATTATTTGTTCAAACTAATAAAAGAAAATTATGACTTTATTTCAAAAAATGAAAATGGAAAAAACATTATAAAAATATATCGAAGATTAAATTTATAAAACAACCTTTCATTAAATTTTTGTTAATACATTATATAAAATATATATTTTATAAATTTTCAATATAGTGTATTGAAAAAATGAAAACTCTATTTTTCTTTATTAACATAGCACAAAATATGATAATATTATTATTAATTTATAATATATATAAGTAAAACTTTAGTATTAGTAAGACTTTAAAACATTTTTTAAATTTTATTTTTCATTTTTATATAACATTAAATATTTATTATTTGTTTTAAATTTTAAGCTGTTGGTGTACTATCTTTTCTATATTTACCAATCATATGTAAAATAATAACAACTCCAACATAAATTAAGCTTATAACAATAGCATATTGTGGTTCAATGCTAAATCCATGACTTGTTGCTGCTTGATTAAAACCCATTGCTGCTCTTTGCTTTTCTTGTCTTCTTTCTACTTTTGCACTTGTTTGTTTGTTCATTTTTAAATAGAATTTAATTTGTTTTTGCTTATTAAAAGATTATCAAAAAATTAAAAATTAATTTTAAAAAAAATAAATATTAATAGGTAAATATTTATTATAAAATAATATTAAAATTCAAATATTTATTTCTTTATATTTAATATGAATTAATTTTTATTAAATAATATATTTCTAATTTCTTTGATTAACCAAGGAAAACTAAAAATTTTTTTTGATTTTAAATTGTAAATATCATTACCAATATATTTAAAGTAATCTATATTTTTATTTTTATTAATTTTAAACCATTCTTGAATAAATTTTTGTCCTTCTTTTGTTTTCTTGAAAAAATCTTTGTTTTTTTTATAAGCTTTTTCATTCATATAAGTTACAAGATAAATAGCACTAGCAATATCTTTATTGATTTCTCCAAAAATATTTTTAATTTCATTCAAATATTTATCTTGAAGTGATTCAAGATCTTTGAAAGGAGGATCATCTTTTAATTTTTTATTTTTTAAATTATGGATATCAAAACTTAAAAACAATTCAACTTCAGTACAAACATCATATTTTTGCATTAAACTTATTATTTCTTGAGAATAATCTAAATATATTTTAAATGCATCATATGCATAATAAATTGAATCATAAGTAACTAATTCAATATCAATATCATATATATTTCTGTAACTAGTAAAAAATTCACATAAACAAAATTTATTCAAAAATAAATTAAAATCACATAATCTATATATTTGACCTAAAATTCCAGGACTTTCATAATTATACATTTTTTCTATTTCTAAGAAATCTGGATAAGTTGTTGTATTTAATTTATATTTATCAAAAGTTTCTTCAGAAATAAAAATTCCACTTTTTTGACTATCAATTGCAATCATAAATAATTCACTTAATTTTATACATTTTTCATTAAAAGCACTTTTTTCAGTATCAGAATCAGCCCAAAGTAAATGTAAATAACTAATTTTTGGGACTAAATCATTTTTCATAATTTTTATATTAGTTTTAACAACATCATTCATATTCATTGAAGTTTTATTTAAAATAGAAGTATCATTTAAAAAACTATTCCCATTATTATTAACATTAGTATTATTATCATTTATATACTCATTAAATTTTGGGTCAGGAGCAGGAGGACAATCCCTTATTTTAATATTATTTAATAAATTTTTATTCCATGAAACAAAATATATATCACCATCTAAATCACCTCCTGAAATTTGATTTGGAATTGGTCTTTCATTATTTTCACAATTGGAACTAAAAACAATAACATTAATCATATGTTTTAATGCATTATTTATTTTTTCATTATTAACTGCTTTTACTATTCTAATATCTCCAGGATGTAAACAAGGATTTTTTGTTATGAAAACTTCACCTTCAATAATTTTATCATATTCTAATGAATCATATGATTTACAAACTGATTTATTTATATGAATAAAAATTTCATCATGTTTTAATAATCCTGTTTCATCTAAAACTCCCATTAAATTTGCTGATTGATTTTCATAAATTTTTCCTTTTGTTTTTATATCTCTTACTTTTAAAGCAAGTGAACTTAAAAGAATTTGATTTATAAAAGGTTCATTATTAAATTTTATATGCTCATCTCGAAAAAGATAAAAATTTATTAAAGGTCTAAAGTAATAACATTTTGATAAAATTTCATCTCTTAATTCAGTATTATTTTTTAACATTAAATTACCCTTTCTTCTTTTAGGAACATTATCAGTTAAAGAATATAAAAAACTATAATATAAAGATAAAGTATTTTTAGTCATATCAAGAAAAATTTTTGAATCAACACCCAGAGATTTTAAAAGAATAATAATTTGTCTATTTAAATATCCTGAAGAATAAGAACTACATTTAATAATACCTAATTCATAATTTGAAGAATTAAATTTTTTCATTGAAGGTCTTACTAAAATTTTTTCATCAGATAATTTTGGATTAATAGCTAAAACACCTTTAATTCCTAATAACCTAATTTGAAAAGCAGAGCAATAAAAATCTTCTTTGTTTTTTTTCATTTTTTCAAAACACTTTTTAGCTAAGAATAATGAAATTTGTCCTATTCCATCTGAATAAATATATTTTCCATTTGGAGTTTTGATATCTGGAATTTCAATAATTTCATTAGGAGAAATAAAATCAATTGGTGTTGAATTACTTGCACATTGTCCTCTTCTTGCAACATTTTTATATTTATTTTTTTCATCTTTAAAATTACCTATCTCATTTATGATATTTTCTATTTTATTATAATTTGTTCCTTCTAAATTAAAATACCATCCACTTCCACTTTTAATTTGGTTATTACTTGATGTTAAATATTTAAATTCTCTACTTCCTATCATTAATCCATTTGTCATTAATGATTTTATAAAAGCAAGAAATTTATAATAATTTTTTGAAGCCAAATAAATTTTTGAATGGCTTTCATCTAATATAGTTATTTTTATAAAATGATTTGATAATGTTGAAAATTTTCGAATTAATTGATTATTTTTTTCAAATTTTGGAATGTTATAATATATTAATGATGGAGTAATTTCTATATTATGAATTAAGCTTAAAGATTCATCATTTTTATTCTTTTCAAACACTAATTTATCAGGATTTGAAGGTTCAAAAAATTTTTCAAATTTTTTTTGGACAATATCATATAAATTTTTTGTATCTTTTTTGATTAAAGTATCTTTATTAATTGAATCTATTATTAAACTCAATATTTCTTGTTCTATACATGATTTTTCTATTATATTATTTAATATATTATATATTTCATAATTGAATAAATTTAATCTTTTATTTGTAATTAATGATAAAATTGAATATTGAAGATTAAAATGTAAATTTAATAATCTTTTATAAAAAATTGATTGATATTGTTTTAATGTTTCTTTAGCAGATTTTAATTCTTCCTTATTAACAGAATTAATAAAATTTTTTGAATTTGTATTTGATTTTGAAAAATCAGGGTTTTTAATTAGAGAATATAATTTTAATTGATTTGAAAAAGTATAATTAAAATCTTGAATTGATTTAAATTTTAATTTTGTTTTCATAATTAAATTCAAAAGATAAAAATTTAAAAATTCACTTTTTTTACTAAAAAAAGAATCTAATCTTATATATTGATTACAATTCTCATCAGAAAAAAATTTGTTAAAAGGAATAAAAGAAATTTCATTTTTTCCTTTTTCATGAGAAACACTTATTTTATTTTCTTTTAATTCACCAAAGCCATTATCTTCTAGAAAATGATAATGATTACAATAAGAATATTTATTTAATACTGTCTTAAAACTATTAAAAAAAAATTCCTTTTCTAACATAATCTCATTTGTATTTTTTTCTTTTTCATTTTCAGAATTTTGAATATGTTTAAAATAAACTTTTGGAGGTTTATTTAAATAAAAATAAACAGTTTGAATTAATTCTTCTTCTTTTTGAAAGTTATCATAATTATTTTCTCCAAGAATAATTTCACTAATTGAATTAAGGTCAAAAACAAATTTTAACATTCCTGAATTTAATTTAATTACAATATTAAAACAAGGAAAATCTAAAATATGATTTGAATGATAAATATAACAAATACAACAATTATAATTAAATTTTGGAAAATTTTCTGAATACCTTGAAAAAGGAATGAAAAGTTTTTTTTCACATTTTTCATTTTTATCAAAAGTATTAAAATAAGTTCCAAATTCAGGATAATTTTCAGTTTGAATATATTTTGTATTTTGAAATTTTTTCCTGTCATTATATTTATTATTTGAATCTTTTTTGTTAAATATATATCTATTTTGACCATTATAATTTTCTATTCCTAAGTCATAATCATCATAAAAATCTTCTTCAAAATTATCTTTAGCTATCTCTTCTTTTTTCATTATTTATAAAATTATAAATTCAAAATTATTTAAATATGAAAAAAATACAAATTTTAGTTAATTTATTTTTCATATTGTTAACTTTGATATTAAATTATTGTGTTAGATATTTATAGAATTGTTAAAACAAATTTAATAGGAATATATTAAATTATCTAAATAAATATAAAGAATTTAAATTTGTTTATGAATTGTGTTTTTTATGCATAAATAAATTTAGTTTTGTTATTTTTCATTTTTTTTTTTTGAAAAAAAATTAATTTTAAATTTTAATTTCTGATATTTAAATAAATTATTTTTAATCAATTTATTTTTACAATTTTAATAATCAAAATTGGGGATTGGGGATTGGGGATTGGGGATTGGGGATTGGGGATTGGG